>Ga0153988_1000443_pt1 | contig 10799 bp, 12 predicted proteins | sample TSNC072MetaG_FD_104742 | JGI IMG/M metagenome (GOLD analysis project Ga0153988, IMG submission 104742) | Attine ant fungus gardens microbial communities from North Carolina, USA - TSNC072 MetaG | ecosystem: Host-associated > Fungi > Mycelium > Unclassified | place: USA: North Carolina, Jones...
GAATAGAATAATCTCCGAGATGTTTCACAGTTGTGCACTAAACAAGTAGGCACTGGGGAGGTAATCAAATAAAAAGAGGAGAGCTTTATAATGGGGAAAGGGTAGAATATAATCCAAAAGAAACTGAAGGAGTAATAATAATAAGTCGAGAGTCCACTCGAGGTAAATCTCACCGTAATAGGATCCCTAAGATGCGCGTTCATCTCGCGTCGTGACACTACTGCCCTTACCTAGTCTAGTAGTCTGGCTCGCCATCGATACAGCAGAACTACCTAGAACTCCCGTGATGTCGTGTGGGCTCTTCTTCAGCTAACCGTACAGCTAGAAGCCGACTCCAATGACACGTAGCAAGCTGTTAACTCCTAGCATAAGCAAATGCCCAAGTCTGTTGGGGCTCGAATTCCCATCGAGGGAGAATTTGGGTAGGTTTTTAGAAAGGAAGCTAGAACACTCAGAAAAACTAGAAACTCAGTCACTCAAGAATAGCTGTTAAGCTCTAGAGCAACAGAGAGGGATGATAATGGGGGTATGATGCTCCTTTCCCCTCCTGTGCCCTAGAGTATTTTATTATGATTACAAAGCAAAAAGACAACAAAGAAAGTGAGACAAAGAAAACCTCTGAATTCCCAATTCTAGCAAGGCCGTAATGATGGTATGGCGCTTCTCCCGGACACTGACTAACTGCTCCTGAACACCCTAATCCTACTCCGGCGACCCTTCCTCGCACAATGGTTGGGCCTTGAGCGTCTCAACAGATCGTAGACAGAGACGGCAGTCTTGAGCCATCCTGTTCTCGCGCGCGTTCTCTTCATCTAATCTCCTTACTACTTCTCTTCTCAGCTTCCCAGTTCTTCCTCCTACCTCTGTGATGCACTTCTCACTCTTCTACCTTCTAGTTTCCTCCTACCACCACTACGAGGCGACTTCGCGATGGTATGACTCTCTTGATCTTGTTATAATTAGCCATCAGTGATGATGACCCGCATCTGATCGTAACTGTTCTTTAAATAGGACCTCCAGCGGCTACGGCATGACGTTGTTCGGATCGCGTAGTCTGTCCTAAGTTCGTTTCTGCCCTCGAGAGCACTTCTAGAAGGGAGATCCATTAGGAATCCGATACGGGGCGCCTGGGCAAGCATCTATGAGGCGTATGTAGCGGTGGTTACAGCCGCTACCCTACTACTCGAGCTAGATGCTCAAGTCCACGACTAGGCGTCTAGAGAAACATTTCTGGGGGGCTGAACTCGTCTCTCAAGCTGGTTATTCCTGTTATTAAGGTGCAGAATGTCACTTAATTTGCCTAAAGTTTTGTACGGCGTAACAGCGTTAGACATCAAAATGACATGTCTGTCTCCAAAGTTGTTACATCGCCGACTAGGACCTTTCGAAATAGAAAGCCAAGTGGGACCATCAGCCTACTATCTCAAGTTACCTCATGGAATGAGGCAGTTGCACCCAGTATTCAACATTGTAAAGTTGTCCGCTGCTCTGGAAGATCCGATCCTAGGGAGGAAACTGCAAGCCCTGCCGCCACCCATCGTCGTTGACGGAGAAGAAGAGTGGGAAGTGGAAGAGATATTAAATAGTCGCTAGCACCGGAGGAGGTTCTAGTTCCTGGTCAAGTGAAAGGGTTTTAGCAGAGAACATAACTCTTGGAAGGTAGCCTCCGATGTCAAGGCACCAGACCTCGTCGTAGAGTACTATTGGAAGCACCCAGCCACCCCAAGATACATCCGCCAGACTGACTTTGACGCCATTTTCAATCCCAGAACCATTGCTTTGAGACATAGTAACCTTGGAGGGGGGGTAAATGTAAGAGGACCTCTTACACATAATCCCAGAGTGCCCCCCGTTGCCTTCCAACATAATTTCATTGTGCAGCCCCTAGTTACCAAAGAATGGAATATAAGGGCATTTTAGTATATATTGTAGATTATTCCCTCCAGAAGCCTCATCTAATTCTCTGAGAAATCTCCTGGAGGTGAGTTGTAACATATTCCATACTATAATTTCTCTGAAAAATCTCCTGGAGTCCACTCCGATCGCCCTCACACTCTTTAATATTTCCTTTACAATCTCGTCATGTCTCTTCTCTGTTTCTGTTCCCACTAGTACATCATTCACAAATGCTGTGACTTTTTCTTTATTGATCAAATCTCTTAGAATTTCATTCATTATCGCCTGAAATATAGCTGGCAAGTTCATCATCCTAAAGAACATTACTATTGGCTCAAAGAAGCCCACATGCATCGTGAATGCCCCCTTCCATTCATCCTCTTCTTTTATTCTCACATTATTGAACCCCCACCTCAGATTCATCTTAGTGAATACCTCCTTACTTCCCATATTGTCGATTAGGTCCATAATTAATGGTAACGGATAGTTGTTTTTCACTGTCTAGTTGTTTAGGTTGTAGTAGTCCATCCTTTTTGCCCACAAAGAATACTGGTAACATTTGAGGGGATTTCAATGGTCTGATGTACCCTTTTCTCAATTGGTCCTCTACAAAGTTCTGGACTTCCTCCCTTTCATTTTTGAATAAAGGGTAAATTCTTCCCTTCCATGGTTTAAATGTCTCCTTGAGATCAATAGCATGATCTCATACTTTCCTGGTCAGCATTCTCTCTGACTCTACCTTCTCAAACACTTTTCTCCACTTTAGGAATTTCCTTGGGACCAACTCTTCGATTTTCCTGTGGTCCTCTTCAATTTCCTCTTCTCTTCCCCAATCTTCTTTATTGTTTATTGCCTATCTTATGATTCTTTCTTCCTCTAGGGTTGCTACTCTTTTTTTCTTTGCAACTTTCTTCTCTTCTCTCTTTAGTACTGCCCTGCCACACAAGAGTGGGCATCTTGTCATCTTAACTTCTCCAGTTTCCCAATTTATTTCTGGGTTGTGTGCCTGTAACCACGGCATTCCCAATATTACTTCTGTCTTTCCTAAGTCACACACATCCATCCTCATTCTTTCTACATGCCTCTTATAATATATGTTCACTTCCACCTGATGGGTAATCGCTCCTCCACTGTTATTTGTCCCATCCACATTTCTGACTGCTATGGGTCTCTCTAATTTTTGCAACTTGAACCCATACCTAGCTGCCATCCTCTTATCCATAAACATCCCTATAATACCACTGTCCAAGAGTGCTTTTATGGTTACGCCTTCATGCATATCTAACTTTTTTACTTCAATATTCATCTACACTTCTCTCAGCATTTTAAACATTCTCCTGACATCCCTTTGGCTACCCCCCTCTTTTGCTGCACTTTCTAGTTCTCCTGACTGTGTACTGCTTTACTGCACCTTTGCCTCTCTAGGCTATGCTGCCTCCTTCTCTCTTCCTTTTGAACATCCACACCACTTCTGTCTGTTTCTAATCACCCTCTGTCCTCTATTTTCTTTCACATGACATCCTTTCTTTCTGCACCTTTCACACTCTACATATGTCACTATCATTTCCCTTGTGCACCATCCCAATTCTAATAGTCACATCTCTTCTGGGATGCCTTTTCCATAATGCTCCTCTGCCCTCTTCCTTAACTCTTCTATTAAACTCCTCCTCTATTCTTGCTGCACTTCTCGTGGCTTGGCCATGCACACTGCCTCTTCTTTCTCTACCCTCCTTAACTTTCTTTCTCCTTTCTGTGCCTTTCTCTTTGCAGGATGTGCCAGCTCTCTCTGTTGGTGTGCCTTTTGTGGCCTTGCTATATACACCACCCTTCCTTTTACTCTTTCTTTTTATAATGGACACTTCTTACACTTGTGCCCCTTCTCCCCACATCTAAAACATTTAACCACTACTACCTCATGTCTCCTAATCATCCTCTCTTCAACTCCACATTGCATCATCCTACTCCTTAGTACTTCAAACTTATTTTGGGGAGCGATAGTCCTCTTCTTTCCTTCTTTCTTATTCCTGCAATTGCAGACCAGGTGCCCAAACCTTTTGCAGCACCAACACAATTTCCCCTTCTGTCAAGGATGGAATTGCAGAGAATGGAGCAGTGTCATGCCATACAAACGTTTAGGCAAAATAAGTAACAATTTCTATCTTAATAATGAGAATAACTGACTTGAGAGAAGAGTTTGGCCCCCCTAGGAATGTTCCTCTAGACACCCAGTCATGGACTCAAGCATCTAGCTTGAGTAGCAGAGTAGTGGCTGTGACCACTACTATATACACCTCATAGATGCTTGCCCAGGTACCCCATATCAGATTTCTGACAGATTTCCCTTCTAGAAGTGCTCTCAAGGGCAGAGGCAAGTTTAGACAGGTTAATGCAACCTGAGCAACGTCATACCTCAGTAGCCAGCGGCGTTATTCATAGAAAAGTTACAATCAGATCTGAGCTATCATCACTGATGGCTAATTATGGCAAGATCAAGAGAGTCAGGCCACCGTAGAGTCGCATCACAGTGGCAGTGGAAGGAAATTGGAATCTGGAAGAGCAAGAAGACATAGGGAAGGTAGAAAGAGGGACAGAGAAGCTGAGGAGAGAGGCAGCAGGAAGGCTAGATGAAGATAATGCACTCGAGAACAAGACGACTCAAGATCGCCATCTCCATCTACAGTCTAGCAAGAGGCTCAAGACCCAACCATAGTCCATGGAAGGATTCCTGGAGTAGAACTAGAAGAGTAGGGAGCAGTCACTTAGTGCTTGGGAGGAGCGCCATCTCATCATTGTGGCCTTGCTATGTTTGGGAATTCAGAGGTTTCTTTGTCTCACTTTCTTTGTTATCTCTTTGCTTTGTAATCATAATAAAATACTCTAGGGCACAGAGGGGAACTCAAGCATCATACCCCCATTATTATCCCTTTTTGTTGCTCTAGAGCTTAATGGCTATTTGAGTGATTAAGTTTCTAATTTTCTAAGTGTTCTACGTTACTTTCTAAAAACCCACCAAACCTCTCCCTCGATAGGAATTCGAGCCCCAACAAACTTAGGCATTTGCTTACGCTAGGAGTTGATAGCTCGCTATGTATCATTGGAGTTGGCTTCCAGTTGTATGGTCAGCTGAAGAAGAGCCCACACGATGGCACGGGAGTTCTAGGTAGTTCTGCTGTATCGACAACGAGCTAGACTACTAGACTAGGTAAGGGCAGTAGTGTTACAATGCGAGACGAACACATATCTTAGAGAGCCTATTACAGTGAGATCTACCTTGAGTAGATTCATAAATATTTTATTATTATTCTTTTTGGTCTTTTGAGTTGTACCCCACTATTTTCCCTATTCTTAAGCTCTCTTGTATATTTGATTATCTCCCCAGTACCTACTTGTTAGCACACAATTGTGAGATATCTCAGGGATCTTTTATATTCTTATTTGTTTTCACCTTTGTTCTATGATCAATTCCCCTTGATCCCCATCAGCAGAGTTATAAATAGAATTATACTCCAGATGGTGTACTGTACTACTTCGGAGAATAGATAGTACTTAACAATGAGGAAGGAACCCCAAGAAAAGACTCCAGTGGAGAGAAACGATGTTGGAGTAGGATATGACTTTAATGAATGACCTTAGCTTCAACTTATGTGTTGCACCCCAGTCTCTGGTCATGAGGTGGTCGTGTATTTTGGAGTAGAGGGAAGTCATCAAAGAAACAGTCCTAAGAAAGTGAACTAGGAATCTGGAGTGGACAAGAAGATTATTAGGACCAAATGACGTTAATTTACAGACTAAGGAAATATACTGTAACTACTCAGTACTTATAGAAAGTCTGGAATAGAAGAAGAGTAGTCTACTATGCTATCTTACTAATTATAATTTTAGGAGAGTTATTAGAAGAATTAAATTACATAATTGTCAGATTTCTGGAATATGATATTTTCCTTCCCTTTAATTCTTCCCTCAGTTTGGTGAGAGTGTTTTTCTCTGAGCAAATTGCTCATCAATGAGTTGTATTGGTCCAGAGACATTGTGTTATATCTTCTGGACAGGGTATGGAGTTAATGTTGAGTCTTACTATGTACTACTACATCTGCTAGGACGCAAGATCTTCACCTAGCCAGATGCTTACTGCCCTACTGACTACTGCCCTAATAATATAGTTAAACTATCACCTCAACAGAGAGGATCCCTACTCTAGACAGCCTTCTAAAAGTAACTGTCACTCCTCTGTGTGTACCAACTCACAATGGAGCACAGCACAAGGTTTATACTGAAAAAGATAGTAACTAATAACACCACTTGATTATAAGGTCAGGTTTTAGTAGTAATACCCAAGCTTGGTACTACACTTCCACCATCAATCCCTAACTGATTGACAAGTCCCCTTAAGCTAAGGGCCCAGCTATGTATGAAGGTGGCTACTAATTACGATAATCAGCAGCTGAGGGTTGATATAATGAGAGTAAAGAGTGAACAGAGTCCAAGGTGGATGGTGCTCTGAAGTAAATTGAGTTCTAGTATAAGGTTGCTAAACTCCAAGCCAGAATAAAGCCAACTGCTCTTTGTTCAGTAATTGACAAAGAGAACTCAATAAAGTCTCCATTAGATTTTCCTACACTACTTATACAACTACTACATGGTCTGTGTACTACTTTCCCACACTGATCATGTGATGTGACACTGTGACTTGTGACATTTTCCTGCACTCCCTTCTGTGAAGTAAGTCCAAGAGAAAATAAAATAAAATATAAATAATGACTTAGTTGTTTTGCCAAGTCATGACAATCTAGTAGATAATCCAGAACATATATTACAGAAGAAAGTGAGATTTGTAGCTAAAATATGATGTGCAAGTATGAGAATGACCTCCAAAATATCAGAACTATCAGAATGACCTACTCTAAGCCTTAGATCTCTCTTAGATGTTGAGCCGAACCTCTTCTTAGATACTTCAGCAGAACAGATTGGACCTATTATCCTGGGAAGGTCTAGTCTTTTAAGTGTATGTGTAATCCCCAAAGAATCGCCAAAAGAACTCGCATCAGAGGTGACACAAGCACTTTCTGATATACTTACTTCGTTACCACTATCTCAAACATCAACACCACTATTTAACAACTCAGCTACTACTCAACAATTAATACAAAACATGACTGCTAAACTGAATATACCTTTGCCTCTTAGCTAGAGCACCCCTAAGTAGGATGGACAGTTGAGAATGCTCAGAAACTTTCTTAGAATAATAGAACAGCTGTTCCAAACTGTGGAAATAACAAATGATCAAAAGAAATTAGATTGGATTATTGGATATGTGGATGCCGATATACATGACCAGTGGACCATATAAGAGGACACTCTAGAGTAGCTTAGGTAACCTAGTATGAGTGAGTATTATCTAGCTTGCCCTTGGATCCTTGAAGCCTACTATTCATAGTTTCCTTTCCTCTTGTTCTCATTGCCATGGTTAGTACTATGTAGCCTTATTAGGTATGGTAGTTATTAGTGTCCTGATCTATGTTCCCTTAGCAACCAGCATATGGACCAGACTAGTCTAGTATATATAGCTAGTGATATATAGTAGAATACCTCAACATTGATTGGAACTCCTGGGCTATTCACTGTTCCTACTTAAGTCTGCCTCCTTCACTAATATCAAGTGTGGTTAGGGTTACCACCAAGTGATCCCCTTACAGACCAGCTTCAAAGAATATGAAGCTGGGTCTTGGAATCGGTTCCTAGAGAAACTTAAGACAGAGTATCCAGAATTAACTACTGAAGAACAAGGTAATATGGACCATTTAAGAAAATTGTGTAGAGAAAATGCCAGAATCAATTTATTAGAAGAGGAGTGACTCATGAGCTTCAAGCGAAGGTTTTTATACATTGCTCAAAAATGCCTCAAACTGCTGGCAGTGACAGGAAACAGGGAGCTCGTTGAGCTCTTTGTTAAGACATTAGATAGCGCCTTTCAAGATGCACTTAACTCTAGATTAAGTATACAGGGGACTCTTAAGGTAGATGTGCAAAGAAGAAGTTGCATTGAAGATCTCTATGATCTAGATCATGTAGTATAGAAAGCCATAGAGTTAGTTAGTGGAAAGACGATAGTATGGGCATTGAAACATATGCCAATAATATTTTCTAGGAATAGAAAAGTAGACCCAGATACTAGAGGACTAGTGTATTATAGTAAAGAAGAGTCAGTAAGAAAAGTCGAGGTGCATCCAGATGTGGAGGCCTTGCAACAAGATATTAATGTATTAAAGACATTATATGAGAAACAAGAGAAGTCAAGAGAAAATCATGAGAAGAGTGTACAAGGGGCTCTAGATAGTATAAAAACTCTCATACACTCACAAGAGCAGACGTCGGCACCGTTGACAAAAGAAATAGGAGGATTTCTGATGAGGTATGAACAGGAACTGCTACAGATGGGGCTGCCTAGACTTCTAAGGAAGTGTTTCTACTGCTTTGAGACAGACTATTTGTTCTTGTTTTGTCCTAAAAAGACAGAAGATGAGAAGAAAGAATTAATATTGGTAGATAAGTTTACAGTGAGATTCACAAATGGAGAGCTGATACCTATAGAACATAACATGTTCATAAAGAACTACGTAAGAAAGCACCTTCCCTTGTCAATAGCAGTGATAATGTGGGGAGATCTGGAATTAAAAACGTGCAGTATATAAGATTAAGAGCCAGACACAGGAGAGGTCATGGTATTGTCCCAACCCATAAGAAAACAGATGACAACTTCATCTAGAGTAAGCAGACAGTCAGAAGAGATGTCCCAGTTAAGAAAGAAAGTCGGTAGTTTAAAGGTTATGTTGCAAAAGATAAATCTAGAAAGAGAACCGACTTCAGAGCAAGAAGAAGAAGATATGGAGTCCTTTTTGAGAAGGATGGCTATAGAGTATGTTTAAACAAAATAGAACTCAGCTCCTAGAAAAAAGTTGGGTTTTTAGAGGTACCAATGAAGAAGCTACCATTTGAGAGACAAGTTCACTTTCGAAGTGGTAAGGTTTTAGAGGTAAACAGAAGGAATCAAGATGAGGATTCCTCCTCACCAGAAAAAACAAAAAATGGGACTTGTAATAGATCTAGAGCATCAACTACAAGTCAAAACTATGAGTTCTCTTATTGAAAGATGCTCAGACAGGTGCTGGTAGTCGATGTTCCACTACTCCCAGCTAAGTATTTCAGACAATTTTCTTGGAGAGATATGCCAGTAAAGAATAAGGCACCTATTGAGAAAGAAGTTAAGGCTAAGGAGATATTAGATAGAATGTTGAAGGGAGAAATGAAAGTGACTCCTAAAGAATTATGGGCTATGACATTGTTATGCCACTAGAGAATTTTCTGCAGAAATGTAGCATGGGATACACATTATACTGTAAGGGGATACCCTAGAGAATGGCCTAGACTCCGAGTTGGCTCCTATCTAAAGGGCTAACCTAACTTGGTAAGTTACCTTCCCACTCTTTTTACTCTCTTGTCTATCTCTGTCTTGATGTGCCTGTGTATCTATAAATAGGACAGTGGTATTATTAGTTAGTGCTCACGTGACTGCAGCGCATGGACTATCAGTTTTAGTATATAAGACTGCTTATGTTGTTAGATATAGCTTCACTTGAATATTATCTTTGCTTCTGGGACTCCTGCCTAGTACTAGGGTTAGCTGCCTCTGAGTGATTGTGCCCTAACATATATCCCTGGATTTCACTATTAGAATCCACTCTAGAGACCTTCTACAAGCCCTAGACATAATCTAGACCCAAGATTGGGTACTTTTATTAGGTAGTGACCAAGCTGCTATATGCTAGAATAGCATATATCTCAGAAGGTAAGACTGATGAGCTAGCATCAGGTTTCTCAGATACAAACTATCAATGTTAAAGCTCTAGAAATCAGAGACTCAGAGATATCTTTGGAATATGAGATAATTTCAATCTAGAGTGGACTTAAACTAATATGACACCAAGATGGCAGATCAAAAGTCTATCAGTAACTAGTGATCCCATCACTACTAGACTCAGTCAAGAAACGGACACGCTGCCAGATGACAATTGTATCGCTGACGCTCAGACACACTATCATATGTTTCTAGACTGTATTCAGAGTAGAAAGAAGCCAGTTTGGGGTTCAGGAAACAATGGGCAGGAGTGAAGTATAGAGGTAGAGCAGGATCACATGGTCATGTTCGGAAGGTATGGAGGATAGGAAGGTAATGGTTGCTGTAGCCACATGGTGGTGTCATAGAAGAGAGATGTGAGGGAGAGTGGTAGAATGAAAAGTTTCCTTTTCTATTTCTTTTTAATTAGGTTTCTAACATTTGTAATATTCTAATATATTTCTCAGAGTGGAGATTGATAGGGGAGCCTCCTTGGCCCTTGTCTTCATCTCAGAAGCTTTTGAGATTGTAAATGAGATTCTCTTGAGTGTGTAAGGGGTGATCTTGGTGAGAGGTTGAGTTGGTGTGTCACAAACTTTATTCAGCCATATCTCCATCAGTTCTTTGACGATTCCCACGGTCTCAATGGCACCAAAAAGCCCTTGAAAAGACCTTTTGATTGATACCAGTCACATCTTGAAGTGATCAGTAATGGCCGAGATATTAGGCAGATCAACTGGTAACCACTATAGTACTGTTTATTAAATCACCAATATCTCAGAAACCGCCACGATCTAAGCTTTGCTTTTAGGCATCAGAGAAGCCCTTTTCATACCACTCAGAATGAGCCTAAAACGGCGCCGAGGTGATTAATATTAGTGGAGATATAAAGGCCTCAATGTTTGCACATGGACTTTATTAATTACCCATAGATAGTCATCTGTCCTTTTCTTAGAACAAAGGACAGCCTCCATATGGTTAAGTTATCACTATTCATAGCACAAAGGCACTA
>Ga0153988_1000447_pt1 | contig 10776 bp, 6 predicted proteins | sample TSNC072MetaG_FD_104742 | JGI IMG/M metagenome (GOLD analysis project Ga0153988, IMG submission 104742) | Attine ant fungus gardens microbial communities from North Carolina, USA - TSNC072 MetaG | ecosystem: Host-associated > Fungi > Mycelium > Unclassified | place: USA: North Carolina, Jones Lake...
ATCCCGACGTCGAGCTCGAAATCACGATCGGCATGACCGGCAAGCTGTACGAACTGCTCGACGCAGGCGCGATCGATCTGCTGGTCGGCAAGCGCCGGCTCGGCGACCGGCGCGGCGTGCCGCTGTTCTCCGGGCGGCTCGAATGGCTCGCGCGCACGGGCACGCTCGTCGATCCGGGGCAGCCGCTGCCGCTGATTCTGGCCGCCGAGCCGAGCGTGACGCGCGCAGTCGTGCTCGACGCGCTGGCCGAGGCGGGCGCGAGCTGGCAAGTGGTCTGCACGAGCAGCAGTCACTCGGGCAGCATCGCGGCTGCGCGCGGCGGGCTCGGCATTACGGTGTGTCCGCAGTACCTGGTTGCGCGCGGGCTCGCGGCGCCGCTCAATGCGGCCGCGCTGCCGACGCTGCCGTCGGTGGAATTCATCGCGCTCGCGGCGAAACGCCTGAGCCGCCCGGCGGGCACGCTGCTGCAATTGCTGCACGACAGCGATCTGCGCGGTTCGTGGATCGGCGAGTGACCGGAAAGCATGGGCGGGCGCGGCGTTTGCGGCGCGCTGAACGCACGTCGAGCATCCTTACCGCCGACGATGGCATCGTTGCCGCTGTCCGGGCGATTCGGTATGGTGGGTTATCGGCAGTCTGATTGCCGTTGCGCGTTTTTATCCGGCGCGCGCCTGCCGTCGTTTTTATCGATGCTTCCCGGACCCGGAGGACCCGCCTATGACCAACGCCGCCGATCCATCGCAACCGATCCGCACCGATGTCCTGATCGTCGGCGCCGGTCCTGTGGGCCTGTTCGCCGCGTTCGAGGCCGGCGTGATCGGTCTCACCTGCCAGATCGTCGATGTGCTCGGCCGGGTCGGCGGCCAGTGCATCGAGCTCTATCCCGACAAGCCGATCTACGACATTCCCGCAATTGTGTCGTGTACCGCGCGCGAACTGGTCGAGCGTCTGCTCGCGCAGGTGAAGCCGTTCGACGTGCCGATCCATCTCGACCAGCGCGTCGAAACGGTCGAGCAGCGCGACGATGGACGCTGGACCGTGCGCACGCATCGCGGCCTCGTCTTCGATGTCGCGGCGATCCTGCTCGCCGCCGGCAACGGTGCATTCGTGCCGCAAAAACTCGTGCTTCCCGAAGCCGCGCCGCTCGAAAAGCGCCATGTGCACTACAGCGTGCCGCGGCTCGCCGACTTCGCCGGCAAGCTCGTGGTCGTCGCGGGCGGCGGCGATTCCGCGCTCGACTGGGCGCTGGCCTTGCGCGGGGTCTCGCGGCGCGTCACGCTCGTGCATCGGCGCGCCGGTTTCAGCGCGGCCGATTCGAGCGTCGAGCAGATGCGGCGCGCGGTCGACGCGGGCGAGATGGACTTCGTCGTCGGCGCGATCGCAGGGCTCGGCGTCGAGGACGGCGCGCTGAAGTCGCTGACGCTACGGCATATCGACGGCGAGACGCAGATCGAGACCGAGCATCTGATCGCGCTGTATGGACTCGTCGCCGACCTCGGTCCGATCGCGCAGTGGGGGCTGACGATTCACTGCGGACGCATCGACGTCGATACGTCGAACTACGAAAGCTCGCGGCCGGGCATCTTCGCGGTTGGCGACGTCGCGAATTATCCGAACAAACAGAAGCTTATTCTGTCGGGCTTTCACGAGGCGTCGCTCGCGTTGCGCAAGGCATATGGCTATGCGTATCCGGACAAGAAACGCGTACATGTCCATTCGAGTTACGACGCGAAGCTCGCGGAAAAGATCGGTTCGGCGGGGTGAGCGGCGGGGCGTCGAACGGTTTGGCGCACGTCGCTGCGGCCTCGTCCTTCCTTTGGGCATCCTGATGAAAATCCTGCCAACGATCGCGAACAGGTTTTTCAATTGGACGCATCCGGTTGCGATGCGGCGGCGGCTGGTCCGACAAATCATCCAATAAATCACCCAATAATCAATCCAATAAATAGTGCGCTGAAATACGCGTACAACGGCACGCAGCGCGCCGCCGCGTTGCAGTAAATACGGAGTGGCAAAGCGAGGCCCGGCGTATAAGCTGTGCGCCTTATAAGCCTGTAACCCGAGAGATTCGCGCAGTGCCGCCAACGCGCCTGTGCAACCCGGCCAACCGAGGGGCCGATCATGCACGCATCGCGCGGCGCCAGTCATTCGATAAAGCGCCATCGCCCGGGCACAACGTATGCTTGAGACAAAAACCCTTATACGTGCATGCCATGACAGAGTCCGATATTTCTTCTTTCCACGAAAACGGCGAGCCCGCCCAGTTGCAGGCCGAAATCGCGTCGACGTCTCCCGTCGGTATAGCCAACGGTATTTCTGCCGGTATCGATTACTCGTCGCTCGTGCAGGCCATCGAGGACTACGCGATTTTCCTGCTCGACGCGAACGGCCGTATCGTCAGCTGGAATTCCGGCGCGCAGAAGTTCACGGGCTATACCGAGAGCGAGATCGTCGGCCGGCATTTCTCGTGCTTCTACGTCGAGGAAGCCGTCGCGCGCGGCTGGCCCGCTTACGAGCTGGAGCAGGCCGCGCTGACCGGCCGTCTCGAGGACGAAGGCTGGCGCGTGCGCAAGGACGGCACGATGTTCTGGTCGAACGTCGTGATTACGGCAATCCGCAACCCGGCGGGCGAGGTGACGGGCTTTGCGAAGATCACGCGCGATCTGACCGCGCAGCGCGAGTATCTGGAAGCGTTGCGGCAAAGCGAGGAGCGCTTCCGTCTGCTCGTCGACAGCGTCAAGGATTACGCGATTTTCATGCTCGATCCGCAAGGCTTCGTGGTGAGCTGGAATGCGGGTGCGGCGCGGATCAAGGGCTATACGCATGACGAAATCGTCGGCCGTCATTTTTCGCTGTTCTACGTGCCCGAGGAAGCTGCCGCAGGCAAGCCCGCGCGCGAGCTCGCGATCGCCCGGCAGATCGGCACCGTCGAAGACGAAGGCTGGCGCGTGCGCAAGGACGGCACGACGTTCTGGGCCAACGTGATCATCACCGCCGTGTACGACGAATCGAAACGGCTGCGCGGCTTCGCGAAAGTCACGCGTGACCTGACCGAGCGGCGGCGTCGCGAAGAACTCGAACGCTCGGGCGAGCGCATGCGCGAATTTCTGGCGACGCTCGCGCACGAGCTGCGCAATCCGCTCGCGCCGGTGCGCAACGCGGTCGGCGTGATGCAGATAGAAACCGGCCTGAGCCCGGCGCTCACCCTCGCGCGCGATCTGATCGATCGCCAGGTCACGCACCTCACGCGGCTCGTCGACGATCTGCTCGACATCGGCCGCATCATGTCGGACAAGGTCGAGCTACGCATCGCGCGCGTCGGTCTCGACGAACTCGTCACGCGCGCGATCGAGGCTGCGCGGCCGTTTACCGATGCACGCGAGCAGCGCGTCGTCGCTCACGTGCCGACCGATCCCGTGATCATTCGCGGCGACATGACGCGGCTCGTGCAGGTATTGCAAAACCTGCTGCACAACGCGTCGAAATTCTCGCCGCAGGGCAGTTGCATCGACGTAATGGGGCGTGTCGACTTTCGCATGGCCGTGCTCGAAGTGCGCGACCCCGGTTGTGGCATTCCGGTGCGCTCGCTCGACAAGATCTTCGAGCTGTTCGCGCAGGAAAAGGACAGCGAAGGACTGGGCGAGGGCGGCCTCGGCATTGGCCTCACGCTGTGCAAGTCGCTTGTCGAAATGCATGGCGGCAGCATCGTCGCGAGCAGCGAGGGGCCGGGCCTTGGCAGCACGTTCACGCTGAGCCTGCCGCTCGCCGGCGGACAAACCGAAGCCGCCAGCGAGGGCGCCGGCGCGGCGGCCCCCGCGGTCGAGCCGCTGCGGGTTCTGCTCGTCGACGACAATCGCGATTCGGCCGACAGCCTCGCGATGCTGCTCGAACTCAAGGGCCACGAGGTGCGCATCGCCTACGAGGGCGAACAGGCGCTGCCGATCGCGGCGCGCTTCGCGCCGCATCTCGCGCTGATCGACCTCGCGATGCCGAAAATGGATGGCTATGCGACGCTCGCGGGAATGCGCGCGATGCCCGAACTGGACCGCACGATGTTTGCCGCGATGACCGGATTCGGCCATGCGAGCGATCTCAAACGCACGCGCGAGGCGGGCTTCCATGCGCATCTCGTGAAGCCGGTGGAAATGGCCGAACTCGACACGCTGCTTGCGCAGGCGGATGCGCGTTTGGGCACGCCTATGGCGTGTAGACGTTGAGATTGACGGCCTCGCTACGCGGGCATAACCCTCTCACAACCCCGCTCAGCCCCGCCCGCCACGCGAAATATCTTCGCCTGCGCGATGCGGCAGGCGCATCGTGACCGGAATCGAGGCGAACGAGCACAGGCCGACCACGAGGAATGCGGGCCAGAAATCCGACCACATGATGTCGGGATGTCCATGCAGCGCGCGCGAAATTTGCAGCACGATCCCGCCGACCGTCACGCCGAGACCGAGCGACATCTGCTGCACGACACTGCCGAGGCTCGTCGCGCGGCCGACGTCGCGGTTCGCGATTTCCGCGTAGGTTAGCGAGTTCAGGCTCGTAAACTGCAACGCGGGGAAAAAGCCGCCGAGCAGCACGACGATCCAGATGATCCACGTCGGCGTGTGCGGGAAAAAGAGTCCGCAGGCGGCAATCGAAATACCCGAGAGCGCCGCGTTGAACACGAGCACGGTACGGAAGCCGAACTGGCGCAGCACGCTCGACGCGATCGTGCGCATGAACATGCCGCCGAACGCGGACGCGCAGGTAATCAGGCCCGATTGGAATGCGCTCATGCCGTGACCTTCCTGCAGCAGCAGCGGCAGCAGGAACGGCAGTGCGCCGAGGCCGATACGAAAGAGCGAGCCGCCGAGCACACTCGCCTGGAAGGTCGGCACCTTGAAAAAGCGCAGATCGAGCAGCGGCAGCGGAACGCGCAGGGCGTATACCGCATAGAGCGCGAGCAACACCGCGCCGATCGCGCACATGCCGAACGCGTTCGTGTTCGAGATCAGTTCGCCACCGATCAGCGAAAGCCCGAGCAGCAGCAGCACCGCGCCCGCCGCGGACAGGATGAAGCCGATCCAGTCAAGCGGCCCGGGGTCGGGCTCGCGTGTGTTCGCGATATAGCGATTGGTCAGATAGATGCCGAGAATGCCGACCGGCACGTTGATGAAAAAAATCAGCCGCCAGTGCAGATACGTCGTGATGAAGCCGCCGAGCAGCGGGCCCGCTGCGGGGCCGAGCATCGCGGGCACGCTGAGATAATTCATCGCGCGGATGAAATCGGCTTTCTCGACGACGCGAAAAATGATAATGCGCCCGACCGGCACCATCATCGCGCCGCCGACCCCCTGGATGAAGCGAGCGACCGTGAAGGTTGCGAGCGAATTCGACGCGGCGCACAACAGCGAGCCCGTCACGAAGATGCCGATGGCCGTGCGGAAGATCGTGCGCGCGCCGAATTTGTCGGCAAGCCAGCCGCACACGGGGATGAACACGCCGAGCCCTAGCACGTAGCTCGTTACCGCGATTTTCAGCGTGACTGGATCACGCCCGAAATCGCGCGCCATCGCCGGCAGCGCGGTGACGATGACGTTCGCGTCAACGCTTTCCATGAACATCGCACACGCGACAATAAGGGGTGCAATCAGGGCTTTCTGGGCGGCGGACATGGCGGCGGGGCTGCGGCAAAGCACCACGGGTAAAGGGGGCATTATTGCACCTGCACGGTGCGGATGGTGGATGCCGGCCCTGTCGATATCGCCCTTTTTCAGTCTTTTGACGTGTATCGCGGCCCGTGGGTCACAGCGATCGTCAGTTTTTGTTGCGTTGCGCCATGAAAAGGATCATAATCGGGTTATTGCTTAGGTATAAACCCTTATCACCCTAATTCGAGAGAGTCCATCATGAACGTCGCAACGACCGCAGTCCGTTCCACGCCCGCTACCACCACGCTGCTCGGCAAGCTGCGCGCTCTGGTCCTGCACGCGCTGCATCTGCATGTTCAGAACTGCGCCGTGATCGCCGAAGCGTATCGCCGCCCGCTGTAAGACCCGCTGGCGCGCAAGGCGCCTCGTGGTGAAGTCGATGCCCGCTCGAGTAGCGGGCATCGTGCTTTCTGGCCCGTCTTTTCCCTCTGCAACCGAACCGCGCCGAATCCCGCACGGCGCGATTTGCCATGTTGCGCGCCGCGGCGCTCCCGCGCCTGATTGCGGCACGCAAGGCGCACTGGCTCGATATTGCGAGTCCAAACCCAAGCCTTTCATCCGCCCCCCTCGCAGACGCATCGCGCAACCGAACCGACAGCGAAATAGCTCTTGCTGTCAACCTTTTGCACGCTTTGTCGTTATCTCTTTGTAATCGCCGACACAGGCGATACCGCGTGCGACGCCCCGTTGCCGCGACCGCTCTCGCAAGGCCCGCACTCACCATGTTTCGTCGACTTCACCACCCGTTCGCCCGGCTCGGCGCGCAGCTCAGCCGCGCAGCGAAAGCGTCCGTCGGCCGGGGACTTCTGTCGCCCGTGCTCGCGCTCGTCATTTGCGGGCTGCTGCTGGTCGTGCTGCAGCACCTGTCCGAGGCGGTCGACTACCGCTCGGTGATCCGCGAATTGCGGAATCTGTCGGCGAGTGAGTGGATCGGCGCGCTCGGCGCGACCGCGCTCAGCTATGTGGCGCTCGTCGGACGCGACGCGGTCGGGCTGCGCTATCTCGGCACGAGCGTGCCGCGCGCGGCGCTGTGGGTCGGCGCGACCGCGGGCTCGGCGCTCGGCAATGCGACCGGCTTCGGCGCGCTGACGGGCGGGGCGGTGCGCGCGCGCGTCTACGGTGTGGCGAACGTCACGCCCGCGCAGATCGGCCGCATGACGGTGTTTACCAGCGTGTCGCTGGCGCTCGCGCTCGTGCTGATGACCGCGCTCGGCATGGTCTGCATGGCGGGCCAGCTCGCGCCGATGCTGCATCTCACGCCGGTGGCGCTGCGCTGGAGCGGCGCGGCGCTGCTGGTCGCGCTGGTGCTCTGCGCCGCCGCGTGCCGCCGTGAAACGCGGCCGGTCCGCACGCGCTGGTCATGGCTTTCGTTCGATATCCCCGCGCGCCGCGATCTGCTCGCCCAGGTCGCGCTGGCCGTGCTTGACGTGGTTGCCGCGGGCCTCGCGCTGTGGACGCTGCTGCCGCACGCGAACGTGAGCTTCGTCGGTTTCATCACCGTCTACGCGGCCGCGATGCTGCTCGGCATGATCGGCCATACGCCCGGCGGCGTCGGCGTGTTCGAGGCGGCGATGGTGTTTACGCTGAGCGGCCGTGTGCCGATGCAACAGATGATCGCCGCGCTGCTTGCCTATCGCGCGATCTATTTCGGCGTTCCGTTGCTCGTGTCGGCCGCGTTGCTCGCGGGTTTCGAAGGCCGTGCGCTGAAGAACCATCTGTCGCGGCTGCAAGCCGAGCGCGCGTCGGAACTCGCGCCGCTGTTTCTGAGCCTCGTCACGTTCGTGGTCGGCGGCATGCTGGTGATTTCGAGCGCGACGCCCGCGTTCTGGCAGCGCATTCATATCCTGCGCGATATGGTGCCGCTGTGGGTGCTCGAAAGCTCGCAGATGCTGTGCAGCGTGCTCGGCGTGCTGCTGCTGTTCGTTGCGCGCGGTCTGCTGCGGCGGCTCGATGCGGCATGGTGGATGACGCTCGTGCTCGCGGTGTCGAGCCTCGCGTTGTCGCTGACCAAGGGGCTCGCGTTCGTCGAGGCCGGCGTGCTCGGCATGCTGATCGCGCTGCTGCTCGCGACGCGCAAGCGCTTCAACCGCCATTCGTCGCTGTTCGCCGAGCGCTTCACGGCGGGCTGGCTCGTGTCGATCGCGATGGTGCTGATGCTGGCGACATGGGTCATGCTGTTCGCTTTCCGCGACGTGCCGTACACGCGCGATCTCTGGTGGCAGTTCGCCTTCGACGAACGCGCGCCGCGCGCGCTGCGCGCGACGCTGGCCGCGAGCCTGTTTGCCGCGACGTTTTCGTTCTGGCAATTGCTGCGTCCGGCGCCGGGCCGCTTCGTCAAGCCGGCGCCCGAGGACTTGCACGACGCCGCGCGCATCGTGCGCGCGCAGGAGCGTAGCGACGCCGGCCTCGCGCTGATGGGCGACAAGAGCTTCCTGTTTTCGGAGTCGCGCGAGGCGTTCCTGATGTACGCGAAATACGGCCGCACGTGGGCCGCGCTGCATGATCCAGTGGGGCCGCGCGAGGAGTGGGCCGGTCTCATCGGCAAGTTCGTCGCGCTCGCGCATGCGCACGGCGGCCGCGCCGCGTTCTACCAGGTGCGCGCCAACGCGCTGCCGCTTTATCTCGACGCAGGCCTCACGCTGATGAAGCTTGGCGAGGAAGCGCACATCGTGCTCGACGATTTCGATCTGAAGGGCTCGCACCGCGCGCATCTGCGTTATGCGCTCAAGCGCGGCGAGCGCGACGGCTTCACGGTCGAGGTGATCGATCAGGCCAACGTGCCGGCCTCGCTCGAAACGCTGCGCGGTATTTCCGACGGCTGGCTCGACAGCCGCGACGCGCGCGAGAAGAGCTTCTCGGTCGCGGCTTTCCATGACGAATACCTGGCTGCGCAATCGGTGATGCTGGTGCGCCAGAACGGCGAGCCGGTCGCGTTCGTGACCTTCATGACGACCGATCTGAACACCGAGGCGACCGTCGGCGTGATGCGTCACCTCGAAAGCGCGTCGTCGTACGCGATGGAATATCTGTTCACGCAGCTCGCGCTGCATCTGAAGCGGGCCGGGTTCCGCTCGCTGAGCCTCGGCATCGCGCCGCTCTCGGGCGTTCAGCCGACGCCGCTGGCGTCGCGCTGGCATCGGGTTGCCGGTATCGTGTGGCGCTTCGGCGGCCGTTTCTATAACTTCCGCGGCTTGCGTGCTTTCAAGAGCAAGTTTCAGCCGCATTGGGAGCCGCGTTATCTCGCGGCATCGGGTTCGATGGGCGTGTTCTTCACGCTGGCGGACCTGTCGTTGCTGGCAGGAGGCCGGCGTTCATGACCTTGCATCCGTTTTTCCGGCTCGCCGTCGCGGCGGGCGTTCTCAGCTGCGGCGCGCTCGCGCATGCGGCCACCACGACCACGACCGTCGCCGGCGGCCGCTATGGCGAAGTCCGGGTCACGCAGCCCGAGGGGCCGTTGCGCGGCTTCGTCGTGCTGTATTCGCAGGCGAGCGGCTGGAGCGAGGCCGATCAGCAAAGCGCCGATGCGCTCGCGCAAGCTGGCGCGATGACCGTCGGCGTGGATACCGCGCAATACGTCGCGAATCTGAGCGCAAAGAAAGAGACCTGCCATCAGCTCGTCGGCGATGCCGAAGCGTTGAGCCATCAGCTCGAACGGCAAGCGCGCTCGGATCAGTACTTCGCGCCGATCGTCGCGGGCACGGGGCAGGGCGCGACGCTCGCGATGCACGTGCTCGAACAGGCCCCGTCGAATACGATTGCAGGCGCCGTCTCGGTCGATGCCGAGCGCACGCTCGACGCGCGCTTCCATCCGTGCCCGCCGGACCCGACCGTGATTCGCGACAAGGTGCCCGGTTTCGTCGAAAAGGCGAGCACGGGTACGGCCGATCGCACGCGTCTCGTTGCGTTGCTGACGCCGCATCTGCAATCGGTATCGACCGGCGATGACGACGTCTCCGATCTGCCGCTCGTCGAATTGCCGGCTGAGCATCCGAACGGCCTGATGGCGATCGTGATCTCCGGCGACGGCGGCTGGCGCGATCTCGACAAGACGATCGCGCAGGCGTTGCAGAAGGATGGCGTCTCGGTGATCGGCTGGGACAGTCTGCGTTATTTCTGGAGCGAGAAGCCGCCCGCACAAACGAGCCGCGATCTCGCGCGCGTGATGCAAACCTACGGCTCGCGCTGGCACGCGCAACACATCGCGCTCGTCGGTTATTCGTTCGGTGCGGACGTGATGCCGTTCGCGTACAACCGCTTGCCCGCGGAACTACGCGCGAAGGTGTCGCTGATCTCGCTGCTCGGCTTCGCGCCCGACGCCGATTTCCAGATCCGCGTGGGCGGCTGGCTCGGCATGCCCGCGAGCGACAAGGCACTGAATGTGCGGCCCGAATTGACGCATGTGCCGCCGTCGATCGTGCAATGCTTCTATGGCGAGAGCGAGACCGACACGCTGTGTCCGGCGCTCGACAAGACCGGTGTCGACGTGATCCGCACGTCCGGCGATCATCACTTTGGCCGCGATTACAACGCGCTGGAGCGGCGGATTCTCACCGCATTCAGAAAGCAGAGCGGCGTGCAGGATTAGACGCCGCTCCGTGGTCTTGCTGGGCGGCAAGGTTGGCCGCCCAGGGATTGACAAAGCCCGCCGAGTCAACGAAGATCGCCTGCATGAACTGCCTCGACATCCGTATTGCGCTGATTATTAGCATCATTCATCGAATGGTGGGTTAGCGCACGTCGGATCGAACAGACAACGCAGTGACAAACTAACCCGCCACAGAGGCGGGTTTTTTTATGTCCGCTTTTCTACCCGTCTCCTGGCGAACTTGCTGCCGATCGTGATCCGTTGCTATCGATCGCAGCCGATTCGTTGTTGCATCTTCGTTGTTAACCAGGAGCTTGCCTTGCTGTCGAATAAACTCGAACGTGCCGTCGTCGCGGCCGAGCGCGCCGCGCTTTCCCACGACTACCTGAAAAAGACCCTGACCGCGCGCGTCTACGACGTGGCGCGCGAGACCGAACTCGAACACGCGCCGAACCTGTCGGCGCGGCTGCGCAATCCGGTGTACCTGAAGCGCGA
>Ga0153988_1000448_pt1 | contig 10774 bp, 7 predicted proteins | sample TSNC072MetaG_FD_104742 | JGI IMG/M metagenome (GOLD analysis project Ga0153988, IMG submission 104742) | Attine ant fungus gardens microbial communities from North Carolina, USA - TSNC072 MetaG | ecosystem: Host-associated > Fungi > Mycelium > Unclassified | place: USA: North Carolina, Jones Lake...
CACTTAACTAGTCACTCTTAGTTACAAGTAGTGTTACCACATTGTAACGATTGTTACATACCTAGTTAGAATAAATACAGACCAGAAAGAGAAGGGAACGGCAAGTTCTCTCTTTCTGTATTCTCTTTGTAAAACCTTACTCTGAGGAATCAGTGCTCTTACTTGTCTTAGGACAACCTCAAGGGTACTACTCAAAGTCTCGATTGACATCTCTCCTCCGATATAACTTCACTGAAAATCTTAACTGGATCCTCTAGCAAGGAGCGTGAAGATATCAAGTGTTAGATATAAGCTTCAAGTTGAAATATATATTTAACTGTGAGGTTTAGAGTCTTAACAGATCTATTCAGCGGCGGCAGTCCCGATGAGCTCCGAGCTTTCATATTCCAATGTCAGATCTATTTCCAGGCATGTAAAGGAGAGTTTACCGAAGACACCGAAAAAATCTTCTTTGCCATCTCCTATCTTCGGGGTGTTGCCCTCGACTTCTTTGAACCTTTTATTAATGAAGCAGACTCCTACCAAAATCTCGACTTCTTAGAGGAATAGCCAGCATTTGTCCAGAAGCTGTCCAACCTTTTTGGATCTTACTCACCAGAAGACGATGATAAGGACGCTATTGTCGCAATTCCCTTCCATAATGATGGCAAGGCCGTCAATTATTTTATCCAGTTTGCCAAGTTTCAGAATTGTATCAGATGGGACAATAGGTCACTTTGAAAGGTAGTAAAGGACGCCATCTCAAACCATATCCGTGACGAACTGAGGTTTAGTCATGAAGATGTCTTGACCTTTGAGGGGTTAAAGAGGGCTGTAATGAGGATTGATAATGATTTCTGGAAGCGGCATCAGGAAGAAAAACACAAATTTCAGGTAGCGAGATCTACATAGAGTTACTTACCAAAATCACCTAGACCCACTCAAGAAAGACCATCCCCTGCCCAGGATGGCCTTACGCCATTGGATAAGGCACCCTGGGACTGTGTCTAAGGGTCATCACCCCAGACTTCTTTCTCCTCCCGTGTGAAACCATCATCATCTACTACTGTTAGCTTCCTAGGCCCAGACGGTCGGCTGACCCCTACTGAACGCCAACGTCGCATGAACATGGGACTCTGTATGTGTTACAGCCAACTTGGACACCTAGCGAGGTCCTGCCCCAAGCAAATGAACCGGTCTTCAGGAGGAATAAATGCTCGCACATCCTACGTCGACTATTCCACTGATCCTCTAGGATTGCCAAAAAATGATGCAGCAGTCACCTCATACCCTGGGGAGTCGACTGCCTAAAACCAACCAGGGAATCAGCACTAAATCTGGGCTCAGCATCACTCACTGTCTTAAAAACATTACAAGTCATGCTTTCATCACCCTCTTTCCCAGCATCCGTCAATGCCCTGGTGGACTCTGGATCGTCTGACTGTTTTGTGGATTCCATTTTTGTATCTAAAAATTGTTTACCACTCCAAAAAATCAAACCCCATCCACTTATCCTAATAGACAGGACTATTAACCAACTTGTGAGCCATGTTGTATCCTTATCAATCAATTTCCCTTGCTTGCATTTGTGTCGGATTGAGTTTCTTGTGATGAAGTTAGAAGGTACCTATCCCATAGTGTTAGGGCACAACTGGTTGACCCAGCATAACCCTACCATTGATTGGGCTAAAGGGACTATAGGATTCGTGAATTCCAACTCGTCGAATCAACCTATTGACCCAAGACCTACTCTAAAACTTTGTGGCCCCCCACCAGTTCTACCTCCCACTCCCAAAGCTTCACTTACCCATCCGGAACCCAAACCGTCCACTACTTTTCCAAATATCTGCAAGCCCAGAATATCCTTGGTGAACGCAGCTGTGTTCGTGAGGGCCTGTAAATCTGATAGAGCGATCGGTTTTCAAATCAATTCCTGCCCCACTGTGACTACTGGTTTTGCCATGCATACTGTGGACCCCTCTCTGGAAGTACCTAGCCTCCCTGAAGAATACAGAGAATACAGAGATGTCTTTAGCACACAAAGGGCTAAATCTCTTCCTGAACATCGACCACACGACCTGACTATACAGATTGAGAATGACAAGGTACCTCCCCTGGGATCTATCTACTCTTTGTCGACCCTAGAATTACAGACTTTACAAGAATTCTTAGAGGAAAACACTAAGGTAGGGATTGTAAGGGGACTACCCTAGTATCGCTTAGGCAACCTGGTAGGGTTCGCATCATCTAGCGTTCCTATAGATCCTCGGAGTCCGCGGTACCCTGTTCCCACATCCTCTAGTTCAGGTCTCCATCATAGATACTACATAGCTATATCTGGTAGTGTAGTTATTATTGTCCTGATGTCAGTGGCCATAGCGACCGGTGCACAGACCAGGCTAGTCTAGTATATATAGCTAGTAATGTACGGTAGAATACCTTACCTTAACAATAGTTTGAGCTCCTGGGCTATCCATCGCTCTAACTTAAGACGCCTGCTTTACTATACTGCAGTGTGACTGGGTGCCTCACCAAGCGTGCTTCTTACAGGGATCATACGTCCGTCCAAGGCTCTATGTGATGCCCCAGTGCTATTTGTCAAGAAGAAAGACGGGTCTTTACGACTATGCGTAGATTACCGGGGTCTGAACCGAATCACCCACAAGGATCATTACCCAATTCCCCTCCTGACTGATCTTCTGGATGCTTCTAGAAAAGTGCGAATATATTCAAAGATAGACCTCAAAAATGCTTACCATTTAGTGCGCATCGCCAAAGGAGATGAGTGGAAGATAACCTTCCGCACTTGCTATGGCTCCTTCGAATAGCTTGTAATGCCATTTGGACTATCAAATGCTCCATCCGCCTTTCAATGATTCATGAATGAAGTTTTTTACGATCTTCTAGACGTTTACGTTGTCATTTATTTTGATGACATCTTGATCTATTCCAACAATCTGGAGGACCACAAGAAACACATGAAGGAGGTACTGAGAAGACTTTGAGACAACAAGTTGTATGCATTATCTACTAAATGTGTATTCCACCAGAACAGGGTTGAGTTTCTAGGGTTCATCTTGGGATCAGATGGCCTAAGGATGAATGAATCCAAAATACAGACCATCTGAGATTGGCCGATACCATACCGAGTAAAGAATGTACAATCCTTCCTGGGGTTCACTAATTTCTATAGGCGTTTCATCAATAACTATGCTGGAGTGTCAGCCCCACTTACCCGTTTAACCCGAAAAAACGAACCTTGGTCCTGGATGACAGATTGCCAGATAGCGTTCGATGATCTCAAGAGAGCATTCACTACAGCACCCATACTGGGGCATTAGGATCCTAAATCACCGATAATCTTAGAGACGGATGTCTCCGATCGTGCTCTGGCAGCCATCCTATCTACCCGAACTGATGGCGAGATTTACCCTATTGCCTTCATGTCAAGAGCCTTCAGCGCAGCGAAACTCAACTATGATGTGCATAATAAGAAACTACTGGCCATTGTCGAATCATTCAAGAAGTGACGACACTATCTCAAAGGAGTTGCTGATCCAGTAGAGGTATATACTGATCATAGAAACCTCACCTATTTCTCTGAGACCAAAACACTCTCCCGACGCCTAGTCAGGTGGTCAGAATTCCTATCACAGTTCAACTTCATGATTAAATTCCAGCCAGAGAGGCTAGGAAAGAAACTAGATGCCCTGACCAGAAGATGGGACGTCTATGAAAATGACCTGTCAAAAGAAAACCTGACCCAAAGACCAGTATTCACCCAAACTTAACTATCTCCTAATCCTGTGAACTCAGAGAATCATTTCTTGACTGTACGAGGAGCCAATGTGACAGACCACCAATCACTCCTCTCTGACATAAAGGAAGCCCAGAGGTCAGATCAATCCCAACTAAAACCTCTAGTGGATGGAGGGAACCTGGAAGATCACCGCTGGACTGAGGAAGAGGATGGCATGAGATATTACAAAAGACAAGTATATGTTCCAGACACAGGTGACCTCTGCCTACAGGTACTCAAGTCTAATCACGATCACGTATTAGCAGGGCACCCGGGACAGTCAAAGACTTACCAGCTGGTCCGCCGAGAATTTAACTGGCCAAACCTCAGAAAATTTGTTGTGGATTATGTTAGATCATTTGTGGAAGGAACAAGGCCTGCCATCATAAGCCGTACGGACTGCTCAAGCAGCTCCCAATTCCACTCCGCCCCTGGAAATCTATCTCGATGGATTTCATCGAGCAACTACCACCATCAGAGGGTCATACAGACATCCTAGTAGTGGTAGATTGACTCACCAAACAAGCGATATTCATTCCAACTGTAAGATCAATCAACACTGTGTTACTGGCAGAACTGTTCATCAAGCATGTTTTTTCAAAACATGGAGTCCCTAACTACGTCACTTCCGATCGAGGAATAAAATTCGTCTCAAAATTCTTCAAATCCTTAGCTAGCGCTCTAGATATGAAATTACATTTTACCTCAGAATACCACCCAGAGGCCAATAGCCAAACAGAATGTACAAACCAAACGCTCGAGCAATTCTTAAGGATTTACTGCAATTATCAGCAGTCAGACTAGTCACAATTACTACCCTTGGCCAAATTCACCTACAATAACACTTCCTTCTCCACCACAGGCATTTCCTCCTTCTTTGCAAATAAAAGTTATCACCCCAGAATGCAACTGCAAGTTGAATGCTTTGCGCAAGTCACAGAGGCAAATTCCTTTGTAACAGACCTGAAAATAGTGCACGAAGACCTAAGGATGGCTATTGAAGATGCGCAGTGATGTTACCAAGCTCCAGCGGACAGAAGACGCTCACCAGCTCCAAAGATTGAAATAGGTGACCGCGTGTTCATACTTGCAAAGTTCATCAAGTCCACCCAGCCTACCAAGAAACTATCAGAGAAATACTTAGGCCCCTACATAGTAGGAAAACCTGGTACTCATTCATACCTGATTAAACTCCCTAACCACCTCTGCGCCATTCACCCAGTTTTTTACGTCTCGCAGATTGAACCTGCCCCTCTCAGTAACATCCCGAATCGGGTCAACCCTCCCCCACCCCCCTTAGAGATCGACGGCAATCTAGAATTCGAGGTTGCCCAAATATTAGACTCAAAATTCGATCGTTGCAGGAAGGAACCATTACTCTACCTCGTCCAATGGTCTGGTTACAAAGGCACTCCAGATGAATACTTGTGGACACCAGCAGCCGACCTCGAGAATGCAGCTGACCTAGTGTCAGATTATCATTCACTTTACCCAAAAAGACTGGGCCCCTCACACAACTCTGACTACCTCCCCCCAAACTGCCAAGTGACAACGTCATACCCAGTATCGCCAGCAGCTTAGAGAGAATTCATAGCAGAATTATAGTCACACCCTTGTGACCATAAGGAAGGGGTACTGTTACACTCTGTGACCTTGACACATACTACAACGCAACATCAAATCTCAGCCCTACTTAGTCAGCAGATTACATTATCTTTTTTCCTCCTATAGTATTTAAACACTAGTACTAGTCATAGTTATTTAGTTTTATTCTCCCTTGGGAAAGCTCTTCCCTAGTTTTATCATTTTCTGTCTCTCCTTATTATATAACTTGAATCTATACAAGTAGAAAGGTGTAGGAGATAGAGAACTATTGTTGAAACCAAGAGTCCCCTTTCTATTGGGACAGAACCTAGGAGCCGATCCTGACAATATTATAATACAGTAATACATTGAATGTCTGGAGATTCTGAATAGATATTAGACTTTATGGTATGGACAGAACTCTTTAGAGAAATCTTAGACAATCTCTTCTCTATTCTTAGACTTGAGCTAAATATCTATTTATAGACTCTGACTTGACTTATTACTTTTGTCACTAGACTGTCACTTAACTAGTCATTTTTAGTTACAAGTAGTATTATCACATTGTAACATTGTCATACTTACTAGTTAGAATAAATACAGACCAGAAAGAAAAAAGAACAGCAAGTTTTCTCTTTTTGTATTTCCTTTGTAAAATCTTACTCTGAGAAATTGGTACTCTTTCTTGTCTTAGGACAATCTTGAAGAGCGTTACTTAAAGTCTTATTGACATCTCTCCTCCAATAATACTTCACTAAAAACCTTAACCAGACCCTCTAACAAGAAGTGTGAAGATATCAAGTATTAGATATAGGCTTTAAGTTGAAACATATATTCAACTATGAGATCTAGGGTTTTAATATCTAATGCCTTACTGACTACTGCCCTAATAAATTGTATATGATTGCCTTTAAGAAAAGAATCCCTACTCTAAGTATGTTATGAGAGCTCTAAAAAGAAAATAACTTCCTACACTTTTGAATAGTTAATTCACAATCTTAAGACATATAATGGGATAAAACTATAAATAGTATGAGAACCTTAAGTAAACCATATCATGTGATTAGGTCAGGTGATTGTAGAATAAGTAAGTATAGAATACAATAGAGAACTCTATTGAGTTTTTCCTAAATATCCACTTAGAATAAACTCTAAGTCTTTATGACTCAACATTAACAAAGTAGCTTCCTAAGGATATACCACCAATCTTCTGCATATACCACTCACAATAGAGCACAGCACAGAGTTTATACAAAAAAGAATATAAAAAACAATGTCCAGTTGCAAGGTCAGAACTTGAACAAGATACCTAGACTTGGTACCTAGTTTTCTCTCTTAGTCCCTAACTGACTAAGAAGTCCTCTTTACAGCTAGGGCCTACTATCCAAGATGCTTGCAAGCACTGTGCTTACTAGTGAGAATGATAAGAGAGTAAGTATCACAAATGATCACTTACTATTTGTAATTGGGTTGAAGATGTATTTAAAAAGGGCTTATAAACAAAATTAGATGAGTGACAAAAAATGTTGTTAAGTCTGAGGTCTAATCCTTAGACTATGAGTTCTTATATACATAATTGTAATAGTCTGTGTACTAGAATAAATTACTACATACTACTATCTATTGTTCTATATATGGTAGTACCTTTGTACTATAAATAGAAATAATGTTATAAACTACCTCTCTGAGTTATTTTTATTTTACTTTCTATTTTTCTATAAATACTGTGGGAAAGTCATGTTATATTTATGACACAAAAGGTGTGATATCAGTTACACAAAGGTCACATCACATGTTGTCACATGGTTTGGTTGGGTTTATGGGTACAAATGTCATGACTTGGCAAAACAGCTAAGTCATTATTTATATTTTCTTTTCTTTTGGACTTACTATATAAAAAGTACATCACATTACAAGTGACAGATAGTCACAGTTACATGATGGGATGTCACAGGTGTCACATCACATGATCAAGTTACATGAGGAGTGTGGGAAAATAGTACACAGACCATGTAGTAATTGTATAAGTAGTATATAAGAATGAATGAGGACTCTATCAAGTTCTCCTTGTTAACTTGGACTTGGAGTGGATTTAAGTTGTCTAGACTAAAGTCTTACAACAGGATAATGGTGTACAGACTAGCTAGAATATATATAAGTAGACAGACTTAATACAGCAAGGGCTTTAATGAGTTCTCTTTGTCTAATATTGATAAAGAGCAGTTGGCTTAATTCCAGCTCAGACCTTGGCTCTCTAACAGGTAACTTGACCATATGGAGGCTGTTCATTGTTCTAAGAAAAGGACAAATGAGTATCTATGGGTAATTAACTAAGTTCATATACAAACATTGAGGACTTCATATCTTTACAGATATCAATTGCCTTGGTATTTTTTTAGGCTCATTCTGAGTAATATAAAGAGAGCTTTTCTGATGCCTAAAAGCAAAGCATCAATCATGGCAGTTTCTGTGATATTGGCAATTTAATAAATGGTATCATAGTAGTTATGTCACAAACTTCATTCAGCCATATCTCCATCAGTTCTTCAACGATTCCCATGGTCTCAACGGCACCCAAAAGCCCTTGAGAAGACCTTTTGATCAATACCAGTCACATCTCGAAGCAATCAGTAACGGCCGAGATATTAGGCAGATCAACTGATAACTACCATGGTACTGTTTATTAAATCACTAATATCTCAGAAACCACCATGATCTAAGCTTTGATTTTAGGCATCAGAGAATCCCTTTTCATACCTCTCAGAATGAGCCTAAAACAGCACTGAGGCAATTAATATTCGTGGAAATATGAAGGCCTCAATGTTTGCACATGAACTTTATTACTTATCCATAGATAGTTATCTGTCCTTTTCTTAGAACAAAGGACAGCCTCCATATGATTAAGTTATCACTATTTCTAACACAAAGGCACTACCATATATAGAACAATAGGTAGTAGTATGTGATGCTCTGTCCTAGTGCACAGACCATTACAATTCTGTATATAAGGACTCATAGTCTAAGGATTAGACCTCAGACTTAACAACATCTCTTGTCACTGTCTAAACTCTGCTCCTTAAGCACTTTTGAATATCAACTCATCAATCACAAATCAAGTGACCATTTGTAATAGGTTATCTACTGATCTGCCTGATATCTCAGCTAATGTTGATTGCTTTGAGACATGACTAGTATTAATCAAAAGGTCTTTTCAAGGTCTTTCCAGCACCATTGAGACTGTGAGAATCATCAAAGAATTGGTGGAGATATAGCTAAATGAAGTTTGTGACAATAAGTAGTAGTTGTAAGAGGATCACTCAGTGGCAACCTGAATCACACTCAGTATTAGTGACTGAGGCGAACTTAAGTTAGATCAATGAATAGCCCAGGAGATCAAACTAATGTTGAGATAAGGTATTCTACCATATATCACTAGCTACTTATACTAGACTAGCTTGGTCTGTGCACTAGTTGCTATGGGAACACTGTTAGGGCACAGTCACTCAATGGCGGCTAACCCTAGAGCTAGGTAAGAGTCCCAGAAGCTAAGGTGATATTCGAGTGAAGTTAGATCTAACTACACAGGCAGTCTTATATACTAAAACTGATGGTCCATGCGCCACGGTCACGTGAGCACTAACTAATAATACCACTGTCCTATTTATAGATATACAGGCACATCAAGGTGGAGATAGACAAGAGGGTAAGGAGGGTGGGAAGGCAACTTACCAAGTTAGGTTAGCCCTTTAGTTAGGAGCTGACTCGGAGTCTAGGCCTTTCCCTAGGGTATCCTCTTACAAACACAGATCAAGACACTAATAACTATACTACCTAATAAGGCTATGTAGTACATACCATGGTGACAAGAACAAGAGGGAAGGGAACTATTAATAGCAGACTCTGAGGATCTGAGAGCAAGCTAGATAATGCTTACCCATACCAGGTTATCTAAGCTATTATAGGCTGTCCCCTTACAGTAGTGAGGCTGCAAGGTGTGAGGTCACCATAGGGTATTGAGTTCTTATGTTAACATCAGACCATGGAGATCTTAGAGTTTATCCTAGATGGATGTTCAGAAAAAACTTAATAGAGTTCTCTGTTGGATTTGACTACTACTTATATAAATGTCTGTTAGTCTGTATGCATATTTCCTATAACCACAAGACCTTTATTAAGAACTATATAGTATTATATAAGTGTTCCCATGCTATTTATATCCTAACCCCATTTTACTTCTAGATATTTCCTATCAGATTAATAAATATATGGGATAGAGTTTCCTTTTTTTGCATCTTATAACATTCCTGTTAGATTCTTGAACTACTGATACACAATACTAACCCTAACCCTAGCTAGTATCTCATGCATCCCAATATGACTAAAAGAAAAAAGAAGAAAATAAAAAAGAATAATAAATATTGACTTAGCTATTTTGCCAAGTCATGATAAGTAGTAAAATTGTAACAAATACTATACTAAAATTAACTTGGGGTTTTAATAGATGAAATGTTTTATGTTACTGTTTTAGATATAGATAAATAGCTTAGAAATGAATGTATGTTGGACAAGTCTACCCTTGTGTCAGGAACATGTGGAGCAGGAACAGAATGACCCAGAGTGGAGCAGAGTTACTCCAGAGTAGAAGGGAGTTGACAACAAAAATGGGAAACAACCTTGGCCTCAGCTCATGTGCTGTGCCTTGATCTTCTGTCATGTGTGTGGTTGCATATTTCAGGAGGACTGAATTGTTGTCAGAAGTTCAGGAGAGGAGTGGTATAGATTGATAGAAGTGAGGATAGAACACATAAAAGATATTAAAGATATTAATCTACAAACTAAGGAACTAGAATGTAACTAATGGAGTACTTATACTAAGTCTGGAATAGGAGGAGTACAAGTAACTAGTCTACATCATGATCCTATAGGAGTAGACAACAGGAGTTCAGGAGTGGAATTTAGTAATAATATAAAATATAAAAGAAATTATATTATTAAATTATCATTTTCCATCATATGACGATATTATATTGCTTGTCCTTAACTCAACAAACTGATGGAGGAGATGAAATACAAGCTAATGCCCTATTGTCATACTGTGAATCTGTCAGAGATTGACACACATTTTATATCTCAGCGCTCTGTTGTGCATTGTCCTGATGGGCTGTTGGAAATCCTTGTCAGGAACCATGATCCTATCATTCCGATCAAAACAAAATAGTCGGTGTGACGGTATCTACATTATTAATCAATGTAACATCCAACAGTCATGTTAGACTGCTTCTAACATGGCTGTTGGTTGCTATCCAATGACAACGTACAAGAGAACCTATAATAATGTCGTCAGGAGCGGTTCTCTTCCTTCTATTCTTCCTGGACGCTTATTTCTCAGCTGCGTTGACCGCTTTCTCCTCG
>Ga0153988_1000450_pt1 | contig 10733 bp, 10 predicted proteins | sample TSNC072MetaG_FD_104742 | JGI IMG/M metagenome (GOLD analysis project Ga0153988, IMG submission 104742) | Attine ant fungus gardens microbial communities from North Carolina, USA - TSNC072 MetaG | ecosystem: Host-associated > Fungi > Mycelium > Unclassified | place: USA: North Carolina, Jones...
TAGCGAATGGAAGTTCCTCAATCCCATCTTCGTCGGCGACACCATCTTCGTGAACTATCAGATCTGCGAACTTCGCGAGAGCAAGTCGCGGCCCACGCAAGCGATCGCGACCTTCGACGTCGAGATCGTGGATCAGGACGGCCGCGTGGTCCAGAAGGGTAAAAAGGCCTTGCTGGTGTCCAGGGTTCCGCTCTCCGCCGTTGCTGCCAGTACGGCATCGTCCTCGGCCAATCAGGAGCAAACGTGATGAACAGGCAAGTCGCGGACGAGCAGAAGGCGGATACCCAATCGGGTGTGCCTATTAGCATTCGGCAAGTCGCAAAGACATTTGGCGAAGAAAGCGACAAGCCGTTTCACGCGTTGAAAGAAGTCAACATCGACGTCAACCCGGGAGAGTTCATCTCGATCGTGGGGCCGTCGGGTTGCGGAAAAAGTACCTTGATGTTGATGGTCGCGGGGCTGCTCAAGCAAAGCCGGGGAGAGATTCTGGTCAACGGTAAAGCCGTGACCAAGCCGATCACCGATGTCGGCATTGCGTTCCAGGATCACCTGTTGCTCGAATTCCGGACCGCCCTCGAGAATGTGATGTTGCAGGCGGACATACGCGGACTGCCGAAGAAAAAAATCGAGGCGCGCGCGAAGGAGCTTTTCGAGCAACTGCGCCTGACGCACGCGATGCAGAAGTATCCGCGCCAGTTGTCGGGCGGGATGCGTCAGCGTGTCTCGCTGGTCAGAACCCTCGTGCACGACCCTTCCGTGATCTTCATGGATGAACCGTTCGGCGCACTCGATGCACTGACGAGACTTCAGGTGCGAATGGATCTGGAAGCGCTGTGGTTACGCCGCCGGCCGACCGTTCTTTTCATCACGCATAGCGTGGAAGAGGCGGTCGGCTTGTCGGATCGCATCTTCGTGATGAGCCCGAGCCCGGGTGAAGTGGTGGACGAGATCGTGGTGGACCTGCCGCGTCCGCGGCCGATCGTACTCGGCGATGCGCCGGAATTCGCTGCCTACGTGGACCGCATCTATGGGCACTTCGAGCGCATGGGCGTGCTGCACGGCATTGGGGTTCCGAAGGCCGGCACGCAGGCTTCCTGACCTGCGCACCTCAATGGGCAACATGAGCGGAACAACATGAACACTGCAACGGAAAACGCGAGTCGACTGGTCACCCTCGACGTGGATGGGGCGATCGCCGCGCTCGGGATTCACCACGGACCGCTCAACCTGGTCACCAACGAACTGTTGCGTGCGCTGAACCACGCGCTGTCGGAAATTTCGGCTCGTCACGACATTCATTGCCTGATCCTGCACGGCGGCCAGGCACGCGCTTTTTGCGCGGGCAGCGACATCAAGGAATTCGCTCATCTACGCGAGAACGCCAGCGAATTCAAAATCCTTTTCGAGGACATGGTGCTGCGGCGGCTCGCGCGCCTGCCCATGCCGACCATCGCGGCGCTCGACGGAGCGGCCCTCGGCGGCGGGCTCGAGCTTGCTCTCGCCTGCGATCTGCGCGTGGCGCGGCATGGGATCGCCATGGGTCTGACCGAGTCGCGACTGGGCGGACTGGCCGGCAGCGGGTCGGTGAGGCTGACGCGCCTGATAGGCCCGGCGCGAGCGAAGGAAATGCTGTTCAGCGGCGAGACCATCGACTGCGATCAGGCACTCGCCTGGGGCATCGTGAACCGCGTTGCGCGCGACGGTTCGGCGCTGGACCTCGCGTATGACATGGCGCGGACGATCGTCGCCCGAGGCCCGGTATCGAACCGGCTCGCCAAGGAACTGGTCGATGCCGCGCAGGATTTGCCGCTGGATGCGAGCCTGTCGATGTCGACCATAGCCCAGCAGAAGATATTCGACAGCAAGGATTTGCATGAGGGCGTCGCGGCATTTTTCGCGAAGCGTTCGCCGTCCTTTATCGGCCACTGAAGCGGTTGCTGAAGTGACCACCGCAGTGATCACTGACCCAGGTTTAAATCATGAGCGAACTTAAGCATGCCGCCTTGCCCCTTGGGGACGTTTCAACCACGAGCGGCGCGATGCTCGGCGACGGCGCCGTCTTTATCTGGAACGACGTCGACCCATCGGGACTCGACCTGTTCTATGCGTGGCATGACCGGGAGCATATTCCGGAGCGTCTTTCCATTCCGGGCTTTCGTCGTGGACGGCGCTACATTTGCCCCGGCCATTCGCCCGAATGGCTGACCTTGTATGAAGCGGCGGACCTCGATGTCGTCGTCTCACCGGTCTATCTGGAGCGGCTCAACAATCCGACGCCGGCCACGGTCGATACGTTGCGCTATTTCCGCAACACGTCGCGAGCCGTGTGCCGGATCGTGCATTCGATCGGTTCGAGCAGCGGCGGGTACGCCCTTGCGCTGCGTGTGGACGTTGCCGCGGCACAAGCGGGTGTGATGAAAGAGTACTTCTGCGCGGACGTGTTTCCGCGCATCGCCGCGCTGACCAGTGTCGTTGCCTGTCATCTGTATATGGCCGACCAGCCCGGCAGCTACCTGAATACGGCCGAGTCCGACACGCGTGAATTCGACGTGCCGGCGTGGGTCGTGCTGATCGAGGCGACCACGCCGCAAGCAGCCGAAAGAGCCCGCGATCTCGTTGACGTACGCAAGCTCGAAGACCTGGGTGCGACGGTGCGCCCGGATGGCGCAGTTTATTCGCTGGAAATTTGCCGACTGCCTTCGCCGGCGGCAGAACGTTGAACACTGAGCGCTGAACACCGAACACGTCGACAGTATTCGGCAGGGTCTCGCGATGCAGGTGAATGGCGGCGGACCGGGTATTGCATCGCCCGTTCGCCGGGGTCGATGCGCGAGGCAATGTTAATATCGGCCGTTCCGATGGCCCCGTCGTTGGGGGCATCGACATCAGTCAGCACGCCGCGCGTAATTCATCTTTTTGACCGGTACTCATATGTCTCACATACCCGCAGAGCGCTGCCTGGACATCATTGAACTGCTCGCCGATGGGGCCGTTGCGATGCCGCTCGGCGAAATCGCGGCGCGGCTGCAGTTGGCCAAAAGCGGCGCGCATCGATTGCTCGCGACGCTGGTCGACCTGGGGTGGGCCGAGCAGGATGCCGAGACCGGCTTCTATCGGCTGACGATGCGCCTCGCGATCCTCGGGCAGCAGTTTTTCGTGGCGACAGGTATCCCCGATATCTGTCAGCCGTTGGTGGACCGTCTCGCCGGCCAGTCGCGCGAGTTCGTCCGGCTGGCCGTGGTCGACGGTGCTTCATTGACCTGGGTCGCGCACGCGCAAGGTGCAACGGGTGGGCTTCTCTATCAGCCGACACTCGGCAGCAACACGGTGCCATTGCATGCGACGGCCACCGGCAAGGTTTGGCTCGCCACATTGCCTCTCGAGCAGGCCGTGGCGAACGTGCTGCGTGTCGGCTTCGGCGATGTCGAAAAGTATGGCCCGAACGTTATCCGCTCGCTCGATGCCTTGTTGCAGGAACTGGAAGCCACGAAGCGCCGGGGCTATGGTCTCGCGGTCAACGAAGGGGAGCCCGGGGTCAGCGCGATCGCGGCGGCGATTCGTCCCGCTGGCGGCGGTGCGGCGCTCGGTGTCGTCAGCATTGCAGGACCGAGTGCGCGCATGACGGAAGACCGGGTCGGCGAAATGGCACTGCTGGTATTGCAAACCGCTACCGAACTCGCTTCCTTCTGGCCGTTGCGGATTCGCTCCAGTCAGGTCGCCTCGACCAGCCGAATGGTCGCGGCCTGAATCATCAAACGAGCCCTCAGGCAAACCATCAGGCAAACCGTCAAGCAAGCCATCAAACGGATGGGCAGTCATCGTGCGCAACTCTGTTTGCGCATGAGCACGGTGCCCATGCCGCTCGCCGCGATCACGCCCATACCGATGGCCGTCCACACGTCCGGTGTCTGACCGAATATCAGCCAGCTAAAAAACGCCGCGAATGCCAGTTGCCCGTAAGCGAACGGAGTCAGCAGCGAGAGCGGCGCGCGCTTGAGCGCCTGTAGCATGAGCAGATGGCCCGCCGTCGCCACGGTCGACATGAAGGCGACCAGCAGCCAGTTTTTCGGCTGCACGCGAGCCAGCGCCGGGAGCATTTCATCCCGGCCCAGCCACAGAAATACGCCGAGCACGATAGTCGCGCCGAGCGCGGTCAGGAAGTTCGTCGTGTTGAGATCGTCGATGCGCGACAGATGACTCGATACGACCTGATAGCAGGCGAAGCTCGTGGCCGCGCCGATCGGGAACAGGACGGTCCACGTGAACTGGCTGCTCCCCGGCCGCACGACCAGCAACATGCCGATGAAGCCGAGCGCGACCATCGCCCATTTGCGCAGCGGCACGTCGTCTTTCAGGACGAGCGCCGCCAGCAGCGTGGAGATCAGCGGCGCGAGCATGGCGAGCGAGGTGGTGACGGGCAGCGGCAGATGCCTCAGGCCCGCGAATGTACAGGCGGTATTGCTGAGCAGCAGCAGCGAGCGCGCAATCTGCAGGGGCGGGCTTCCGGTGCGGAAGAGTCCCGAGATATCGCGCCGCACCTGCCAGATGCCTAACGCGATCACCTGAAACAGATAGCGTACGCAGAGCAAGGCCAGAAGGGGGACCGTGGAGCCGATGACTTTCACGGTCGTATCGCTGGCCGCGAATACCGCCGTCGTGACAATCATGAGAACGATGCCGGCACCGGTGCTGTCGGTGTTGATCCGGATTCCTGCCTTGTTCTCCAAGGTTGCCATTGGGTTCCCCCCGGTGCGCCGTCGTGTGGCGATACCTGTCGCGTTGGGCGGGGCCTGTATCGGCCCTGGTATCGACCAGGCCTTTATCAGCTTTCCATATCGATTTGCGCGAGATCGATGCCCTTCGTTTCGCGTGCGAAGCGCAGCAGGATCATCCCCAGGATCGCGGCGCCGATCGTGAACGCGATGATGCCGTTAGCCATGGAAAGGGACAGGCGATGCATGGTCGAGAGAACGATAAACGGTGCGAGACCGCCGCCGATCACGCCGAAGTTGTAGAGAAAGCCCACACCCGAGGCACGGACGTCGCGCGGCAGGTTCTCCGTCAGGATAGTGCCCCAGATGCCCGACGAGCCGATGAGGAAGAATCCGCTGAGGAATGCGCACGCCAGCGCAAGCAGCGTGTTGGAAGCGGTCATGACCACGCCGGCCACGCATAGCGCGCCGAGGCCGATCATCAGCGCGATCGCGAGGCGCCGGCCTACTCGTTCGGCAATGAAGCCCGATGCCACGAAGCCGAAGATCTGACCGACAGCGGAAGCCATTGCCACGGAGCTGACGAATCCGGCGGGGAAATCCAGCGAACGCAGATACGTGGGCAGCAGCGCCTGGAACGGCCATGACCCGAAGCACAGCACGAACATCAGCAACGCGAGATAGGCGACGCGGCCCGGATAGCGCTTGAAGAGCTGTGCAACAGGATTCTTCTGGCCCTGCGCGCTGGCCTTGGTCCGGCCCTCCTTCCACGCCGTCGATTCGGGGACGAAAAAGATGATGAAGAGCGCGAGCAGCAGCGCCGGCGGCAATCCGACGAAGAACATGCCGCGCCAGCCGAATGCCGGATAGATGAACTCGTAGGCGAGCGCGGCACCGATCGCGCCCACACCCCAACCCGTATCGAGAATGCCGATGCCGATTGCCCGGTAGCGCTCCGGCCACGATTCCGCGACCATCGCCGCGCCGAGCGAGAAGCCGGGCGCCATGCCGAAGCCGAGCAGCAGCCTGAACACCACCAGCGAGGTGAAGTTCCACGAGAGGCCGGTGGCGATGGCACCGGCCGTGAACCATGTCAGCGTGATGAGAAGCGGGATCTTGCGGCCGATCCGGTCGCTCAGGCCGCCGAAGAGCAGGCCGCCGATCCAGCGCACGCCGTACGTTGCCAGAAGCAGCAGCGAGGCGGTGTCGAGAGAGACGCCGAAGGTGCGCGCAATGTCACGCAGCACGAAGGTGATTGCCAGAAAGTCCAGCGCATCGTTGACCCAGACGCCCCATGCGGCAATCAGCACACGCCACTGGGACGCCGTGATTTCACGGTACCAGCGCCTGGAAGTCTTTTGGGACAAGGTAACTTCAGATTGCATGTCGTCTCCACCCAACCGGATTCTATGATCGAGTCGGTAATGTAACCGGTCTCATTGTGGGTGGCAACGACGATTCGACGAATCCAGGGAATACACCTAAAGCATTGGAATTCATGGGGTATATACGTGACAATAAGGCGTACCGATACCCTGAATCCGATTTGTGAGACCGTTTACAGAAATGGTAAAATCTAACGAAGAGTGGTTGTCTGGAGAGTCGAGTGGCGCACTCGCGAAACTCGGCATGCCACGCGTGGTGGCCGGAATGTGGCGCGTTTGCGATTGGCGGATGTCCGCCGGCGAGCTCGTCGATTTCATTCACCGCTGCATCGAGCGTGGCGTCACGGCTTTCGATCATGCCGACATCTATGGTCGAGGGGCGGTCGAGTCCCTTTTTGGGGAAGCATTGGCGCTGGACCCGTCGCTGCGCGAGAGGATTCAGATCGTCAGTAAGGCGGGCATCCGGCTCAGCGCGTCATCGGCTGGCGCAAGCCCGCTCAAGTATTACGATTCCACCCCCGCTTATCTGCGCGAAGCCGTCGAGCAATCGTTGAAGCGGCTCGCGACCGACCATCTGGACCTCTTCCTGATCCATCGGCCCGATTCGTTGATGGACATGGATGACATCGCGCTGGCCGCCCAGTCGCTCGTCGAGCAGGGGAAGATTCGCGCATTCGGCGTGTCGAATTTTTCGGTGAGGCAATTCGAGTTGCTGCACGCGAAGACGGCGCTCGCCACCAACCAGATCGAATGCTCTGCGTTCGAAACGGGGGCGCTGGACAGCGATATGCTCGCTGTTCTGGCACAGGCGCGCGTGTCGCCGATGATCTGGTCGCCGCTTGGCGGTGGACGCCTGTTCTCCGAGACGGACGAAGCGGCCCGGCGCGTGCGCGGCGTGATGGCCGGCTTGCAGCCGAAATATGGCGCAGCGAGCTGGCTGGCGCTGGCCTATGCGTGGATTTTCCGCGTGCCCGGCGCACCGTACGCGATCGTGGGCAGCCGTCGGCTCGAATCGGTGCAGGCCGCCCTCGACGGGCTGCGGATCACGCTGGACCGGCAGGACTGGTACGCGATTCTCGAAGCCGCCCGCGGCCGGCCCGTTCCCTGAAGCCTTACTTCGGGCTTCTGCTGCGCGGCGGCGGTCCCGACGATGCGCGAATGACGATCTCCGCCTCGCATTCGATGCTCTGCGCGCGTTCGCCGCCCGACAACTCCGCGAGGATCATCTGCGCGGCGCTGCGGCCGATCTGCGCGCTGGGCACGCTCACGGTGGTGATCGGAATGGGGAGCTCGGACATGATCTCGAAGTCGTCGAAGCCGGCAAGGCTCAACTGCTTCGGTACCTCGTAGCCGGCCTGCATCGCTTCGAGCATTGCGCCGATCGCGAACGAACCGTTTCCGCAGATCACGGCGGTCGGCTGCTGCGGCGTGCTCATCACGCGCGAGAACAGTTCGCGGCCGACGCGCACGCCCCACAGTCCTTCGACCATATGCGCCGCCGAAATGCCGAGGCCCTGCTCCGCGAGTGCATCGCGCACGCCTTCCCGGCGTGCGAGCGCGCGATCGTTCGAATCCTCGATCTGGGACAGCATCGCGAAACGCCGATGTCCGAGGCCGAGCAGATAAGTCGTGAATTCGAAGAATGCCCGGTGGTTGTCCACGCCGACGCACAGGTGCTCGCTGTCCTTGTGAAAGGTGAACGTATTGACGAACGGGACCTTGCGCTGCGCGAGCAGCGGGTAGAGATCGGGGTGATGCGATTCGCCGACCAGCACGACCGCGTCGACGCCGCGCTCGAGCATGTTGCGAACCTGGTTGAGTTCGCGCTTGATGTCGTACTGGGAGCAGCCGAGCAGCAGCGTATAGCCCGCGGATTCCAGCGCTTCCTGCAACTCCTGGATCGCGGTGGCGAAGTGCTCGTTGGAGACGGTCGGGAACACCGCGCCGATCGTCGCGGTGCGCTGGGTCGCGAGCGCACGCGCGGCGGCGTGGGGCACCCACCCCAGGTGATTGATCGCGGCGGTGATGCGGGCCCGGAGTTCGTCCGAGACGAGCTCCGGCGCGTTCATCATCCGCGAGACGGTGGCCGAGGACACGCCGGCGAATTTCGCCACGTCACGCAGGGTGACGCTCGTCACGCGGGCCTTGCGGGCGGTGGCTGTATCTTCCATTGTCGTTTTCGTCTTCACCATGCGTGGCCGGTTCCCGGTCCGTTTGCGCTGTCTGTCCGAATTATAGCGGCGCGGCAGCGCGCGTCCCGGCTAGCTTTTGTTCGACAGCTTCTTCGCCCACTTCATCAGATGGCGGCCCGCCGCGACAACCTCGCCGTGCTGGTTGACGACTTCCATGTCCGCGGTGCTGCGGCGCTTCACTTCGTCGATTTCCGCGACGCGGTAGATGACGGTCACGGTGTCGCCGAGCAGCACCGGCTTGATGAAGCGGATGCGGTCGTAGCCGGCCGACACGGGGAATTCGTCGAGATCGGTGCGGTGGATGATGTGCGCGATGCTGATCGTGGACGCGGTCGACATATAGCCCACCAGCAGGGCGCCGTGCGCGATGCGCCGGCCGATGGCGGATTTTTCCTGCATGTACTGCTCGTTGATGTGGGTATCGCTGAAATCGCCCGTCAAGCCCGCGAACAATGTGACGTCGGTCTCGCCGACGGTCTTCGCGAAACGGTATTCGTCGCCGATTTCTACACCTTTGATTGCCATCTGATCTCTCCTGTGACGTGGCTGGGGGCGGCGGCGCTGCGCGCCGGCGGCACCCGGTCGGGTTGCCGGCGCGGCATCGAAACGCGCCGTGGTGCAGAAATAATACCGGTTACATTTTGTTTTTTGCAACGTCTATCCAGTGAAATATGCGGCTAATACGCAAAACATAGGGGTCTTCCCTGGAATGCTGAGGTCGTTCTTGCGGATATTTATGAGACCGGTTACATTGAGATTGCCGGGCCGCGCGGGCGGCCTTCCAAATTCAACCGGACGCAGACACTCTCATGCAACGAATTACTTCTGACGAAGCGGCAAGCCTGTTGCGCACAGGCGACTCGGTCCTGATCAGCGGATCGGGCGGCGGGCATGCGGTCCCCGAGGCGCTGCTCGCGGCGGTCGAGCGGCGCTTTCTTGCCGAGCAGCAGCCGCGCGATCTCACGTCGATCAGCGTCGTCGGCATCGGCGACCGTGCCGCGCTCGGCGCGAGCCACCTCGCTCACGACGGTCTGCTCAAGCGGGCGATCACCAGTGCCCTGATCGATTCGCCGGGGCTGCTGGAGATGGCCGCTCAGGATCGCATCGAGGCCTATACGTTGCCGCAGGGTGTGCTGTCCCAGTTGATGCGGGAAATGGCGGGCGGTCGCCCCGGCCTGATCACGAAGACCGGCCTGAACACGTTTGTCGATCCGCGTCAGCAGGGCGCCCGGCAAAGTCCGCGCACCGAGGAGCCGCTCGTCGAACTGATTACGCTCGACAACGAAGAGTGGCTGCGCTTCAAGCCGTTCCCGATCGACGTCGCTTTCCTGCGCGGCACGACGGCCGACGAGGACGGCAACATCACGATGGAGCAGGAAGCGGTGCTCGGCGAAATGATCGCGATGGCGCAGGCCACGCGCCGCGCGGGCGGCATCACGATCGTGCAGGTGAAGCGCATGGCGCGCAGCGGCACGCTGCCGCCGAAGCAGGTCAAGATTCCCGGCATCCTCGTCGACTTCGTGGTGGTCGAATCCGAACAGCGGCAAACCTACGCGACCGACTACGACCCGAGCTATGCGGGCGAGCTGCGCGTGCCGCTGAGCGAAATCAAGCCGCTGCCGTTCGGGCCGCGTAAGGTGATTGTGAGGCGCGCGGCCATGGAACTGTATCCGGCGGCGGTCTGCAATCTCGGCGCGGGCATTTCGACCGGGCTCTCGACCGTCGCGGCCGAGGAAGGTCTGCTCGATTCCGTCATCCTGACGAACGAGCAGGGGCTGATCGGCGGCGCGCCGATCACGGGGCGCGACTCCGGCGGCGCGCAGAATTTCGCGGCGATGATCGAGCAGCCGTCGCAATTCGACTTCTATGACGGCGGCGGCCTCGACTTGGCGTTTCTGTCTTTCGCCGAAGTCGACGCGCATGGCAATGTCAATATCAGCCGCTTCGGCGACAAGATCGTCGGCGTCGGCGGGTTCATCAATATCAGCCAGAACGCGAAGCGGGTGATTTTCAGCGGCACGCTGACCGCGGGCGGTCTCGACGTGCAATGGAACGGTGGCCGCACGACGATCGTGCAGGAAGGGCGGCACCGCAAATTCGTGAGCTCTCTCGAACAGATCTGCTATAACGCGGCGCTTGCGCATCAACGCGGTAATACCGCGCTCTTCGTGACCGAGCGCGCGGTGTTCCGGGTCGGCGCAGCAGGCCTGGAACTGATCGAAGTCGCGCCGGGCGTCGACCTCGAACGCGACATCTTCTCGCAGATGGATTTCCGTACGCCCGTGGCAACGGATCTGCGCGAAATGGACGCACGCATCTTCGCGCCGGGTCTCATGGGCCTCGCCGCGGAAACGTCGGGCAAGGCGCGCCGCTATCGCTCGCAGCGCGTCGCCGAATGGTACGGGAGCCACGCATGAGCACGCTACCTTCGATCACAGGAAAGA
>Ga0153988_1000452_pt1 | contig 10715 bp, 6 predicted proteins | sample TSNC072MetaG_FD_104742 | JGI IMG/M metagenome (GOLD analysis project Ga0153988, IMG submission 104742) | Attine ant fungus gardens microbial communities from North Carolina, USA - TSNC072 MetaG | ecosystem: Host-associated > Fungi > Mycelium > Unclassified | place: USA: North Carolina, Jones Lake...
CTCAATGTTTGCACATGGACTTCATTAATTACCCATAGATAGTCATCTGTCCTTTTCTTAGAACAAAGGACAGCCTCCATATGGTTAGGTTATCATTATTCCAGTACAAAGGCACTACCATATGTAGAACAATAGGTAGTAATCAGGTGATGATCTGTACTAGTGCACAGACCATCACTTTTCTGTATATAAGGACTCATAGTCTGAGGATTGGACCTCAGACTTAACAACATCTTTTGTCATTGTCTAAACTTCGCTTTTTTGAACTTCTCAAGTATCAAATCATCAATCACAAATTAGTAAGTGACCTTTTGTGATAATTGGAACCTACTCTAAAGACCTCTTACAAGCTCCAGACATAATCTAGACCTAAGATTGGATACTTCTACTAGGTAATAGCCAAGCTGTCACATGCTAGAATAGCTTATACCTTGGGAAGCAAGACTGATGAGCTAGTATTAGGTTTCTTAGATACAGACTATCAATGTTGAAACTCTAGAAATCAGAGGCTCAGAGATATCTTTGGAATATGAGATAATTTCAATCTAGAGTGGACTTAGACTAATATGATACCCAGGCAACAGATCAAAAGTTTATCAGTAACTAATGATCCCATCACTGCTGGACTCAGTCAAGAAATAAATGCACTGATGGGGATCAAAGGGAATTTGATTACAAAACAAAAGTGATAACAAATGAAAGAAAAAGAGATCTTTGAGATGTTTCACAATTGTGTACTAAACAAGTAGATACTGGAGAGATGATCAAATAACAGAGAGAGCTTAGTAATAGGGGGAATAGAGGGGTGAAACTCAAATAACCAAAAGAAATGATAATAAAGTTTTTATGAATCTACTCGAGGTTGGTCTTACTCTAATTGAATCTCTAAGACATGCATTTATTTTGCATCATAATACTATTGCCCTTACCTAGTCTAATAGCTTGGCTCGCCATTGATATAGCAGTACTATCTAGAACTCCTGTGCCATCGTGTGGGCTCTTTTTCAGCTGATTATACAACTAGAAGCTGACTCCAAAAACACATAGCAAGTGATTAACTCCTAGTACAAGTGAATGCCCAAGTCTGTTAGGGCTTGAATTTCCATCGAGAAAGGAGTTTGGTAGTTTTTAGAAAGTAAAGAAAAACACACAAAAAAAATAGAGACTTAGTCACTCAAATAGCTATTAAGCTCTAAAGCAACAGAAAGGAATGATAGTGGGAGTATGATGCTTGAGTTTCCTTCCATGCCCTAGAGTATTTTATTAGGATTACAAAGCAATGAGACAACAAAGAAAGTGAGACAAAGAAAACCTCCAAATTCCCAAACATAGTAAGGCTAATGTGATAAGGCAACACCTTTTCTGAACACTCAGTAACTACTCCCTAATTCTCTAACCCTACTCTAGGAATCCTCCTTTGCATGATAGGTAGTTCTTAAGCCTCTTACTAGGTGGTAGAAGGAAACAGTGACCTTAAGTTGTCTTACTCTTGAGCATGTTGTCTTTGTCAATTCTCCTTTCTCTAACTTCCTTGTTCTGCTTTCTATATTCTTTATATTTTCTCACTCCTTTAGGGTCCAGTTTCCTTTTACTGTAATTGCAATATGACTCTGTGCCAACTTAACTCTCTTGATCTTAATATAACTAGCCATCAGTGATAATGGCTCAGGTCTGATCATAACTCTTCTAAAAATAGCATTGCCAACCACTAAGATATAATGTTACTCTAATAGAGCTTGATCTTCAAAGTTTGTCTCCACCCTCGAGTACTCTAGAAGGAAAATCTGTTATAAATCCAATATATGAGATATATATAGTAATAGTCATAGCCACTACTCTGCTACTCAAGCAAGATACTCAAGTCTATGACTAGGCATCTAGGGAATATCTCTAGGGGGCTAAACTTGTCTCTTGAGTTAGTTATTCTAGTTATTAAGGTGAAAATAGCTACTTATTTTGCCTAAACAGCTGTCTGGCATAATAGTGTCATCAGGTAATCAAACTTTTGAATCTACTAGGATAGGTGAGTTGGTGCTTACTTCTTGCTAGGGGAAAAATTCTCTTTTGTCTCCTTTACTATCCTTACTTCTTCTCTCCTCTTCTTCCTTGGTTTGGAGCACCATATAGTAAGATAACCCATTTCTTCACAGTTATAGTACTTTCTCATCTCCCTGTGCTTATCCACTTCTATTGTATTGGGGTCTTACCTTGGAACATCCAAAACCAGTTTCTTCTTTATATCTCCTAAATTCTCCAAGCTTTTCCTTTCTCAAAATTCTTCAATTGCCTCTCTTCTTGACCTCAAAACTTAATTCTTTCTCATATTAATCATTTAACAAGTCCAGGTTCCTCAGTTGACTGATCTTAACCAATTTTTGTGCCAGTGCTAGATGAATCTCTTTCTTGAATAAACCTACTAGTGTGATCTCATTGTAGTCAGAGAGTTCCTTCCAAGTGACAAATTCTGACCAGAAGTCTTCTAGTAACCAATTTCTCTGTTTCAGCTTGGTCAATTTATCAATTGCATGTATTTGAGTTTCTGTTGAGATAAAAAACTGCTATTTTATCTGTTATCTGTTCCTAGGTTTTGAACAGAGGTTTGTTGATCATAGTCAATATGTTGAGATCTTCATTGGTCTCTTTCCATTCTTTTTGAAAGGATAAAAACTTTCTAATTTGCATATCTGCCATCATTGGGCCCAATTGTTCTTTTCTTCTTTGATCTTTTTTAAAGCCATTTCAATTCTCTCCCATTTCTTTGAAATATTGTTGTTTTGGAAAAACAGTGTTATTCTTCTACACCAGGCCCTTATTTCATCTAGATTTCCTTCAAAGTTGTTTAGTTCTTTCATTCATCTCTTAGCCAGTTTGTCAGCAAAGTCTTTCTTAACTTCTTCTATGAAAGTTTGGATGCTAGTAACATAGACTTCTTTGGTTTTGCTTTCTAAGTCTTTCCAAGCATTGGATAGGGAGTTGAAGAAGAGGATTATGATAGTGGTTAAGAATACCATAATGATGGCAAGTGGAATCATAATAGTGGAATGAGATTTGTATATATATTGGTAGCTTTGTTCTTATATTAATAACTCTCTCCAAACCTAGTGTTTGAGTTAAGAAAGAATGTATAAACTAGAATGAAGCTAGGGTTTGTACTACCTTACTGTCCACTATATATACTACATTTAACCTTGTGTTATTTTTAATGCATTGCATTATCTCTTTATCATACCTTCATTATACCTCATCATAACCATGAGGTGAACTCATTACAGAGAAAGGACATCTCACTCATACTTCAAGATTCCTTTTTCTATCCATGAAGACTCTGTAGTTAGACTCAAACACAATAGTTACATGTTCCCAGTCCTCCAGCAAACTAGAATTATTATTTGGGAGGAAGTTCCTATGTAGCACAAGTATAATATTGATGTTGTTGATCAGTGTTTCAGAGACTTGCTTAAAGTAAGTAATCACTTGCACTTGATAGCTCTTGAATTAACATATTATCTAGAATAACCATCCATTTGGTAGAATTACAGTGGTATTTGAAGGAAATTTTTGTTAGACTTTGCCTATGGTGTCTAAGGAAACACATCAACAAGTGGTAGTAGTATCTCTTTGCAGAGAAAACTTATAGGGACATATCAAGTTCTTGTATCTCAGACAGAATATGTGCTTAGGTCACTCTGAAGCTGATAATTAACATGCTCAGTAGTTGCTGGAGATTGGTGCTGGGTCAACTATAGATAACAATGAGATGATTTAAGTTTTTTAGTCTATGGTTTGCACTAATCTCAATGCTCTTATTAATAGGATCTATCCAGGAATTGGCAACCTAAGGCCTCAAGATAACTAGTACTTCTTGGATTGCATTATAACCCAAATGCAGAGGTTCATATGCTGAGAAGTATGGATTCTGTGTTTGAAAAAGATAGAATGTACTATGTCTATCCTGCAGAGTTCCTTTAACAACTCAATGTTGGTGGATTACCTCCTGCTTTGCTCTGTCTCAAGGTTAGCTCTCTAGTTATCTTATTGAGGAACTTAGATCTAGGAGAAATATTAAAGTCACAAACTGATGCTTGGTTTTTCTCTTGGGATTACATTGCTCTCTGAACTAATTGTTAGAAGGATGGAGAGCAGCAATTACAGTGGGGACAAATAATGGCCCACTCACCAGGTTATCCAACAGATATTGATAGACAGCCTGATAGAAAAGAGAGATTGTGAGAGAAGCAGGGCAGTTTTGTGACGTGACAGTTGAGATGAAGAAGCAAGTGTGCTTATCTAAGCATGGCTCATATATTAGACTACAGTAATACATAGTACAATAATAATTTAATTTAACACACTCTCTCACTTAAAGTAGTAGCTATTGAGTGATAATATAAATTAAAAAAAGAGATCACAGAACCTCCAAACCAAGAAGTGAATGGAACTAATGAAATAGTACTTGGCCAAGATTCTTGGTTAAGATATCAGTAGGATTCCTAGCTCCATCAATGTGGTATGGTTTGATTTTGTCATTCTTTATTGCATTCCTGACATAGTGATACTGAATATCAATATGTTTGGATCTTTTTTCTTACACTGGGTTGGTGCTCCAAAAGAGTGATCCAAGGTTATCACCATAGAGGTGAGGAACAAGAATATCAAAGCCAATCTCACATAGGAGATTTGATGTCCAGACGAGTTGGCAACTACAATCAAAGAGCGCTATATATTTGGCCTTAGTAGAGAAGAGGACTACTGATTTCTATTTGCAACTTAACCAAGAAGTGATTCCTTGAGCCAGCATAGTAAAATAGCTAGTAGTTGACTTGCGATGCTCATAGTCTTAGTCCTAATCAGAATCAGAGTATGTTACAAGTGATTTGTTGCTTGATCTATTATAGACAAGCCGATATCTGTGAGTGGCAAGCAAGTATCTATAGAGGTGTAACCCAACTTGATAATAATTGTTAGAAGGGTTTGCCATCTGTTAAGCTAACTTAACAACTGTGAAGCCAATATCTGGTCTCAAGCCAATTATCAAGTATATTAGAGAACCAACCAATTATTAGTACTTTTGGCAAAATTTAGGATCACATTGCTTTTCATTTGGTTTAAAGCTAAACTCAGATAGTAGTGGAGTATGAGTAGGATTAGTTGCAATATTAAAGCACACTAGTATCTTCTCCAAATACTCACATTAATCAATAAATATCTTTTGATTTTTACGATTACAACTTATGTACATACCTAGGAACTCTGTAGTTTTACCAAGATCACGATATTTCTATTTAGCCATAAATTTCTGCTTTAACTTATTGAGGAGCAAGGAACCTTTGGTACCTATAAAACAAACATCATTAATATAGACAATTGCTATAACAAGTGCTTTAGTCTTTTTGTTATGATAGTAGTATATACCAGCATCGGATTTGCATCTCTTAAATCCTAGAACAAGCATTGACTTAGTCATTGTGCACTACTAGAATAAGCCAGCTTGCTTAAGGCCATACAATACTTTGCAAAGTTGTCAGACTTTGTTTTCTTTCCCAGGTAGTTTGAAATCTTCTGGTTGCTCCATATAGATTTCCTCATCCAGATCGCCATATAAGTAGGCTGTTTTGACGTTAACACTTTGGATATCTAAATTCTCAAGTACAGCAATAACAAGAAGTAATTGCACAGTTTCATAGCAAACAACTGGAGAGAATAATTCATCAAAGTCGATGTCTTCAACTTGAGAAAATCCTTTGGTAACAAGATGAGATTGGTAATGACCATCAGGCTTAATGTTAAACATCCAGCAGTTCTTGACCACTTTTCTTTCCTTAGAAAGATCTACAATCTCATAAATATCTCTGTCTTTGAGTGATTTCAGCTTCTTAAGGCAAGATTCAAGCCACCTTTTCTTAGAGTCAGCTGGTAGTTTAGCAACATCTTTAAAGGTTTTTGGTAGAAAATAAGTCTCAGTTGCTCTGAGTACTAAGAGAAAGTGAATATGCTTTGCTCCCCCTTCTCTTGCAAGGTGTACTATATAATTGGTAATAGCTGTGGTAGCTAACTTACCTGCTAGAGGTGGAGCATCTATCTTATTTCCCTCTATGTCAATTATAATAGGTCGTTGTCCTACCCAATCAACTTCATAGCAAATTCCATTTATTTCAATAGTATTGTCCCATTGACTATATGAATAGTATACTTCTCCAATTGGAATAGTGTTAGGCTGTACTTGAATATATCTGCAAGCATTCTCAAGCATTCTACATGCCATATCTAGATCAGCCTCACCAGGATGTTATCGCTACTTAGGGCATCTCAAAATATCTGTGGAATGGCGATCCTCTCCATATATATTGCTTTCTCTGTAAGGGACTCTAGTCTCACGGGTTGATCTCCTCAAGCCATATTTTAGAGGAGGAATATCTTTTCCTGGCTATGGATCACTATCTCATTTTTGAGGTATTATACTGTGAGGGACCAGCTTTAGGAGGAAAAAGGCTTAGGGAATGCATCTTAATATCTTTATCTTCAACATCTTCAATTTTTACTGAGGACTGTTTAGGTGGTATCAGTGGAGAAGAGAGAGATGGAGATTCTGAGTAAGTTGGCAGGTTAGGAGGGATTAGAAGAGTAAAGGGTCTAGGATGTGCAGTTGTTGGTGGAAAGGATATTGGAGCAAGTTTATTTACACCAAAAGGTTCAGGTGCTGATGACTCTATCTTTGGGGTTAGTTTACCAGGAGGCATTTGCTCTCTGGAATGAGAAGATAGACATCTAGGGAAGTGTCCTTTATCAAAAATAGCTTAGGTGGAGCAGAATATAATATTCCCTTATGTATGGCAAATAAATCTATAGCCATTATCCTCATACCCAATAAATATCATGAGTTCAGAGCACGATATAAGTTTATTTGTGCAAACTTCATTAGGGAGATACATATATGCTCTATAGCCAAAAACACAGAGGTCTGATATTTTGGGTTTTTCACCTGTGAAGATTTCCTGAGGTATTTTCCATTTAAGACATGAATGGGAGTATGGTTATAGACATGAGTAGCAGTTGCAAAAGCAAACTCCTACCAGGAATCAAGTAAACATGCTTTAAGTCACATAGATTACGCCTTTTCTAGCAGTGTCCAATTCAACTGTTTTGCTCAACCATTTTGTTAATGTACATATGGTGTACTTGTCTTATAGACAATTCCTTGTTCATATAAAAAGGATTGCAATTCTAATGTCATATACTCTCCTCCATTATCAGTATACAGGCATTTAACAGAGTAGAAAGTAGTATTTAATCACAGCTGGAAAACAGCTTTAATTGCTTTTGCAGTATCTGATTTTTTGTGCAAGAAAGCAACTCTGCAATAGGAGGAATAATTATTAAGGAATGTAATCACCCACTTATACTTAGAGTATGATAAAGTGGGGAGCTCAAGGAAATCTAAATGGATCAATCCAAGAGTCTTACTAGAACGTTTAGGGTTCTCAGGGAAACTATGCTGGTATAGCTTTCCTAAAGCATAACCATGGCATACATGCTTCTTATTAGGGAAGCAGATCTTTTCAACACCTTCAACATTATCTGAAATATGTCTTATAGCTTCATCAGAGATGTGTTCAAGTCAACAATAAATTGTCTCATAATCTAGGTGTCTTATAATAAGGCTCATAGGATTAGGAACATTGTTCTTAATGATATATGTTCTCACAACCTGGATGCTCCCCCAAAGATTAGATAGGGCAGAGAGAACAGCATCACTAGATAAATCATGGAAGGTTGAACCATCTATTGTGCCTTTTATACTCAATCCAGATTGGAGTAGCTGTTCAGTAGAGAGGAGGCATATGGTCATACCAGGAACATAGTATACTAGCCATAGTTCAGAGATAGTAGTTCTGGTTGTCTTGTTTTTAGGGTCAATGATTTCATGTTCTATAAGGATAGTTCCTATAGCAACCATAAAAAGAGGTGCTTTAGAATTGGCTGTCTCAACACGACCATAATTTCCTTGAGTCATAGAAACAAAGTCAGACTCAAAAGGAGTAAAATGGGCAGAGTATCACAAATGGTCACTTACTATTTGTGATGGGTGCTTTGATACTTTAAAGAGTTCAAAAATATGAAGTTAGACAAGTGACAAAAGATGTTGTTAAGTCTGAGGTCTAATTCTTAGACAGGAAGTCCTTATATATAGGATTATGATAGTTTGTGCACTAGGACAGATCATTACATGTCACTACCTATTGTTTTACATATGGTAGTGCCTTTGTACTTAAAATAGTGATAATTTAACCATATGGAGGCTGTCCTTTGTTCTAAGAAAAGAACAGATAACTATCTATAGGTAATTAATGAAGTCTATATGCAAACATTGAGGCTTTTATATTTCCACTAATATTAATTGCCTTAAGATTGTTCTAGGCTCATTTTGAGCATTATAAAGAAGGATTCTGCTGATTTTAGAACCAAAGCATTAATCATGGCAGTTTCTGAGATATTAGCAATTTAATAAATAGTAATATGGTGGTTACCAGTTGATCTGCTTAATATCTCAACCAATATCAATTGCCTCAAGACATGACTAGCATCAATTGAAAGGTCTTTTCAAGGACTTTTTGTAGCCTTTGAGACTGTGAGAATCATTGAAGAATTGATGGAGATATGGCCAAATGAAGTTTATGACATAGAGATACCAGAGTCCAAGAACCATTCATCATTATAAGAGCGGCCATATGGCACTTCTTTACTCTTGCATGTAGTGCATAGTGCTCTATCACATCTTTGTAAATTCTCAGCTATAGGCAATACAGGCAACACAAATTTATTGTCACATCGAGCTATACAGACTATACTACTCAATGTTACAGAGTTCCTAGTTGTAGCCATTACATTAGTGCAGGTTGCAAGGGACTGAGCTGAGATAGTTAGAGAATGGTAAAAGACAGTGGAGGAATGCATATACAGGTCATATTCAGAGATTTGATTATTCAAGCCCCAATCCTCAGGGCTTCCCAAGAATACTACATTATTAGTATTAGCTGACTCCCCTAAAATAGATGTGTTTATCACTGAAGGTGGGTCAACATCCATTTTGGATAGACCACTTTGAACCTGAGGGAGAGAAGCCTTTAAGGAAGGCTCAGTGATTTTGGAGGCAAATGCCTCAACAAGAGTAGGATCAGGGAATTTCCTAGCCAAGTGCTTATCATATAGTTTTAATGCTCTATCTTGTACACATGCCAATGGATCACAGATTGGACCAATTTGAGAAGGGTGTTGCTCAGAGAGCTAATCAGTGAGCTTGGATACTCTAGCTTTTGACTAAGGCTTAGAAGGAAGAGGATGGGTAAGAGGAACAATAGTAGCCATACTTGCAAAAGCAATGGCACTAGAGACTTAGTACTTGTCACTATTAACAAATTTGAAAGAGCTATCTGCTTAGTGTACTTTACCACTATACTTTTCTCTACTACGCTTTTTTTTTTGCTACTAGGAGGAATCCCCTTATAACTGCTGCTACTGCTGTCCATGAGGGTGCTACTGCTGCTTATCCTAGGGATTCTTCTTCCAAGAGGGGAAACAATCATCTCTAGGAACACCTGAGTGATGAGCAGTATAAGCACTGGTTGATCTTTGGAAGAACTTAGACTGAATAGCTGAGCTTACAAAATCCCAAGTCAACTAGGTAAGCAAGGTCTGGGAAGTGAGGATAGAGGTGGCTAAGTTATCCCAAGATTGAGGGATAGCAGATAGAAGTATCATTGCATGAATGAGGGAAAGAACATTACATTTGTTCTCCTTTAGCCTGGTATAGAGAGTATCGAGTTCTGCAATCTGGGAAGTAGGGTTACTGTTTCCAGAAATTTGGAAGTGTCTAGTGTGCTGATAGTCTGCAAAAACAGAAGCAAGCCCAGGAGAGCTATACTTATCGTGCAAATTCTAGCGCACTCATCTTGATCTGTAGTAGAAGGGATAGTAGAGGAAATGAGCATATCCTTGGCATTATAAGGAGAACCAAGTATAGTGATCATAGCAAGACAGAACTGCATACTGATTGCCCAGAATGGATAAACAGCAGGACCAGAGAGATGAGAAATAGTAGATATTAAACTAGTCATAGCTATCATCAAGAAATCAGCTTAGTTCAGGGAGCAGATGTAGTAATGAATGCACAGCACTTTATCCTAAACAGCCATAGACCATAGCATCTGCAAGGAAGCAGAGGATCCTGTGGGCATAAGGGGATTCAACAGGGAGATCATCTCAATCCCCAACAGGTTGGCAAGCCAGTCAAGTCCTTTTTATCAACTGAGGCAGCTTGAGAGTGCCAAAGGAGGTCAGGGTAAACTAGGGCCCATAACCTGTTAGAAGAATGGAGAGCAGCAATTACAGTAGGAACAAATGATGGTCCACTCACTGGGTTATCCATGTCATATGATGGAAAATACCCATTAAATAATATAATTTCTTTTATATTTTATAATATTACTAATTTTTCGCTCCTAAACTCCTGTTGTCTACTCCTATAGGATCACGATGTAGACTAGTTACTTGTACTCCTCCTATTCCGGACTTAGTATAAGTACTCCAGTAGTTATATCCTAGTTCCTTAGTTCGTAGATTAAAGTCATTTACGTCTTTTCCTTGTCCTATCCTCACTCCTATCAATCTATACCACTCCTCTCCGAGATTCCTGACAACAATTCAATCCTCCTGAAATA
>Ga0153988_1000453_pt1 | contig 10711 bp, 12 predicted proteins | sample TSNC072MetaG_FD_104742 | JGI IMG/M metagenome (GOLD analysis project Ga0153988, IMG submission 104742) | Attine ant fungus gardens microbial communities from North Carolina, USA - TSNC072 MetaG | ecosystem: Host-associated > Fungi > Mycelium > Unclassified | place: USA: North Carolina, Jones...
CTTGTCACCTTGTCACTGATCTGTCACTTAACTAGTCACTCTTAGTTACAAGTAGTGTTACCACATTGTAACGATTGTTACATCCCTAGTTAGGATAAATACAGACCAGAAAGAGAAGGGAATAGCAAGTTCTCTCTTTCTGTATTCCCTCTGTAAAATCTTACTCTGAGGAATCAGTACTCTTACTCATCTTAGGACAATCTCAAGAGTGCTACTCAAAGTCTCATCTACATCTCTTCTCCGATATAACTTCACTGAAAACCTTAACCAGATTCTCTAACGAGGAGTGTGAAGATATCAAGTGTTAGATATAGGCTTCAAGTTGAAACGCATAATTCAACTGTGAGGTCTAGAGTCTTAACAGATACCATGTGGAAGAGAATAGGAGACAGGGGGTGATTAAGAATAGGCAGAGATAGTGTGGGTGTATAGGAAAGGTGGTACGGCCCAGAGAGGCAAAAGCACAGCAAGGCAGTGCATGGTCAGAAGAACTGGAAGGTACAGCAAAAGAGGGGGGTAGCTGAAAGGAGGTCAGGAGAACCTTCAAAATGCTGAGAGAAATATGGCTGAATATTAGAATGGAGAAGATAGATACACACAAAGGTGTAATGGTAAAAGCGCTCTTGGACAGTGGTGCAACGAGGATGTTCATAGATAAGAGAACGGCAGCAAAACATGGGTTTAAGCTGCAAAAGTTAGAGAGACCGATAGCTATCAGAAATATGGACAAAACAAATAACAGTGAAGGGGCTATTATGCACTAAGTGAAGTACAATATATATTACAAAGGCCATGTAGAGAGAATGAGAATGGATATATGTGATCTAGGGAAGACAGAAGTAAATCTGGGAATGCCGTGGTTGGCAGCACATAATCCAGAGATAAATTGGGAGATAGGGGAGGTTAAAATAATGAGATGCCTGCCCCTGTGTAGCAGATGGAGTCCAAAGAAAGAGAAGATCAAAAGGGTAGTAATCCTAGAGGAAGAGAAGATTGTCTGGTGGACGATAGATAATAAGGAAGACTAGGAAAAAAAGGAAGAGATTGAAGAGGACCACAGAAAAATTGAAGAGATGGTCCCAAAGAAGTTTCTAAAGTATTTGGGAAGATAAAGTCAAAAAGGATACTGACTAGGAAAACATAGGATCACGCCATAGATCTCAAAGAGACATTCAAACCATGAAAAGAAAGAATTTATCCTTTGTCCAAAAATGAGAGGGAGGAAGTTTAGAACTTTGTAGAGGACCAACTGAGAAAGGAATACATCAGACTGTCAAAGTCCTCTCAAACATTGCCAGTTTTCTTTGTGGGCAAAAAGGATGGAAGTAAGAGGATAGTAATGGACTACCATAGCTTGAATGATCAGATGATAAAGAACAACTACCTGCTCCCATTAATCACTAAATTAATTAACAACATGGGGGACAAGAAAGTGTTCACTAAAATGGATCTTAGGTGGGAGTTCAACAATGTGAGGATAAAAGAGAGAGATGAGTAGAAGGGAGTGTTTACAATGTACATTAGTTCCTTTGAGCCAATGGTCATGTTTTTTGGGATGACAAACTTACCAGCAATGTTCCAAGTAATGATAAACGAAATCCTGAGAGACCTGATAAATGAAGGAAAAGTAGCAGCATTTGTAGATGATGTATTGGTGGGAACAAAAACAGAGGAAGGCCACAATGAAATTGTGGAAGAAATATTGAAGAGGTTAGAGGAGAATAACTTGTATGTCAAGCTGGAGAAATGTGTATGGAAGGCAAGAAAGATAGGGTTCTTAGGGGTTGTTATTGGACCTAATGGAATAGAGATAGAAGCAGAAAAGGTAAAAGGAGTACTTGGTTGACCACAACCCAAAAACATGAAAGATGTTAGAAAATTCTTAGGCCTTGCAAATTATTACAGAAGGTTTATTAAGGATTTTGCTTGAGTAGTAAGACCAATAAATGTGCTAACGAGGAAAGACAAGAAGTGGCAGTGGGAAGAAGAGCAGCAGAAAGCATTTGATGAGTTGAAAGGAGTTTTCACAACAAAATCAGTACTAGCAGCCCTAGATTTAGATAAGTAATTCAGGGTAGAGGCTAATGCCTTGAATTATGTGACTAGAGGGGTACTATCTATGAAGTGCTCTGACAATGTGTGAAGACCAGTAGCTTTCATTTCAAAATCTCTAAGTGATACAGAATGTAACTATGAGATACATGATAAAGAAATGTTAGTAGTAGTCAGGTGTTTGGAAGCATGAAGACATTTCCTGGAAGGAGCAACAGAGAAATTCAAGATCTGGACAGATCACAAAAATCTCAAGTACTTCATGAAAGCACAGAAGTTAAATCGAAGACAAACTAGATGGGCTTTGTACCTGTCAGGATTCAACTTCACATTAAAACATGTTCCAGGGAGTAAGATAGGAAAAGCAAACAGTTTGAGCAAGAGACTGGACTGGGAAATTGGAGTGGAAAAGGACAATGAGAATGAGATGTTGGTAAGATGCTGGTGAAGCCAGAGTAGCTAGAAGTAAGAAGAATGGAGGCAGTAGAAATAATAGTAGACAGAGTAAATCTACTAGAAGAAGTAAGGAAGTTGAAAGTGAAAGACAATGAAGTAGTAAAAGTGGTAGAAGAGATGAAAAGAGCAGGGATGGAAATGTTAAGGGATAAGGAGTGGAGAGAAGTTGACAGTGTCATGTACAAAGAAAAAAAGATCTATGTACTAAAGGATAATAAGCTTAGAGCAGAAATAATCAGGCTATATCATGATATGCCAGTAGGAGGTCATGAAGAACAGTGGAAGACAGTGGAACTGGTTATTAGGAACTTTTGGTGGCCAGGAATTACAAAAGAGATGTTATGATTTGGCAAAACAGCTAAGTCATTATTTATATTTCTTTTTCTTTTCTTTTCTTTTAGATTATTACTAAGGTGGAGCATGGGAAATATCATGTGACTAGTCACAGAGTCACATCATGGTCACATCACAAAAAAGTCACCTGATGGACATGAGGACTGTAGAAGACAAGGTGCATAGCCACGATAGTAATTGTATATATAGTATAGCAAATTTAATGAGAACTCTATCGAGTTCTCCTTGTCAAATGCTGATAAAGGAGCAGTTGGCTTTATTCTGGCTCAGGAGTTAGCTATTCTGATATTAGAACTCGATTCTATCACTCCCAGGCACTGTTTACCTTGAATCTTGCCTATCTACTATGTATGTGAGACTGAACATGGGAGTGATGGCACTGACACATAGTTCAACTTTTCACATGCTCTCTCTTTTCACTCAAAAACTCTATAAAATTCAATAAAATTCAGAATAAATTCAAATAAATTGGAACAGGCAGTGAGCAAAGCAAGCTGACTATGACCTTACTGTTGTAAGTCAGGTCGCTCTGCTCCCTTCCTACAACAGTACAAACTACCAGTGTAGGAAGGAAGCAGAGTGACCTGACTTACAACAGTGCAATCTACTAGTGTAGGAAGGGAGCAGAGCGATCTGATATACAATATTACTTACTGTGTCACAGACTATTGTTAGAAGGGAGCAAAGCGACCTGATAGACAACACTACTTACTGTCGCACAGATTGTTGTAGGAAGGGAGCGTAGCAGACTGACTTCAGCATAAACTTAATAACATAGAATTAGTAGAGGGTTCTGGATAGGCCAGAGGCCCAGATAAAAACCTCGTCTTTATTCTCATCATTGATTGACCCTCGACTGACGATCATCATGATTGTTAGTCATTTCCATATATAGCTAGGCCCTTGGCTTAAGAGGACTTATCAATCAGTTAGGGATTGACAGTGGAAGAGTGGTACCAAACTCGGGTATCATTTCTAAGACCTGACCTTACAAACAAGCGGTGTTTAGTAAATTACTTGTACCTTTCTTAGTATAAACCTCATGCTGTGCTCCATTGTAAGTTGGTACATGCAGAGGAGTAACAGTTACTTTTAGAAGGCCATCTAGATTAGGGATCCTCTCCGTGAGATGATAGTCTAACCATAGTATTAGGGCAGTAGTCAGTAGGGCAGTAGGTGTCTGGTTGGGTAAAGATCTTGTGCCCCAACAGACGTAACTCTAGCTAGATCAAACCATTAAATTCATATCTTCTTCTGGAGATGTAGCACTATGTCTCTAGAACAATACAACTCTATCCTGAGCAGCATGCTCAAACAGAAACAATTTCTCACCAGACTAAGGGAAAAACTTGAAGAAAGGAAGGGGAAGCTGTGTTTTAGTTGTAAGAAGTTTGGGCACCTGGCCCAAAACTACAGAAATGTAGGAGGGAAAGAAAAGGGGAAAGCTATTCCCCAAAATAAGTTTGAAGTGTTGAGTAGCCAAGTGATGCAATGTGAGGTAGAGAAGATAGTAGCACGTATGACGAGGCCACAAAAGGCGCAGCAGAAAAAGAAGCTAGTGCACTCCTTATGGAGAAAGGTGCAGAAGCATAGCAGCACAGGGGATATGCCTCCAAAAGGTGTAGCATTGGAGGAAAGAGGATAGAAAACCAAAGGGGAGATAGTAATATTTGTGGAGTGTGGGGGGGATATGAATATAAAGGTACCAGGACAGAGGAAAATTGAGGACAAGGATTTATCTCTGGAAAGCAACTGAGGAATCTATGGTGTGGAAGTTATTTGGAAGCGTAGAAACAGAGAAAAGATGGAGGAGGATGTAAAGTTGAGTGTGTCAAGTATGGAAGGAATGACACGATTAGAGGAAGGAAATTGGAAGAGGGGAAGATTTTATGCCCTGAGTGTAGGACAGGGAAAAAGAAGCCATGGTGGAACTGGGGAGTAGTGGCGCAGCCTACAATGGCAAAGGCACAGCAAAGCGGCATATGGATAAGAGTTTCAAAAAGCACAGCGAGAAAGGGGGGTAGCAAAAGAGAAGTGAGGAGAATGTTTAAGATATTAAGAGAGGTATGGCTAAACATTGGACTAGAAAAGATAAACACCCACAAAGGCATAACAGTAAAGGTGCTCCTAGATAGTGGTGCAACAGGGATGTTTATGGATAGAAAAATGGTAGTAAGACATGGGTTTAAGCTGTAAAAATTGAATAGACCAGTGGCAGTAAGGAATGTTGATGGCACAAATAACAGTGCAGGAGCAATTACACATTGGGTAGAAGTAAACGTGTACTATAAAGGCCATATAGAAAGGATGAAAATAAATGTATGTGATTTGGGAAGGACAGAAGTAATCTTGGGAATGCCTTGGTTACAAGCTCATAACCCAGAAATTAACTGGGAAATGGGGGAAGTCAGAATGACGAGATGTCCACCATTGTGTAGAGGGAACAAAGAAAAGGAAGAAAAAAGGACAAGGAAAGAAAAGAGAGTAGTAATCCTAAAGAAAGAGAAAATTGTTAGATAGGCAGTAGATGATAAAGAAAATTGGGGAAGAGAAGAGGAAGTAGAAGTGGATCATAGGAAAATTGAGAAAATGGTTTTAAAAAAATTCCTGAGATAGAGGAAGGTATTTGGAAAGGTGGAGTCAGAAAGGATGCCTACAAGGAAAATTTGGTATCATGCTATAGATCTTAAAGAGACGTTTAAACTACAAAAAGGAAGAATTTATCCTCTCTCCAAGGATAAGAAAAAAGAAGTTCAGAAATTTATGGAAGACCAATTAAGGAAGGGATATATTAGACCATCAAAATCCCCTCAAACGTCGCCAGTATTCTTTGTAGGAAAGAAAGATAGAAGTAAGAGGATGGTGATGGACTATTGTAATCTGAATGACCAGACAATAAAGAACAATTATCCGCTCCCCTTAATCATAGACCTAATAGACAATATGGGGGGCAAGAAAATATTTACTAAGATGGATCTAAGATAGGGGTTCAACAATATGAGAATCAAGGAAAGAGATGAGTGGAAGGGAGTGTTTACAATGTATATTTCTTTGAGCTAACAGTCATGTTCTTTGGAATGACAAACTTGCTAGCTATATTTCAGGCGATGATGAACAAAATCCTAAGGGACTTGATAAATGAAGGAAAAGTCGCAGCATTTATAGATGATGTATTGGTAGGAACAGAGACAGAAGAAGGGCATGACAAAATTGTGGAAGAGATACTAAGGAGGTTAGAAGAAAATGACCTATATGTCAAGCCAGAGAAATATGTGTGGAAAGCAAGGAAGATTGAATTCCTAGGGATGATTATAGAGCCCAACAGAATAGAAATAGAGAAGGAGAAGGTAGATAGGGTACTTAGTTGGCCAGAACCAAAGAATGTGAAAGACGTCAGAAAGTTTTTGGGCCTTGCAAATTATTACAGAAGGTTTATTAAAAATTTTGCTCAAGTAGCTAGGCCAATGAATGTGCTGACGAGAAAGGATGTGAAGTGGCAGTGGGGACAGAAGCAACAAAAGGCATTTGACAAACTAAAAAGGATCTTCATAACAAGACTAGTATTAGCAGCCCCAAACTTAGACAAAGAATTCAGGATAGAAGCAAATGCTTCAAACTATGCTACTGGAGGAGTGTTATCAATGAAATACTCTGATGAATTGTGGAGACCAGTCGCTTTCATTTCAAAATCTCTAAGTGACACAGAACGGAACTATGAGATACATGATAAGGAGATGTTAGCTGTAGTCAGGTATTTGGAGGCATGGAGATACTTCCTGGAAGAAACAACAATTAAATTTGAGATATGAACAGATCACAAGAATCTCGAGTACTTTATGAAAGCACAGAAATTAAACCATAGACAAGCAAGATGGGCCTTATACCTATCTAGGTTTGACTTCACGCTAAAGCATGTTCCAAGAAGTAGAATAGGAAAAGTAAATAGTCTCAGCAGAAGACCAGACTGGGAAGTAGAAGTAGAAAGAGACAACAAAAACCAGACGTTGATAAAGCCTGAGTGGCTAGAAGTAAAGAGAATGGAAACAGTAGAAATCATTGTAGAAGGAGTGGATCTACTAAAGAAGGTCAAACAGTCCAAAGTAAAGGACGATGAAGTAGTAAAAGCAGTGGAAGAAATGAAGCAGGCAGGAGTGAAAATGCTAAGGGATGAAGAGTGGAGAGAAGTCGACAGTGTAATATACAAAGAAGGAAAAGTATATGTACCCAGAGATGATGAGCTTAGAACGGAAATTGTTAGGCTACATCATGATACACCTGTAAGAGGACATGGGGGACAGTGGAAAACAATAGAGCTGGTCACTCGAAACTTCTGGTGGTTAGGAGTCACTAAGAAGGTAAAAAGATATATGGAGGGATGTGATGCCTGCTAATGCAACAAAAACCACACAGAACAGCTAGTAGGAAAATTAATGCCAAATTCAATTCCAGAAAAACCTTGAACACATATATCGGCAGATTTTATTACCAAACTGCCCTTAGCACAGGGATATAATTTGATCTTAGTAGTAGTCGATAGATTGACAAAAATGGTATATTTTATACCTACTACAGAGAAAACATCAGCAGAAGGGCTAGCACAGCTGTTTAGAGATAACATGTGGAAACTGCATAGGTTATCGGAGAGCATAATTTCAGATAGGGAATCCCAGTTTGTGGCAGGACTAATAAGAGAGTTGAATAGAATATTGGGGATTAAAAGTAAACTATCAACAGCATTCCACCCTCAGACAGATGGACAAATGAAGAGGATGAATCAGGAGCTAGAACAGTACTTAAGGATGTTCATTAATCATAGGCAGGAGCAATGGCCAGAATGGTTAGGAACAGCAGAGTTGACATATAATAACAAAATGCACTCAAGTACTTGGACATTGCCTTTCAAGGCAAATTACAGGCAAGATCCCAGGATAGGCTTCGAGAGTAGAAAGAAGAGAAAGTATCAAGGGGCAGAAAAATTCATTGAGAAGATGAAGGAAATTCAGGAGACAAAAGCAGTGCTAGGAAAAGCACAAGAAGAGATGAAGAAACATGCAGATAAAAAGAGGGAAGAAGTTGACGACTATAAAATAGAAGACTTAGTGATGTTGAGTACTAAGGATCTAAAATACCAAATGGTCAGAAGGAGGATGGAAAAGTTGACAGAAAGATTCATTGGCCCTTATAGAGTAAAAAAGATCATATCATTGAACACAGTAGAATTAGAACTACCTAGTATAGTAAAAATACATCTGGTAGTAAATGTTAGTAGAATACACAAATATATAGGGCAAGTGGAAGGTCAGAGAAAAGAGCAACCAGCTCCAGTAATAATCAAAGGAAGAGTGGGAAATAGAGAGGATATTGAATAAGCAATGAGTAAGAGAGAAAGATAAATACTTGGTACACTAGAAAGAATTTATGGCGGAGTCAGATACATGGGAAGGAAGGGAAAATTTGAAGAACGTGCAAGAAGCAATCAAAGAATTTGAGAGAGAATATTGCTAAGACATGGAGAATATAGCAAGACAAGAACACAAAGAAAGAACGTTCAAAAGAGGAGAATTGCCAGAAAGGTTTATGGCAAGAAAATTGTTTGGATGGTCAGACAAACAATACAACCAAGAATATTGGGGAAGGTTGGAAAGGAATTAGAGATGGTGGAAAGGAAAAAGATCAGGGGGAAGAAAAATAGAAATAATCACAGAGGAAGAAGAAGTCGAAGTAGAAAATTCAGGAGTTAGAGATGGGACAGAAGAAAATGACGACGAGATGGGCAATATGGTTGACCCATACTATGAATTGTAGGAAAATTCCTTGGGATGAGGAAACTTAAGAGGGAGGTAGTGTCATAACTTGGCAAAATGGCTAAGTCAATATTTATATTTCTTTTCTTTTCCTTTTCTTTTCTTTTCTGATTATTGTTTTTCTTTTATATTTTCTTTTCTTTATTTTCTTATCAATGGATGCACAAGAGGAAAGTGACTCATAGGGAAGTACAGGACAAAAGGAAAGGTTAGGGTTACTCTTTATATATAAATAGTGTACAAAAATCTAATAGGAACTCTATCGAGTTCTCTTTGTCAATTGCTGATAAAAGAGCAGTTGGCTTAATTCTGGCTCAGGAGTTGGCTTACTGACATACAAGATTCCAGTACTACTTCTGACTTTGCAGGCTAATAAAGGATATACTTTCCTTTAACTATAGATCACAGACATTATACTCTATAATCTCAAGATAAATCTAATTTGGGAGTTCTTTTTTCCTTTCTACTTGGGGGAACAAGATCAAAGATTTCCTCAATTGACATGCTATTTTGCATAGATAGTCTCAGGGGGGAAGTCTGGGTTATCTTTTTTTTCCTCCAATGGTTCATCAGCCATGTTTTAACTGATTTATCTTGCTTGAACCTAGTGAAGATAGTTTCTAGGAAGAGGTTTTTCTAAGAACAATTGCCCTTATGACTAGTTTGTCATAACTATCCAGTGATTTTGTTTAAAGCCTTTTTTAGTGCTTTATCTTTTTGGCAGTATCGCAAGTTCTTTCTTTTTCTGAATCTCATCTATTTTCCACTATATCTAGATCCTTCTTTCTTCCACTTTCTCTCCTTTTTGCTTTTGTATCAAATATTGTGTCCTAGGCCTTGTAAGGCCTTATATGCTTTTTATTGATAGTTTTAAGATAGTTGTCCCATGGATTTGTTGTAAGTGATAAGCATATTTTGCTGCTTTGTTAGGGATAACTTTTGTTGATATGAACTTTGAACAAAGTTCTTCTTTTTGCTAGGTCTTTTGTTAACCCAGAGCACTTGTTAATTCCTTCTTATCTCTCTTCTTGTCATCTCTTCATCTGTATTACTTGGTGAGTTCCTAGGCATAGTTACCTTAGGAACTAACATCCAACCCTGCACCTTGTCATATATAGCAAAGCATAGTAGCAATTTGTTGACTTTTTTGTATTTTTACAGTTCTTGAGTATGGTTTTCAAGGGGATAAAAGAATAAAAACATCCAATTTTAGCCTTTTAATACCATTGTGTTACACTGAGTACTATCCTAGTCATATTATGTCTATAAGAGTATAGTGTTGAGCTCTAGGAGAGCTTTACAGATTTCTGGTACTCTACTAGCTGGTTTGGAAAAATCTACATTTTTGAGATATATACAAGCATCTTTTATTATTCTTTACTTTTTAAGTTATGAGTTTGTGACCAACTTCTTCTAGCTTTATAATTACATCCTATAGTCTATTGAACCATTTCTACAGAGAGTCATACTGTAAATTCTCTACCTAGGTTTTGTTTTCACTCATCTTGGTAAAATGGTGATATGTGATCCAAGGTGGGTTTCAAGAGTTCTTTGTACTCCTTTGTATGTAATAACTGCTTTGTTTTTTTGAAAATGTAATTCTAGGGAATAGGATATGAAGTAGAAGTTGTCTACTTTGTGCTAGTAGAGGTCTACTTTAACAAGCTTTTTGTTGTAGGATTTTTGTAGATAAAGTAGATTTTATTTATATTCTCTTCAGCAATGATGTCATGACTTGGCAAAACAGCTAAGTTATTATTTATATTTCTTTTCTTTTCTTTTCTTTTCTTATTGGACTTACAACTACTTGATGGAGTGCAGAAAAGTATCATGTGACTTTGTCACAATGTCACAATGGTGTGACGGATGGTCACAGTGTGTCACATGACTAGAGTAGCATGAGGACCATGAGAGAGTAAGCGCATAGCCACAGTAGTAAAATGTATAAGTAGTAGAGAATTAAGCAAGAACTCCATCGAGTTCTCTTTGTCAAACTCTGAACAAAGAGACAGTTGGCTTAATTCCGGTCATTGGACTTTAGATGC
>Ga0153988_1000457_pt1 | contig 10655 bp, 9 predicted proteins | sample TSNC072MetaG_FD_104742 | JGI IMG/M metagenome (GOLD analysis project Ga0153988, IMG submission 104742) | Attine ant fungus gardens microbial communities from North Carolina, USA - TSNC072 MetaG | ecosystem: Host-associated > Fungi > Mycelium > Unclassified | place: USA: North Carolina, Jones Lake...
AATGAAACAGGAAAACGGTGGGGCGGATTGGTTGGACCAGAAAGAGTGCCTGGGTTGTCGCATTACCTATTCGATCTATTCCAACTTCCCGCCGATGCCATCGGCACGGGCTTATAACGTCGAGACCGGCGAGTTCTTTCCGTTTGACCGGCTGCGCTCGCTGCCAAACGGTTACGAGATGGCCAAAGCCCAGGGGCTCGCATGGACGTGCAATTGTCGCGGACGCTCACGAACCCCGCCGCAGAACCTCGGCAATGCACAGCCGTTCGGGTATAAGCCGCTTGACGCGCCTAACGGCGATGCTGAAACCTATGGCGGTATGCCAATTGAGAACGGCCCGCCTAATACGGGGGTCGAGAATCCATCTGGAAGTGGGCAATTGCGGCTGTATGATGCCAACGGCAACGTTGCCGTTGATATTGATTTTGATCACGACCATGGTTTGGGTGCACCGCATTCGCACAATTGGGATGGCGGGAGTCGTGACCTTGGGAATGCCGTGTCAATTCTCCCTTATTAATATTGCGATATGGATAATTTGAAAGATTTTGAGTATTTTCATGATTGGTATATGGACACGCTTCATGTATCAAAAGAGCGCGAAACACTAACACTTGGTATGTACCTGCAAGACCAGCGCGCGTCCGTATCTTTCGTGGGGATGAACCGGTGTGTACTCGAAGATCTCGGGCTACAGAACATCGTATACGAGATTAAAGTACTGGAACCGGGAACTCCGCGTTATGAGAAAGCGCAACTGGTACTCGCCAAGTCCCAACATTGGACGGATAGACAACCTTGCAAAATTGCGCAGCTTTTCTCAACCTGTGGCGCAGAACTTGTTATCGAGTTTGAAACATTAGAGGTTATTGCGGCATGAGTATGAGAGTCCCTGCCATAGAAAGAGAATGGCGTTTGTCCGTGCTAAAAGGTTTTGCAGTGGACTGGCATTAGTCGCGCAGCGGATATGCTCACCTTGGGTTTTGGACCGAAGCATGAGGAGAGAAACTTCTATGGCGTGCCCAGGCAAGTCAGCGCATGGGCTTTGCATATTCAGTGCACCTGGACCTTGAGTAAGGCGGGAAAAAGTATCAGTATCCCGACTGAAAAATCTCCGGTGGGTTTTGATGAGGAAGTCAACGCGTTTGTAATTTCTCTGAGAGAAGCGTTAGCTCGACTTGCCCCGGTCATTGTCGAAGGTATATCGGCCAACCCGGAATGCGGCCTGGTCATTTCTCTGTCGCAATCGTTTCGTTCGATCATAGCAACGAACGGAGCGGGGGACGATGAGGACTGGCGGTTCTTCGAGTCAAAACGCGATGCGCGGCATCTTGTGATTGAAGGTGGCCGGATTGTGCCGCAATCATTCGATTGAGATGCGAATCACAAAGCGCGCGCGCCTCGCTGGCGAACTTGGTTGCTTCGTACAGAAGTACGCGCGCAAGGCACGCCCTGGCGGGCTTGACCCGAACGATCGCAAATATGACAGGAAAATCGAGAAGGCGATGCGGGCGTTCCGCCCGGACGAACTTTCCGAATTGCTGTCCGACGATGTGGGGGATCACGGCGATGATGGAAGCGATGGGTGGCACGGTCGAGATTGATGAATATCGATAGAGCATCGTTCGAATGCACAAGCCGATCCATGCCGCCGCCATGGTCGCTGAAGCGGGCGGGTTTGGGCGAAGCCTATACGTGGTATCGGGTGCTTTGCGCGCAGGTGCATACGAGCGTGTCAAGCCTGATCTTGCGTCACGCGAGCCGGGAGCGGATGACCGGACTCGACTACTGTCGACCGGATGACCCGTCCGTGGTCGGGACGTTGCTGATGATCGCGGTCTATCTGCTGGTGCGCGCCGGGGGCGAACTGCACCGCTTTACCGACCTGACCGAAGCCGAAGTGCAAGCGGTCGGCGAAGAAGCAAGCGGCGTATGGGAAACTGGTCAGGCGGAAGGGGGGCGTGACCTGAAATCCGCCCCGTCGTGCCGCCTGTGTGGGTCGGTGCAAAACATAGCGAAAAATCACTTACACCGGCCCTTACACGGATTCAGAAAGCAAAAAGCCCAGCCGGTTAGGGCTGGGCTAAGTGCTTGAATCTTGTGGTGCCGGAAAGAGGAATCGAACCCCCGACCTTCGCATTACGAATGCGCTGCTCTACCGTCTGAGCTATTCCGGCATCAGGAGAAACGAAATTATAGGGATTACTTTGGTGCTTTGGCAAGCCCCTCGGCGCATTTTTTTATTTCGAGATCACTTTTTCGCTTCAAGGTGATAGCGGGTCACGCGATCGACCTCGTTCTTCGAACCGAGGAACACCGCGACGCGCTCATGCAGGCTCTTCGGCTGAATGTCGAGGATGCGTTTTTCGCCATTGGTCGCGGCGCCGCCCGCCTGCTCGACGATGAACGCCATCGGATTCGCCTCGTACATCAGGCGCAATTTGCCCGGCTTGTCCGGCGTGCGCTTGTCGGCCGGGTACATGAAGACGCCGCCGCGATTGAGGATGCGATGCACGTCGGCGACCATCGATGCGATCCAGCGCATGTTGAAGTCGGCCTGGCGCGAACCTTCCTTGCCGGCCTTCAGTTCGCCGATGTATTGCTGGACCGGCGGATACCAATGACGCTCGTTCGAGGCGTTGATCGCGTACTCGCGCGTTTCGACCGGAATGCGCATGTCGCTTTGCGTGAGCACCCACGAGCCGAGTTCGCGATCGAGCGTGAAGCAGTTCACGCCGTTGCCGGTGGTCAGCACGAGTACGGTTTGCGGGCCGTACACCGCATAGCCCGCGGCGACCTGCTGCGTGCCCGGTTGCAGGAACGACTGCTCGGTGGGCTGATGGCCGTCCGGGCAGCGCAGCACCGAGAAGATCGTGCCGATCGACACGTTGACGTCGATGTTCGACGAGCCGTCTAGCGGATCGAACACGAGCAGGTATTCGCCCTTCGGATAGTTGGCCGGGATCGGGAAGAACTGCTCCATTTCCTCGGACGCCATGCCGGCCAGGTTGCCGCCCCATTCGTTGGCTTCGAGCAGGATTTCGTTCGAGAGGATGTCGAGCTTCTTCTGCACCTCGCCCTGGACGTTTTCGCTGCCCGCCGAGCCGAGCGCATCGCCGAGCGCGCCTTTGCTGACGTGGTAGCTGATCGCCTTGCAGGCACGCGCGACGACTTCGATCAGCAGGCGCAGGTCGGCAGGCAGGTTGTTGGTTTCGCGCTGCTGCTCGATCAGGTACTTCGTGAGAGTGGTGCGACGTTGCAAAGACATTGCTGTACTCCGGGGAGGCGAGAGGAATATCGGGATTTTAACCGTTCGTTGTGTCGACTCCATGCATTTGCTGTGCTGAGGCGTGCGACGCCGTGTGGCGCGGCAGCATTCAGCCCTTGCGGCGCGCCTTGCCCGCGGCATTGCCGCTGACGCTCGCCGCGAGCGCCGCGGCCCGCGCGTGGCCGGCCGGCATACTCGGCATTTTCGGGCGCTCGGCGAGCGGCAGCGGTTCGATCTCGCGCGCGATCTGCTCGCCCGCGGCGGCGGTGGCGACGCGCAGGTCGTAGGCGATTTGCAGATTGAGCCAGAATGGCGCGCTGGCGCCGAAGTAGCGCTCGAGCCGCAGCGCGGTATCGGCGGAGATCGCGCGGCGGCCGCGCACGACGTCGTTGATGCGCGGCGCCGGCACCCGCAGTGCCAGCGCGAGCGCGTTGACGGACATGCCAAGCGGCTCGAGAAACTCGCTGCGCAGAATCTCGCCGGGATGGATCTCGGCAATGACCTCGCCCGTATCGACGTCCGAGAAATCGATGCTGTTGAGCGCGGAGCGTTTGATGACCATGTCGGTCTCCCAATAATCAGTGATAGTCGACAATCCCGACATTCAGCGCGTCTTCGCCGACGAAATGAAAGCAGATGCGCCATTGCGCATTGATGCGGATGCTCCATTGCCCGCTGCGCAGGCCTTGCAAGGCTTCGAGCCGGTTGCCGGGCGGCGCGTGCAAATTCGCGATGGAGCTTGCGGCGTCGATCATCAGCAGCTTGCGATAGGCGAGTGCCTGGATGTGATGCGGCAGTGAATGCACGAACTTGCCCTGAAAGATTCTCGCGGTGGCCTTGTCTGCGAATGTCAGTATCATGGATGATATAATGCGTCACGTTAAATGTAAACGATTAAACCGATCCGTATACTTTCTCCTTGCGAACGGGGCATGAACAGTCGGCCAGATGGCTAATGTCGCCGCCACCAGACGAAAAAAAGCCGGCAACGCGTGCCGGCTTTTCGGTGCGGTGTGAAGCTCAGCGAGGCATCACGCCAGCGCCTTCTCGACGATCTCGCGCACGTCGCGCGATTTCACCTGCGCGGCCACTTTTTCGAGCGCCGCGCGCATGCTGTCGCGCAGCGCCGGCGTAAAGCGGCGCCACAATTCGAGCGAGCGCGCGAGGCGCGCGGCCACCTGCGGATTGAGCGCGTCGAGCGCGATCACCTGGTCGGCCCAGAACGCGTAGCCCGAGCCGTCTTCGGCGTGGAACTGCGCGGGGTTCGCCGCGCAGAAGCTGAAGATCAGCGAGCGCGCGCGGTTCGGGTTCTTCAGCGTGAAGGCCGGGTGCGTCATCAGCCTGCGCACCGTGTCGATGACCGGATGCTGCGCGCTGCCGCGCTGCGTCGCCTGCAACGCGAACCACTTGTCGATGACGAGCGGCTCCTTCTCGAAGCGCCGGTAGAAGTCGTCGAGCGCGTGCTGCGCCTCGGCGCTGCCGCCCTGGAGCGCCGCCGCGTTGAGCAGTGCCGACAGCGCGGCGGCGCGATCGGTCATGTTGTTCGCGGTGTCGTATTGCGCGGACGCGAGGCGCACGGCCTGCGCCGGATCGTCGAGTTCCGCGAGATACGAGAGCGCGAGATTCTTCAACGCGCGATGACCGGCCGCCTCGGGCGTCGCTTCGTACGCGCCCGGCGTGCGATGCTGTTCGTACACCTTCAGCCAGTCGTCGCGCAGCGCGTTGGCGAGGCGCTTGCGCACGAACTGCCGCGCCGCATGAACCGCGGCCGGGTTCGACTCGGCCATCTGCTCGGCCAGATACGCTTCGGACGGCAGCATCAGCGCGAGTTCGCGGAACGCCGGCGAGAGCGTCTCGTCGGTCAGCACGCGCGCGAACGCGGCAACCACCGAGTCGTCGAGTTGCAGCGCCGCGCCCGTGGCCGCGCGTGCGGCGAGCGCGAGCAACTCGCGCGTGGCGAGCCGCTGGCCGGCTTCCCAGCGGTTGAACGGATCGTTGTCGTGCGCGAGCAGGAACGCGAGCTGTTCGGCCGTGTAGTCGTATTCGACGATGACTGGCGCCGAGAAATTGCGCAGCAGCGACGGCAGTGGTTCCTGCGCGACGTCGACGAACGTGAAGGTCTGCTCGGTCTGCGTGAATTCGAGCACGCGCGTGGTCGACGCCGCTGCCTGCGCCTCGCCGTCGAGCCGCAGCGGCAGATCATGGCCGTCCGCGCCGATCAGGCCGAGCGCGAACGGAATCAGCAGCGGGCCTTTCTGCGTTTCGCGCGCGGCCGGCGCGGCGTCGCCGTAACCTTGCCTGAGCGTCACGCTGTAGCGCTGCTGCGCGGCGTCGTAACGGGTGCGCACCGACACGCGGGGCGTGCCGGCCTGGCTATACCAGCGCTCGAATTGCGCGAGGTCGCGGCCGTTCGCGTCGGCGAGCGCGTGGCGGAAGTCGTCGCAGGTCACGGCCTGGCCGTCGTGGCGCTCGAAGTACAGGTCCATGCCCTTGCGGAAACCGTCGCGGCCGAACAGCGTCTGATACATCCGCACGACTTCCGAGCCTTTCTCGTAGACGGTCATCGTGTAGAAGTTGTTGATCTCGACGTAGCTCTCCGGGCGCACCGGATGCGCCATCGGGCCCGCGTCCTCGGCGAACTGCATCTGGCGCAGCACGCGCACGTCTTCGATGCGCTTGGTCGCGCGCGCGGCTTCGTCGCTGCTGCCTGTCTGGCCGCCCGCCATGTCGGCCGAGAACTCCTGGTCGCGGAACACAGTGAGCCCTTCCTTCAGGCTCAGCTGGAACCAGTCGCGGCAGGTCACGCGGTTGCCGGTCCAGTTGTGGAAGTACTCGTGGCCGACCACCGCCTCGATGTTCGCGAAGTCGGTGTCGGTGGCGGTTTCGGGATTCGCCAGCACGTACTTCGTGTTGAAGATGTTGAGCCCCTTGTTCTCCATCGCGCCCATGTTGAAGTCGCTGACCGCGACGATCATGAAGCGGTCCAGATCGAGTTCGAGCCCGAAGCGTTTCTCGTCCCATTGGATCGAGTGGATCAACGAGTCCATCGCGTGACGGGTCTTGTCGAGATCGTTCGGTTCGACCCACACCTGCAGCAGTTTTTCCTTGCCCGAGCCGGTCTTCACGCGTTCTTCGAGCGCGACGAGCTTGCCCGCGACGAGCGCGAACAGATAGCTCGGCTTTTTGAACGGGTCTTCCCAGCGCGCGAAATGGCGGCCGTCGGGCAACTCGCCTTCTTCGAGCAGATTGCCGTTCGACAGCAGCACCGGATAGTCGGCCTTGCTCGCGCGCAGTGTGACCGTGAAGCTCGCCATGACGTCGGGGCGGTCGAGGAAGTAGGTGATGCGGCGAAAGCCCTCGGCCTCGCACTGCGTGAAGAAGTTGCCGCTCGAGACGTACAGGCCCGACAGCGTGGTGTTGTCCGCGGGATTGCAAACGCTCGTGAGCGTCAGCTCGAAGCTGTCCGGCACGTTGTCGAGCACGAGGCCATGCTCGTGCGGATGCGCATGGGAAAACGGCTGGCCGTCGAGTTCGGCGCCGACGAATTCGAGCTGCTCGCCCATCAGTTCGAGATGCGCGGCGCGCGGCGCATCGGGGTTGCGGCGCACGCGCATCGTATTCCTCACGACCGTGCGTTCGGGGACCAGATCGAATTCGAGCGCGACGGTGTCGATCAGGAAGGCGGGCGGCGCGTAATCGGCGCGGCGGATCACATTGGGCGTTGCGGTATCGGCCATGGCGTTCTGTGGTGGTGGACTCTGGTGGTCAGGCGCGCGCAGGGCGCGAGCCGGGCTTGGTCGAGCCATTGTACAAAGCCTCGGGCGATCGTGCGGAACGAAACGGGGGCGAGCTTCGACGCCTGGCGGTGCGGCTTGGCCGGGCGTCGATAGCGGGCAGCCGGCCTCGTTGCACGGTGAGGGAGAAACCTTTTACCGGCCAGCAAGGTCAGCGTATTATCGGGCGCTGCGCGTGGCAGCGGTCCGTGTGGGCTGTGCGGCCCGCGTGCCGGCGGGTTCCGCGCCTCGGGGCGGCATCGATCTGCTTTGGCGGCGGTCATGCGAAGAATCGCGCCACCGGCACGGAATAATCGCGCTCGATCCACGGTTTTAATTGCAGCACTTCAGACGCAACTTCGGACGCATCATGAGGTAGACCATGAACACCGATCGATGGACGCGCCGCATCATGCTGCTATGCGCGGCACTGACGATGCTGCTCTCCGGCTGCACGACCTATGTGACGACCCAGGTCACGGCGTTCTCCGCGTGGAGCGGCAGCGACGCGACCCGCACCTATGCGTTCACGCGGCGTGAGGATCAGCAGAACAATCTGGAGCTGACCGCGTACGAGCGGATCGTCGCGAACGAACTTGCCGTGCATGCGTTCCGCGAGGTTCCCCGTAACGACGCGCGCTATCTGATCGAACTCGCCTACGGCATTCGCTCGGACATCGTGACCGTCGCGGAGCCGGTCTATTACAACCCGTGGCCCGGTCCGTACTGGGGCCGGCCGTTCGATCCGTGGGGACCATGGGGGCCGTTCCCGACTGCTTACGTGAATCAGAGCTACCCGGTTTTCACGCATCTGCTCGGCCTCCGGATCACCGAGCGCGCGAGCGGCAAAGAGGTCTACAACGTGAGCGCGCGTAATTTCGGCGGCGAGTCGTCGCTGGTCAGGGCGATGCCGTATCTCGCGCGCAGCGCGCTTGCCGATTTCCCGCTCGGCAACGGCGCCGTGCATACGGTGAAGATTCCGGTCGGCAACGGTGGCATGGCGGTGAATGAGGTATCGATGCCGGCAGCCGCTTCGGCACCGGCGGCCGCGTCCGGGGCGAAGGCAGGCCAGTAAGCCGCGCGTTCGCGCGGTACGTCGGCACCCGGCGCGCCACGCAAAAAACGTCCCGGCAGGCGTGATCCGCCGGGCCGTTTGCCTGGTCGCCTAAACTCCGACCCCAAGCAGCGCCATCGCCCCGAGCACGACGAACATCACCGCCGCGATGCCGTGTACGAGCTTCGTCGGCAGACGATGCGCAAAGCGGTCGCCGAGCAGAATCGCCGGCACGTTGGCGATCATCATGCCGAGCGTCGTGCCGGCCACCACGCTGAAGAAATCGTGAAAGCGCGCGGCGAGGGCAACCGTTGCGATCTGCGTTTTGTCGCCCATTTCCGCGATGAAGAACGTGACCACCGTCGCGCCGAACACGCCGAAATGCGTGCGGTTGGTGTTGGCTTCGTCGTCGTCGAGCTTGTCGGGCACGAGAATCCACAAGCCCATGCCGATGAACGAGGCGGCGAGCGCCCAGCGCATGATGGCCGGCGTCAGCATCGAGCCGAGCCACGCGCCGAGCGCGCCGGCGCCCGCGTGATTGATCAGCGTCGCGACGAGCACGCCGAGAATGATCGGCACGGGTTTGCGGTAGCGGGCGGCGAGCACGAGCGAGAGCAGTTGCGTCTTGTCGCCGATTTCGGCGAGCGCGACCGCTCCGGTCGAAATAAGAAAAGCTTGATTCACTTTGAAGATTCCTCGGGCCGAATCATGAACGAGCGACGACCCACGACACGCCGGGCCCTGTTGCGGCGCGTGTGGATCATCGGTCTCGCCAGGCCAGAGGCTGCGGCTGCCATGGCCGTGACGGCCAAGTCTGTTGACAGGCGCCCTCGCAAACCGCACGTGCGACGCACCGGCAAAACGCGGTGCGGACGTGCCGCGAGGCGGCTACTCCCCAATGAGGGCCGGAGTATAGCAGAGCCGGCGGCGCGCTTAGCGCCGGGATCGGGCCGATATTGCGCGGATGTCGTGTTTCGCATACGGCGCCGGCCAGGGCGGTTTGCAACAATCGCCAGGAAAATCGCAGGCGATATTCAGGGAGCAGGGCGCCGCTTCCATCTCGCCGGCCACCCCAAAAAACGCCGCCGGCCCCGCGCACAAGCCTTCCCGGCAGGCCCATCGTTCCGTTCCGGCCGTTTCTGTCAATTCGTCTGACAATCTGTTGTTTTAACGGCTCGGATACAGATGGATACGTCTTTCCTGGCTGATTTAATCCAGAATATTCAGTATGATTCCGGCGACAAAAGGAGCCTGAGCCCATCCCGCACACTCATTGACAAAGGCGCCTAAATAATCGGGGCCAATTGCCGATAATTCGCTGAATTCCCCCTAAGAAGACTGGTCGATCCCGGCTGAAAACATCCCGATCCGCGCGGCGCCGCACGCTGTGACGGCTGTATATTCCGTCAGGCGCTTGAGCCTTTTCCCGTTTCTACGCGCGAACACCGTATGCCCGATCTGCACTGGACCATTCCGGTCGGTCGCTGGTCTAGCTGGCCGGCTACCGCATCTGCCGCACCCGATATCGGTTTTATCGAGCCGATCGTGCGGCGGCGTCTCAGCACGCTGTCCAAGGCCGCGCTCAAGGTCGCGCACGATTGTGTCGCGCGCGAGCCGGTGCGCGTGGTTTTCGCGTCGCGGCACGGGGAATTGCGGCGCACCACCGACATCCTGCGCAGCATCAGCGCCGGCGAGCCGGTTTCGCCGACCGCGTTCAGCCTGTCGGTGCTCAATGCGATGACCGGCGTCTTCGGCATTGCGCGCGGCGATCGCTCGGCCGCGAGCGCGGTGTCGGCCGGCGCGCAAACGCTCGGCTATGCGCTGCTCGAAGCGTATGCCCAATACGCGACGCAACCCGACTCGCCGGTGCTGCTCGTCTATGCCGACGAGCCGGCCGATCGCGCTTACGGCACGATCGAAGACGAAGTGCAGGGCGGCGCGCTCGCGTTGCTGCTCGACGACACGGCGGCGGTCGGGCACATCGTATGCTCGCTGTCCCGCGCTGCCGGCGCGGGCTGCGAGCCGGCAGCGCCGGCCGGCAGCGCCGACACGGCCGCCGCCACCGCAGCAACTGCCGCCACCGGCAGCCGGCCAGCCAACCCGGGCAACGCTGCCGCCGAAGCCGCTGCTGCAACCGTCAACCCGGCCGGCAACCCGAACACCGCCGCAACCCGCTTCCCCACCCAGAGCCAGGCGCTGCTGCACTGCCTCGAAACCGGGCAGCCCGCGCGCTGGGAGCGGGCCGGCGCCCTCTGGCACTGGAGATGGCATGACCGCGCGGCTTGACTATCTGTGGCGTCTTTGCGCGACCGGCATGGCCTTCGTCGTGTTCGGCCTCTGCGGCGTGCTGTTTTCGGTGCTCGTGTTTCCGCTCGCGTGGCTGTGGCCGCATCGCGCGTCGCGGCAGCGCGCCGTGACCGTCGTGATCCACTGGTTTTTCCGCGCGCTCGTCGCGGTGCTGCGCGGCATCGGCGTGATGGAACTCGAAGTGTCGGGCGCGGCCGCGCTGCGCGCGGGCGGCCCGGCCGTCGTCGTCGCCAATCATCCGACCTATCTCGAC
>Ga0153988_1000458_pt1 | contig 10646 bp, 9 predicted proteins | sample TSNC072MetaG_FD_104742 | JGI IMG/M metagenome (GOLD analysis project Ga0153988, IMG submission 104742) | Attine ant fungus gardens microbial communities from North Carolina, USA - TSNC072 MetaG | ecosystem: Host-associated > Fungi > Mycelium > Unclassified | place: USA: North Carolina, Jones Lake...
ACGCCGAGCGGCACGCCGACCACGGCGCCGATCAATCCGGAAATGCCCACCATGACGAGCGTTTCCCAGAACGACTGGACGAACATATCGAACATTTCACTCAACATGCGAAAGCTCCTCGACCACCACACCCTGTTCGCGCAGATACGTGAGCGCCTGCGCCACCTTCGTTGGCTCGCCGCCCGCGAGCACCGCAAGCGAGCCGAACGCCTGCCCCTGGATCTCGTCGATCTGGCCGTGCAGGATGTTGAAGTCGAGTTCGTAGCGGCGGATCGTCTCCGAGAGAATCGGCTGATCGACCCCCGAGCCCGTGAACGCGAGGCGCAGCAGATGGCCGCTGCCGGTCTTCAGACGCTGCGCGACGCGCGCCTTCATGGCGGGCGGCAGTTCCTGCGCGATCACGTCGCCGATCAATGCGCGCGTAACTTCGTGATGCGGCTGCAGGAACACGTCGATCACCTTGCCCTCTTCGACGACGCGGCCCGCGTCGAGCACCGCGACGCGGTCGCAGACCTGCTTGATCACGTCCATCTGGTGCGTGATCAGCACGATCGTGAGGTTCAGTTCGCGGTTGATGCGCTTGAGCAGATCGAGAATCGCGCGCGTCGTTTCGGGATCGAGCGCGGAGGTCGCTTCATCGGAGAGCAGCACCTTCGGCTTGCTCGCGAGCGCGCGCGCAATGCCGACGCGCTGCTTCTGGCCACCGCTGATCTGCGCCGGATAGCGGTCCTTCTGCGCCGACAGGCCGACGAGGTCGAGCAGCGGCAGCACGTTGGCCTCGATTTCGTCGCGCTTCATGCCGGCCAGTTCGAGCGGCAGCGCGACGTTCTCGTAGACGGTGCGCGAGGACAGCAGATTGAAGTGCTGGAAGATCATGCCGATCTCGCGGCGCGCCTCGCGCAATTGCGCGGCGGGCAACGTCGTCAGATCGCGGCCGTTGACGACGATATTGCCTTCCGAAGGCCGCGTCAGCAGATTGACCGTGCGCACGAGCGTGCTCTTGCCGGCGCCGCTGCGGCCGATGATGCCGAACACCTCGCCGGCCGGAATCGTCAGATTGACGTTGTGCAGCGCCTCGACCCAGCCCCGGGGCCCGGCAAACCGCTGCGAAATATTGCGTATTTCAATCATGGAAAACGAAACGGCGACGACTGCCGGCGAGCATGGTGCTCCCGGCAAGCGGCCGCCGTTGCTTTTATTGGGATTTGAGGCGGCCATTCTACCGCAGCGGCGACATACTCTTTAATAATCAATTCCGATCTTTTCATAACCTGAGAGCATTAGAGGGGCATACGGCGCGCGAAGCTCGCGTGCCCCGTGCCGCAGCGACTATGATCGGGCGACATCCAACCAGGACACGCCGCAGCCATGCCGACACCCCCGAGCCACACCGTGCGCGCCAGCGCGGGCAACCTCGCTGGCAACGCCAGCAGCGACACGCCGCCGCGCGCGTCGGTCACGACCGCCGACGGCGTGCAACTGCCGCTCTACCGCTGGCAGCCCGCCGGCCCCACGCGCGCGACGGTCGCGCTGCTGCACGGTCTTGCCGAGCACGCCGGCCGCTATGCCGCGCTGGCCGGCCGGCTCAACGGCGCGGGCATCGAACTCGTCGCGATCGATCTGCGCGGCCACGGCCATGCGCCCGGCAAGCGCGCCTACGTGAAACGCTTCGACGACTATCTGCTCGACGCGCAGGCGCTCGTCGACGCTGCCGCGCAAAGCTGCGCACCGCTGTTCCTGATGGGGCACAGCATGGGCGGCGCAATCGCCGCGCTTCATGCGATCGAACGGCTTCCCGCAAGCGGCCGCCGCCTGAACGGGCTGATCCTGTCGAGTCCCGCGCTCGCGCCCGGCCGCGACGTGCCGCGCTGGATGCTCGCGGCGAGCCAGCTGATCAGCCGTCTCTACCCGAACTTCCCGGCGATGAAGATCGACGCCGCGCTGCTCTCGCGTCTACAGCCGGTGGTCAACGCCAATCGCAACGATCCGCTCGTGCATCACGACGCGATTCCGGCACGCACGGGCGCCGAGCTGCTGCTCGCGATGGCGCGTATCGAACGCGGCCGGGCGAATCTGCGCATGCCGCTGCTCGTCTATCACGGCACCGCGGACAAGCTGACCGAGCCCGACGGCAGCCGCGCCTTCGGCGAGCACGCGGGTTCGCCGGATAAAACGCTCACGCTGTACGAAGGCGGCTATCACGAGACGATGAACGACCTCGAGCGCGATCGGGTGATCGGCGCATTGATCGAGTGGATCGAGAAGCGGGCGGTGGGGCGAAGCTGAGCGATGCGGGGCGCAGTGGTGACCTCTTAGTGACCTCTTGATGACCTCGAATTGACGGCTGCACCCAGCTACCGTCGATGAACAGAACCGGCGCTTGCGACGCCTAGCGCTTCCAGTCCGGCGCGCGCTTGTCGATAAAGGCCTGCACGCCTTCGAGCGCCGAGTCGTCCATCATGTTGCAGGCCATCGTCTGGCCGGCGAGTTGATAAGCGGCCTCGATACCCATTTCGAGCTGCCGGTAGAACAGCCCCTTGCCCGCACTGACCGCTTCGACCGGCTTCGCGCAGATGCTCGCGGAGAGCCGCGCGAGTTCGTCGTCGAGCATGTCGACCGGCACCGCGCGATTGACGAGGCCCTGCTGCTGCGCCTGCGCGGCGTCGATGAAGTCGCCGGTGAGCAGCATTTCGAGCGCCGCCTTGCGCGACAGGTTGCGCGACAGCGGCACCGACGGCGTCGCACAGAACAGCCCGAGGTTCACGCCCGAGACGGCGAAGCGCGCGGTATCGGCGGCGACCGCGAGATCGCACATCGCGACGAGCTGGCAACCTGCCGCGGTCGCGATGCCGTGCACGCGCGCGATCACCGGTTGCGGCATGCGCTGGATCGTCATCATCAGCTTCGTGCAGCGCGCGAAAAGCTGCTGGTAATAAGCAAGCGACGGCGCCGCGCGCATTTCCTTCAGATCATGCCCCGCGCAGAACGCCCGCCCAGCCCCGGCGATCACGACGACGCGCGCGTCCGTCTGCGAGATCGCGCTCAAGCTCTGCTGCAGTTCGTCGAGCAATGCTTCGGACAGCGCATTGAACGCGGCGGGCCGGTTCATCGTCACGCGCACGACACCGGGCACGCGATACGCGTCGTGCTCGATCTCGACCAGTGAGGCATTGCCGCTGTCGGCGGGACTGGCGTTCATGGCTCGCTCCTCGCTGCCAGACGTTATGCTGATTTCAGATGCCGGCCAACGCCCGCACGTGCGCGACCACACTGCGCCCGAGCGCCGACAGGTTGTAGCCGCCTTCGAGACAGCTGACGATGCGCCCGCGCGCATAGCGCCGCGCAATCTCGCGCATCTGGTCGGTGATCCACGCGTAATCGTCCTCGACGAGCCCCATGTTGCCGAGGTCGTCCTCGCGATGCGCATCGAAGCCGGCAGAAATGAACAGCATCTCCGGCTTGAATTCATGCAGGCGCGGCAGCCACAGCATGTCGACCGCCTCGCGCACGGCCATGCCGTTCGAGCGCGCCGGCATCGGCACGTTGCACATGTTGGACGCCTGGTTGTCGGCGCCCGTGAACGGATAGAACGGATGCTGGAAGATGCTGCACATCAGCACGCGCGGGTCGCCCGAAAACGCGGCCTCGGTGCCGTTGCCGTGATGCACGTCGAAGTCGATGATCGCGACGCGCGCGAGGCCATGCATTTCGAGCGCATGACGCGCGGCGATCGCGACGTTGTTGAAGAAACAGAAGCCCATCGCGCGCGCCGGCTCCGCATGATGGCCGGGCGGCCGCACGCTGCAGAACGCGTTGTCGTAACGGCCTTCGAGCACCGCATCGGTGGCGGCCACCGCCGCGCCCGCGGCGCGCAACGCGGCTTGCCACGTATGCGGGTTCATCGTCGTGTCGGGATCGATTTCGGCGATGCCCTCGGCCGGCGAGCGGCTGCGGATGTAGTCGACGTGCGCCTGCGTATGCACGCGCAGCAGCGCGGCTTCGTCGGCGAGCGGCGCCGGCTCGCGCTCGATCAGCGTGTCGATGCGGCTCGCGATCAGTTGATCCTCGATCGCCTGCAGGCGCGCGGGACATTCGGGATGCCACCGCCCCATGTCGTGCAGCAGACAATCGGCGTGGGAATAGAAGGCTGTTGCCATGGTTCTCTTGTGCGTCTCTTCTACGCGCGGCGCATGCGATGCGCGCGGCGTGTCTCCGTCGAGCGGCGCGCGCCCCGGCGCGCCAACATGCATCAAGTTACCACACGGCGCCGCCGTGACGGTGCCGCTGTGCCACGGTGACACGATCGGCACGGTTTGCGAAAGTCGTCGGGTATACTGCCCCGACCTGTTTCCTGGTGCCTGATCATCTTCCACGTCATCGTCTTCCACGCATTGCGCTCACTGCTCTCACTATGACCGTCAAGTCTGCTCTGTCCGCACGATCCACACGCAACCGCTTGCGCCTCGGCGCGCTGGCCGCCTCACTGTCCGTCGCATCGTGCATGCTCATGGCAGCGAGTCCGGTGAACGCGCAAAGCGCCGCGCGCAAGACGCCGGTGCTGGTCGCACAGAGCCAGCCGCAGCAGCCGGTCCAGCAGGGGCAGACGTTCGAGGAAGAGATCATTCCGCAGCGTTACGCGAACAACGCGAATGTCGACGCGTTCATCAACGAGATGGTGGCGCGCTACGACTTCGACGCAACCTCGCTGCACGCGCTCTTTGCCGGTGTCAGCTATTCGACGACCGCCGTGAAACTCGTGACGCCCTCGCCTTCGCCGTCGATCAAGAACTGGCGCGTGTATCAGGCGCGCTTCCTGGACCCGGTGCGCATCAATGCCGGCGTGCGCTTCTGGCGCGAGAACCAGGCTACATTGCAGCGCGCCTATGAAGAATTCGGCGTGCCGCCCGAAGTGATCGTCGGCATCATCGGCGTGGAGACGATCTACGGCCGCTATATGGGCAACTTCCGCGTGCTCGATGCCCTGACCACGCTGAGCTTCGATTACCCGAACACCGCCAATCGCGCGGACCGCCAGGCAACCTTCCGCAAGAATCTCGAAGACTATCTGGTGTGGACGCGCGACGCGCAGATCGACCCGACCACGGTGCTCGGCTCCTATACCGGCGCGATCGGCATTCCGCAATTCCTGCCGAGCAGCATCGTGCAATACGCGGTGAACTACGACGGCAACAAGGGGATCGATCTGCGCACGAGCCCCGCGGACGCGATCGGCAGCGTCGCGAATTATCTGCGGCAGAACGGCTGGGAAAGCGGCCGGCCGGTGGTGTGGCGCATCGCCTCGGATATTGGCAGCCTCGGCGTCGCGCAGGCGGCCGCCGACGGTCGGCCCGAACCGCACTGGCCGCTCGACCAGTTGCTGCGCGCCGGACTCGTGCTGAACGAGCCCAACGTCGATATCGCCCAGGAAGCGGGCACGCCGGTGACGGTGGTCGACCTGCCGTCGCCGGGACGCGGCACCGAGTTCATGCTCGGCCTGAAGAACTTCTATGTGCTGACGCGTTACAACCGCAGCTTCTTCTATGCGCTCGCGGTGTATCAGTTGGGCCAGCGGGTCAAGGCGCAAATGCAGGCGCTCGATGCGGTGAATGCCGCGAAAGCAGCCAATGCGGTTGATACGGCCAACGGCGCGGTCAATGGCGCGGCATCGCAGGGGGCTCAGGGAGTGCAAAGGTTGCAAACGCCGGCCGGTTCGCCGAACCCCGCTTCGCAATAAATGCCGTGGCGAAGCGCCATGTGCGCTTCGCTTCGAACGACATCAAAAAGCGCCGGCTCGACCGGCGCTTTTTCTTGCCCCCCACGACTCGCGAGACTCGCCCGACTCGCGCACTCAGGCCGGAAACACGCCCGTGGACAGATAGCGGTCGCCGCGATCGCAGACGATAAACACGATCGTCGCATTCTCGACCTGGCGTGCGACACGCAGCGCGACTTCACACGCGCCGCCCGACGAAATGCCGGCGAAGATGCCTTCGACCGACGCCAGGCGGCGTGCCATCGCTTCGGCTGCGGACTGGCTCACGTTCTCGACGCGATCCACGCGGCTGCGGTCGAAAATTTTCGGCAGATAGGCTTCCGGCCATTTGCGGATGCCGGGAATACGCGAACCTTCCTCAGGCTGCGCACCGATGATTTCGATCTGCTGATTCTGTGTTTTCAGATACGTCGACACGCCCATGATCGTGCCGGTCGTTCCCATCGACGACACGAAGTGCGTGATGCGCCCTTCGGTGTCGCGCCAGATTTCCGGGCCCGTGCCTTCGACGTGCGCCGCCGGGTTGTCCGGGTTCGCGAACTGGTCGAGGATGATGCCCTTGCCTTCGCGCTGCATCTGCTCGGCGAGATCGCGCGCGTATTCCATGCCGCCCGTGACCGGCGTCAGAATGATCTGCGCGCCATACGCGGCCATGCTCTGACGGCGCTCGACCGACAGGTCTTCCGGCATGATCAGCACCATCTTGTAGCCGCGGATCGCCGCGGCCATCGCCAGCGCAATGCCGGTGTTGCCGCTCGTCGATTCGATCAGCGTGTCGCCCGGCTTGATGCGGCCGCGCGCTTCCGCCTTCTTGATCATCGACAACGCCGGACGGTCCTTCACCGATCCAGCCGGATTGTTGCCCTCGAGCTTGGCGAGGATCACGTTGTTGCGGCTGCGGATCTCCTCGTCGGAAAGCCGGACCAGTTGCACGAGCGGCGTGTTGCCGATCGTGTCTTCAATCGTTTTGTATGCCATATCGGGTTCTGAAGCGATCGATGCGCGAAAGTTTGTATTCAGTCGGTTGATTTTAAACCACCCTCTGCGACGCTGCCGCGCACCCCTTCTGCCCGCATGGATGCCCGCGCCGGCGAGGCAAAAAACCCGCGGCGAGGACCCGCGGGAGCCAGTCATGGAAATGACAGCTGAAGGAGTGTCCATTCACGCCACTAGCGATGGAGCAACGACAGCAGAACAAACAGAAAGCGGTCGCGGACCGCGCATACGCATGGCGCAGGCGAGCCGGATGCCCGCGGTGGTACGAAACTGCGCCAAACTGCACGAAACTGCGCAAGCTTGCGTACACGCGGCCCGCGCGCTTACTTCTTCACCGCCACGGAAGTGCCGTCTTTAGCCGTGACGGCCGGAACGGCCGTGCCCTTGGCCGGTGCAGCCGCCGCAACCTGCGCGCCAGCAGCCGCGCCAGCCGGACCGACAGCGAGACCTTCCGCCTGCAGGCGCTCGATGGTATGCCCGCCCATGCCCTTGACGCGCTTGCCGAGATCGGCCGGGTCCTTGAACGGGCCATGAGCGGTACGCTCGTCGAGAATGGCTTTCGCCTTCGCGGGACCGATACCCTTGATGCCGCGCAGCGCATCCTCGTTAGCCGTATTGACGTCGACCGTCGCATACGCGTGGCCGAAAGCGGCGAGCATGGCCGCGGTAACCAGAACTTTTCGAAACATATTGGAATCTCCCTGTTGCCACTGACCGGCGACCATCACCGGTCAGGAGATTCCAGTTTAAAGAGGTATCCGAATTATTTACACCTGGCCGAATAGCCAACGTACGTAGCGATCGACACCTTCCTGCACGCTCAGAAACGGCGCATCGTAGCCGGCCGCGCGCAGCTTCGACTGATCGGCCTGGGTGAAGCACTGGTACTTGCCGCGCAGCGCGTCAGGGAACGGCACGTATTCGATGAGCCCGCGCTGCACCTGCTCCGCGAGCGACAGCGCCGGCTCGTTATTCAGCGCGCGCAGCGTGTTGACCACGGTGCTCGCGATGTCGTTGAACGGTTGCGCGCGACCGGTGCCGAGATTGAAGATGCCCGACTTTTCGGGATGATCGAAGAAGAACAGGTTGACCTTCACGACGTCTTCGACCGAGATGAAATCGCGCGTCTGCTCGCCGGCCGCATAGCCGTTGTATTCGCCGAACAGCTTGACCCTGCCCTCGGCGCGAAACTGGTTGAAGTTGTGGAACGCGACCGACGCCATGCGCGCCTTATGCGTTTCGCGCGGCCCGTACACGTTGAAGTAACGGAAGCCGGCGATCTGGCTCTTCGCGGCAGGCAGCACGCGGCGGATCACCTGGTCGAACAGGAACTTCGAATAGCCGTACACGTTGAGCGGCTGCTCGACCTCGCGCTCCTCGACAAAGCGGCTCGAACCGCCATACGTCGCCGCCGACGACGCGTACAGGAACTGGATGTTCTGCGCGAGGCAAATATCGAGCACGTCGCGGCTATAGCGGTAGTTGTTGTCCATCATGTAGCGGCCGTCGGTTTCCATCGTGTCCGAGCAGGCGCCTTCGTGAAAGATCGCGCGCACCTTGCCGAAGTCGCCGCGCGCAAAGCGCTCGACGAATTCGGTCTTGTCGAGATAGTCGTCGATTTCGCAGTCGACCAGATTCCGGAACTTGTCCGCGCGCGTGAGATTGTCGACGGCGATGATGCGTTGTTCGCCGCGCTCGTTGAGCGCCTTCACGAGATTGCTGCCGATAAAACCGGCCGCGCCGGTGACGATGACGGTCATGATGATCCTGCGGTAGTTGGGCCTGCAGTAATGAGCTTCGCCCGCTCGCCCGCGCGAGCCCTGCGCGTCCGCGAGGACGGCAAGGCCCGGCGGGCTGCATCAGGAAAAGAGTTCGTCGTAGTCGACGGTGGCGGTGCCGAGTTTGCCGACCACGATGCCGGCCGCGCGATTCGCGAGCCCGACCGCTTCGACAAGCGAGAGCCCCGCGCCGAGCATCGCGGCGAGCGTCGCGATCACGGTGTCGCCCGCGCCCGACACATCATACACTTCGCGTGCAACGGCCGACGCATGCAGGATGCCGTCGTCGGCAAACAGCGTCATGCCCTCTTCCGAGCGCGTCAGCAACAGCGCCTTGAATTCGAGTTCGGCACGCAGCTTCGTCACGCGCGCGAGCAGATCCTCTTCGGACTTCCACTGACCGACCACCTCGCGCAACTCGGCGCGATTCGGCGTGATCAGCGTCGCGCCGCGATAGCGTTCCCAGTCGTCGCCCTTCGGATCGACGAGCACCGGCTTGCCGGCAGCGTGCGCCCTCGCGATCATCTGAGTGACGTGCGTGAGGCCGCCCTTCGCGTAATCGGACATCAGGATCACGTCGTGCGCCGGCAGCAGTTCGTCGAAGCGCGCGAGCCCCGCGAGCAGCACTTCGTGCGCCGGCGAATTTTCGAAGTCGACGCGCAGCAGTTGCTGCTGACGCGACAGCACGCGTAGCTTGATCGTCGTGAGCAAATCCGGATCGCGTTCGAGATGCGGCGTCACGCCGCTTTCGTCGAGCAGCTGCACGATGCGCTCACCGGGCTCGTCATGGCCGACCACGCACAGCAAGCCCGCCTGCGCGCCGAGCGCGACCGCGTTGCGCGCGACGTTCGCCGCGCCGCCGAGGCGGTCTTCCTGACGCTGCACGTGCACGACCGGCACTGGCGCTTCCGGCGAAATGCGGTTCACGTCGCCGAACCAGTAGCGGTCGAGCATCACGTCGCCGACCACGAGCACGCGCGCTGCGCCCAGTTGCGCGCGCGGCACGATCGTCAACGACTCGGCCTGCCTGGACGCGGGAGCCGCGGGTAGGGTCTCAGGCATCGCCCGGAAGTTCTGAGGGTTGGGCATAGGGGCGTCCAATGGCGTGATAGTCGATGCCAAGTTCGGTCATCGCATCCGGCTCGTAGAGATTGCGGCCATCGAAAATCAGCGGCGTCTTCAGTACCGATTTCAGATGCACGAAATCCGGGCTCTTGAATTCCTTCCATTCGGTCACGATCACGAGCGCGTCGGCGCCCGTCAGCGTTTCGTCCTGGGTGCTCGCGAAGCTCAGGCGCGCGAGCTGCTCGGGCGCATCGTGCAGGTCCATGGCGAACACGCGGCGCGCTTCCGTGACCGCGACCGGATCATACGCGCGCACCTGCGCGCCGCGCGCGAGCAACTCGCCGATCACGCGGCGGCTCGGCGCCTCGCGCATGTCGTCGGTATTCGGCTTGAACGCGAGCCCCCATACCGCGAACGTGCGGCCGCCCAGATCGTCGCCGAGCTTCGCCGCGATCTTGTTCACGAGCACGTCCTTCTGCTGGTAGTTCACTGCCTCGACGGCTTCGAGAATGCGCAGATTGTGGCCGCTTTCGCTCGCGGTGCGGATCAGCGCCTGCACGTCCTTCGGGAAGCACGAACCGCCGTAGCCGCAGCCCGCATACAGGAAGTGATAACCGATGCGCGGATCGGAGCCGATGCCACGGCGCACCGACTCGATGTCGGCACCGACTTTATCCGCGAGATTCGACATCTCGTTCATGAACGAGATGCGCGTCGCGAGCATCGCATTGGCCGCGTACTTCGTGAATTCGGCCGAGCGCACGTCCATGTACAGCGTGCGTTCGTGGTTGCGATTGAACGGCGCGTAAAGACGCTTCATCATTTCGCGCGCGCGCTGGCCGGCTTCGTCTTCGTCGATGCCGATCACGATGCGATCGGGGCGCATGAAGTCGTCGACGGCCGCGCCTTCCTTCAGGAACTCGGGATTCGACACCACCGAGAAGCGATGCTGCCTGCTGTCCGCGAGGCCGCGTTTCGCGAGTTCTTCCTCGATCACCGCGCGCACGCGCTGCGCCGTGCCGACCGGCACCGTC
>Ga0153988_1000459_pt1 | contig 10642 bp, 16 predicted proteins | sample TSNC072MetaG_FD_104742 | JGI IMG/M metagenome (GOLD analysis project Ga0153988, IMG submission 104742) | Attine ant fungus gardens microbial communities from North Carolina, USA - TSNC072 MetaG | ecosystem: Host-associated > Fungi > Mycelium > Unclassified | place: USA: North Carolina, Jones...
GAATTGTACCTGACGTTGTATAGGTTGAACGAAGACCGTTTGGTGGCGGTAGTGGGATATACTGGGAACCCGCTTGATATGCGGTGTTTGGATTGAAGTGGGCTACCAGGTACACCAGGCACTGTTATTCTGTTATGATTAAGGTCAAGTGCCCCTGGTCCACTGGTGAGTCGTTGATTCATGACATCTGTACAACTCTGATTCCTTGTAGGAGGATTACATGTCACTTTCGCGCCGTTGCTTTGGATCCTAGGTGAGTAGATGGATCCTCGGTCGGTCGATGGATGTTGGGGGAGTGGGCGACTGGGTGAGGCAATGGTAATGGGTGCTAGGTGCGTGGTCAACTTTGTTCTCCCGGTCGGGTCACCTTGACGCAGTGGCCCGTCATGCGCCCTTGACGTGGGTCGGGAGCCTAGTAAGCTCCATTCTCGCAATGGAGCTGAAGCTAACAGCATGCTCAGTCGTCGTAGATATACTTTTCTTAGTGTTGATTATGGTCATCAATGAACAATTCTTTTTTTCTCCTTTATATATGTGTGAATAAGTGATTACAGTATAGAAAGTGAATGACCTTCTGCCTCTCTTACAACATTGAGCACCTATATCTGCTTTGACAGTGCTTTCCATAATGTTATATGGAACCGTTCTGGAAAACAGAACGCAAACGACTGAGAAAATCACGGAATCAAAGGGATAACAAAACAAATCATGCTGTTCAATGATATCTACTAATTGCATCCAAATAGGCTTTATCAGATTCACTGCCATGAATGTTAATAATTAATTGAGAACTTCAAAGGCATACCTGAAAACGCCGTTCCGCATCATCAGCCAAACTTCACCAAGTCCCTCACCGTTACTGGACGCATAAGCGTACACTCGACTGTCATGTTCAAAATAATCCACAACCTGATGGATGAACAGATCAATCTGTTGTTGATTCGTGCAAGGCGCGAACATATTGTGGCCTGTTACTAGTGTTCAGTATCTTCCGGACGAGAATAAACAAAGGCTGGGTGCACCATTGACGCAGGCAAGTTCAGTCACCCAGATAGGCTTGCCATAAGTCTTCCAGTAGTGGTCCTGAAAACACGTAGAACTGCTCAGTTCTATCTCTCTCAGCAATTATGACACCACCAGTACAAACTGAGGGCAAACTACTCAGTGAGGCCCTCAATACTGTCAAGATCCAGGTTCAACAGATGAAGCGAAATCTGGTACGGAGTCATTCCATCCAAAACACTTCTCAGCCATAGTTTGAACTTGTTCGACAGGAATTGGATCATCTGATGGATGTCTCAAAAGTGCTAGTCTTATGCTTGCAGAACTCAGGACCTCTTCACTTTCTCCTAAGCAGTATTATGAGTTGTATATAGCCATCTTCGATGCAATTCGGCATCTGTCTAACCTGAAAACACGTGACGATGACAATTACAGGATTTTTACAAAAGCAGATAACATCACTTACGATATCCCTCTTCACGCCGTTAAGGCTATCCTTGTTAACATGAATTGCAGTTAAAGAGAAGATGGCATGTGTGGTGAGACCATAAAAGGCACAGTAAGAAAGAGAGCCAGCACACTTCTTATAGAGGAAAGTACAGGAATACAATGGTGCATAGGGTATGCCCCCAAGAAGCACAGCATTGGAGGAAAGGGGATAGAAGACTAGGTAAAAGATAGTAACTTTTGTAAAGTATGGAGGATGTGAATACAAGAGGATAAAAATAGAGGAGAACTAAGAACAAGGATTTGTCTCTAGGGAACAACCAAGGAATGTGTAGTGTGAAAGTTGCCTGGAAGTATGGAATTGGGGAAATGACAAGGCAGGGATGGGAAGAGGGAGTAGAGTTAAATGTGCAAAATGTGAAAGAAAGGATACAGTTGTAGGAGAAGAGATATGTGAGAAAGAAAAGAAGGAAATTTTGTGTCCTGAGTGCAGAACAGGGAAGAAGAAACCATGGTAGAATTGAGAAGTAGCAGCATGGCCCACAGAGACAAAAATGCAGCAAAGCAGCACACAGAGTAAGACTCTGAAAGGTGCAGCAGACAAAGAAGTAAGGAGAATGTTCAAAAGGGAAGTGTGGCTGAATATTGGAGTGGAAAAGGTAGATAGATACCCATAAAGGAATAACAGTAAAGGTGCTCTTGGATAGTGGTGCAATGGAAATGTTTATGGATCAAAAGATGGCAGCTAAACATGGATTTAGCCTGCAAAAGCTAAAGAGACTAGTAATGGTTAGAAATGTGGATCAAACAAATAATAGCAGAGGAGCAATTACACATCAAGTAGAAGTAAATGTATATTACAGAAACCATGTGGAAAAGATGAGGATGACTATATATAACCTAGGAAAGACAGATGTGATATTGGAAATACTATGGTTACAAGTGCACAATCCAGAAATTAATTGGGAAATAGAGGAAATCAAAAAGACAAGATGTCTGCCAATATATGGAAGAACAATGAAGGAAAAGGAGAACAGGAAAGTAAAGAAAGGAAAAAGAGTAGCTATCCTGGAAGAAGAGAAAATTGTAAGATAGGCAGTTGACAATAAGAAAGATTGGGGAAAAGAGGAGAAAGTTAAAGCAGATCATAGGAAAATTAAGGAGATAGTTCCAAAGAGATTCTTAAAGTAGAGGAAGGTGTTTGGGAAAGTGGAGTCTAAAAAACTACTGATGAGAAAAAATTAGGATTATGCCATTAATCTCAAGAAGATGTTTGAATCACAAAAAGAAAGGATCTATCCTCTATCCAAGAACAAAAAAGAGAAAGTTTCAAACTTTATGGAGGATTAATTAAGGAAGAGATATATTAAACTATCAAAATCCCCTCAAACATTACTAGTTTTCTTTGTGAGCAAGAAGGATAGGAACAAGAGGATGGTAATAAACTACTATAATCTAAATGACCAAACAGTGAAGAATAACTACCTACTTCCATTAATTATGGATTTAATAGACAACATAGGAAGTAAAAAACTATTCACAAAAATGAACTTATGGTGGGGGTTTAATAATGTAAGGATTAAGGAAGGAGATAAGTAAAAGAGAGTGTTTACAACTTATGTGAGATCTTTTAAGCCTGTCACAATGGTGACACCATGATGCACAGTGCACATCACACACATGTGCATAGATTAGTTAGCTTACTATCAGCTACTCTGGAACCCTCTGAATTATTTAAGTAATTCCATTTATTGTAATTACCTTAGTTTTGTTCTCCCTTGGGTAGACTTCACTCTGTTTGACACTCTTAGCCTTCCTTTTTCTTAAATTAATTCCTATTGAAAACTAGAAGGGGCAAGTATAAAGATGGGCACAACTTGTCATTAAGGCCAAGCCCCCTAGAGTAAACTTCCTCCCAGAGTCATTCCTAACAAAGCCAATAGTAATATTCTTTGGGATAACATATTTGCTAGCTATATTTCAGGTAATAATGAATAAAAATCTAAGAGACTTGATAAATGAAGAAAAGATTGCTATATTTGTAGACAATATCTTGGAGTCATCATTGGACCCAGTGGAATAAAAAGAGAAAAAGACAAAGTACTAGGTTAGTTAGAACTGAAAAATATAAAAGATGTTAGAAAATTCTTAAACCTTGCAAATTATTAGAAAAGGTTTATTAAGGATTTTGCTCAAGTAACTAGGCCAATAAACATGTTGATAAAGAAGGATATGAAATGGCACTAGGAACAAGATGCAGTAATAAGCATTGATGAACTCAAGTAGATCTTTATAACAAAACTAGTATTAGTAGCCCCAGACTTAAACAAAGAGTTTAAGATAGAGGCAGATACCTGAAACTATGCAACTAGAGGAGTATGGAGTAGGAGACTTAGTTATGTTAAGCACTAAGGATCTAGAATATCAGATGGTAGAAAAGAGGACAAAGAAACTAATAGAGAGGTTTATTAGCCCTTATAAAATTAAGAAAATTGTATTATTAAATGCAATAGAATTGGAGTTACCTAGTACAGTAAAAATACATCTAGTAATCAATGTTAGTAGAGTACAAAAATACATAGGGTAGGTAAAAGGACAGAAAAAGAAGCAACTGGCTCTAGTTATAATTGAAAAAAAGAGGAATGGGAAATAAAAAGGATCTTGAATAAGCAAAAAATAAGAGGAAAGAATAAATGCTTAGTATAGTAGAAAGGTTTTACAGTAGAATCAGATACTATGGAAGATATCAGAAGACAAGAAAGAAAAGAAAGAACATTGAGAAGGGAAGAATTACCAGAAAGGTTTATAGCAAAGAAATTATTTGGGTAGTTGGATGAGAGATACAACAAAGAATATTGGGAAAAACTTGAAAGGAATTGGAGACAATAGCAGAGAGGACAAGTTAAAGGAAAAAGAACATTAGAAACAATTTAAAAAGAGAAAAAAGAAATTAAGCAAAAAGGATCAAAAATTAGAAAATAGATATATTACAAAAGGTCACTTACTAATTGTGATTTGGTTGATAATACTTAGAAGCAAAGTTTAGATAGTAACAAGAGATATTGTTAAGTATAAGGTCTAATTCTCAGATTATGAGTCCTTATATGCAAGATTATAATAGTCTGTACACTAGAATAGGCCATCACATACTACTACCTATTGTTCAACATGTGATAGTGCCTTTGTACTTAAAAATGCAATAACTTAACCATATGGAGGCTGTTCTTTGTTTTAATAAAAAGCAGATGACTATCTATGGGTAATTAATTAATTCTATATACAAATATTGAGGACTTCATATCTCTACTAATATTAATTGCCTTGGGATTGTTTTAGGCTCAATTTGAGCATTATGGAGAGAGAGCTTTTTCTGAGCCTAGAAGCAAAGCATTTATCATAGTAGTTTCTAAGATATTGGTGATTTAATAAACAAGACTATAATAGTTACCTACTGATCTATCTGATATCTCAACCAATATTGATTGCCTTGAGACATGACTAGTATTGATTGAAAGATTTTTTCAAGTACTTTTCATAGTCATTAAGACCATGAGAATTATTGAAAAATTGGTGAAGATAGGTCTGAATGAAGTTTGTGACATCTGCCATAAAAACAGTACTGTTAAGGTTGAACATGATGCCTCATAGTGAGTGAGAGGCATGTTGCTGATTATCTGAGTATACATTGAGTATGTATTTGAGGTTTTGACCCTGTTGAAACAATAGGATATTAACATTATAATAGTCAAGGATATCATTTCTTAAGGTGAACTGTAAATACTGAATTCTCTTGTTGATGTAAGTGACAACTCATGGAATATTGTTAAGGTTATTCTTGTTGCAAGTGAATAATATCCATTCTGGGTAATTGGGGGTCCTATATAGTGGGTTCTCCTCTGTGCTGGTATGGCTTGGAATATGTTGTATTAAATATCTTAGAGGTTTCTAGATGAAAATGATGTCAGTGTTTGATTTTTTGGTTTTTGATATAGTATCAGTAAGAGTTTTATTTTTCCTTATATTCTGTGAACATATAGTTAGTTCTTGATACATTATAGTTTATTACTGTCTATAGATAGACAAATTGAATAGGCTCTAATTTCTCAAGCCTCTTGAGCTTTTTTAGAGTACTATTCACAATTAAATCTATACTTCCAAAATGGGCACTTGTTGTCATCTGCCATGTGGTCTTCTTTACAGTTGATACACTTGAACATGTGTGGACATAATAGGCCTTTTGCTGTTTTTAGTTGAAGGGGATTGATTTTGTTATTAGCTTTGCAACACTACTCCATATCTCTGTGGTATAGCTATGAGCCCTACAAGCATAAGTAGAATGATCCTATTTCCAATAGTTGTGGCATTGGGAAACTTCTGGATTTATGTTTGTGCCTCTAATAGAGACAATGTATCTATTATAGTTAAAGGATTGATTAATGAGGAGCTTAGCTTTTGTACCATTTTGAAAGTTCTAGATATCAATCCATATAATAGTCATATCCAATTTTGGAGAGACCTTAATAACCCATAGCTTAATAGCAAAGGATATGCAGGTTAGTGTTATTGAGATAGTTGGTAAAAAATAAAGAGTTTGGGTTATTACTGTCACTTTGTTTGAAAGGAATAGCTATAATTTTTAGATATGATTTTGATTGTGGGGCCCTAAGTGTAAATGTGTGGTTAATATTTGTACCCTCAATGGTTTTGATGTATTTGTTAATGATGCTAAAATTGTTGAAATTAGGATCTCATGCAAACTACATGATGCAACTGATAAGATCAATATATTGTTGGTAGGTATGTTATATGATAGAGACACAAGTATATAAGTAGTGTAGTTACTTGATACTCAACATCCATTTGTTAACCCTCCCTGTTTGTATTTCAACAAAAGTTGCTTTCAGCCAGGACATTGTTGGTTATAATACTGATGCCCCTTATAGTAGGATAGAAGCATTTAGTTTTTATGTGATTTTATGGATTTGAGTTAGGTATTGATAAGCCCAATATGAGAATTGGTGTTTTTCATGATAGTTTGGATTTGATTGCTATTAAGGGGGATTAGAACTTATTTCCTTAATAGACCTTTTGTCATAATTTGGATTTTCTTCTTTGGGGGGGCTGAAAATGCTATATTGTGTATTTGTAAATTTTTTTTGCTAGGGAAAGAGAAAAAGGCTTCTTTGATGTATAAGACATTTTTAGCATTTTTTGCTACTTGTGCAAAAGATCTTGATTTGTTTTCAAGCTTTTCAATTGCTCTCATAGATTTGGTAATTGTTTCTTTGTTTGGTCATAGAGGGATTGGTTCAGGAGATTGTTTGATTTTGTTGTAATTATTTGGGTTAGTTAGGAGCTTTGCAGAAGGGTTATGAGAGGATGCAAATTGATTTTTAACCATATCTCTTAGAGATAAACCACTGTTTGTATTAATAGCATCCCAACCAGATTCAAAAATAACAAGTATGAATTCCTATGTTACTTGTCTGAAGGGAGTTATTTGAGCAGGGAGATTGCTGTTATTTTTGCCAAGGTTTCTTTGTTTTAGAAATATAGTGATGCAGAAAAGAGAGCATGTAATGTTGTAAACATCACATTTCTCTTTCTTTAACCACCATCTTCTGGCCACAATGGCTATTGGGAGGACTATTATACTACCAAACCTCTTACACTAATATTGTCATTATTCACCTTTCAACATTTATCTCTGCCTGTCCTTTGAGGCAACCTCTTCTTCTATCTTATGCTGAATGCATAAGTACTGTGCTATGTATTTAGTATCTTTGACCTGGTAGAGACCTGTCAAGTTGTGAGCCTCTTGGTTCATAGGAAGGAACTTCAAATAGTCACTTTTGCAAATAGGGTGGACTGGGAGGGGAATGCTAAGCTCTGGGTAGTCTATGACACCCTTGGCCTCTGGCCCTCTTCCCTATAGGTTGTCCTAAAGTCACATATTAAGACAACCAATGGTTAATAGCTGCTTGAGGGTACCTAGCTCTCTATGACCTATAAGAAAGAGTCCTAGTACTTGCTCATAGGTGGGATGCCTTGCTCTCCACCTACACCTTGTTAGGGAGGCAATCCTAGGTAAGCTGACCAGGAGAGACTAGGATAGCATGAACCATTTTTGGTCTTTTCATGTAGAGCTTTGGCTCATAGTGAAAGTCACTAGTGCCTTCCTGAAAGGGAATCTGACCAGAGTACTAAGAGATGGTGTCTGTGATTTTGTATGTGATGTGGGGGATTGATTTGATCAGGACCCAGAATGTGGAGTAGGAGTAGAGTTGGCATGGCAAGTACATGTGTTAGAAGCTAGATCACCTTTCTTTTTTTCTATAAGTAGTCATTCTTTTCTTTTAGTACCTGCGCTTCTTTGCCTCGTGCTTAGATAGTATAGAAGATATATTTACAACCTGCATTGTAGGGTTGTAGTCTCTTAGTCTCTTTTTAGCTATTGTAGTCTGCCTATGTGCTCTGCATAATAAATTGTTGATCTAAAAAAAATATGATGTTGTAAATATCTCCTTCTAAGAATTCATTAGTATTATATAAAGAAAGTATCAAAGTCTCTGTCACAAAGACTTGGGTCAGTAGGGACATTTGAACTGTAAGAAATAACCAAAGGAGAATAATATCATTTGATGTATTATTGTAAGAAAAGGGAGTAGATTACATCATATATCTGTGGTTAGGTATGCTGAAGGTTGGCATGTTAGAGTTGTAACTTGGGTCTGTGTCTTTAGTTTCATGTATATAAGAGAATTTGTTTATTTTGATGTTTATGTTATTTTGAGCAGCAACTCTTTTAGCATAGTTTATTTCAGAGAAAGAGAAAGAACACATAGATAATAGAGAGGGGCTTCTAGGGCCTCCTATGCTGGGTCTGGAGGTGGAGTGACTATACTGTATGTTAATAGCTATGTTTGCAGGTCTTTTGGAGATAACTGTGTGGTTATGCATTATACTAAGAGAGGGGGAAAGTTTGTGTATTTGCTATGTTATGCTCAGGTACTACTATTAGTAATGGTGGTATGAGTATAAGAAGCAATGTATATGTCCTTTAACTACTACTATCTCCCCTCTTTTGGCTACAATGGCTATTGGGAGGCATACTATACCAAACTCCTCTCACTAATATTGTTGTTACTCATCTTCTCTTTTTAATACTGATCTTCCTTTGGGAAAGCACTGTTATTCTCATTTGACTATTGCAGCAAACAGCAATCACCACTTGACCTAGTAAAGGCTTTGTATTCATGTGTGTTCTTAGTTTTGGATTGTGGGTTGGCAGACTGTCTAGTACAGGTGTGTTGAGTTAAGAATGAGCAACACTAAAGATGGGGAAAAACTTGTTGCAAACATGCAATGTTCTTTATTACTATCTTGACTATTTATTCTATATAAAACAATAAGACACAGAACAATAAGGAATATAACTATTTTTAGTATAGCATTTGATATTCCAACAAGGTGATCAAAGAGTGGTCTTGAGATATAACCCATATGGGTAGGCAGCTATTGATAATGCTAGTAAGCAAAGGGTAGCAGTCTTGTGATATGTGTTGGCATATACATGTTACTGATCTGTTCTGTGGATAAAGCTTCTACCTATATAGTAAAGCTCTTAGTGCTTGTAACATGGGCAGTGTAGTCCAAGCACCACCTTTACCATATAGGGAGCCAACACTAGAGATTTGACAAACCTAGGCAATAAAGCATTGAATAAACTCTTTTAGGCTCTTTACATAGGCTTTAACCACTATAAAGTCACTAGTATGCTTGAAAAGGCATTTTACCAGAGTACATGGGAGAGTGTTCATTATTAAATATGTAATGCACGAGAGAGTAGGGTCAGTGGGCACATAGTTTGGGGCTAGGAATTTGAAGTAGGTATAAAGTATATTTTGCTTTATTAGTTAGACCTTGTACTTCTTTTGGCATCATGTTTAGTTAGTGTAGTAGGTGCATTTGCAACATGTACTGGATGTAAGACTCTAGCCAAGACAACTTAAGCCTACTCCAAGTCTGAGTTAACAAGGAGAACTCAATAGAGTCCTTACCTATTTCTTGTACACTACTTATATAATGGTCTGTGTATTTTCCCACACTCATCATGTGACCTTGTGATATCCTGGTGTGTGACTGTGATGTGTGATATTTGTCATGTGACACTTTTCTGCACTTCTTCCTTGTGTAGTAAGTCCAAATTAAAATAAAATAAAAAGAAATATAAATAATGACTTAGCTGTTTTGCCAAGTTATGACACTGGGGTGTATAGATAAATACCTTGTACTTCTGCCATGGTCTACCATTGCACTCCACATTATAAATTGTTGACAAAAAAATACCTATATATCTCTTTTTCTAGACTCTATACATATACTTGTATGGTTACTATCTCTCCAACATTTCTTGTCTCAGTAGCCAATGATAATGACAGCAACAAAACTGGGTGTAACACATGAGTTAAAACCAAGGTCAATCTACTCAATTGTTGTTACTTTCCTACTTTAAAGGTCACTAATAGTATGGACCAAACTTTTTTTTCTACTCTTTCTTTAATAGCATACTTGTTTTATATCTCCAGACTCCAGAGTATTTTCTTTCCATTTTTATTTGAGTTTTTATTATAAAATCAACTAAAAAAAACAATACCATAGTCTATATCATATATAGCTTTGACACTTGGTGACAAAAAACACAAAGCAATCACATATACAATACGAAGTAGATCGTAACAGAGTCTAGAGAGTGCATTCCAGTTTTTTCAAGAAATAGTCAAGATGATCAATTGGTTTTTGTTTAGTTTCAAGATACTACCTATTTTTGAGTAGTGCTGAAATTACCTTCAGTTCCTTGGATTTTCGGGTGATCTGCAATATTTGCTTTTCATATACTGTGATGACGGGATTGTTTTTCCTCTAGAAGAGTATTGTGAGCTCATTCTATGCAACCAGTGAGGTTGAACATGCCTCCGTCCAATGTCCAAAAAATCCCAGGTAGTAGATTCGAATGGTTTCTGCTCCACGACCCTCAGGGAAGAATAGAGTAAGAGAGGAAACATTAGAGAATTTCACGGTTCTTTGACAGCATATGTGATGGTATTCCTCTGATGAATCTGCCAATTGACTTACTTTACTGTATATTCTCCAATTTCCTTTCCCTCGGCCATTTCAAGTTCCTGAGTCGGTC
>Ga0153988_1000460_pt1 | contig 10634 bp, 13 predicted proteins | sample TSNC072MetaG_FD_104742 | JGI IMG/M metagenome (GOLD analysis project Ga0153988, IMG submission 104742) | Attine ant fungus gardens microbial communities from North Carolina, USA - TSNC072 MetaG | ecosystem: Host-associated > Fungi > Mycelium > Unclassified | place: USA: North Carolina, Jones...
GCAGCGCGAGAATCGCGAAACGGGCTCGCGATCGGCGTGCCGGATTCGCGGCGATGGAAAGGGTTGTCTCTGTCTTCATGCCTTGTTTGTCTCCAGTAATGAAAGCGCAGACGTCCTGGATGCGCTTGTCACGATCACAACTCGATATGGCGGCGTCGCCCAGCCGGTTTATCCATGCTTGAGGATCAATTCGTCGTCGCTGCCTGGGTAGGCGAGCGATGCGTTGCAAGGCCGGTTGATCCGGCGGCGAGACGCTCATACCGTCTGGCGCGTTGCCCGTGCGATTGCCGCATGGTGCTGTGTCAGCGAGCCAGCGTGCCGCAAGCGCATCCATTCCTGACAGGAGCGCTCACGGCAAAACCCCTTGTTCACTCGTCAAGCCCTAGGGTAGATTATGTGGAAGTAACTTCCAAATTGGAAGTTACTTTCGTAAAAAAACGACCAGGGTTTTCCCAGTAGCGAGCTTGTTCGGGCGATCAGTCCGTGTTCAGAAATTTGTAAAGTTATCAACGGACTACCGCCGCATCAGTCATGGCGAGCGAAAGCCCGCATCCCCGCCGGTTGACTGGCTGACTGACCAGCCCGATGAGGTGTTTATAGGGAAAACCCTTGATGATGCTGTTTTGAATGATCTTCCAATTTGGAAGTAACTTCCGTATAGTCTGTCCAACACCGAATTGTCGAATGAGAGAATCTGTCGTGACTTCGGCACTCACGGAGCAAAGGCATAACTTCAAAACACATAGGATCGCCAATCATGTTCGATATGTCTGAACAGCGCGTTTTGGTCATCGGTGGCTCTTCGGGTATTGGCTTTGCCACGGCAAAGCTGGCCAGATCGCTTGGCGCGCAGGTCACCATCGCGTCGCGTTCGCCGGAAAAGCTTTCGGCGGCCGCGCAAAAAATCGGAGAGGGCACTCAAAGCCGTGATCTTGACCTCACTTCCGACGAGGCAGTCGCTGCATTCTTCGACGGCAAGGAAGCCTGGCACCACGTTATCGTCACGGGGTCGGAAGTATCGATGGCCGCCGTTCGCGAGTTGCCGATGGAGTCCGCCTATGCCGCGATGAATTCGAAGTTCTGGGGCTTCTATCGTGTTGCGCGTCATGCGCGGATTCATGCGGGTGGGTCGCTCGGCGTGATTGCCGGTTTTCTTGCGACTCGTCCGGCAGCGGGACGAGCGCTCATGGGGGCGATAAATGGAGCGCTGGAAAGCCTGGTTCAGGGTTTAGCGCTGGAACTCAAGCCCGTTAGAGTGAATGCCGTGTCGCCTGCCGTCGTGGCAACGGAGATGTGGAGCGGCATGACGGAAAGCGCTCGTGCCGCCATGTTCGAGAAGGTTGCCGCGTCGTATCCGGCAGGGTGCCACGCGCAACCGGACGATATTGCACGCCAGCTTTTGCTTCTTGCCTGCACGTCTTATGCAACGGGCACCATCGTGACGCTCGATGGCGGCGCATCGATTGCCTGACCGGAAGGCGTCGTCATGTTTAAACGTATGTCGGTGCTGGTCCGGCGCGCAGGCGATGACCGGGAAAGCTTCTCTCGAAGCTGGGAACGTCACGCGGCGCCAGTGGCTCGATTGCCGAAAGTGCGCGGCTATATCCAGAATCACGTAGAGGAAGACTTCACGGCCTCGGGCGCTTCAGCGATCGACGTGGACGGTTTCGTGGAGCTTCTGTGGGACCGTCCGGAAGATATGGCGGCAGCGTTTGCCAGTGCCGCCGCACGCCCGATGGTGGAAGACGAGCCCAACTTCCTCGGTCACGGTTCGGGATATGCGATCAGGAAGGCTTCGCCGTTGCGCGAGAGCACGGGCGGCAAGCTGATCGCAGCGGCCGTCGGGAGCGAGGCGGCGCTGGATGCTATCGAAGCACGATGCCAGGTACTGCAACAACTGGCCGTGCTTATTCGCGACGATGTGGCCGATCTGATCGCCAAGCCCGGCATGGAACCGCCTCAGCCGGTTAGTGCATTTTTCCATCTCCATTTCGACAATGCGGAGAGTGCGCGGAAGGCCGGGCACAGGCTTGCATCATGCGCGCCTTCTGTTGACGTGCGCGTGAGCGTTTGCCGCGTGCGAACCGTACGCTTTGTCTGACCAGGCGAACAGGCCGCGCCAGAAGCGATTTCCAAGCGGCGGCCGATCTGGCCCGGGACCCATTCCCGGTATGTCAGCGCGTCGAGCGCATCCTCGCGCTTAGCTCGCGGTTAGCTTCGCGCTGATCGCCAGTTCTTCCTGACACCCATCCATTCTCACTATTCACCGGTTCTGGATTCGCTTGCGGCATTCTGCGTCGCGCTCCGGTTTCTGTACAAATCAAATGCAATCGCCAGTGGCTAAAACTCGTGAGCAGGTGAGAGTGCTGCTCGGCAAGTCCGCCAGCTTACAACTGGAAAGCAGGCGTTATTCGCCCATCTGATGAGCTTGCGCGTTCCCGAGTACATCGAGTGGCTTTAGTCTGGTGAATCGGTGTATTGTTCGGCACAGACGAAGCAGGGCGGCCCGAATCCTGAACCAACGCATAAGCGCAAAAGGAACTTTCGCCATGAGCGATCCGCAGCAACCGACCGGCCAGCCGCTCGATCTGAGCGCGTTCGCCGCACTTGCGACGCCGGACGAGGCCGGGAATCCGGCGTCTGGTTCTGATTCGTCCGGTCTTCCGGTCGAAACCACGGCGCCGACAGGGATCACGGCGCCCATGCCGGCTTTCGAACGTCTCGTCGAACTGAGCACCCTGCCGGCTGAACTGCAGGCCCGCGCGCACCAGCTTGCCGATTCGATCCGTTTCGAGGACACGGCCTCGACGCTGACTTTCATCGAGCATACGTTGCAGCCGATTGCCCAGGTCTCCCGGCAACTGCTCGCCGATACCACGGTCGGCAATGCGGGCGAAGTCGGTCAGATCGCCGCGGCCGTGATCGATGGCATCAAGATTTTGCGTATCGACGAACTCCAGGCCGAAGCGCACAAGATTGCGCCGAAAGCGACCGGCTTGCTCGGCAGGGTGATGGGCCTCGGCAAGCTCGCGCACGACGCCGCCATTTCCGTGGCCCGCAGCTTGCAGGGCGACAATCGCAACCTCGAGGCGCTGTCCGCGCTCGCCGAGCAAACGATTTCGACCATGCAGGAAGTGCTCAAGATCGAACAGGATGCCGCCGATGAAGACCGCAAGCGCGAGCAGGAACTCGTGCGCGTGCGCGATCGCCTCGTGTCCGGCATGCGTGGCGTGCAGCAAGCCGCACTCGCGAGGCAGGTGCGCGGCGCCTGCCGCACCCGCTGCACCGGACCTGACTTCGTTCGATATCGACGCGGGCTGGCTGCGCCGGGCCGAGGCAGACGGCGCGGGCTTCCTGTCCCGGTTCGCGCGCATTGTTAGCGAGGCCTTGCCGCATCATGCGACGCTCGACATCGTGCGTCGCGGACTTTTCCGTAAAACCGAGGAAGTCGTGGGACTTGCCGTAGCGTTCGAAGACGAAACCTACCGCATGCGCCTTTCCGGCAATCAGCAGATCGTCACCGAAGTCGAAAAGCGCGTGCGTGGCATCACGCTTTCGACCAAACAGGTGCAGGCGCACACGTGGATCTCCGGCCTGCTCACCAAAGTACACGAGCGCACGGAAAAGGCTCGCGGTATCGCCGACCTGCTGCGCTCGCTCTGACTCACCGGCTACCCCATTTTCTACCGAGACTATTCATGGGAATCTGGTCTTCGTTGTTCGGCGGTAGTGGCAATAATTCCCAACCGCAGGCACGTCCCGACGATCGGCCCTTCTTCGACGCGCAAGGCGTGCCGAGTCTGCTGCACGAGCGTCTCGAACAGGCCAGGGCGGGCACGCTGCCGTGGATATCCACACTGACGGCCCCTGAACTCGCACTGGCCCGCTCGCATGGTGTCCGGATGATCGCGCCGCTTGCGGCCACCAACTTCCCTCGAGCGTGAAGGAGCGCCTGCAAGGCCTTCGCACTGCTGCGCACCCGTCCGGCGTTTTCACGTCGGATCTCTCGGTCAACGAATTCCTTCTCGTGCGCAAGGCGGGTTTCGAGCCCATCGGCCTGTGTGTCGGTAGCTGCATCTACCACGTCGGCATCCAGTATTCGTCGTGGAACCAGAACCAGGAAATGACAGTCCTGTCGCAGGCGATGTACCACGCCCGCGAGCTCGCGATGTCGCGCATGCGCGAAGAGGCGCGCGAGATGGACGCGGACGGTATCGTCGGCGTGCGCCTCGAAATCAAGCACGTCGAATGGGACGAAAATCTCCTCGAATTCATCGCGATCGGCACGGGTGTGGTTCACAACCACGACACGAAGGGTTTCAAGGCGCACGACGGCGGGCCGTTCACGTCCGATCTGTCCGGCCAGGACTTCTATACGCTGCTCGGCGCGGGCTATCGCCCGGTCGAGATGGTCATGGGCTCGTGCGTGTATCACGTCGCACACCGGGGCGTGTTGCAGGCGTTCCGCCAGGCCGGGCGCAACGTCGAACTCGAACAGTTCACCCAGGCGCTTTATAGCGCGCGCGAACTCGCGATCGAGCGTATGCAGAAGGAAGCGCAGGACGCGAAGGCCGAAGGCGTTGTCGGCACGATCGTGCAGGAGAAGTCGTATCGTTGGGAAAGCCATGTGATCGAGTTCTTCGCGATCGGCACAGCCGTCGTGCCGCTCAACGAGGAAATCGCGCCCAAGGACATCCCGGCGCCGACGCTGGTGCTGTCGGTCAACGATTAGGGCAATTTCATCGGCAGGGCATTGCTATGTTTTACGCCGCCGCGTACGTCGGCGTGTCTGGCATGTTCGGCATTGCCGTGCCGGTGAGAGGTTCGGTAGCCGCAAAAGCCGTTTGCTGCGAAGGCTCGATTGATATGCGATATGTATATCAATAATCGGAGGGGCAATGAGCCGAATCCTGATCGACCTGTCCGATGCGCAGGTCGAAGAGTTGGCGGTGCTTGTGGCCGCTGGGCAACGTCCTCGCGCCGCCGTCATTCGCGACGCGATCGAGGCCTATATCACGCAGCACAAGTGTGCTGTCGGGGCTGACGTTTTCGGTCTGTGGAAAAGCAGGAAAGTCGATGGTCTGGAATACCAGCAGGAACTGCGCTCAGAATGGTAAGGGCACTTTTCGACACAAACGTTCTGATCGACTACCTCAACGGCGTAGGTGCGGCGAAGAAAGAACTCGCGCGCTATGAGTATCGTACGATTAGCACGATCACCTGGATGGAAGTCCTGGTCGGTACAACACCGGACGATGAAGCGGCTATTCGTGCATGGCTTGGTTCGTTCGATGTGATTGCGCTCGACGCCGCCATCGCAAATCGGGCGGTCGAGATTCGCAAACAGAGGCGGATTCGACTGCCCAATGCAATTGTATGGGCCTCGGCACAGGTGAATGCAATGCTGTTGGTTTCGCGCAATACCAAGGATTTTCCTGCCGACGAACCGGGCGTGCGTGTTCCATACAAGATTTAAAGGAAAACCGGATTTACCTCTGCATCTCCGGACACGCGCTGAAACGAACTCGTCAATGCTGCGAGTCGGGTGTTCGAGGGTGTTCGACACCTATCCGTCATGACGCCATCTGCGCAGACTTTGCCTGCGCACATATTGGCGCCCGCCGCGAGGGCAGGCGCCAGTTGCCGTCACGCCGCCACGCCAGCCGGTTCTGCACATTTCCATGACGCCTTGAGGCGCGCGCGAATTTCGGCGAGCGTGGTCGTCACCAGCAACTGCCCGTCCCGGAAGACCGGTGTCAGCGCGCCGGTCGCGAACTGTTCGAGCGTCTGCTGTTCGTACAGCACGTAATTGTCGCCTTCCTTCTCGACGCGCAGCAGACCACGAGCCGACCTCTTCGTGCCGTCGTCGGTGGCCGGGTCCTTGTAGATGTCGACCTGTTCGTCGCCGACTTCGGCGTAGATCGCTTTCATGGCCCAGCCGAACGTGTCTCGCGACAGCATGTTGTAGGTGTAGGAACCGATGCCGAACACCACGTTGCTCGACGCGAAGCCCTTCTCGGCCAGGCGGTTCAGAATGTCCCAGGCACGCGTCAGCGAGATCGAGTCACCGTAGATCAGGCCGACTTTGTCGTTGAGCATTCTGTAGCCGTTGTGCGTCGACGTGCCACCGTAGATGTCCCACAGGCATTCGACTGACCCTTTGCGCTCGGCTTCCGTGATGTGCAGACCGTTGGCCGCCACGATGTAGCTGTCGCCGGCTTTGCGGAATGTGCCGTCGGCATCGCGAACGAGTTCGTTGTCGCGGTAGCCTGCCAGGATGCGCACCGGATCGCCGGAGTCCGGGCGAAACACCACGCGGCTCTGGCCGAGTGCATTCGGTTTGCGGGCGAGAATCTCTTCCTTCAGTTCCTTCGCGATGACCGTCATGACGTTCCAGTAGTCGAACGAATCGCTCACCAGCGAGACCATGCCGGCCGGGTAGTCCTGCGTGACGAATTCGCGGATAACCTCGCGTTCGGCCAACTGGCGCAGCGCTTTTTCGTCGAGTCCGGCATGTGCCGGATCGCGTTGCAGGCGCTTGAGCGTGGCCAGAATCCGCAGCGTCATGACGCTGTGCTCGGAAGCCGGGATCGAGCCGCCCACCAGTTCTTTGTCCGCGTTGGCGCCATAGTAGTCTTCGGCATAGTCGATCGCCGGGATCGTGTCGGTGCCCGTGAACGACAACAGGTGGCCGACGCCGCAGCGCATGGCGTCGTGTATGCCGCTCATGCCGCGCATCGAGAAGTCGTGGCCCTGCCAGTCCACGAAGTCTTCCGGCGCTTCGGTCAGTGCCGCAAAGTGGCTCAGCAGCTTGCGGAATTCGAAGGCAATGGTCGCGACCGTCGACGGTTTCCAGATCTCGGCGCTGAACAGCGTCTCGAAGTAGGTCGAGACCCACGGAAACGCCGGATGCGTATTGACGAAGATCACCGGCGGCACCTTGATGTTCACGCGCACGCCTTCGGGCAGCGCGCGCAGTTCGAGCGGCAGATAGCCGAGATCGTGCAGCGCGACGAGGCGTTCGACCGGTACCGCGTCTTGGCCGAGCGCGGTGTCCATGCGACGCTTGTACTTGCGAATGGCCTCGGCCTTCGGCGCCTCGAAGAACTCGCGCTGGAACACGCCGAGAAAGAACTCCTTGATAAAGCCCTGGAGGCCGAACCACACCACCTTGTTGTCGTAGAACTGCTCGAGTACGGGGGCGTACTTCGCCGAGCGCGGCGTGAAGTTTGCGACGAGCTTCGTCGTGGCTGCCGGGTACATCGACGGATGGCCCGTCTTGTAGAAGTCGGCGAGATTGAAGGGAATCAGTCCGTTCATGATCGTTCTCCGGTCGGTGTGATGGCGTGCGGGCTCAGACCAGGACGGCGCGCGCGTCGCCCGTCCAGTTATTGCGGGTGAAGACGGCAGCGTAGTGCTCCAGCAGCGCGTCGAGGCCCTTGCTGAAAATGCCGTGCGTCACGTACAGATACAGCGGGTTGCGCGCGGCACCGCGGACCCGCTTTGCATCGAGCGTCTGCGCAAGTTCGGTGAAGGTGCGGCCGCCGTCGCAGATGTCGTCGATCACCAGCAATGCGCAGTCGGGCAGATCGCCCTGAATCATGGTTCCGGTGATGGCGCCGGTGCGGGTGTCGCGGACCTTGTCGGCGAACACGACGGGCAGGTCGAGTTGCGAATTGAGCTGTGAAGCCAGCTTCAGCACGCGCTTGCGGGCGCCCGCGTCCGGCGCGACCAGAGCCAGGCTCGAATTCGAACTGCTGCCGAGAACCTGTTCGACGACACGGCGCAGGGCTGGCAACGGATCGTCGATCACGACCCGGTTCAGCAGCGCGGCCGTCACGTCGCTGTGCGGGTCCTGAATGACGACCCGGCGGTAGTTCTGCGCGTTGATCAGGTCGCAGAACACCTTGGCGCTGAGCGATTCACCGGGGTTCGCCACGCGATCCTGGCGCGCGTACGGCACGTACGGAAGGTGCAGATCGAGCGGCGTGTCCGGATAGGCCCGGCGCAGTGCGTCGGTGGTCATCAGCAGTGTCATGACGGCGGCGGCATCCGGAAGATGCGCGTTGAGTTCGAGTTGCCCGGCCGGCACGCCGGTCTGGACCGTGACGTGCATTTCTCCGCCCGGGAATTTCAGAACCTTCAGGCCAACCGGATTACGCGCCTTCAGCGCCGACTCGGAGTCGTGCTTCATCGGGGTCACCGCGGTGATGTTCAACATCGCTACCTCTTACATAGTTGGAAAGTGCGACTAACTTGGCGTGAAGTATAGACCGACATAGTCGCTTTTTGCAACTATGTTTGCTAAACTTTTTTTCAGGTTGGACAAGGCAAGGGATCGGGTATGAAAAAGGGCTACGAAAAACCGGACGTGAGCGTCGATGTGGTGCTGCTGACGTTGTCGGACGAGGGGTTGATGGTGGCACTGCACGAGCGTCGCCAGCAACCGTACCGTGGGGCGTTGGCGCTGCCGGGCGGCTACATCCACACGAACGAGGACGGCTCGCTCGAAGACGCGGTGTATCGCATGCTGCGCGAAAAAACGCAGCTGGAGCCGCGCTACATCGAGCAGCTTCAGACGTTCGCCGGCCCGGGCCGGGACCCGCGCGGGTGGTCGGTTGCGATCAGCTATGTCGCGCTCGTGCCGCTGGAGAGTCTGACGGGGGCTGAATCGGGCGTGTTCGGGCTTTATCCGGTGGACCGGTTTCCAGAACTGGCCTTCGACCATGCGGAGCAGATCCGCGCTGCCGTGCTGCGCGTGCGCAACAAGTCGAGCTATTCGACGCTGCCATGCTGGCTGCTTCCGGAGAAGTTCACGCTGACCCAGTTGCAGCATACCTACGAAGCGGTGTTCGGCGAGACGGTGACGCGGGCGACGTTCCGTTCGCGACTCGGAATCAAGGTCGGCGACGTGCAGCCCGGCGAGGCGGTCGACGACGCGGGCGTACTGATCGCGACCGACGATTACCAGCTCGGCAACCAGCGGCCGGCGCGGCTGTTTCGGGTCGACCAGCTGGGTTTGTTCAAACGCGCGGGGTGGTAGGCCGCGTTCGCTTCGCGCATTGCAACTGCCGCGCCGAGGCTGGACCGGAACCGTTTCCGCATCGGTGCTTATTTCCCGTATTCCCATTCGGCCGGGTAACGCGAGGTCATCTGGCAGACGTCCCCGGACGCCGGGTAAAGCGCCTTCCGCCCAGCCTGTCACGCGTAGGCATAGCGTACGAGATGAAAGAACACCGGCGCGGCGAAGCAGATCGAATCGACGCGATCGAGCATGCCGCCGTGGCCCGCGATCATCGAGCCCCAGTCCTTCGTGCCGAGCGAGCGCTTGACGGCCGACAGCACGAGCCCGCCGACGAAGCCCGAGATTACGATCGCAAGCGAGATGCCGAACGCCGCGCCGAAGCTGAACGGCGTCACGCGATACAGCGACGCGCCGCACAGCGTTGCGAGCAGGCCGCCGCCGATGAAGCCTTCGAGCGTCTTCGAGGGCGACAGCCGCGGCGCGATCTTGCGCCGTCCGAACAGCTTGCCGACCACATATTGCAGCACGTCGCTGATCTGCACGACGAGCAGGAAGTAGAACAGCAGCAGCGCGTTCTCGCCCGCGTAATGCGGAATGTCGAGGATCAGCACGGCGGGCGCGTGGCTCAGGCCGTACACGCAAACCATCAGCGCCCAGTTGATCTTCGCGTTGCGGCTCAGGAATTCGCTCGTATCCTGTGTGAGTGCCGAGACGAGCGACATCGCGAAGAACAGATGCACCGGCACGAAAATCGAATACATCCCATACCAGTTGATCGTGAGCAGCAGATACTGCACCGGGATCGCGACGAAGAACGCGATGCACAGCGTCGTATGGTCGCTCGCGGTCGTCGGCGTGAGCGTGATGAATTCGCGCAGTGTCAGATACGACAGCAGCGCGAACACGAAGTAGGTAACGTTGTTGCCGAGGCCGATCGCGACCACCATGACCGCGATCATCGCCCACCATGCGCGGATGCGCTGATTGAGGTTGACGATGGTCTCGTTCGTGCCGCCGGCGCGCGCGCCGAGGATCGCGCCGATCAAGGTCGCGACGGCCAGTAGCCCCGTTACGCCCGCGACCAGTTCCCAGAAAAGTGTTCGCATGATCAAAGTCCGGATGAAGAGGAGAAGGGCGCTCAGCCGGCCGGCCGATGCGGCGCGAGCGCGACGATCGCGTCGCGCATGCGGGCGAGGAAAGAGGCCTTGTCTTCCCCCTCGGCGAGTGCCTCGTTGGCGCCGAAGTGCACCTTGCAGATCAGTGGTACAGGCCAGATCGCGCCTTTCGGCATGATGCGCTGCAGGTTCTCCAGGTAGACGGGCGCAAGCGCGACATGCGGGAATTCCGTCGCGAGATGGAACAGGCCGCTCCTGAACGGCTGCGGCAGTGCGTCGGCACTGCGCGTACCCTCGGGAAAGATGATGATCGAGTGCCCCTGTGCGAGCGCGTTGCGTACGGGGTCGAGCGGGTCGCCGCCCGATTCGCGATGACGGTCGATCAGCACGACGTTCAGCAGCTTCTGCGCGATGTGGCGCTTGAGATTGCCGTTGTCCCAGTAGTCGCGCGCGGCGACCGGCCGTACGACGGCGCGCACGTCGCGCGGCAGCGC
>Ga0153988_1000462_pt1 | contig 10619 bp, 3 predicted proteins | sample TSNC072MetaG_FD_104742 | JGI IMG/M metagenome (GOLD analysis project Ga0153988, IMG submission 104742) | Attine ant fungus gardens microbial communities from North Carolina, USA - TSNC072 MetaG | ecosystem: Host-associated > Fungi > Mycelium > Unclassified | place: USA: North Carolina, Jones Lake...
CTCCAAGCTGCTTCACAATTGTGCACTAAACAAGTAGGCACTGGGGAGATAAATCAAATAATAGAGAGCTTACTGAAGGTAAAAGTCCAAAGAATAACCAAAACATATCAAATAGAAACCTAAAAAGAAAAGAACTGTTTTTAGTATCCACTCGAGTGAACTCTTACCGTAATAGGATCCCTAAGGCATGTATTCATCTCGCACTGTGATATTACTACCCTTACCTAGTCTAGTAGCCTAGCTCGCTGTCGATATAGCAGTACTACCTAGAACTTCTATGCTGTTGTATGGGCTCTTCTTCAGCTGACCGTACAACTGAAAGCCGACTCCAATGACATGTAGCAAGTGGTTAGCTTCTAGCATAAGCAAATGCCTGGGTCTATTGAGGCTTGAGTCTCCCTTTGAGGAAAGTTTTATAGAGTTTTCATAAAGTAGACACAAAAGAAAAACCTCAAATTACTCAGATAGCCTTTTAGCTCTAGAGCAACAGAGGAAAAGATAATGGGGGGGAAGAGTATCCTTTTGTCTCTTCTGTGCCCTAGAGTATTTTATTAGGATTACAAAGCAATGATATAACAAAAGAAAAGAAACAAAGAAAACTTCCAAATTCCCAAAGATAGTAAGAGGGAAATGATGAGATGGCACCTCTCCCAATCACTTGGCTACCACTCTCCACTCCTCTAATCCTACTCCTAGGGTTCTTCTCTAAACAATATATAGCTCTCAAGCCTTTTGATGGGCCATAGAGAGAGGCGGCAATCTTGAGTCATCTTGCTCTCAAGCATGTTATCTTCATTAAACACCTTTTTTTTATCTCTCTATCTTACCTCTCTTTCTGACCTCTCTAGTCCTTCTACTACTCCTCTATACTTTATCGCATCTTCGAGTCTCAGTTTTCTTCTGTTAGGTTTGCGATATAGTCCTCGAGAGGACTTGTCTTGCTAGTTCTTGCTATAATTAGCCATCAGCGATGATGGCCCTGCTCTGATGGTAATCTAGACATTATAAATAAGTGACTGCTGCTGAGATATGACATCATTCTGTTAGAGAACATCTTCTAAGGTCCTTTCTGCTCTCAAGAGCACTCTAGAGGGGAGTTCTGTTATAGATCAGTTATGAAATTCTCTAGACAATCTCTATGAGGTTTCTGTAGTGGTGGTCACAGCCACTACTCTGCTACTCAAGTGGTATGCTCAAGTCCACAACTAGGCATCTAATGATATCTCTAGGGGCCGAACTCGTCTCTCAAGCTAGTTATTCTCGTTGTTATGGTAAAAAATGTCACTTTTATTACTTGAACAACTATCTGGCATGACACCATTTCCTTTTAGAATATTCTTCTGTCTTCTCCCATTATACTCTTAATGCTGCTTTGTAATTTGGACTTTGTTGATTACCTGTTAAACAGTTAACAAGTTCCTATAAATGTCTAGTATCTCCAAGTCACGTCCTAGAGGTCATTTATCTAAATATAATTGATCTGATGCCATCAATGCTTATTTACAAGCACAAAGTCTATTAGTCTAAGTTCATTGTCTGAGTAATACTGGTTTTAGAGTATAAGTCTGCCATCCTTTTAAGTTAGCCCATCCAAAGGTAGATCTAGAGCATAGTCTCTTAGTAACTTTTTTAGTAACCTGATGCCAGTTCATCCTAATTGCCTCTCGAGGTATTAGCACAAGCTCTAGGTCGATTATTACTGGCTCAATGTCTTTATTATATAGTATTACAATCTAAGGATTATAGAAAGGGTTCTAGAGTGAATTCTAATTAAGAATCCATTGTTATAAAGCATATCAAATGTTATCTTCTGTGGAAAGTTTGCTTGTAGCATAACAACATCTCTCCACCTCTTCAAATGTCCCTCTTCACCATAAAGCTTTTAATTCTTCTTAGCAGGCATGTTTGAAATCCTTTTGAATATCTTGATCTTTTATCCTAGTGATGTCCTTATATTGCCATTCTCAGACCTTAGTAAGGTCGGGCTCATGTTTGAGTGTTAACTCATTAGTTTCTGTGTTATTAGGTAAGTGTGCAAATTTAATGAGATCATTGAACAGTTGTACTCCCTTCATGGTATAGATGTACAAGATCTCCTTTAATATCTATTGAATGATCCTCATTGTCTCTTGGGGCTAGATTTGGGTAGTTGTTGGGAGGAATAGTATTAGGAACAGTAGGAACCTCATTCTGGTATGTATGGCTAGGTCCAGAAATCAACTGTTTATCTTCTACAGCTATATTTTCATCTTTATAGGTGTGTTTCCGACTTTTTGCTCTCTTACTCTTTTTTCCTAGCTTTAACTGATCTACAGGGTGTTTATTCTCCCCATAGATATTCCCCAGTCAATGTGGTACTGCTTGTACTCTTGGAGGATGATCAAGTCCATAATATCAATAAGGCCATTCTTTAATAGTTCAACCCAAATATAGAGGTCTATATACTAAGAAGTGTAGACCTTGTATCTGAAGAAAATGGAATGCACTATGCTTATCCTGCAGAGTTTCTTCAATGCTAGTGGATTGCCTTTTGCTTTGCTTTGTCTCAAGGTTGGCTCTCCAGTTATTTTATTGAGGAACTTGGATCTAGGAGAAGGACTTTGTAATGGAACAAGAATGGTGGTGTTGAATATAAGAAGAAAGGTGCTCTAGTGCAGGATTATCAGCAAGGACAAGAGATTTAAAGACAAGGTGATGTTGATTCTAAGGATCAGGTTGTCATCTAATGCAGAGACATTGCCTGTGCCACTCAAGAGACTTCAATTTCTAGTCAGGCTGGCCTTTGCTATGACTATCAACAAGTCTCAAGGATAGTCAGTGGAGCATGTAGGGATCTTAGTACTTTTTCCAGAACAGAGCCAAGAGAGTAGAAGGATACTTAATGTAGTATATAAAGAAGTATTTAATAGCATTAGATTATAGATTGTATATGTATATGACAATGGACTTGAGATTGATTTTTCTTATGATTTGAGAGATAAAGAAATGAGTTAGAAAGAAAATCCTCATAGACTGTTGGAGGAAGGGAGCATAGTGACCTTTCAGACAACACTATTTGCTATTCCATAGACTGTTATAGGATGGAAGCATAGCAGACTGACTTCAACACAAACTTCACAAGCCAGGCCAGAGGCCTGGATGAAAACCTTGTACAGGGTTACAAGAGTAAGGATGTTTACATAAGAACCACAAAAAGAGAAAACTTGTTGTTCTTTTCCTTTCTGGACTTTATTTATACTATCTACTGGTGTTACAAGTAGCTACTATCTATAAACTACAGAGTGACTAGGAGTAACTACCTGAGTCAATATTTTTAGATAGCTGAGTTCAGTAGTTCTCCTTTTAGTAGTAAGTTTATAAATATACTACTAATGTTTATATCTTTGTTCAAGGTTTGTCCAATATTTCTCCTATGAGTCTAATGTCTTTTATTGAAGTTCAAGAGTTCTTCATTTATCTGAAAGTTATAAATAACTTTTGTCATTGATTCCATCTTGTTTTCCCATCATGTTATCCTTATTCATTAATTCCTGAATCAACCATTTGTTGTTGCTCCATGGTTGATAGTAGTGGTAATTCTATTCTAGATCCAAAACACTATGTGGGAGAGTATGGAATGCTCCTATGATCTATACAGTAGCTCTGTGTTGTATTTTTTTGAGGTCTTTGAGAGGGTAGTGGATTGGTGTACCTTTGAAATACCACAATTAGAAGCCATATGTGGCAATGGGGAGAATACTCATTCCATACAAAAGGTATTTTTGTGTTGGGGATAGTTTACAATGTTATAACTTGGCAAAACAGCTAAGTTAGTATTTATTTTTCTTTTTCTTTTTCTTTTCTTTTAGTTTAGTTATATTGGGATGTATGAGATATATGTTAGGGTTAGGGCTAGTATTGTGTATAAGTAGTTCAGTGAATCTAACAAGAACTCCATCAAGTTCTTCTTGTCAACTCAGATAAGGAGAAAGATTAAGTGCTTACTGCTCAGTTCTTACACATGATTAGAGTTGCCCAGCATTCTCATGCTTTTTACTGTGGACATGGCTCTATTAGCATAGAAATGAGAGTAGTATTTAAAGGCTGGTCCACCAAGTAGGAAAAGATTGAGTGAAGTGAATTAGTATTTTTTGTGGCTCAAGTAAAGTGAAAGACTTCTGATTTAGAGTAGTCAACTACTAGGGCAAAGTCATAGAGGATCAGGGCAAACATATTGAAGCATAAGAATAAATTGGTATTGGTTTTCTCAAAGTTTTTCTCTTGGGAGACAAATAGGTCATTATCAATAAAAGACAGTATAGAGGCTAGGATTGGAATGCTTAGGTTGTTTATCCTCTTTTCCCAAATTCTGAGTACAGGAGTAAGGTATAAGGCTAAGAGGATGGGTAAGAGGAATGATCTTTGTTCAACTCTAATATTGGTTTGGAAGGAGGGGGAGGTAAAGTTGTTCCAGATGTATTGCATATACCTACCTATAAGGTAATTTGAGAAAAAGCCTACAATGTTGTTATCCAATTTAGCTTTGGCTAGAGTCAAGAGAAGTAAGTGATAGTTGAGTGATGGGAAGAACTAAGCTCAATCAAAGGTAAGAATACTTGTTCTTAAGCCTTTGACCTAATCCACTTGGTATCGTAGAAACCTAGTCATATGTTGGTTTGACTTGGAATAAAGCATATTCTGTTGCAAACCAATGAGTAGATATAACTAATTACAAACTTATATACTAATGAAATATTCCAGAAGCTTCCACCAGATTACAGTGCTGGCTTGATTCCCCAACACTTGGATGATATGCATTAGGAACACTCTAGCATTAGTAGAGGAATGTTGCTTGATACCTTCTAGCTAGTGTGAGTGTAAGAATTCTGAAGAGATGGAAAGAACCTGAAGCCAGTTACTAATCATTTTCTCTATTAGCTTGCCCAAGGTATTTAGTAGTACAATAGGATAGAACAATTTTAGTAAGTTGTAGTTTGTTCTGTTGGGTTTGGGGATGATGATTAACATCAAGTTTTTAAAGTGCTTAGACCAGTGTCTAAGTCTGATGCATGAGTTAGCAACATTGACAATATTACTGGTACTCTTAGGATTATAGAGAATGATTTTTAGGTATTACTACAATAGATGATCAGGTCCAGGGGTAGATCTGCTGTAGCATTGCTGTAGAGCATTACAGAGTTCAGTGATGGAAAAAGGAAGCCATTTGGGGACACTTAATATCTCTTGGAGGATGTCTTTTGTAGGAGGAGTGTAAAGCACTCTATAGGTTGTCTAGATCAGTGTATGGCCATCTATTGAACTAGATAGCTTCAGTAGCAGGTAGTTTTCTTTCCTTCATCCAATTCATAAGGTTCCAGGGCCTTTTTTTGATGAAGTATGATATCATCTAAGTTATTTGTCTTGTCATCATTCTGCTCACTGCTCTCAGTGTTAGAAGGATGGAGAGCAGCAATTATAGTAGGGACAAATGATAGCCCACTTACTGGGTTATCCAACAGATAGACAGCCTGATAGAAAAGAGAGATCTCAAGAGAAGCAGAGAGGTTCTTGTGATGTGGTAGTTGAGACAAAGAAGTAAGTACACTTATGTGAGCACAACTTGTATATTATTCTATAGTAATACATAGTATAATTAATTTAATTTAACACTCAGCTCCACTTATCACTCTTATATCCTTGTCATTCCTTTAGTGATACATAGGCTCCAAATTGTTCCTCTACTAGGTAGATACTAGTACATTGATCTTTATATATAAATCTGAGGATGTACCTGTATATCTTTTGCTGTTATTTTTAAGCAGAGCAATCTCTTGGATCTTTTTGTCAAAGTATGTTTGTTTTGCAGTTTTGACTGTCCTCTTGTACATGGACCAGTCTTGAGATACTAATATTTCTTTTGTCTCATAGATACTATTATAATAGCAAAAACATATATATTATGTATAGCTAGAGAGAGAGAGAGAGAGAGAGATCAACATCAAACTATTCTATTCTATGACTTACCTGGACATTTTTGCTGCAATTGTCATAAAAGTTTTGCTCTAATCATGTGTTAGGGATTTCAGGATATATATAACCAGGTTAAGACTAAGAAATACTATGCTACAAGGGCCTACCATATATACATGTACAAACATGTGTTATGTACAAGGTAGAAATAAATAGTAGAAATCATTATATTATCCCTCTTTTAGGATTGTGTTCTTGTGATGTCACTATAAGTCTTTTCCAGAATTCTAATTGAGGGCATTTTGGGAGTATCTGGATGTTTTTGGTGGTAGTCTTGGTAAGCTTGAGGTGCTTCTTGTATAATATTATAACAATCTTCCCAAGTCATCTCTTCTAACAGTTGGCCCCTCTATTTTACTAGATACTGCAGTTATTTACCTCTCTATTGTGAATCCAAAATTTTCTTTACTTCTTGAATTCTTTTCTGTTCTGAACTTAGTGTCAAGATCATGTTTGACTTCTTTGCTTGTTGTTCCAAGATAGGTCTAAAGTATAGTTTTAGGGCTGATCTATTGATGACTAGGTATATATTTCTCCAAGTGTTGGGGATTTTCAGTCTATATGCTATATTTCTAATCTTTCAAATAATAGAGAAGAGTCCTACTCTTTTGAACAATAGTTTCTTTGAAGGACGTCTATCATTATAGTGAAATCCATCAATCCATACTAGATCTCCTTTCTGAAAGTCTATTTCAGTCTTCTTTCCAACATTTAACTTTCACTCTATCACTTTGTTGGTCTTTTCTAGTGCCATTTTCACTTCTTTTTTTGTTCACTTCATAACTTCTAGGAATGTGTCCACTGATGGTGTATTTCCTTTTGACCTTTCAACTTTTTTGTCTGTATTAGAATAACAATCCAGATTAATGAAAAATGGGAATTTGCCTGTGTGTCAAGGACGGACAAACGGAGTGTGAAGGAACGGGATAATAATAGAGTTATACTCCGGAATGATGTACTATACTATCTCGGAGAATAGATATTACTTAACAGGGATCGCAATACCAGAAAGAAGACTCCGGCGGACTGTCAAGGACATTGGAGTGGAGAATGACTTGTAGAACGACCTTGGCTTCAACTTATGTGTTGCACCTTGGTCTCCGGTCGTGAGGTGGTCGCGTATTTCGGAGTAGTGGAAGTCGTCAAGACAGAGGTCCTAACCATTTAAGTTGAGGAGTTGGAGAGGATGAGATGCGATTAGGACTAATTGACGTTAATTTACAGACTAAGGAAATACACTGTAACTACTTAGTACTTATAGGAAGTGCAGAATAGGAGGAGAGTAGTCTATAACGCTATCCTACTATTATTAATTTTAGGAGAATTATTAGGAGAAAGAATTACATAATTATCATATTTCCGGAATATGACAGTATCTCTCTCTTAAGGCTGAGCCCTCGAAGCCCTGATGGATAAGCAATATAATTATCACCTAATCTGAAGGTTAAAAACCAGCTCCGTGAATTTTTCTCTCTTGATCTTTAATCACAATATCGTCCCAATTCACTATCAATTCTGCTTTGATGTCGGATTCCGATGATGAAAAGTACAAGCAGGAACTCAAGAAAAGAAGACAGGAGGCCGAGGCAAAAATCCAGGAGGAAGAGGCTTATCAATGGGTAGAGCGGAGAGCAAGCAAAGAAGCGAGGGCGGCAGAGAAAAAAAAACAGGAGGAGGAATTGAGAAGGCAAGCTAAGGAAGAGAGACAACAGAAAGAGGAAACGGAGAGACAGATGAAAGCAGAGGAGGAACGGTGGAGACAGAAAGAGGCAGACGACGCCTTCCATCAGAAAGCAGATCGACAGATGGCGGTTGTACAAGTGCAGAGAAAAAATTGGTTAAAGAAGATGAATCTGGAACCGTTGGCGTCTCCTCCATCCAATGAGGAGATGAATCTGATCGACCTCCCCCCTCTGACAAAAAGACAACGGGTCCGTTATCTTCCTAAGGAGACTTCGGAACAACGTCGAGCGAGGGAAGAAATAGCGAAGGAGTTAGGAATTGAACCAATGGGCGGAGAGAATCCCTGCGAGAGGTGTGCCAACTTTGGCATTTTGTGTTTGCCACAAGACCTTCCATAAGTGTTGTATTTTTTTGAAGTAGGATCGTTGGTTAATTTAACTCTTAGAAATGACACATTATGTGCTCCCTGTGCCAGGGCAAAGGCAGCTTGCAAACCTTTCGATGTGGACAGAGCATGGAGGAAGGCAAAAGATGAGACGGCGAGAAGGGCACAGGTGAGAAAGACGAAGCAACAGACAGACGCAGAGTGGAAGGAACAGGTGTTGGAGAAGTTGGGGAAGGTAGACGAATTGGTTGTCCAAGTCCGAAGGGCTGCGAATGCACTGGAGAAGTTGGCTGGCATTGAGAGCCATGACTCTGATGAGGAGTTGATTTCGTGGCTGGAGTCAGAGGGAGAGGATACAGAAGTACAGGAATATAGGGAGAAAGAAAAATGGAGAGAGAAAAAGATAGACAGAAGGGAGGAAGATGAAAATGGAATGGTGATACAAGAAGAAGATAATGAAATGGAGGGTGTGGAAGAAGGAGGCGGTAGTTTCTCTCCTGTTGCTTTCTCTATCGGTACTGGAATTTTGTAGTTTTTTACTTTGATTATGTTGAAATTCATTTGCTTTTTCCTGTGAGTGGGAAATGGATGTGAGTAGTGATAATTGATGAAAAAAATACAAGTAATTGATAATCGCAAGGTAAACTGCAGAGCAATACAAGTACCTAAGCTTTGCAACAGAGACTGCTTTTGAATACAAGTATTAGATTGCAAACGGAAACTGTGGAGCGGAATACAAGCAAGTCAGTACAAAGAAAACTGCACTTCGGGATGTGTACAATTACTCAATAATATATATATATATATATATATTTTTGAAGCAGAGTGAATGCAGAGATCGGGGTTGAGGAAATGAAATTGGGGTAATTTAGGGTCGTAATGGTCCCGGTTTAGACGGATACTTGATATGAAAATCATTCAGTAATTCTTTAGCGTGTTCTAGTTCTGTTGCTGGTAACCATTCGGAGTCGTTATTGGTATTTTTGTATCCTAGCCATATAACTTTATAGAGCAGTTTGCATGCCCTTCAGCGGTCAATCTTGGAGTCGACTATCTTGGAGATCTCGTATTCTGGTTCTCTGTCAATGATTACTGGTGCTGGTGGAGGTTCGGAGCATTGCTGGAAAGTGTTGGGTGTGGATGGTTCGAGCATAGAGACACGAAACACAGGATGGACGGCCCTCATGGTTTCAGGAAGGCGGAGTGTAAAGGACTGCAGACTGGGCTGGGCCATTATTTCATATGGTCCGAGATACTTTTTGGAGAGTTTCTTCGATGGGCGAGTTGTCCGAAAATACTGTGACCTAACAAATACTGATTGTCCTACTTGGAAGTCCGGTGGTTGTTGTTGATGTGAGTCAGCGGAGGGTCGATATTGTCTCTGGGCTTTGGTGATTTCCTTTTTGAGCGTGTCTTGCAACTCGTCAAGGTTAAGTACGAAGTCACGGGCACAGGAAGAGGCTATATCTCGCTCTGGGTGCACACTAAGGTTAGGATGATAACCTTTGTTGGCAAAAAAAGAGAAGATACCAGTGGTAGTACTAGGGACATTGTTGTAAGCAAATTCTGCCAGAGGTAACAGTTCAGACCAGTTGTCCTGTTGGTAATTGCAATATACACAGAGGTACTGTTCCAATGTCTGATTAGTCCGTTCTGCTTGACCATTTGCCTCCGGATGGTATCCGCTGGTAAAGTGAAGTCTCATGTCTAGGGCGGTACCTAGAGACCAGAAGAAATGAGAGACAAATTCTGAGCCGCAATCGGACGTAACATGAGATGGGACTCCGTGCTTTGAAAAGACGTGAATCACGAAAAGGCGTGCTAGTTCTGCTGAAGTGATGGTGTTGTGAGTGGGGATGAATATGGCTTGTTTCGATAGGCAATCCACTATAATGAGGATGGTGTCAAAGCCTGAAGAGGAAGGGAGTTTCTCTATGAAGTCCATAGAAATTGAATTCCATGGGCATTCCAGGATAGGAAGTTGTTGGAGGGATCCATATGGTCTGTGATGCTGTTACGCCGTACAAATCTTTAGGCAAACTAAGTGACATTCTGCACCTTAATAAAAGGAATAACCAGCTCGAGAGACGAGCTCGGCCCCCCAGAAACTTTCCTCTAGACGCCTAGTCATGGACTTGAGCATCTAGCTCGAGTAGCAGAGTAGCGGCTGTGACCACCGCTATATACGCCTCATAGACACTTGCCCAGGTGCCCCGTATCGGATACCTAACGGATCTCCCTTCTAAAAGTGCTCTCGAGGGTGGAAAGGAACTTAGGACGGACTACGCGGACTGAACGACGTCATGCCGCAGCCGCCAGAGGCTCTATTTAAAGAACGGTTACAATCAAATGCGGGCCATCATCACTGATGGCTAATTATAACGAGATCAAGAGAGCCGTACCATCACGAAGGCGCCTTGTAGTGACGGTAGGAAGAAGCCAGCAGGTAGAAGAGTGAGAAGTGCATCACAGAGGTAAGAGGAAGGACAGGGAAGCTGAGAAGAGAAGTAGTAAGGAGGTTAGATGAAGAGAACGCATGCAA
>Ga0153988_1000463_pt1 | contig 10609 bp, 8 predicted proteins | sample TSNC072MetaG_FD_104742 | JGI IMG/M metagenome (GOLD analysis project Ga0153988, IMG submission 104742) | Attine ant fungus gardens microbial communities from North Carolina, USA - TSNC072 MetaG | ecosystem: Host-associated > Fungi > Mycelium > Unclassified | place: USA: North Carolina, Jones Lake...
AGATTCCGATCAACCTCGGCACGACGATCCGCTATCACGATCTCGCGAAAGTGGACGTGAGCGACGAAAACGGCCGCACGCTCGTCAACCTGTTTCGCGGCCAGCCGCGCACGCTGCCGTTCGAGGTGAAGATGCTCGAGCGGCATCCGCTCGGCAGCCAGGCGTTCGTGCCGCTCAACGACAAGCCTTATCTGGTCGTCGTCGCGCCTGCGGGCGAACTCGACCCGGCGCGGATTCGCGCATTCGTTACGAGCGGCTGGCAGGGTGTCAACTACGCGAAGGGCGTGTGGCACCATCCGCTGATCGCGTTGGGCGAGGTAAGCGACTTTGTCGTGGTCGATCGCGGCGGGGACGGGCTCAATCTCAACGAGCAGGATCTCGATGAGTCGCTGTGGCTGACCGAGGATGCGTTGAGTGCGGTGTTGGTTTGATGGCAATGCGGCGGCCGGGTAGCCGGTAGCGTGCTGGTTTGAAGGGAGAGCCCGCGACGTAGGGTGCGTCGCGGGCTTTTTTATGGGCGTGGTGATCGGCGAGACGAAAACGCTTGCTTCAAGGGTTGCATTAAGGGCTGCATTAAGGCCTGCAAGGGCTACGTTAACGCCGACGCCAGCGTGCGCGCTCAGCTTCGCCTGCCAAGCAGCGGCGAATGTCCTATCACCTCTCTTGTCCGTGCGGGCGGCTCGGGGGCCGAAAATCCCGCGGCTTCGATCGCCGGCTTGAGCCCCTTGAATTGCAGGCTTTTCTTTGGTGAGCGCAGCGAGGCCATGCCGTCGTCCCACGCATGCAGCATCTGCTTTGCGACCGCGCGCCACTGCGGTTCGTTGCGAGCCGCTTCGATTAATTCATGGCCGACGTCGACCGCTGAGTCGCATAACGCCTCGACCATCTGCGCATATTGACGCGGCGCGATACCCATACGGGTGTTGAAAAAGCGCTCCAGCGTTTTACCCGCTGCCCAGGTTTTGCGGCCGTCAACGGCGAGGCCCGGCGGATTGGCCGCGAAGCGCGGATAAGCCTGCGTTGTCACGACGTCGTAGACGGGCGTGAACGCGACATCGTCAACTGACGTATAGAACAGCGCGATATTCTTGGTGTGGCAGTCCGCATTGCGCACGACATAGTTCGTCAGCAGATGCCAGCCAAGCTGCTGAAGTTGCGCGCGCATGGTGTCGCGATCGAGCAGATAGGCGCGCGCGGCGTTGAGCAGCTTCTCGCTGGTCGAATTGTATTTTTCGTGCGGCGGCAAACCGAGCAGGCCGCACATGTCTTCCACGCCATATGCCGGAAATCCCTGTGCATCGACGTCGAAGCGTTCGACGATCAGCGCGCGGCCATCGTCCGACATCCGCGTGCGCGCAACTGGCGCAACGCCGAGCTTCTCCAGCACACGCATCGAATAGAACTCGTTGAAACCGAGAAACGGCGTGTTGTCGTCCGAACCCTTGACGATGTGGCGGCTCGTTCGAAGTGTGGGTTTGCCGAGCGGCAACAGCGTGGGCGCGATGGACGGCCGCGCTTCCGGTGCGATGAACTTCGGCACGACGCCCGAGATGGCCGCCCGCGCGTATTCACGGACGAGCTGCGCGAAATGTTCGGCGGAGTTGTCGCCATGCAGGATGTCCTCTACGTCGAGCGCCTGGAGTTCGGTGCCCGGCGCGACCCCTTCGGGCGTGACCGTGACGCGGCCAATTCCCATCGAGCCCACAACGGCGAGCAGCGAGAGATCGGTGCCGTCGAGCAATGGCCCGAACTGCTCGCGGATCAGATTCAGCAGATAGCCCTCAGGCAGGTTTTGCCGGAAAAACGGATGCAGGTCGCGCGGCCAGCGCCAGGCCTCTTCGCGTACCGGCATCGTCAGGCTGACGAAGTCGGCCGTGCTCGCGCTGCCGTTGTATTTGAGAACATAGTCGTCGCGTTCGCGAAACAGCGTGGCGACGTTCTTGCCGAGTACCTGAACGTCGAGCTTCATGGCTGCGTGTCCGGGCTGCGTTGCTCGGCGAGGATGTCTTCGAGCGTGCGGCCGTGCCCGTGAGCGACGAATTTGAGGTCGTAACCGGCGGCTTCGAGCAGGCGCACGAGCACGGACACGCTCATGTCGTTTTTGGCGAGCGTTTCCATACGTGCGACGGTCGTGCGGGCAACGCCCGCGCGGCGCGCGAGTTCTTCCTGCGACAGTTTGCTGTTGCGCCGCACGGTTTTGAGCATCTCGGAGACATCGGCGAGGTGGGTCATTTGTAGCCCCAAGGCATCAAATTAGGCAAATTCAGGTTTAATTGTAGCTCAAGAGGCACAAAAATATTATTTGTTTTTGTGCTTCTTGGGCTACATTTCTCTCATTTTGGCCGTTTTTTGTAGCCTCAGGGCGTCAAAATGCTACATCGATCTCGCCGACCACACACGCCAGCATCCCCAAACGACCGCGGGCTTGCCGCTCACGCGACAAGCCCGCTGCACCTTCGAGCGTTGACTTCGGCGCCGGATTGCTCGCTCCGGCATACGCTCTTACTTCGCCGCCCCCCCCTCGAACCACGCCGCGATCTTCATCCGCTCCTCATCGGTCATGTGCGTGACGTTGCCGAGCGGCATCGCCTTCAGCGTGACCGCCTGCTGATAGATGCGCTGTGCGTTCTGCGAGATTTCATCGGGCGTATCCATCATCACGCCGGCCGGCGCGCTGCCCATCATCGTCGGATGCGCGGAGTGGCAGGCCACGCAGCGCTGCTGCAGCACCGGCGCGATGTCGGCGACCTTCAGCGTCGGCGCATTGGCGGCCTGCGCCTGCGGCACCACCGGACGCGGCATGGTCCACACGAGTGCGCCGCACATCAGCGCGACGCCGACGAGCGGCAGATACCACAGCACCTGGCCGCGATGGCGCATCACGAAGAACTGGCGGATCAGCGCGCCGGCCAGCATGATGACGACGAGCACGGCCCAGTTGTACGGATGCGTGTAGGTCATCGCGTAGTGGTTCGACAGCATCGCGAACACGACCGGCAGCGTGAAATACGTGTTGTGCACCGAGCGCTGCTTGCCGCGCTTGCCGTAGATCGGGTTCGGCGTGTCGCCCTTCAACATCGCGTCGACCATTTTGCGCTGGCCCGGAATGATCACGAAGAACACGTTGGCCGACATGATCGTCGCGAGCATCGCGCCCATGATCAGATACGCGGCGCGGCCCGCGAAGATATGGCAGGCGAGGTATGCCGCGATCAGCACATAGGCGCCGACGCAGATGCCGAGCAGCTTGTCGCGCGTACCGAGAATGCGGCACAGCGAGTCGTAGACGATCCAGCCAGCCGCGAGGAAGCCGATCGCCGATGCGACCGCGACCACCGGCCCCATGTCGAGCACGTTCTTGTCGATCAGGTAAGTGCTCGGCGAGAACAGATACAGCACGGTAAAGAGACCGAAGCCCGACATCCACGTCGTGTACGACGGCCATTTCGACCAGTGCAGGTCTTCCGGCATTTCGGGCGGCGCGACCGTGTACTTCTGCATGTTGTAGAAGCCGCCGCCATGCACGTGCCACAGTTCGCCGAACACGCCGCGGCGGCGCTGGTTCGGATCGGCCGGCGGTTTCAGGCTGTTGTCGAGCGCGACGAAATAGAACGATTCGCCGATCCATGCAATCGCGGCGATGACGTGGAACCAGCGAATCGCGAGGTTCAGCCAGTCGGTGACAAAGCCTTCCATGAAACTCCTCCACTTCTGATTCGTTGTGCGCGCGATGACCTTCGGCGTTGCCGGTCATCGCGCCGGCTGCGGGGTAAAAGACGCAGCACGGGTTTTTATGGGTATCGCGGGGCGTGCGCCGTTTCAGGCCGCGCCGCCGGTCGCGTTGCGCGCAGGTTCGCCGGTCGTCGCTCGTGTCTCCTCCACGGGACCGGCGAGCATCCGCGCAATGCGTTCGGGCGCGGCTCTCGCGTACGCGGCCTGGTTGCTCCGTGGCCTGGTGCCCGTGGCCTAGCTGCCCCGATACGTGCTGTAAGCCCACGGCGATACGAGCAGCGGCACGTGATAGTGCGCGCCTGTATCGGCGATGCCGAAGCGCAGCACCACGCGATCGACGAAACGCGGCTCGGGCAGTTGCGTGCCGAGCGACGCGAAGTAGTCGCCGGCGCCGAACACGAGTTCGTATTCGCCCGCGACGAGCGCGCCGCCTTCGAGCAGCGGCTCGTCGCAACGGCCATCGTGATTCGTGTGGGTGGTTTTGAGCACGCGGCGCGTGTCGCCCGCGAGCGCGAAGAGTTCGACCTTGATGCCCGCGCCGGGACGGCCGTTCGCGGTGTCGAGCACGTGGGTAGTGAGCTTGCCCATTCGCAATTGTCCTTGTGTGAATGCGAGGTGTCGGCGGCGGCCCGATCCATTAACGTTAGCGGCGGATCGAGGCTCCACGTCAGTGGCTACATACCCGTCGGCGAACGGAAGCGAGCGCCGTGGAAGTCATTGTAGAAAGGATGCGCCGTCCCGCGCGCGAGCGATAGGAAAGATAATAGCTGGCGCATGACGGACAGCCTTCTGAAAGCCCGCGTGCGCCGCTTTCCGGCCTATTGCCCGCTCATTGCCCGCTCATGGCGTGGTCGACGCTCGCCGGATCATCGTAGCGCGGACAAAAAACGGACCACTATATCGGCGGCGTGAATCCGGGTATCGCAACGGCGCGAGTTGCGGCCGTTATTTTGGCCACGCAAGGTTCACGTTATGCGCGGCGGCGATGAACCGATAGTTCAAGGTTCAACGCCGAGGTTCAAACCCGCGCAACTCCCGAAGACGGCGTGACACGCTGGGTAACCGGGCCAACGGCGTTCGACGGAACGCGGCGGCGCGGTTGGCGTGCCGCCACATCGCGTTCGAACGACTTTGCACGACAGTACCGAAAGCACAAAGGCGGAGAAAACGAATGACGATGGAACCGGCAGCAGCTACGAATACGCGATCCAGCGCGGCCACATCCCGGACGGCGACGGCGGGCAAACCGAAAAAAACACTGCTTGTGAAGCACGCGGACGTGCTCGTCACGATGGACGGCGAGCGGCGCGAGTTGCGCGACGGCGGCCTGTATGTCGAGGACAACCGCATCGTCGCGGTCGGGCCGACGGCGCAACTGCCGCACACGGCCGACGAGGTGCTCGACATGCGCGGCCATCTCGTGATTCCGGGTCTCGTCAATACGCATCACCACATGTACCAGAGCCTCACGCGCGCGATTCCGGCCGCGCAGAACGCCGAGCTGTTCGGCTGGCTCACGAATCTCTACAAGGTGTGGGCGAACCTCACGCCCGAAATGATCGAAGTCTCGACGCTGACCGCGATGGCCGAACTGCTGCTGTCTGGCTGTACGACGTCGAGCGACCATCTGTACATCTACCCGAACGGCAGCCGTCTCGACGACAGCATCGCCGCCGCGCGCCGCATCGGCATGCGCTTTCATGCGGCGCGCGGCAGCATGAGCGTGGGCCGGAAAGAGGGCGGCCTGCCGCCCGATTCGGTGGTCGAGCGCGAAGCGGACATTCTGAAGGACACGCAGCGTCTGATCGAGACATATCACGACGAAGGGCGCTACGCGATGCTGCGCGTCGTGGTTGCGCCGTGCTCGCCGTTTTCGGTGAGCCGCGACCTGATGCGCGAATCGGCGTTGCTCGCGCGCGAGTACGGCGTGTCGATGCACACGCACCTCGCCGAGAACGTCAACGACGTCGAGTACAGCCGCGAGAAGTTCGGCATGACGCCGGCCGAGTATGCGCACGATCTCGGCTGGGTCGGCCGCGACGTGTGGCATGCGCACTGCGTGCAACTCGACGACGCGGGCATCGAGCTGTTCGCGCGTACCGGCACCGGCGTCGCGCACTGTCCGTGCTCGAACATGCGGCTCGCGTCGGGTATCGCACGCGTGCGGCGCATGCGGTTGGCGGGGGTGCCGGTCGGGCTCGGAGTCGACGGTTCGGCTTCGAACGACGGCGCGCAGATGGTCGCCGAGGTGCGCCAGGCGCTGCTGCTGCAGCGCGTCGGCTTCGGCCCCGATGCGATGAGCGCGCGCGACGCGCTCGAAATCGCGACGCTCGGCGGCGCGCGCGTGCTGAACCGCGACGACATCGGCGCGCTCGCGCCCGGCATGGCGGCGGATTTCGTCGCGTTCGATCTGCGTCAGCCGCTGTTTGCGGGCGCGCTGCATGATCCGGTGGCGGCGCTGGTGTTTTGCGCGCCGTCACAGGTGAGCCATAGCGTGATCGACGGCAAAGTGGTCGTGCGGGATGGACGCTTGACGACGCTCGATCTCGGGCCGGTTATCGAGCGGCATAACGGGTTGGCGCGGGTGCTGTACGAGGCGGCGATGTAGGGCCCTGCTGACGCGCTGATTAACGGACTAAACAGCGGGCCGACCAGCAGGCTGAGCAGCAGGCCGGTGGAAGACGGGCAAAAGACCCCGCCCCCGGCAGCCTCAGGGCTTGTCGATCAACGTCTTTGTCGCCTCGGCGACGAGCCCGCGCAGCCAGCGCACTTCGTCGGAGTAATGCACGCGCTCGTGCCACAGCTGGTAGTACTGCATCGGCGGAAAATCGAGCGGCGCGGGCACCACGGTCAGCGGCAGGAATTTTGCGTAGTAGTCGGCAAAGAGGCGCGTGGTCGTGAAGATCAGGTCGGACTTGATCAGCACGTACGGAGCGAGATTGAAGTACGGCAGCGTGACGACCACGTGGCGCTTCAGCCGCTCGCGTGCGAGGTGCACGTCGATCGCACCGCGCTGGCCGACCGAATACGGCGTCGGCGCGAGATGCGGCGCGTTCAGGTACTGGTCGAGCGTGAGCCCGCCGCGCTTGGCGAACGGATGCGTGTTGCTCATCAGGCAGACGATCTGGTCGACGAACAGGTTCGACAGATGCAGTTGCTCGGGCGGCTCCGGCCAGTTGCCGACCACGATGTCGAGCTTGCCGTCTTCGAGCGCGAGTTCGTAGTCGAACGCGGGACCGAGCGAATGGAATTCGAGCGTCGCATTCGGCGCGGCCTGGCGAAAGCGTTCGACGACGGTCGGCACGAACAGCACGTTCAGATAGTCGGGGCAGCCGATCCGGTAGCAGCGGATCGAGGTGGCCGGATCGAAATTGTGCTGCTGGAACTTGATGCGCTCGATCTCGCGCAGCGCGTTCTGCACCGGTTCCAGCAGGCGCAGGCCGTATTCGGTCGGCACCATGCCGGACTTGCCGCGCACCAGCAGCGGGTCGCCGGTGATGTCGCGCAGACGGCGCAGCGCGGCGCTGATCGCCGGTTGCGATTGATTGAGTTTGACGGCGGCGCGCGTGACGCTGCGCTCCATCAACAGCGTGTGCAGGACCCGCAGCAGGTACGTGTCGATCGCCTCGCGTTGCTGACTCATGGATTCTCCGAAATATATGTGCTGGCTGATCGAATGGGCGTGTGGGTATAAGCGTTTTAATATGGACGAAACATGCCGTCAAGGGTGGCATACCCGCAGAGGTCGTAGTGGCGCGGGTTTGCGGGAATTTTGGCGGCTCGACTGAGTAGGGCGAATTAGGTATCGTCATCCGATTATGGTGACGGATCGTTCGCGGGCACGCTGGACGAACCCGCGCGGAAACCGGCAGTCACTGACGCACGACGCAATCACATGAGCGACTTTTCCTCTGGCGGCAGCGCCGCCGCGCAACCGGGGCCGGGCTTGAGCTCGAACCCGAAGCCGGGCGCCACGACACCACGGCTGATGCTCACGGGCATCACCAGGCAATATCCGTCCGTGCGCGCCAACGACGACGTCACGCTCGTCGTCGCGCCGGGTGAAATCCACGCGGTGCTCGGCGAGAACGGCGCGGGCAAGAGCACGCTGATGAAGATCATCTACGGGGCGGTGCGGCCCGATGCTGGCGAGATCCGCTGGGAAGGCGAGACGGTCGAGATCGCGAATCCGGCGGCCGCGCGCAAGCTCGGCGTCGGCATGGTGTTCCAGCACTTCTCGCTGTTCGAGACGCTGACGGTTGGCGAAAACATCGCGCTTGCGCTCGACGAACCGTTCGACCTGAAGACCTTGTCGAAGCGCATTCGCGACGTGTCGGCCGACTACGGCCTCGACATCGATCCGCAGCGCCACGTGCATAGCCTCACGGTCGGCGAGCGGCAGCGCGTCGAAATCGTGCGCTGTCTGCTGCAGAAGCCGCGGCTGCTGATCATGGACGAACCGACTTCGGTGCTGACGCCGCAGGCGGTCCGCAAGCTGTTCGCGACGCTGCGCCGGCTCGCGGCCGAGGGCTGCAGCATTCTCTATATCAGCCACAAGCTCGACGAAATCCAGGCGTTGTGCGACACCGCGACCGTCATGCGCGGCGGTCGCGTGACCGGTCACGTCAAGCCGAAGCACGAGACGCACGCATCGCTCGCGCAACTGATGGTTGGCCATTCGCTGCCCGATTACACGCGGCGCGAGCATAAGCCGGGCGCGGTGCTGCTCGACGTGAAGCGCCTGTCGGTGGCAAGCGACGACCCGTTCGGCACCTCGCTCCGCGAGGTGTCGTTCAGCGTGCATGCGGGCGAGATCTTCGGCATTGCGGGCGTGTCGGGCAACGGGCAGGCGGAATTGCTGGCGGCGCTATCGGGTGAAAAACGCGCCGAAAAACGCAGCATGCCGGCCGATGCGATCACGATCTGCGGCAAGCCGGCCGCGCGTCTCGGCGCGGGCGGCCGGCGCGCGCTCGGCTTCGGCTTCGTGCCGGAAGAGCGCCTCGGGCGCGGCGCGGTGCCGGCGATGAGTCTCGCGGACAACGCATTGCTCACCGCACACCGCCGGCAGCTGGTGAGCTCGGGCTGGATTCGCGCGGGCGCGGTGCGCGCGTTCGCGAAGCGCTGCATCGATGCATTCGACGTGCGCTGCGGCGGCCCGGACGCGCTCGCGCAGAGTCTGTCGGGCGGCAATCTGCAGAAGTACATCATGGGCCGCGAGATCCTGCAGGCGCCGAAGGTGCTCGTGGTCGCGCAGCCCACATGGGGTGTCGACGTCGGCGCGGCGGCGTTCATCCGTCAGCAGTTGCTCGATCTGTCGGCGCGCGGCGTTGCGATTCTCGTGATCTCCGAAGAGCTGGAAGAGCTGTTCGATATCTGCGATCGCCTCGCGGTGCTCGCGGGCGGCCGGCTCTCGCCGGTGCGCGCGACCGGCGCGACCCATGCCGAGGAAATCGGCCGCTGGATGGCGGGGCTGTTCGGCGACCGCGAGGGCGCGGCGGACCAGCCGGCGCATGCGTGATTCACAGAACCGAACCCGAACCATCACACGCTATCCATGACGCTTCCTTATCGACTCGAAGCTCGCACGGCGCCCTCGCGCGCGATGCAGCTTGCCGTGCCGCTGATCGCCGCGTTGCTGACGCTCGCGATCGGCTTCCTGATCTTCGGCCTCGTCGGCCGCGACCCGTTGCAGGCGATGCACGCGTTCTTCATCGAGCCGCTCTCCAGCATCAACGGCTGGTCGGAACTGCTGCTGAAGGCGTCGCCGCTGTGTCTGATCGGCCTCGGTCTCGCGATCGGTTATCGCGCGAATGTCTGGAACATCGGCGCCGAAGGGCAGATGCTGCTCGGCGGCATCGCCGCGAGCGGCGTCGCGATCTATTTCGATCAGGCAAGCGGCAGGTGGATTCTGCCGACGATGATGCTCGCCGGCGTGCTCGGCGGCATGGCGTGGGCCGCGATTCCGGCGCTCCTGAAGAGCCGCTTCAACACCAACGAGATTCTCGTGAGCCTGATGCTCACCTACGTCGCGACGCAGCTGCTGATCTATCTCGTGAGCGGCCCGTGGCGCGATCCGCAGGGCATGAATTTTCCGCTGTCGGAAATGTTCGGCGGCGACGCGCTCTATCCGACGCTCTATGGCGACTGGCACTGGAAATGGCTGCGCGGCACGCGCCTCAATGCCTCGGTCTTTCTCACGCTGATCGCGGTTCCGCTTGCATGGCTCTTCATGCGCAAGAGCTTCGCGGGCTACCGGATGAACGTCGGCGGACTCGCGCCGCTCGCCGCGCGCTATGCGGGCTTCTCCGACCGGAAAACCATCTGGACCTCGCTGCTCATCAGCGGCGGTCTCGCGGGGCTCGCCGGCATGGGCGAGATTGCCGGTCCGATCGGCCAGTTGCAGGCGACGTGGTCGCCGGGCTACGGCTTCACCGCGATCATCGTGGTGTTCGTGGGGCGCCTGCATCCGCTCGGCATCGTGCTCGCGAGCCTGCTGATGGCGCTGCTCTATCTCGGCGGCGAAGCGGTGCAGACCTCGATGCAACTGCCGCAGGCGCTCTCGGGCGTGTTCCAGGGGCTGCTGCTGTTCTGCCTGCTCGGCGCCGATCTGTTCGTGAACTACCGTGTGCGGCGCCGCTCGGCGGCCGTCGCGGCCCGCTAATCTGCTTCTTATCCGCTTATCCGCCGCTTATGGATATCCAGCAAGCCAGCGCGCTCACGTCGAGCGCCGTCACCGCGTCGATCCCGCTGATGTTCGCGGGCGCGGGCGAACTCGTCGCCGAGAAGTCGGGCGTGCTCAACCTCGGCGTCGAAGGGATGATGCTGATGGGCGCCGTGAGCGGCTACGCGGTCACGGCGCTCACGGGCAGCCCATGGC
>Ga0153988_1000464_pt1 | contig 10605 bp, 7 predicted proteins | sample TSNC072MetaG_FD_104742 | JGI IMG/M metagenome (GOLD analysis project Ga0153988, IMG submission 104742) | Attine ant fungus gardens microbial communities from North Carolina, USA - TSNC072 MetaG | ecosystem: Host-associated > Fungi > Mycelium > Unclassified | place: USA: North Carolina, Jones Lake...
GACCTGGATATTGATATCTGCTTTCTTTGCATCTATTCAGTAGATTGGACTATTTTCTATTTTCCGCCATTTTCAAATCTAGATGTACATTTTGACCTATCACAGGCTTAATATGTAGTTTTGGGTTTTGACTTTGATGAATTCCTGATATACCATACCTGGCACTGGCTTTGTTGAAGTATTCGCTGATGTGGTGAGTTATACTAAACACTACTTGTGCGACATGATTTTAGTCCAATCAATATATCTGTTACTAGTTGAGTTGTCGAGCTGTCTTTGAGCTGGTCAAGTTGCACATGGATTTATGATAGTAATCTGTTGTTGAGGTAGCTCGCTCTAGGCATATTCTGGGAAAATTTATATAATTTATCTGAATTGATATGAAAAAATGATCTTTTTTTAAAATCAACAATCTATTACACAGGACTCGGTGGTAGGCCATGGTAGTTACACAAGGTTACTACTTGAGTTAATAGAAAGAAAGAAAGAGAGAAAAGGGAAAGAAGAGTAGGAGACCTAGTAGCTACTTTGTAGTAGTAGAAGAAAAAAAGGTGTCTATGTGATGTCTTCTTGGAAGTAAAATGTGCCTGGATTGAATTCAAGGAAGGTGAGGATATCTTTGAGGGAATCTTGTTTGGGGTTCCATGATTGTTTGTATCGTTTGCAGTCATGTATGATATGATCACGAGTTTTGAGTGGAACACAGCTGCAAGAGCATGCCGTAGGTTCATTGGGGAAGAATCTCTTTCTATATTTGCCAATAGGAGTGTGATTGGTCATGAGTCTTGTGATATGTGCACACATAGTGTTGGAAAGACCAAAGTGTTCTAGCCATGCTCTGCCCTTGGAGTATGAAGGGCAGATAGGTTTGTCATTGTTGTTATTGAGTTCTAAGAAGTTTCTTCCTTTGTAGTCAGATGCTTGGAAGTACATTTGCCAGTTTTTAAGAATGGAGTTGCATTTGTCCTTTCTGCTATAGTCCTAAGATGTTTTGCTAGGCAGGGTTGGATTAATTCTGTGGGCTTTGGACTCTTTGTCAACTGCTTGGTGGGAGGGCCATTCATTGTCACTGGGACAGTCCCAGAAAGTAATGGAATTGTTGGCATTCTTGTTGAAGAATTCTCTAAGATCTTGGAAGATGACAATAGAGTGCAATTGGTATGGGTGGCATGATGAATTGAATATTCTCTTGGTTGCTGGGATAGTGTCAGTAACAATGACTATTCTTTGTTCCATCATTCTTTGAAATACTTGGTGATATTAACATATTTAGTGTGTTTGTTCCAAAGTGTTAAATTAAATGATTATTGTACCATGTATTATTGTAGATTAATATACAAGCTGTGCTTACATAAGTGCACTTGCTTCTTCATCTTAACTGCTATGTCACAAGGGCTTCTCTGCTTTCTTCAAGATCTCTCCTTCCTATCAGGCTTTCTATTAATATCTGTTGGATAACCCAGTGAGTGGGCTATCATTTGTCCCCACTGTAATTGCTGCTCTTCATCCTTTTAACACAATAATAAAGTCTTTTTCTTCTTTGCTATCTCTGGTGATAGATTGTTTCTTCATGTGAATATGTCCTTCTTTTATAGTTATAAAGGTAACTAGAGGAGCATAGTTAAAGATCTTTTGTAATTTTATAATTATTGAAACTGCCAGTATTTTCTCAAAGAAATATAAGATCAATAATGAAATTTGAGTCTTGAGCATTGTTTGCATATTAAGTGGGAACAAGGTTGACAGAAGTGTATATATCTAGCCCTAGGCTATTAGCAATTTCACAAAGAGTATTTGCATATATTAAGTAGTACAGATATGAAGGGTCCTAGTTATCTCTGATATTAAAGTTGTCTACTATTATAATAATATTGTTCAAGTCATTTACTCTGATGACCAATAGAATACCTTAAGTAATGACTTTTGGGTAATCATTTGCAATTACTAAGTTTCTCACAAATAATATTTAGAATAAGTAATAAGAAACTTCAATAATATTTTCACCTTCTTTGAATAAAAAACTAGAAATCTATTATAGTAAAGACTATGGTAGTTCTTGAATAAAAAATATTGAAGTTTTATAATTATTATTTGAATAGTCATACTGGTCAGGTACTTATTGAAGATAGAGCAGATATATATACAAGGTTTTCATCTGGGCCTCTGGCCTATCCAGAATCCTTTACTAATTCTATATTATTAAGTTTGTGCTGAAGTCAGTCTGCCACGCTCCCTTCCTACAATAGTTTATGCGACAGTAAGTAGTGTTGTCTATCAGGTTGCTTTGCTCTCTTCTAACAATGGTCTGTGCAGCAGCAGGTAATATTATCTATTAGGTTGCTTTGCTCTCTTCCAACAATAGTTTATAACACAGTAAGTAATATTATATGTCAGATTGCTCTGCTCCCTTCCTACACTGGTAGTTTGCACTGTTGCAAGTTAGGTTGCTCTGCTTCCTTCTTATACTAATAGTTTGTACTATTGTAAGTCAGGTTGCTCTGCTCCCTTCCTACAACAGTAAGGCCACTGCCTGTTCCAATTTATTTGAATTTATCCTAATTTATTTGAATTTATTCTGAATTTTATTGAATTTTATAGAGTTTTTGAGTGAAAAGAGAGGATGTGTAAAAAGTTAAACTATATGTCAGTGCCATCACTCCCACATTTGGTCTTGCATACATAGTAAATACATATATAACAAAGAATTCTCTCTTAGCTATTTACTTATTTATACAATATCTAAGTTATATATCTCTTTAGCTATAGCTAAGCAAATTGAATTAGCTTTGATTTCTCAGAGTGTTTGCCTTTTTTGGTTTCTAGTCTAGAAATATTAGTTTTGAGCTTATTTTACAACACCATACTATATCTCTTGATGTTTGAGTTTGTAAAAACTACTGTGCTTTTGACATTTGGTACCTATAAGACTTTAGCCAAGACAACTTAAATCCTATCACAAATGGTCACTTACTATTTGTGATGGATGCTTTGATACTTTAAAGAGTTCAAAAATATGAAGTTAGATAAGTGATAAAAGATGTTGTTAAGTCTGAGGTCTAATCCTTAGACTATGAGTCCTTATATATATGATTGTAATGGTCTGTGCACTAGGACAGATCATCACATGCTACTATCTATTATTCTACATATGGTAGTGCCTTTGTGCTAGAAATAGTGATAACCTAACCATATGGAGGCTGTCCTTTGTTCTAAGAAAAGGACAGATAGCTATTTATGGATAATTAATAAAATCTATATGCAAATATTAAGGCCTTCATATCTCCACTAATATTAATTGCCTTGAGATCATTCTAGGCTCATTCTGAGCATTATGAAGAAGGCTTCTGCTGAGCCTAGAACCAAAGCATCAATTGTGGCAGTTTTTGAGATATTAGTGATTTAATAAATAGTGACATAGTGGTTACCAGTTGATCTGCTTAATATTTCAGTCATTATTGATCACCTTGAGGCGTGACTAACATTGATTGAAAGGTCTTTTTGAGGGCTTTCTGTAGCCTTTGAGACTGTGAGAATTGTCAAAGAATTGATGGAGATATGGCCAAATGAAGTTTATAACAAATCTACTCCAAGTCCAAGACTATTGTGATTATGCACTTCATCTTCTATAGTTCTCATGTTACCTGTCATGTAATTACTCTATCATATATTGTGACAGTGACCTATAACATGACCATTTCTGTGACAGTGACATAACTCCTTTCCCATGCTTTACCTTTATAGTAGTGATTTAACTAAATAAAAAAAAGGAAATAGAAAATGACTTAGCTGTTTTACCAAGTCATAATAGTACCTTTTTACAATAGTTATGTGAAAAGTTGAAGCTATTTTGTTGGTAATAATAGTAACACCTTGTTGTCCAAGCAAATAAAGTTAGCTATAGTATCAGATTTAATAAAATTTAAAAGTCTGTTAATGTTAAAAATATGAATATTTGTATGGAATATAACAACATTGGCATTTTCTGTTATGAATTTAAAATGGAGTTATTGTTATTATTAATTATAAAGTGATAATAAATAGTTGATTTAAGAACTAATAGATAATAATAACATAATAAAGAAAAAGAATAAAATCAACAATAAAAGTTATTTATAACTTTCATAAGTTTCAAAACAAAAATATAGGAGAAATATTGAATAAATCTCAGACAATGTTATGGACAATAATAGTATTATAAGCCATCTCAACTATGACTAAAAAAAAAAACATGGACTAAAGTCAAACCAGTGATTATTGATCACTTGTAAATTAAACAAGTACAAATAGACCAAAGTATATATATATAGTATAACTAAATCAAGTAAGAACTCTAGTAAGTTTTCTTTTAACCCTGAAAAGCTACTTAGTCTAAACTCTAGATTAAGTTCTTGAGTCAATTGCCAACAAATAGTTTATTTATAGACTCCTTATCAAAGGAGAATCTTTGGACTCAATTATCTAGATATACTGACTTAACTAGTCATTTCTAAATACCTTATAATTTGTAGATAGTAACTACTTGTAATACCAGGAGATAGTATAAATATAGTCTAGAAAGAAAAAGAATAGCAAGTTCCCTCTTTCTGTAGTTCTTGTATAAATATCCTTACTCTTATAATCTTGCATTCTCTTTAGCTCTTAAACTTTTGTGCAGAGTATGACATTAGTCTTATAGCTCTTTATTACAGATGGTCACTTACTGTTTGTAATTGGATTGAAAATGGCTTCAAAAAGTGCTTATAAACAAAGTTAGACAAGTGACAAAAGATATTGTTAAGTCTGAGGTCTAATTCTCAGACAGAAAGTCCTTGTTAAGACTCTAGATCTTAGTTGAATATATGTTTCAACTTAAAGTCTATATCTAACACTTGATATCTTTATGCTCCTTGTCAAAGGATCCAATTAAGGTTTTCAGTAAAGTTATATTGGAGAAGAGATATCAACGAGACTTTGAGTAGCACCCTTGAGGTTATTCTAAAACAAATAAAAGTACTGATTACTTGAAGTAATGAGAATACAAGGAGAAATACAGAAAGAGAAAACTTGCTGTTCTCTTCTCTTTTTGGTCTATATTTATCCTAACTAGGTATTGTGACTATGTTACAATGTGGTAACACTAGTTGTAACTGTGGATGACTAGTTAAGTAATAGTCCAGTGACAGAAGTAATGAAGGTGACAAGTTGAGTCAGTGTCTAATAATGGATTAGTCCAATGTTGTCCCATTTAGCACAAGTCCAAAGATAGAAGAAGGAAATAGTCCAAGATTTCTCCAAAGAGTTCTGTTTATTCTGTAAGTTCATTGTCTCTTAGAGTCCTCAAACATTTAGTACATTTACTACATAGTAATGTCCTTGTCTAGCATTGCCAACATCTTGTCTACTAACTACTCATTATCAGACCATGGCTGATAATAGTTGTAGTCTCACTCAATGTTTATAACAGTCCTTATATATAGAAAAGTGATAGTTTGTGTATTAGGACAGGCCATCACATGCTACTACCTATTGTCCTATATATAATAGTGCCTTTGTGTTCTAAAATGCAATAACTTAACTATATGAAGGCTGTCCATTGTTCTAATAAAAGGCAGATAACTATCTATGGGTAATTAATTAATGTCTATGTGCAAACATTGAGAACTTCATATCTCTACTAATATTAATTACCTTGGGATTGCTCTAGACTTATTCTGAGCATTATAAAGAGGGTTTTTGTTGAGCCTAAAAGCAAAGCATTAATCATGGTAGTTTCTGAGATATTGGTGATTTAATAAACAGTACCATAGTAGTTATCTGTTGATTTGTCTAATATCTTAGCCAATATTGATTGCCTTAAGACATGACTAGCATTGATTAAAAGGTTTTTTAAAGGGCTTTCTATGGCCATTGATACCATGAGAATTGTTGAAGAATTGGTGAAAATAGGTCCAAATGAAGTTTGTGACAAAATATCTTTTTATTATGAGAAGCCCAAAAAGAAAATAACTTTCTATGCATTTGAACAATTAGTTTGCAGTCTCAAAACATATAATGGGATTAAACTATAAATAGCATGAGAAACTTAGGTAAACTATACCACATAACTAGGTTATATAATTGTAAAATATTTCAGAAGAACATATAACTAGAAAACATTAGTATATAGACTATGTAGAAATAGTATAAGTAGTGTACAAAATATAGCAAGAAACTCTATTGAGTTCTTTCTTAGCCTGTATCTACTGTAGAAGTCCTAAGTTATCAAGACTTGTACTAACACTTTTATATAAATATCTGAAGCCATCTTACTTGCTATTATAAACATTGAGTAGAACTATAACTATTATCAGCCATAGTCTGATAATAAGTGACTAGTAGATGAGATGTTGGCAATGCTAGATGAGGACATTACTATACAGTAAATGTATTGAATGTCTGAGAACTCTAAGAGGTAATAGACTCGTAGAACGAATAGGACTTTTCAAAGAAATCTTAGACTATTTCCTCCTTTTATTCTTGGACTTGTGCTAAATGGGACAACATTGGACTAACCCATTATTAGACACTGACTCAACTTGTCACCTTCATTACTTCTGTCACTGGACTATTACTTAACTAGTCATCTACAGTTACAACTAGTGTTACTACATTATAATGTAATCACAATACCTAGGATAAAAACAGACCAGAAAGAGAAGAGAATAGTAAGTTCTCTCTTTCTGTATTCCCTCTGTAAAATCTTACTCTGAGGAATCAGTACTCTTACTTGTTTTAGAACAACCTCAAGGGTGCTACTCAAAGTCTTGTCAACATCTCTCCTCTGATATAACTTCACTGAAAACCTTAACCAGATCCTTTGACAAGGAGCATGAAGATATCAAGTGTTAGATATAGGCTTCAAGTTGAAATGCATATTCAACTATAAGGTCTAGAGTTTTAACACTTGCCAAATAATTATACCTATGAGTTTTTTATAAGTTTCTTGGGTAGTAGAAGGACTTGTTGCTAGATAGTATGTTATATTTAGGTAATGGAATTTTTCTTTTCTTTTTTATTTATTATCTATTATTTATTTGATTTTTTCTTTTTATTTATACTCCTAGTTTTCTTTTTTCTTTAAAATTACATTATAGCCTATAATATATAACTCCTTTTCAGAATTTATAGTTTTTATAAGTAGTACTCAGTAGTTATTATTATGTAAATTTTGTATTACATAATATATAGTTTCTCTTTATGTTCTAATAAAAGTTCAAGGAGTTAACTAATTAAATATTAAGAGTTAATGTTCAGCTCAACTTCAAAATTAATAACAACTAATTGTAACAAAAGAACACATATATTAAAACTAAGTTATTTTAACTTTGCTATTATTATTTTTCTTACATTTATTTTGAGTTATTTCTTTTTATATGTCTTTTTTTTTTTTAAATCATCAATTTATTACATGGAGTATATAGACAGGCCATGGCAGTACTATGTAAAACAATGTCTCAATCCTCTCCCTAGTCTCCCATACCTTGTAACCAGACCAACTCTCCTCACATATAACACTTGTAAATAGACACTGACACAGGTACTCCAGTTAGACCTCTTTTTAGGTTTTTATATGTCTTTAAACTTAAAAAATATTGTCTTAGTTCTAAGGTATTATATAATACTAGTTTTTTAGATTGTTAGACTCTAGTGTTAGTGTTATTATATTTTCAATTTATTTATTATCTAAACTCTATTATAAACCTTTAATTAAATAAAAGCATACTTAAAAAGTCTAAAAAGTAAAGTAAGAGTAACAAGTATTATTATAAGACCTTAGTATCAAATACAGGCAAATAGATAACAGAGTAGAGGAGTTATAAATAGAATTATACTCTGGGACAGATATATGGTACTACTTTGGAGAATAGATAGTACTTAGCAATAGTGGGAACCCTAAGAAAGTAGACTCCAGTAAACAGGACAAAATGTTGGAGTAGAGTACGACTTTTGATGAATGACCTTGGCTTCAACTTATATGTTGCGCCCCAGTCACCGGTTGTGAGGTCAGTTGCTTATTTCGGAATAAAGGTAAGTCAACAAAGTAAAGGTCCTAGAGATATAGGATAGAGACTGAAATGGATAAGGATAGAATTAGGACCAAATGATATTGATTTACAAACTAAGAAATTATATTGTAACTACTTAGTACTTATAGGTAGTTCAGAATAGAAAAAGGGTAGTCTACTACACTATTCTACTATTACTAATTTTTAGGAGAATTATTAGGAGAAATAAATTACATAATTGTCAGATTTCTGGAATATGATACTTAGCTATGATAACTTAGATCTACTCCTTATCTAAGTTGACAAAGAGAACTTGTCAGTGAGCCAACTCCTAAGCCAGAATAAAGCTAACTGCTCTTTATCAGTGTTTAACAAAGAGAACTCAATAGAGTTCCCATTGGATTTTCTACACTATATATATAATTACTATGTGGCTATGCTCTTTGACTCCTATGGTCTCTATGCTACTTGTCAACTGACTTTTTTGCTATATGCTGTGACTGTGACTTGTGACATGACCATTCTGTGACTGATGTCACACCTTTGTGACTCTATGACTGTCACATGATACTTTCCCATGCTCCACCTTAGTAATAATCTAAGAGAAAAGAAAAGAAAAGAAAAGAAATATTAAATAATGACTTAGCCATTTTGCCAAGTCATGACAGAACTCAATAGAGTTCTCATTAGATTTAGTGAGGCTACTTATACAATACTAACCCTAACCCTAGCTAGTATCCCATGCATCCCAATATAACTAACTAACTAACTAAACTAAACTAAAAGAAATGAAAATGAAAATGAAAATGAAAAATAAATATTGACTCAGCTATTTTGCCAAGTTAGGACATAGGGATAAGGGTAAGGGTAGTCGCTGACTTACCCTAGGATTACCCTTGGTGGGCCCTATTAGTGAGAACAAAAGGGTAGTCCAGGTCTTTATATACCACATCAGTCTTGTCATGGTGTCACAGCAAGTATAGCTGTCCTTTCCAATATACTAGACTGGATTGTAGTTTCACTTTATCTAAAGTATTCTTGTCTCCCTTTTCACTCTGGAGTATATTTCTTATATTATTATATCATAGTCTACCTCACAGTTCTTCTCCCACGCTATTCCAATGTTCTGTGACAACAAGTCCACATGATTGGCACTTGGCACTGATTACTAAAGGAATATCCTGCCTTATTCAATCCACCTTGGTTTCCTTTCCAACAGGGATAGTAACCACGTCATTGATTTTACTTTCGGCTTTTCTCAAGAAGCCTGTGGTTTTTTTTGAGGTCCACACTGCACACACAAAGTTAGAAAATACACCAGGAAAAAGTTCAGTCTTTTTCCTATTTGGGCCATTCATATAGTGCACGCGCGCGTATGTCTACGTAATCTTTTTTAACCTGTATATTGCCTGAGTGCTTCTTAATCTAAGAAGTCAACGTACAGAGACAATACCTTGACTGGTCGGCCTACCTACGCGCTCCGTGTAATAAATCGCTGATTTAAAAAAAATACCTTGACTGGTTTCCAAAAAGGGCCCAACTGTCAAGCTAAATTTGTGGAGGGAAAGGGGTTTTGCCAGGATCGGTCGGTCGTAGGTGGGTAGTCACTTGCTCACGAATCTTTATGATACAAGGTTGAGTCAAATGTACAAGGGAGAATACATGCAGCTATCTCCTATTTTGAAGATTTTCTTCCTCTCTTTTTAAAAAAAGGTTAATGTAAAGTGACTTGACCTAGATGTTGTCGAGTCAGTTATATCTCGTAGGTCGATGAGGTAAACAAAAATCCGCCACTCAAATCATGGTCTGGACTCATATTGTGCTTCGCACTCATTTCTTTTTCCATTTGAAGAAGGGAGGGAAAAAATCGAGATGAAGTCAAGGCTTCTCCGAGCTTCCCTTCTTTTCAATCAGCACGTTGTATGAAAAATGTACACTGCGTTATCACCTAAACCCAGACCTCTATTCGATCTACCCATACAATTCAGAACTCGCAGTGATTCCATCGGTATTTCTTCTGGTATTCCATCCAAGTGAAAAAAGACGTTGCAAGTTGAGCTGCAAATTCTAAGAGATATAAAGACGTGTGGTAATATATTCCTATCATCGTAAAAGGGAATGTGATTAAGGTCGGAGCAGCAAGATTACGAATTGAGCGACAGCGACGATTGTGAAATGCAAATAAGACGTCCAAGTCCCACCAAAAATAGAGAGACTGAGACAGACAGCAGAGGGAAAAAAAATTCAGTGGGTAATACAAGATGTGGGTGACAAATGATACGACAACAATAGTCACCTTTAATCCTTTTTCACTTTTTTCACTTCCGCGCTCACTTTCGTCAATTGCATATCCTCAAGCTCCTCAAGCTTCTCTGGAATATCTCCCAACCGTTGTCCAACCTTAACTTTCTCCCCAGCACCGACGACAAACTGAAACTCGCTTGGCGCCTCGAATACCAGTACAATCGTGCTTCCAAAACAGAAACCACCCATCTCTCGAGCACGTTCTAATGGCTGTCCGCGAAGTATAGGACTAGCCATCGAGTACACAGCTTCCGAGTAAGTGCCAACTGGCGGTAAA
>Ga0153988_1000465_pt1 | contig 10589 bp, 7 predicted proteins | sample TSNC072MetaG_FD_104742 | JGI IMG/M metagenome (GOLD analysis project Ga0153988, IMG submission 104742) | Attine ant fungus gardens microbial communities from North Carolina, USA - TSNC072 MetaG | ecosystem: Host-associated > Fungi > Mycelium > Unclassified | place: USA: North Carolina, Jones Lake...
CGCTTCGTGCTGCTGCATTTCGTGCTGCTGAGGCTGCGGGGCCGGTCCGGGCTGCACATGGCGCTGCGCCTCGGCCTCGCGGCGCTGCTCCGCTTCCTGACGCATCGGCATGTCATGCGTCGCGCCGTTCGCTCCGTTCGGCTCATGCGCTCCGTTGGGACCCGGCATCGCGTCGGCGGATGGATGAGCGGCGCCTTGAGGCGATTCGCCACGTTGGGCATGCATCTGCGCCGCGGGATGCGGTGCACCGGAAGGCGTACCCATGGTGTTCGGGTGGTTTCCACCTGCATGCGACATCGGCCGCTCGCCGGGTCGCGCAGCGTTCGCCCCGAAATGCGGCATGGACATCGTGGCCGGATTCCCCCGAGCCGCCTGCGCGCGCATCTGCTGCGCGGCTGCATTCCCGGAAGGCGGCGCACCGCGATTGATCAGGTTGCCGACGTTGTTGTTGGTCGTGCCGTAGTTGTTCGTGACTCGCGTGTTGTGGACGTTGTTGATGTTATTGACGACGGTCGTCGACTTCGAGATGTAGGTTCTGTGGTTATACACCACGGCCGGACGCTGCCAGTTGCCCCATGCGGGGCCGCCCACATGCGGTGCGCCCCAGTTCACGCCCCAGGCATGCCAGCCCCAGTCGTAATGGGTGAACAGCGCGCCGACGGCAACGCCTACGCCGAACGACAGCACGCCCGCCGTGACCACCGCGCCCGTGCCATAGAGCGGCCGGTAGACATAGCCCGGGTAGATCGCGGCTGTGCCGTAGACGACGGCCGGATTGTAGGCCGGCACATAGACCATGTCGGGATGGGTCGGCTCGATCACGATGGTCTGTTGCGGCGGCGGCACGATCGGCGGCCCTTCATAAATTGCCGGGCCGCTGGGCGCCGGCGTATAGGACGGCGGCGGCGCGCTCTGCGTGGTCTGTGTGACGCGCAACTGGCTGCCCGAGCTGAGATGGTTCGCCGACTTCGCACGCTGGCGCATCACCTGGATGGCGTTCAGCACGTCGTTCGGATCGTGATAGTAGGCCTGGCCGAGCGCGGTGGTCCACTCCATGTTCGACGCCATCTGCGAGAGCGTCGCCGGGAATGCGGCGAGCGCCTTGACAGACGCGTCCCAAGGTTGCGCATCCGCGGCCGACGTCAGTACGGTGCCTTTGAGCGTCGGGTTCTGTCCGAGCCATGTGTTGGCGGCCGCTATCTGGTCCGGGTAAGTCGAGCCGGCCAGCACCAGCGCGACAAGCTTGTCCGGGAACAGCGCGATCGGCGCGACCATTTGATAGAGCTGGTCCGCGCTCGGCGGAGTGTAGGCGGCAGGCGCCGGCTGCGCGTTCGAGGCGGCGCTGGCCGCATCGGCTACGCTTGCGGCGGCGGGCTGACTCGCGGCCGGGACATTGTCATTATTGTCATTGCTCTTCTGGTTGCAGGCACTCAAGCCGAGTAATGCAATCACGAGTGACGACGCGACGAGTGTTCGGGCGTGGCGATCATAAAACGGCGAAGGGTTTTTCATGACGTTGTCCTTGTCGGCGTGTTGATTGGGATGAGGTCTGGTTTTCAGCAGAGTTATCACGCGAACCGTGTGCATTCGTATTCATTCAGTCGGCCGGGGCCTCGATCATTACCGTGCCGGAAGGCTCATGTCAGAACTGCATGGCAATCAGGCACAAGCGTAAGGTCGGCAGTCTTGGCCATATCGACAGTAACGATCGTTGAACCGGCTTCGTGTACTTCTCCCGTCGGCGCTTATGTAACAGTCTGTGCGTTCCGCGCGGTGCCATTGGCAAGGAAACACCTCGACCGGTAACGGCGAAGCGAATGATGCCGTCATTCAGACCTTGCCCGCCTTCAGCCTGGAATTGGAGTCATGCTGCAACGAAAATACCGTCTACCCATAACCCATAGCCGGCGAAATGTCATTTTTTCCGGAATCGGATTATTCAGCCGGGATGGCGATTATGGATAACATTTATAGCCTGATTTTAAAATCAGCAAATAAAGGTTAATTGGTATTTTTATTGATGCGCATAGCCTGCATGCGCCACCATTAAATCACGCCAATAGTTATTTTTAAATAGATCGGGAAAGAACGATTTGATACATATGCTTACGATTTCAGGAAAGGCCAACGGATGGCCGGCGTGCGAGATCCGCCATGTTTCCTCGCCTGAATGAAACCCATCACGACGAAACAGACCGGATGCAGGCTGCGACGAGCAGAGCTTCGAGCCAATCCGCGAAAACGTGCAGGCGACGGGACAGCTGCTGCCGCTGCGGGTAAAGCAACATCATGGGCATGGGCGCTGCACGATACGCACCGAGAATTTCCACGAGTTCGCCCGTCCGCAAATGCGCTTGCACGTCATAGGCAGGAATCTGAATGAGACCGACACCCGACAGGCAGCACGCGATATACGCTTCCGCACTATTGACGCTGACCCGGCACCTGAGCGGCATCGTGCGCCTCATGCCGCCTTCCATCCATTCCCATGACGCAACCTGCGCGCTGGACCGTGAGGTGTAGCCCACCATCCAGTGATCGCCGAGATCCTCGGGGCGCTCGGGTACGCCGTGGCGCTGCAGATAGGCCGGACTCGCCACGTTGATGAGCGCCAGGTCGCCCACGGTACGCGCGGACAGTGTCGAGTTAGACGCGGAATTCTGCATGGAGCTATGCGGCGTACCGACCCGCAGTACGCAATCGACGCGCTCCTCGACCAGATCGATGACGCGATCCGTCATGCCGATCTCGATATCGATCTGCGGATATTGCTCGAGGAAACCGGGCAGCGCCGGCGCGACGATCAGGCGGCCGATGCGCGCCGGCATGTCCACGCGCAACTTACCGCTGGGCGTGCTGCGCGTCCGGCGGAACAGATTTTCCGTGTCCTCCATGTCGGCGATCAGATGCAGGCAACGCTCGTATAAGGCCGAGCCATCGAGCGTGGCCGACACCTTGCGCGTCGTCCGATGCAGCAGGCGCGTGCCGAGGCGGCCCTCGAGTTCCTGGATGGCGGCGGAGACGGAAGAACGTGGCATCGCCAGGGTGTCTGCGGCTCGCGTGAAATTGGCGCACTCCACGACGCGGGCAAAGATACGGAGCAGGTCGATTCGGTCCATAGGCGTATTCGCAGACGAGCGGCAGACGAGCGGCAGACGAGCGTCGCTCGCCTGAACAGGTGACGCTGGCGCGCGCAATTGGTCGGTATTTCTGTTCAGTCCTGTCAGAACCAAGGGCTTTATCTGTTTTTTAAAGACTATATCATCGGTGGATCACGCGGTTGCATGTCGCATACCGCACAACTTCGACGGAGACACGGTATGGCAGACCACGGCATTGCAGGCAAAACAGTCCTGATTGCAGGCGGAGCGAAGAATCTCGGCGGATTGATTGCACGCGATCTGGCCAAACATGGCGCGAGAGCGGTGGCCATCCATTACAACAGCGCGAGCACCCAGGCCGATGCCGAAAGCACGGTCGCCGCGATCCAGGCGGCCGGCGCACAGGCTGTTGCATTCCAGGCGGACCTCACGCAGGCCAGCGCAATGGAGAAGCTGTTCGCCGATGTCGTTGCCGCCGTGGGTCGGCCCGATATTGCGATCAACACGGTTGGCAAGGTCCTGAAGAAACCCTTCACGGAAATCAGCGAAGCGGAATACGACGAGATGAGCGCCGTGAACGCCAAGTCGGCGTTCTTCTTTCTGCGCGAGGCCGGCAAGCATGTCGCCGACAACGGCAAGATCGTCACGCTCGTTACCTCGCTGCTTGGCGCGTTCACGCCGTTCTACGCGGCCTATGCCGGCACCAAGGCGCCCGTCGAGCACTTCACCCGCGCAGCGGCGAAGGAGTTCGGCGAGCGCGGTATTTCGGTGACGGCTGTCGGCCCGGGTCCGATGGACACACCGTTCTTCTATCCGGCGGAAGGCGCGGATGCGGTGGCATATCACAAGAGCGCGGCAGCGCTGTCGAAATTCACCCGAATCGGTCTCACGGATATCGAAGACGTCGTGCCCTTTATCCGTCATCTGGTCAGCGACGGATGGTGGATTACGGGGCAGACGATTCTGATCAACGGCGGTTACACGACCAAATAAGCGCTTCGATCGGCGCGATTCGCCTTTGCGGCATGCTTGACGCCCGAGCATGCCGCTCTATCCGTTCATGCCGATTTCTCATCCATTATGCGCAACGGGTGTCACTTTCGCGCGTCAGCCTGTGAAATCAGGCTAGCTTTCGAGTTAGCATGTCGGGCATCACGGATACCAGCAAGGAATTCAGATGCCATTTGACGAGCGCATGCTCAACGGCATGGGCGTGCTGACGGCGATCGTCGATTGCGGCAGTTTCGCGGCTGCCGGTGAAGCGCTCGACATGTCGCAATCGGGTGTGAGCCGTTCGGTTGCGCGGCTCGAAGCGCGCCTCGGCATCCGGCTCTTCGACCGCACCACGCGCTCGGTCACGCTGACCGACGAAGGCCGGCGCTTCTACGAACAGATCGTGCCGCTGCTGAGCGGCCTCGAGGAAGCGGCGGCATCGGCCGCTCAGGGCGCTACCGCTGTGCGCGGCCGTCTGCGCGTCAACATGGACCCATTCTTCTCGCGGCTCGTGCTGGGACCACGGCTCGGCGGCTTCGTCGACAAACATCACGACCTGCAGCTCGAACTCGTGACGCGCGACCAGCTCGGCGATATGGTCGCCGATAGCTTCGATCTCGCGATCCGCTTCGGCGAGCCGCCCATCTCGACGCTCGTCGCGCGCAAGCTGCTCGACACGCGCATTCTGACCGTGGCCGCGCCGTCGTATCTGAAGAAGCATGGGCAGCCCGCGAGCCCGGCCGAACTCGAAAGCGGCAAGCATGCGTGCATCAAGTTTCGCGATCCGTCGACCGGCTATCCGTTCACATGGGCATTCCATCGCGGCCGCAGGAAGCTCGTGATTACGCCGCAAGGACGCCTGACCGTCAACGACGTGGGGACCTTGCATAGCACCTGCGTCGCGGGCCAGGGCGTCGCGCAGATTCCCGGGCTCGGGGCGGAATCGCTGCTCGCGAGCGGCAAGCTCGTCGATCTGTTTCCGGACTGGGGCGACGCGGTGTATCCGCTATATGCGCTGTATCCGTCGCGGCATCATCCGCCGGCCAAGGTGCGCGCGTTCCTCGATTTCATCGTTTCGCTGACCGGCGGTGCGCCGCGTGAAGCGGCGGCCTGACACGACAGCGGTGCCAGGCGTGCACCGATCGGTGTGAGGTCGAACGCGATTTTTCTGCTAAGCATTCCTTGCTTAGCAAACGCGTATTCGTTGCTTGGCCCCGTGTGCGCCGCTGATTACGATAAAAGCGTTCCGTCATCGCAGCAATGGGGATTCGCCATGTCAGAGCATGCCTGTTTCAGACCGCGCGTGATCGAGCCTGTTCTCGACAATCAACCGGACGGCCTCGGGCTTGCCGTGGAGTTATGGCTCGCGCAACCGATCGACGGCATCGCGGGCCGGGCCGTGCAGATTCATCTGCGAGGCGACGCGAAGATGGAACAGGCCGAGACGCTGCGCGATCTGTTGCATGCGTGGGGGATGCGGCTTGTTGTGAGTTGAGAGTATTTTTTTGAGGGTGTTGTGTTTCTATTAGTAGACCATCGACGACTGAGCGCCATCGAAGAATTCGTGCGCACACGAACCGGAATCTCGCAGCGCAAGCAGATTAACGCTCAAACGAAGCTCACGGACGACCTGGACCTGACAGGCATTGAAGCCGAGACGTTCATGAAGAAGTTTTTCGACGCCTTCAACGTCGACGTCGGCGACTTCGGCTTCGATCGCTACTTCGTGAACGAAGGGTCCGGCCTCATCCTCTCGCTCGTCACCGTGCTCTTCAGGAAAAAGCACGGCGCACTTGAACGCGTGCCGATCACGGTCGGCATGCTCGCCGATGCCGCAGCGCTCGGCAGATGGGATTCGGCCTCGCTGGAAGGAAGGCACGACTCATAAAGCGGGCGATAGGTTCGCCAGGTCGTGCATCCGCACCGTGACATGCCCGAAGGCAAAGCCTGAGCGCAAACTCCACTCGCAATAAACACCAGGCCCCGGCCAGTCGCAAGACCAGCCAGGGCTTTGGATTGAAGCGAAACGGCGCAGCAACAGAATCAGGCGGACCCTCAGGCGGATCCAACCCGCCACACCATCAAACCCTCACCGAAGGCGGCACATAGCGGCACTCGTAACGCTTTCTGACAGTGCCGTTCTCATCGACGCTTTCGAGGTACACGTCGAACTGCCACAGCCGCGCCATGTGCTTGAGCACTTCATCGCTATCGGACGACAGATGCCGGTTGTCGCTCATGAAGTGCCGCAGCGTCAGGCTGCGATCGCCGCGAGTATTGACCGCCCACACCTGAATGTTCGGCTCGCGGTGATGCATGTCGTACTGCCGCGACAACGCCTGGCGCACGTACTGATAGCCGCTGTCGTCGTGAATCGCCGAGACTTCGAGCGCATCGCGCATGTCGTCGTCGAGCACCGAGAACAGGCGCATTTCGCGGATCAGGTGCGGCGACAGATACTGCGCGACGAAGCTCTCGTCCTTGAAGTTGCGCATCGCGTAATGCATCGCGGGCAGCCACGGACTGCCGGCCAACTCGGGAAACCACTTGCGGTCTTCCTCGCTCGGCGCCTCGCAGATGCGGCGAATGTCGCTCATCATCGAAAAGCCGAGCGCATACGGATTAATGCCGCTGTAGTACGGCTTCGTGACTGGCGGCTGATAGACGACGTTGCTGTGCGAATGGAGAAACTCCATCATGAAGCCGTCTTCGAGCTTGCCCTGGTTGTACATCGTATTGAGCAACGTGTAGTGCCAGAACGTCGCCCAGCCTTCGTTCATGACCTGGGTCTGCCGCTGCGGATAAAAGTACTGGCCGATCTTGCGCACGATGCGAATCACTTCGCGCTCCCACGGTTCGAGCAGCGGCGCGTTTTTCTCCGCGAAATACAGCAGGTTTTCCTGCGGCTCGGGCGGAAAGCGCCCCTCGACCTCCTCGGGCAACGGCGTATGACGCGTCGGCAGCGTGCGCCACAACTCATTGACCTGCGATTGCAGATACGCCTCGCGTTCGCGGCGCGCGGCGAATTCCCGTTCGAGCGACAGTTTCTGCGGACGCTTGTAGCGGTCCACGCCATAGTTCATCAGCGCGTGGCACGAATCGAGCAGTTCCTCGACGCGGTCGAGCCCAAAGCGTTCCTCGCACTCGGCGATGTAGTTCTTCGCGTAGACGAGGTAGTCGATGATCGCGTGGGCATCGGTCCAGAGCTTGAACAGATAGTTGCCCTTGAAAAACGAGTTGTGCCCGTAGGCCGCATGCGCGATGACGAGCGCCTGCATCGTCATCGTGTTCTCTTCCATCAGATACGCGATGCAGGGGTTCGAATTGATGACGATTTCGTACGCGAGCCCCATCTGTCCACGACGGTAGCTCTTTTCGGTGGCAAGAAAGTGTTTGCCGAACGACCAGTGGCGGTAGTTCACGGGCATGCCGACGGACGCGTACGCGTCCATCATCTGTTCGGCGCTGATGAGTTCGAGCTGGATCGGATACACGTCGAGTTCATATTGCTCCGCAACACGGGCAATATGCGAGTCGTACTCTTCGATCAATTCGAAGGTCCAGTCGGACGGGCACGGCAGAGGCCTTCTATCGGCTACGTTCATACGGACTTCCCTTTGCCCTCGCGGGGCGTTCCGGTGTGTCCCGTGCTGCAGCATGGCAGACTGCTCCGGCTCGGACGGCTACCGTTCCGCCCTCGCCTCGGCATGCCCCCATTGTGACCGCGGCACGCCTTGTGCGCCGCGGCGCTCTTTCGTACGACCTGTGCTGCATCCTGTCGCAGGAATGCGCGCCGCGCGCTTCATCGATCAGGTGTGTTCCCGCAACGCGTGCTCCGTCACGAAGTCGCCGCCTGCTTCTCGAACAGTTCGCGAAACACCGGATAGATATCGGCTGCGGTTTCCACCTTTTTCATCGCCATATGCGGCTGGGTCAGTGCCAGTTGCGCATATTCGAGCCACAGGTTCTGCTCTTCGGGCGTCACCTGAATATACGCAAAATACCGCACCTTCTCCAGGATGTCATCCGCGAGTATCTTGCGGCACTTAGGCGAATCGTCGGTCCAGTTGTCGCCGTCCGATGCCTGCGCCCCGTAAATATTCCATTCAGTCGGCGAATAGCGTTCCTCCATGACTTTGCGCATCAGTTCGAGCGCGCTCGACACCACCGTGCCGCCGCTTTCGGTCGAGTGAAAGAACGTGTCTTCGTCGACTTCCTCGGCGCGCGTGTGATGGCGAATGAACACGACCTCGATGCGCTCGTAATTGCGCTTGAGAAACAGGTACAGCAGGATGAAGAAACGCTTGGCGAGATCCTTGCGCTGCTCATCCATCGAGCCGGACACGTCCATCAGACAGAACATCACGGCCTGACTCGACGGCGTGGGCTGTTTCACGCGATTCACGTAGCGCAGATCGAACGGATCGATGAACGGAATCCGCCAGATGCGTCCCTTCAAATGGTGGATGTCGTCTTCGAGCAGCTTGATCTCTTCGCGGCGATCGGCGGGATCGGCCTTCAGCTCTTCGAGTTGCCGCTCCATCTCGCGCAACTGGTTGACGAGCGGCGCACCGAGCGCGATGCGCCGGCCCAGTGCGCTGCGCAACGAGCGGACCACGTCGATGTTGTTCGGCGTGCCCTCGGCGGCCCAGCCCGCGCGGATGCTTTTCCACGTCGGCACGGCCATCAGATGGGTTTTGACGAGACGCGGCAATTCGAGGTCGTCGAAGAAGTACTGCATGAATTCTTCGCGGCTCAACTCGAACACGAAGTCGTCCTGACCCTCGCCTTCGTTGCTGGCCTGGCTACCGCCACCGCTCCCCCCGCCGCCTTGCGGACGCTGGATCTTGTCGCCGCGGATGTAGTCCGAATTGCCGGGGTGCACCATTTCGCGCTTACCGCCGGGGCCATGACGGAACGACGGTTCCGCGATGTCCTTGCGCGGAATGGTGATGCTCTGGGTGTTTTGAATATCCTTGATGCTGCGGTCGCGCACGGCTTCCGAAACGGCGCGGCGAATGTAGTTCTTGACGCGGCGCAAAAAACGCTCGCGATTCGCAATACTTTTGTTCTTGCCTGCCAACCTGCGGTCGATGATTTGATGAAGCACGCCCGGTCTCCCGTCCCATGCAACCGCGATCTCCTGCGGCCGCACTCATATTTCGGGTGCGCGAGACGCCCGCCGCGCAGTGCAATGCTATGCGGCTTGCGCCTCGCCGGTTGCCCGTACGGTTTAACCGTACGGGCGGCACACCATCGGTATCACGCGCGCATCATGACGACTTGCGCACGCGCAGATACCAGTCACACAGCAAGCGCACCTGCTTCGGCGTATAGCCCTTCGCCACCATGCGATTGACGAAGTCTTCGTGCTTGCGCTGCTCTTCCGCCGAGCCCTTCGCGTTGAACGAGATCACCGGCAACAACTCTTCCGTGTTCGAAAACATTTTCTTTTCGATCACGACGCGCAGCTTTTCGTAGCTGATCCACGCGGGGTTCTTGCCCGCATTCGCAGCCCGCGCGCGCAGCACGAAATTCACGATCTCGTTGCGGAAGTCCTTCGGATTGCTGATGCCCGCGGGCTTCTCGATCTTCTCGAGCTCGGCGTTCAACGCGGCACGGTCGAAGCTCTCGCCCGTGTCGTGATCGCGGAACTCCTGGTCCTGAATCCAGAAGTCCGCATAGGTCACGTAGCGGTCGAAAATATTCTGGCCGTATTCCGAGTACGACTCCAGGTACGCGGTCTGAATCTCCTTGCCGATGAATTCGGCATAGCGCGACGCGAGCACGTCCTTGATGAAGGACAGATACTTCTGCTCGGTTTCCGGCGGGAACTGCTCGCGCTCGATCTGCTGTTCGAGCACGTACATCAGATGCACCGGATTGGCCGCGACCTCGGTCGAGTCGAAGTTGAACACACGCGACAGAATCTTGAAGGCGAAGCGGGTCGACACGCCGGTCATGCCTTCGTCGACGCCGGCAAAGTCGCGATACTCCTGATACGACTTGGCCTTCGGGTCCGTGTCCTTCAGATTCTCGCCGTCATAGACCTGCATCTTCGAGAAGAGGCTCGAATTCTCGGGCTCCTGCAAGCGCGTGAGCACCGACATCTGCGCCATCATCTTCAGCGTGCCCGGCGCGCACACCGCATTCGCGAGCGACGAGTTGCGCAGCAGCTTCTCGTAGATCTTGACCTCTTCGCTATAGCGCAGGCAGTACGGCACCTTCACGACGAAGATCCGGTCGAGCAGCGCCTCGTTGTTGCGGTTGTTGCGGAATGCCTTCCACTCCGACTCGTTCGAGTGCGCGAGGATGATGCCGTCGAACGGAATCGCGCCGAAGCCTTCCGTGCCCTTGAAGTTGCCTTCCTGAGTCGCGGTGAGCAGCGGATGCAGCACCTTGATCGGCGCCTTGAACATTTCGACGAATTCGAGCAGGCCCTGATTCGCGAGGCACAGGCCGCCCGAGTAGCTGTAGGCGTCGGCGTCGTCCTGC
>Ga0153988_1000466_pt1 | contig 10584 bp, 8 predicted proteins | sample TSNC072MetaG_FD_104742 | JGI IMG/M metagenome (GOLD analysis project Ga0153988, IMG submission 104742) | Attine ant fungus gardens microbial communities from North Carolina, USA - TSNC072 MetaG | ecosystem: Host-associated > Fungi > Mycelium > Unclassified | place: USA: North Carolina, Jones Lake...
CACCGTGTCTCGCTGCAGCATGGCTATCCTTGATCTGGGCAGGTACGTTTACAGCAGGCTCATTGTTCGTGCTATTCGATATCAACTCATTTATGCAGTCAAGCCTGGGAATGAAGCAGGGTTATATGTAGTGATGACAATCATTGGTGTTTGTTCTTTGTCCTTGTTACCCGTCGGACTAGAACTGGCTTGTGAGATGACTAGGAATGCAGAGGGAAGCTCAGCCATTCTTTGGTTCATGTTAGTTCCATGCGTCTGTTTTTCAGAGCACCTTTTCTGAATAATGTTCTCATACAGGGGAAATCTGTTTGGAGTTATGTTCATTCTTGGTAAGCCATCAAGCCAAGGCCAGTCCATTCTCATTATCTCGGACTTTATAGTGCAAGGAGCACTTCGAGCCGATGACAATGCAACACCTCCACTCAATATGCATCGTGCCTTAGTTTTCAACGGTTCATTCATTATAATCGCCTGCTCCTTGATCTTCTTCGTACAAGGGAATCAAGTGCGGAAACGATCAGACGAGGAAAAACTTAGGGAAACGTTACATCAGTGATCGACGTTTGTACTTTGATGTTCGAGAATACTGTCTAATGATCGTCTGATATGAACGACTGCTTGATGCGGTTATAGCCATCATCTATTTGGGTTGTCATATGAGATCCGCGATAAATACCGTCAATGAGAGTTCCCCCTATCAGTGATCTTGATATTGTGGGATTTTTTTTTTGGTAGGGTAAAAACTAGCATTCCAGTGCAGAGCAAAAGCAAGCAAATGCTCTACAGTGTGGGCTTGGACTAGTCCAACCCACTAAAAACCCCAGGTACTTAAACCTTTCTGGGTTCCCTACCTAAGTAGAGTTCCAGCCTTTTGGCTCCCAGTCCCTTGGGCAGATCTGGTGGTTTTAGGCTTTCACCTAGGTTGTTTCCATGTCTCCTTGTCTGTTGTTTTTTGTCTATTTTGTCAAAGTTTTAACATCTATTTTCTTTCTACTCTTATTATTGTGTTTTTGTCTCATTAAGATATTCTTTTATTTCTTGTGGTCTGTGTTGTCTTATTGCTTCCATCATTGTTTTATGTGTTAAGTCATTTTTGTTAAGTCATTCTTGTTGCTGGTTTGTTGTTCTTGAATTTACTACTCTTAGTTCTGTTTTCTCTTTGTCATTTGTCTCTTTTTGTTGAGCATATGTTAGTGTATGGTGCTATTGTCTATGATTTTCATTTCAGTCTCCATTCTTTTCTTTGAGGTTGTAGTATGTGTTGTTCATTTTAGTATTGTTGCTGTTGCTGTTGTTGTTGTCTCTTTGTCTATGGGCTTTGTTTGATGTTTCTTGTATTGTTGTTGTTGATCTTCTCTTGGCTTCCTTTGTAGGTCTATCTTGCTTTGTTTTGGTCAATTATTGTCTGCTTTATGGAGTCAATTTGGTTTAAGGTTATAGATTCATTTTACTTATATGTGATGTCTTTTATACATGGTTTTTTGTGATATGGGGCTTGGATTAGTCTCTTGGGTCTTAATTTGAGGCATTTGTCATAGATTATTATATTGAGTCTTTTTATTGTCTTTGGTGTTGTCTTAGTGTATTTTCTACACTTGTGGAGTCTTCCATATGGCTTCCACTTACATTTTCAAACACTTGACAAAGTTTATGACTCTGAGCCCAGGGCCTGCAACAAGGGGTGCTTGTGGATATGACTCTGTTCTATCACAAATGGTCATTTACTTGATTTGTGATGGTCTGTGCACTAGAACAAGCCATCACATGCTACTACCTATTGTTCTACATATGGTAGTACCTTTGTGTTCTAAAATATGATAACTTCACCATATGGAGGCTGTTCTTTGTTCTAACAAAAGGCAGATGACTATCTATGGGTAATTAATTAATGTCCATGTATGTAAGAAAGCTAAACTCCAAGCCAGAATTAAGCCAACTGCTCTTTGTTCAGTGACTGACAAAGAGAACTTGATAGAGTCCCTATTAGATTTACTACACTATATATACAATTACTATCGTGGCTATGTGTCTTGTCTCCTACAGTCCTCATGTCCATCAGCTAACTTTTTTGTCACATACCGTGACCATGACCTGTAACTCTCATGTGACATGACCATTCTGTGACTTTGGTCACACCTTTGTGACTCTATGATGGTCATGTGATACTTTCCCATACCTTACCCTAGTAATAAAGAAAAGAAAAGAAATATTAAATAATAACTTAGCTGTTTTGTCAAGTCATGACACATAGTTGATATAGTATCTTAAGAACTATCACAAAAGGTCACTTACTAATTTGTGATGGGTGTTTTGATACTTGAATAGTTCAAAAAAGCAAAGTTTAGACAATGACAAAAGATGTTGTTAAGTCTTAGGTCTAATCCTTAGACTATGAGTCCTTAAATATAAAAAAGTAATGGTCTGTGCACTAGGACAGATCATCATATGCTACTACCTATTGTTCTACATATGGTAGTGCTTTTGTGCTAGAAATAGTGATAACTTAACCATATGGAGGCTGTTCTTTGTTCTAAGAAAAGGACAGATGACTATCTATAGGTAATTAATGAAGTCTATGTGCAAACATTGAGGACTTCATATCTCCACTAATATTAATTGCCTTGAGGTTGTTTTAGGCTCATTCTGAGCATTATAAAGAAAGCTTTTGCTGAGCCTAGAACCAAAGCATCAATTATGGCAGTTTCTGAGATATTAGCAATTTAATAAACAGTAACATGGTAATTACCTGTTTATTTGCTTAATATCTCAGCTAATATTGATTGTCTCGAGACGTGACTGGCATTGATTGAAAGGTCTTTTTGAGGTCTTTCCATAGTCGTTAAGACCATGAGAATCATTGAAGAATTGATGGAGATATGGCCAAATGAAGTTTGTGACTAGAACACTTCAACTTCTTGATTGATCCTTTCTGTTTGGCCATCTATTTGAGGATAGTAGGCTGTTAACATTGTTCTTTTGATTTCTAATGCTTTGTAAAGTTCTCCCATAAACATAGATATGAATTGGGGTCCTCGATCACTAATAATTCTTTTTGGTATACCATATGTTATCCTAATATATCCTTACTACTTTGCCTAAGGAGATTGAACTTGTTGTAGTCACAAGTTTAATCATTTTGGAGAATTAATCTATTATGTGTCATAACTTGGCAAAACAACTAAGTCATTATTTATATTTCTTTTCTTTTCTTTTTCTTTTGGACTTACTATACAAGGAAGGAGTATGGGAAAGTGTCACATAACAAAGTCATATGTCACAGGCAGACATCACACAAATCAAGTCATATGACAACCATGGGAAAGTAGTGCACAGATCATGTAGTAATTGTATAAGTAGTGTATAAGAAATACATAAGAACTCTATCAAGTTTTCCTTGTCAAGCACTGATAAAGGAGCAGTTGGCTTTATTCTGGCTCAGGAGTTAGCTATTCTGACATTATGACCAGAATAGCATTCTTGTCTTCTAATCTTGGTAAAGGTCCTATAATATTGATACTGATTTCTTCCCATAGTGTTTTTGGCATGAATAAGAGATATAGGGGTGTTGCTTTCTTTATGTGTTGCACCTTGTTCTGTTGACATTCCTGATATCCTTGAACATATTTTTGTATGTCATTATATATTCTGGACCACCAATAGTTTCTCTTAATTAGTTCCATCATTCTTTATTGTTCTAGATATCTGACATCTAGTGGGTTGTGGTTGTCATTGAGTATTTCATCTCAAAGTTGTTTGTTCCTTGGTATGTAGATCTTACTACCTATATGGACAATTTTTTCTCTAATATTTTTGTTATTTCTTTTTTTCTTGTTTGTATTTTCTTAATTTGTGTTTGTATTCCTTTTTCTGCTATTTGTAAATGTTCTTGTCTGAGTAGTATGATAAGTGTTCTGTCACAAACTTCATTTGGCCATATCTCCATCAATTCTTCAATGATTCTCATAGTCTTAATAGCTATGGAAAGCCCTTAAAAGGACCTTTTGATTGACACCAGTCATGTCTCAAGACAATCAATACATGCTGAGATATTAAGCAGATCAACAGATAACTACTATGTTACTATTTATTATGTAAGACTCTAGCCAAGATGACTTAAGTCTACTCCAAATCAGAGTTGACAAGAAGAACTTGATAGAGTTCCCATTTGATTTTGTACACTATTGTTATGAGAGCCCCAGAAAGGAAATAACTTCTTGCACTTTTGAACAGTTAATTCACAATCTCAAGACATACAATGGGATAAAACTATAAATAGCATGGAAAACTTAAGTAAACCACATCATATAATTAGGTCAGGTGATTATAGAATATTCTGGAAAAACATGTGACTATAAGACTTTTATGCACAGACCATGTAAAAGTAGTATAAGTAGTATACAAAATACAACAGAAAACTCTATTAAGTTCTTTTTGAACATTCACCTAGGATGATCACTAAAAACTATCACAGTCCTTCGATAACAACTATATATACAACTACTATTGTAGCTATGCACTTTATCTCCCACAGTCCTCATGTTACCCATCATGTGTTGTGACCTGTGACTGTGACATGACTCCTTTCCCGCACTTTACCTTTATAGTAGTGATTCAACTAAATAAAAGAAAAAGGAAATTGAAAATAAAAATAGAAAATGACTTAGTCATTTTGCTAAGTCATGATATATTAACATGTTGTAAAAAAGTAGAGTTTACAAGCCAACACAAGGAACCAGTACCCCCACCTGACATTGTCAATGAGGAAGAAAAATACAAAATAGAAAAAATTAGGGGACATCAAAAAAAAAAAAAGAGGCACCTAATTCCTAATTCACTGGAAAGGATATAGAAATGAACACAACTAATGGATAGTAGAGATAAATTTACCACATGCAAAAAAGGCAATTCAAGACTATTGGACACAGCTTTTGAGATAAAATCTTTAAAAGAGGACACTAAAGGTCAATTTCTGATATTTCAAATACATACTAGCAACCAAGAAATACCTTTTAAAATCATGTCTTTTGTTACCAATGCTGTTATCAATACCTTTACTACTGCTACTTCCCTTACCTAGAACCAGGAAATTTATAACAAGATTATACATTGTAACAATCAAACCAAAGATTGGGCTAGTAAGATGAATCACATTATCCAAGCCATTGAAGTTATAGCAGGACTCAAAGAAAAAGCAGAAGAACTAGTTAGGATGGCTGATATTATCAACAACACTATGGCAGATGCAGAAACAGGAATGCTACTTGCAGGAGAAGAATATCATACAGAAAATACCATACAGTAGTTAATGAACTTACAACATGCTAAGACCAAAACCATCCAGTAATTGACAATTATATTCAAGGTCTACAAGAATCATTTGTCCATACTAATTAGTTTTCATTCCTTTCACATGTCAAACCAATAATTTTCCCAAAAGAAAACAAAGAAGAAAAAGAAAAAGTTATATTGATATATATCAGGAAAGCTAACTCCGAGCTAGAATTAAGCCAACTGCTCTTTATTAGCATTAGACAAAGAGAACTCATTAGAGTCCTTGCTATATTGGGTTAATCTACTTATACTAATTCTAGTTGGTCTATGCACTCTTTACTTATGCTTCTAGCTAAACTCTTGTGATATCATGTGCTATGACATATGCCATGACTTATGTGACTTTTGATATCACATCCTGTCACAAAGTGTAACATGACTTTCCCATACTATTTATAGAAAAATAAATGAAAATAAAATGAAAAGGAAAATAAAATGTCTTGGTAAGGTGATTCATGACAATATACCCCTCTTTACTACCACCTAACAACAAATCCACAACTATGTTATCAAGCAATGAGTCAATAATATCAGTATCAAAGAACCCCAATAACCAACTAGTTGAAGAAATTGATAATCTCATTACATTCTTAAAACAGTTCAAAGTATCTTCTGTTATGACTTGGCAAAATAGCTAAGTTAATATTTATATTTCTTTTCTAGACTTACTACATAAGGATAGAACATGAGAAAGTATCATGTGACTAAGTGTCACAAAGGTCACAAGTCACAGTTAGGTAATGTCACATGACTAAGTCACATGAGGACCATGGGAAAGTAGTACACAGACTATGTAGTAGTTGTATAAGTAGTATATAGAATTAAATGAGAACTCTATTGAGTTCTTCTTGTCAACTTAGACTTGAAGTAGATTTTAGTCATCTTGGCTAAGGTCTTACACCTTCTAATGTCACTTTTTTCTTACCACCTACTGGATATTATACCATTAGCAAAAATAGAGAAAATAGCTTAAGATATTGGAACTAGATCATTAAAGAATTACTCAAGTTCAAACAAAATTTAGAAACAGTACAAATGTAAGAACTTAGTTGTGATAACTTAATCCCACTTCTTATCTGAGTTAACAAGGAGAACTCAATGGAGTTCCCATTAGATTTTCTATACTACTTATACAACTACTACATGGTCTGTGTACTACTTTCCCACATTCATTCATGTGACTGTGACACTTGTGATGTGACACTTTCCCACACTCTCTTCTATCTAGTAAGTCCAAGATAAAAGAAAAAAAAAAGAAATATAAATAATGACTTAGCCGTTTTGCCAAGTCATGACATATTGGCCCATATGCTCTTATATACATTATAAAAGCTACCTTCTATTCATTTTATTTCTTGATTCTGACATTATTATATTCCCATCTTAGATCCAATTTTATGAATATCTTCTTGTTCCTTACTCCATCTAGGATATCAGCAATTAGTAGTAATGGGTATCTATTTTTTATGGTCCACTAGTTCATATGCCTATAATCTTATACCATTTGTTACTTTATATCCTTTTTGGCTAAAAGTGAACTATGTAAGGTTTAGCAGTAAGTACTTAACCCTACTCCTTATCTGAGTTGATCAAGGAGAACTTAATAGAGTTCCTGTTAGATTTTGTATACTATATATATACAAGTAATAACCCTAACCCTGCTATAATGTTCTACATTTTCCTATGAGTCACTTTCTTCTTATATGTTCATTGATAAGAAAATAGATAAAAGAAAAAAAAAGAAAAAAAATAATGACTTAGCCATTTGTGATGATTTCAATAGTCAAATGTATTCTTTATATAGTTGATCCTTCACAAATGCTTGTACTTTCTCCTACTCCTCTCTTGATAATAAATATACCTTTCTTTTTTTTAGCATGAACTTCTTCTTTAGTTCTATTGCATGGTCTTAGGCCTTTCATACTAGTATGTATTCTAATTCTACCTTCCCAAATACTTTTTTCTATCTCCAAAACCTTTTTGGTACTAGCTTTTTTAAAGTTTCTTTATCTAACTTCTCTTCTCTTCTCACTTGTTTTTTCTCTTTATTTTTTCTCTTTCTTTGGTTCCTTTCACATAAAGGTAGGCACCTTGTCATTTTTATCTTTCCTTTTTCCTAGTCAATATTAAGATTGTGTACTGCTAATCATAGTATTCCTAAAATTACTTCTATTCTCCCTAAGTTATATATATCTATCTTTACTCATTCTATATGTCCTTTATAGTACAAGTTGTACTCTATCTCATGCATTACCATTTCTTTGCTATTTTTTGTTCTGTTGGATTTCTAATCTAGATGAACTTTACCAATTTCTTTTTCTTAAACCCCCATTTTTCTACAAACTTCCTATCCACAAATAATCCAGTTTGTCATGACTTGGCAAAACAGCTAAGTCATTATTTAATATTTCTTTTTCTTTTCTTTTATTACTAAGGTGGAGTATGGGAAATATCACATGACAAGTCACAGAGTCACATTTGTGTGTGATAATGGTCACAAATAGTCACATCATGGTTATAGTCACAGCATGTGACAAAGAAGTCAGCTGATGGACCTGTGGGAGATAAGACACATAGCCACAATAGTAATTGTATATATAGTGTAGCAAATCTAACAGGGACTCTATCAAGTTCTCTTTGTTAAATACTGATAAAGAGCAGTTGGCTTTATTCCAGCTCAGGAGTTGGCTCACTGACACAGTTGCTCTACTATCCAACAATGCTTTGATAGATACTCCTTTTGTTATGACTTGGCAAAATGGCTAAGTTATTATTTATTTTTCTTTTTCTTTTTCTTTTTCTTTTATCTTGGACTTACTATACAGAAGGGAGTGTGGGAAAGTGTCACAGTCACATGACAGGAAGTCACAGCAATCACATGATAGGTCACATGATAGGCATGGGAAAGTAGTGCACAGACCATGTAGTAGTTGTATAAATAGTGTAGAAAATCTAATGGGAACTCTATCGAGTTCTCTTTGTCAATTGCTGAACAAAGAGCAGTTGGCTTAATTCTGGCTTGGAGTTTAGCTTTCTTACATCTTGTTAGGTTTGACTCTAGGGAGGGAATTCTTCTATGGGGGCTTGGCCTCAACAATGAGTTGTGCCTGCTCCTACACTTGCCCCTTCTAGGACTCAAGGGGATTTATTAAGAGAGAGAGAAATGTGAGTTGACAAGGGTGGGGTCCTCCTGAGGGAGAACAAAACTAAGGTAGTTACAACAATTGGTAATTATTTGGAGGGTTCTGGAAAGGCTGATGGTGAGCTGACTAATCCCTGTGCATGCATGACACGCATGCAGTATGCATCACTGTGTCACAATGGTGACACACCTTTGTGGTTTATTTTTTCTACTCCCACTTGCATTCATACTTCTTTTAATGGTTTCATTGTTCTTCTCTATCACAAATAGTCACTTACTAATTTGAGATTCTAAATGCTAGAGCTCAAAAGGGCTTAGAAGTGAAGTTTAGACAGTGACAAAAGATGTTGTTAAGTCTGAGGTCTAATCCTTAGACAGAAAGTCCTTATATACATAATTGTAATGGTCTGTGCACTAGAACAGACTATCACATGCTATTACCTATTGTTCTACATATGGTAGTGCCTTTGTACTTAAAAATGTAATAACTTAACCATATGGAGGCTATCTTTTGCTCTAATAAAAGGCAGATGAGTATTTATGGATAATTAATTAAGTCTATGTGCAAACATTGAGGATTTCATATCTCTGTTGATATTGATTGCCTCAAAGTCATTCTAGACTCATTATGAGTGGTATAAAGAGGGTTTCTTCTGACCCTAGAAGTAAAGTATAGATCATGGTAGTTTTTGAGATATTGGCAATTTAATATGTGATATTGTAGAGGTTACCTACTGATTGCCTGATATCTTGGCCAATATTGATTGCCTCAAGATGTATTTGGTATTGATCCAAAGGCCTTCTTAAGAGCTTTCTTGTGCTATTAAGACCATAGAAATCATTGAAGAATTGATGAAAATAGGTCTGAATGAAGTTTGTAATACACAAATTAGTAAGTAGCCATTTGTGATAGAGCACAGTAGACTTACAAACAACACTACTTGCTGTTCCATAGACAGTTGTAGGAAGGGAACATAGTAGACTGATTTCAACATAGTTATCTTTACTCAGAATTAGTAGAGGTAATCATCCAGGCCAAAGGCCAAACATAGAGGGGTCCTTATACAGCCAAGTGACTAAGCTTTTGCCCCTCTCTCTACACTAACAAAAAGGAAGAGATATACTATCCAGAAGACTTGGGCTAATTATCTTCACTAGTTTCATATCCTTGAAGAAAAAGAAGGCAATAGAGAAATCATTTCATCTCTGAAGTTGTGGTCCCTCAAAAAATGAGGTTCATTGTCTCACAGCTGCACTCTGGACAAAGGCTATCTTTTTCAGCAGGCTGGGTGCTTTCAGGGCATGTCCCTTACACTATTTTAGACTAATATGGGCTTATCCTGCACTTATATGATGGCAGGTCCCCAGAAGTGCATGACATTTGTGACATCCAGATTGAGCGGACAGCCAAGTGACAGATCAGTTGACAGCATCACGCGGCCGGCGAGTGGACAGCTGATTGTTCGCCGTGTCAAGATGATTGCAAGGAGATACCGCATTGCACAACCAACACGACACAGTGTGACAATGTGACATTACCTCTATGAATTTCAGATTCATCTCCTCAGGCTTCATGCGCGTACTATATCCTCAATGGAAGTCACCCAAAGTCTGACGAGCAACTTGACGTCCCAATGATCATATCATTCCTATGCATCATCTGATCGACGCTGTAACGGCATTGAAAATTCCAAATGCTTCGACAGCTAGAATCTTTTCACATGGTTCAAAAAGTGGCTTACCCTCGACGAGAGCTGTAATCCATCTACTTTCTCCAAAGTATGCACATTGTGTTGGAATATTGAGTGCCACAACAAAAATAAGTCTCTCGGTGGATCATGAACTACATTTCATGATGATAGATAAATAGAGATGGTGCTCAATGTGCGTTTGCAACGAGTATTCGCTCTTCCAGTTTTTCAACTCAAAACATTATTCTCAGTAAAGCAACAGGGTGGTTTCTCACTACAGAAATAGGAATTTGGTGCAGCTGGCACGGCGGACTACTTGATTCTGCATCTACATGTGCCGGAGAACTAGGTTGGAAGGGTTCATCCAGGAAGACGCAGCGGTATGATTGCGGACAATCGGAGGTTGGGAAAATTCATTTC
>Ga0153988_1000467_pt1 | contig 10573 bp, 9 predicted proteins | sample TSNC072MetaG_FD_104742 | JGI IMG/M metagenome (GOLD analysis project Ga0153988, IMG submission 104742) | Attine ant fungus gardens microbial communities from North Carolina, USA - TSNC072 MetaG | ecosystem: Host-associated > Fungi > Mycelium > Unclassified | place: USA: North Carolina, Jones Lake...
TACCATAGTAGTCCTTGTCTCCTTTGATCCGAATTAGCACTTCTCCCGTCGTCACCTTTTTGCTCTTCATCTTTTGAGTGTGCTGTTATCTCGCTTTGTTTGACCAGCGCACAGAACACGATGTTAATCCTCTCCTCGGAGTAATGTTCTGATCATTAAAAACATGTCTATCGCCAGGTTAGCCAGGAATCTACCTAGGCATGAAGATTTCGAAATTTAGAAGATAGGGGCAATATATACATTTTGATTCTATGACGTAGTGCACCGGATATGATTGCCGGTGCGATCTGTATGATTAAGCCTAGTACCAGCATCGTGCCACAGTTCGGGGAGGGAGCGCTTGGAAAATGGGATGAAGAACGTAATTTCATTGTTACTGATGCGGTCCCCTTTACGTTTCCGTATTCAAGTTCATGTATCAGATTGGCCTCCTTTTTTTCCAGAGTTATTTTGACATCCTGCGGTGAAAGCCAAGTGGGTCATGTGTAGTGATAGTGTCCCACGTTTTTCTTTGTTCCAATTTGTGATTGTCTCACATTTCTCTTATTCCTATACTCTTGATCACATCTGATGAAAGATCATAGTTCTTAATTTGTGCTGAGGAATAACATTTTTTATCACAAGTCAATTGAAGAAGACTATGGTTCATTGGAAAAATTGTACTAGAAGAGAAATATTCAAGTACTTGTCTAAGAAAATATGCTTTTACAAATACTATATGAAAGACTATTCATAAGAGTATTCAGTACTTTTATTTTCCTCATCTCTCTTTATCACCATGATTGTTTTTCTATTTTTATGATTACAAGGTTTGCAACCATGCCTTTAGCATGGTTGGTCACCTCTACCAATTCTGACTATACAAAGGTTACCTATGATGATTAATTCATTAGGTGACAAAGAATAGTATGACTATTGGAGAGAAGATATACCTCTAGATGATCACCATGAGGTTAACTATCTGGAGAAAGACAAGTATGAGTGGTTATTCAACTTACTAGATGAATAGCAATAGACATAAGGGATGGAATGGGAGGACTGGACTTCTTGTCATTTTTATTATTATTTTCTTTTATTTCATTTTAACTATTTAATCCTCTTGTTTATGTACTCCTAATTATTTACTTTTGTAGGATCATGATACAAACTAATTTTCTCCTATCTTAGAATAGTATAAATATAGAGTAGCTATATTATAGTTCTGCAGTCTAATGTCTATAAAGAACTATATTGCTTAGAAGTTACCCTACAAGGTACACAACTAGTATTATTTGTCTAAAGAACAATATTGCTATACAAGCATAGTAAGTCTACATTATGCTAGTTGTCCAAAATAAGCTTATCTTAGAAGTCACCTTGTAAGGTGTACAACTGAGGCATATAGGTAGTCTAGCCATCCTAATATATAGTACTAAATACAGTCCAAAATAGCTATATCTTTGACAATACAACAATAACACTGTAGTCATCCTATGTCAACCTATGTCATAACTTGGCAAAATAGCTAAGTGTCATGACTTGGCAAAACAGCTAAGTCATTATTTATATTTCTTTTTCTTTTTCTTTTTTTTCTTTTATCTTGGATTTACTACACAGAAGGAAGTGCAGGAAAGTGTCACATCACAAGTGTCACAGTCACATGACAGGAAGTCACAGCATCACATCACATGATGGGTCACATGATAGGCATGGGAAAGTAGTGCACAGACCATATAGTAGTTGTATAAGTAGTATAAAAAATCTAATAGGAATTCTATCGAGTTCTCTTTGTCAATCGCTGAACAAAGAGCAGTTGGCTTAATTCTGGCTTGGAGTTTAGCTTTCTTACACTAAGTTATTAAAGAGATATGTAACTCAGATATCATACAGATGAGTAGATGGCTAAGTATATTTACCTAAAAAGATGTATAACTACAGAGTTACCATTAGTGTATATTGTAATGATAGTTTAGTATATTGTCAAATATAGGAAGAAAGATAATGAAGTGGAGGAGTTATAAATAGATTTATACTCTGGGACAGATGTATAGTACTACTTTGGAGAATAAATAGTATTTAGTAATAGTAGAAACCTAAGAAAGCAGGCTCTAGCAAACAGGACAAAACATTGGAGCGGAGTACAACTTGATAAACGACCTTGGCTTTAACTTATGTGTTGTGCCCCAGTCTCTAGTCGTGAGGTCAGTCACTTATTTTGGAATGAGGGTAAGTTGGCAGAGTAGAGGTCCTAGGGATATAGGATAAAGATGGAAGTGGACGAGAATAGGATTAGGACCAAATGACATTAATTTACAAACTAAGGAAATATACTGTAACTACTCAATACTTATAGGAAGTTCTGAATAGGAGGAGAGTAGTCTACTATGCTATCCTACTAATTATAATTTCAGGAGAATTATTAGGAGAAATAGATTACATAATTGTCAGATTTCCAGAATATGACATATATTCTCACCTCAGATGTTATACAAATGAGTAGATAGCTAAGAGAGGATTCTTCATTATATATGTATATATATATCTGCTCTATCTTCAATAAGTACCTGACTAGTATAACTATCTCAAAGATAGATATAAGTAATCTAGTGAGTATCTGGTCAGTCATGTCCCCTAATAACAATACCATATAAATATAGTTGTCTAGTTCAACATTCCCTCTTGACCAATATACTCGTAGGGTTTGTATTGAGGTTCATATAAAATACTAGCTTTCATATTATCTCTCAAAGCAGCAATTTGGTTAGTATATTGGCAATGTTGTCTATGAAGAATATGTAGTGGAATTGAATGTTTCTAGAGGCTACTCATTCTTTTACAAAATGGTGCTAGACATCAATGTGCTTTGTTCTCTGATAACTCTTGTTATTAAGACAATTTTATATTGTACTAGTATTGTTTGTGAAAATGGTGATAGGCTTGGTAGCAGGTAATCCTATTTCTTCAAAAAATTTTGAGAGTTATAAAGTGTAAAAAAACTAAACTCTAAGCTAAAATTAAGCCAACTGCTCTTTGTTTAGCAATTGACAAAGAGAACTCAATAGAGTTCCCATTAGATTTGCTATACTATATATACAATTACTATTGTGGCTATGTACCTTGTCTCCCATAGTTCTCATGTCCATCAGCTGACTTCTTTGTCATATGCTGTAACTGTGACTATGACTCCATGTGACATGACCATTTGTGACTCTGTGACTATCATGTGATATTTCCCATGCTCCACCTTAGTAATAATCTAAAAGAAAAGAAAAAAAAGAAAAGAAATATAAATATTAACTTAGCTATTTTGCCAAGTCATGACATAGAGCTTAAGTTATAGCACATGAGGAGGTCATATATTTAGCTTTTACTGTGGATAATGTAACTGTATCTTATTGCTTACTTTTCCAAGAGTCTTGCTACTAGGAAAACTATGCTATTTGTTGACCTTCTTATGTTATGACATTCTGCAAAGTTGTCAAGAACGGAATTATGGAAGATGGAGAAGCAAAGTAATAGATAAAAATACTCTCTAGAAATGGAGTAATATACTATGTCAGAAAAGAATATTACTTAATGATAGTGTAAACTCCAAAGGAAGGCTCTAGTAGAAGGTAAAAGATATTGGAGTGGAATACAACTTTAATGAATGACCTTGGCTTCAGCTTATGTGTTATGCCCCAGTCTCTGGTCATGAGGTAGTTATGTATTTCAGAGTAGAGGGAAGTTATCGAAGAAGAGGTCTTAAGGAAATGAACCAGGAATCCAAATTGGATAGGGAGAGGGTTAGGACCAGATAATGTTAATTTATAGACTGAGGAATTACACTATAACTACACAGTATTTATAGGAAGTCCGTAATAGGAGGAGAGTAGTCTACTATGCTATCCTACTATTATTAATTTTAGGAGAATTGTTAGGAGAAATAAATTACATAATCATCATATTTCCAGAATATAACAAAAGTCTGAGTTAACATATCCTATAGGATTTAGTTCTCCCCTTGCTTATTATATGATTTTATAACCAATAGTTTCTCTTATATAACCCATAACATGCTTTAGTGCCTTCTAGTATGCCTTGCCTGGCTTGTGAGCAAAATATGTCAAGAGACTAACTACAAATGCTAAGTCAAGTCTTGTTACAACTTGAAGCCACATTAGTGATCCTAATATTTTGCAGTATAGTATATTCTTTATTTTATTCTTCTCTTTTGCTGATAATGGACAATCTTCTATTAATAGTAATATTCCAGGAGAAAAAAAGTAGACAGTGGTGTACAATGGCTCATGTTGAACTGGTTTAGCAATCACTTGTAGTAGGCCTATTAAGAGAGAGTTATTATCACAAACTTCATTCAGCCATATCTCTATCAATTCTTCAAAGATTCCCACGGTCTTAACAGCTATGGAAAGCCCTCAAAAAGACCTTTTGATCGATACCAGTCACATCTTGAGACAATCAATATTGGCCGAGATATTAAGCAGATCAACTGGTAACCACCATATTACCATTTATTAAATTGCTAATATCTCAGAAACTGCCATGATCAATGCTTTGGTTCTAGGCTCAGCAGAAGCCTTCTTTATAATGCTCAGAATGAGCCTAAAACAACCTCAAGGCAATTAATATTAGTAGAGATATGAAGACCTCAATGTTTGCACATAGACTTCATTAATTACCTATAGATAGTTATCTGTCCTTTTCTTAGAACAAAGGATAACCTCCATATGGTTAAGTTATCACTATTTCTAGCACAAAGGCACTACCATATATAGAACAATAGGTAGTAGCATATAATGATCTGTTCTAGTACATAGACCATCACAATTCTGTATATAAGAACACCTTGTCTAAGGATTAGACCTCAGACTTAACATCTTTTGTCACTTGTCTAACTTTGCATTTTTGAACTCTTTAAAGTATTAAATCACCCATCACAAATAGTAAGTGACCTTTTGTGATAGTTAGAAATGACTTCAGGAGAGAAGTTGCTCTAGAGGGCTTGGTCTCAATGATAAGTTGTGCCTACCTCTATACTTGCCCCTTTTGGGTTCCAATAGGATTTAATTTGAGAGAAGAAAGGATCAGAGTATCAACAGAGTGGAGTTTACCCAAGGGAGAATGAAACTAAGGTAATTACAGTAAATAGAATTACTTAAATAATTCAGAGGGTTCTGGAGTGGCTGATGATAAGCTGACTAATCCATGCATGTGTGTGATGCACACACAGTATGTATCATGGTGTCACCATCATGACAGCTTACTGGCTAGTGATTCTGTGTGGTTTTTATTCCTTTGGCAAGAATCATATCCTTCTACATATTGTTTTATCTCCTTTGTAACCCCTGGCCACCAAAAGTTTTGAGTAACTAGTTTTACCATTTTTTACTGCCCTTCATAGCCTCTTACTGGCATATCATAGTGCAACCTACTGATCTCTGCTCTTAATTTGTTATTCTTAGATATATAGACTTTTTTCTTCTTACACATAATGTTATCTACTTCTCTCCACTTCTCATCTCTCAGCATTTTCACTCTTGCTTATTTCATTTCCTCCACTACCTTTACTACTTCATTATTTTTTATCCTAGACTGTTTAACCTTTTTGAGTAGATTTGTCCCTTCTATGATTATCTCCACTACTTCTATTTTCCTCACTTTTAGCCACTCTGGCTTTACTAACATCTCATTCTCATTGTCTTTTTCTACTCCTATTTCTCAGTCTGGTCTTCTGCTCAGACTGTCTACTTTATCTATCTTACTTCTAGGAACATGTTTCAATGTAAAATCAAATCTTGATAGGTATAATGCCTATTTTGCTTATTTGCAATTCAATTTCTATGCCTTCATAAATATTCAAGATTCTTGTGATCTGTCTAGATCTTGAATTTAGTTGTTATTTTTTCCAAGAAGTACCTCTATGCCTCTAAGCATTTGATTACTACTAGTATCTCTTTATCATATATTTTGTAGTTCCTCTCTGTATTACTTAACAATTTAAAAATAAAAGCAACTGGTCTCCATAATTTATTGGAGTATTTCATTGATAATACTCCTCTAGTAATGTAATTTAAAGCATTTGCTTCTATCCAAAATTCTTTGTCTAGATCAGAGACTACTAATACTAGTCTAGTAGTAAAGACTTGTTTGAGCTCTTTAAATACCTTTTGCTATTCACTTCCCTATTGCCATTTTACATTTTTCCTCATCAATATATTCATTAGCCTAGCTACTCAAGCAAAGTCTTTAATGAACCTCTTATAATAATTTGTGAGCCCAAAAATTTTCTAACATCTTTTATATTCTTTGGTAATTCTATCTTCTTTACTTTTCATACATACTTTTCTGGCTTGATGTACAAGTCATTTTCTTCTAACCTTCTTAATATTTCTTTTACAATTTCATCATGTTCTTCCTTTATCTAGGTTCCTACTAGCACATTGTTCACAAATGCAGTAACTTTTCCTTCATTGATTAGGTCCCTTAGAATTTCATTTATTATCACCTAGAATATAACTGGTGAGTTTGTTATTCAAAAAAACATAACAGTTAGCTCGAAAGAGCCCACATATATTGTAAATATTCTCTTTTACTCATCTTCTTCTTTTATCCTTATATTGTTGAAACCCTATCTTAGATCCATTTTAGTAAACACTTTTTTACTATTTATATTGTCAATTAGATCTGTAATTAGTGGTAGTGAATAGTTATTTTTCACTATCTAGTTGTTCAGATTTCAGTAATCCATTACTATCTTCTTCTTTCCACTCTTTTTGCCCACAAAGAATACTGGCAATATTTGAGGGGATTTTGATGATCTGATGTACCCTTTTCTTAGTTAGTTATCTACAAGCTTCTGGACCTTCTCTCTTTCATTCTTAGACAAAGGGTATATTCTTTCCTTTCATGGTTTAAACATCTTCTTGAGATCTATTATGTGATCCTAAAATTTTCTCATTGGTTTTATTTCTGACTCTATCTTTCCAAAGACCTTTCTCCACTTCCAGAACCTCTTTGGTACTATCTCTTCAATTTTCCTATGATTCTCTTCTATTTCTTTTTCTTTTTTCCAATCTTCCTTATTATTTATTGCTCATCTGACAATCTTCTCTTCCTTTAGGGTTACTATCCTCTTTCCCCTTTTAACCTTTCTTTCTTTCTTCTTTATACTTCTTCTACATAGCAGTGGACATCTCATCATTTTAACTTGTTCAGTTTTCTAATCAATTTTAGGATTGTGAGCCTGTAACCATGGCATTTCTAATATCATATTTGTCTTTTCTAAATCACATATGTCCATTCTCATCCTTTCTACATGATTCTTGTAATACACATTCACTTCTACTTGATGTGTAATTGCTCCTATACTGTTATTTGTGTCATCTATATTTCTGACTATTATTGGCCTTTCTAACTTGTGCAGCCTGAAACCATGTCTTGCTACCATTTTTCAGTCCATAAACATTCCAGTTATACCACTATCCAAGAGTGCTTTGACTATTACTTCTTTATGAGTGTCTATTTTTTCTACTCTGATATTTAATCACACCTCTCTTAGCATTTTGAACGTTTTCCTAAGATTCCTTTGTTTATCCCTCTCTTTTGCTGTGCTTTCTGGGGCTCTTATCTATGCACTACTCTGTTGCACTTTTCCTTTTGTGAGACACGCTGCCTTTTTTTTCTCTTTTTTTAGACATTCATACTACTTCAGTTTTTCTAACTGCTTTCTAGAAATCACCCCTTACCCCTTGTTCTTCTCTATATGTCATCCTTGTTTTTCATACTCTTCGCATACTAAGTATGACACAATCACCTCCCTTGTATACCATTCTAATACTAATAGGCATACCTCATCAAGGATACCTTTCCTGTAGTGTTCCTGTGTTTTCTATTGTAAGATGTATACTAGACTTTTCTTCCACTTTTCTTGCTGTACTTTTTGTGGTATAGCTACATATACTACTATCTTCTCTGCTCATTTTCTTCTTTCCTCTTTCCTCTTTGGACACTCTTTGCATCAGTGCCCTTCTCCCCCATACTTAAAGCATTGTACTGTTTTCTCTTTTTCTTGCCTTCTCACCACTTCTTCTCTTATTTCACACTGTATTACTCTGCTAGCCAACATTGCAGATTTATTTTGGGGAACTGACTTTTCCTTTTCTTTTTCTTTTCTATTTCTACAGTTTCAGGCCAAGTGTCTGAACTTCTTGCAACACCAGCAAATTTTTCTCTTTTATTCTTCTAATTCTGCTCTTAATTTAGCAAGGGCTTATTTTTCATTGAGCAAGTTGCTCATAAGGGAGTTATATTGAGTTTGAGACATTGTGTTGATATCCCAAGGGTATGGATATAATGTTTTGATCTTACTTATTATAACTATGTCTGTTGGGGCACAAGATCTTCACCTAACCAGAGTTCTACTGCCCTACTAACTACTGCCTTAATAATAGAGTCAGACTATTATCCAATGGATAGGATCTCTACTCTAGATGGCCTTCTAAAAGTAATTGTTACTTCTCTGCATATACTACTTACAATAGAGCACAGCAGAAGGTTTCTACTAAGAACAGTACAAGTATATTATGCAATACCACTTAATTATAAAGTCAGGTCTTGAACATAATACCTGAGCTTAATACTATACCTCCACCTGTAGTCCCTAACTAACTGCAAAGTCCCCTTAAGCCAAGGGCCTTATCATAACTTAAGTAATTATGTATATTTTTTTTTCTCTTAGACTTACTACATAGGAAGGAGTGCAAGAAAGTATCATGTCACAAGTGTCACATAGTCACAGTCACATAAAATAGGAAGTCACAACATCACATCACATGATGTCACATGATGGTGTGGGAAAACAGTATACAGACTATGTAGTAGTTGTATAAGTAGTATAGAAAATCTAATGGAAACTCTATTGAGTTCTCCTTGTCAACTCAGACTTGTGTCATGACTTGGCAAAACAGCTAAGTCAATATTTATATTTCTTTTCTTTTTCTTTTCTTTTATTTTCTTATTGATAGACATGTGAGAGAAGAATAACTCATAGAGAAGCATGGTAAAGAGAGGTGCAAAAGAAAATTACATACTGAGACAAACAAAACAATGATATGCTAGCTCCTAATTGTATGCTAAAGGTTTGAGGGGAGATAATCAAAGATGAAGGTTATAAATAAATAAAAAAGTAAAATTGTATGCAACTCTAATAAAATATATGTTGGTTGTTGTGAAATGAATGTAAAATCTCTCTAGATTGGTGTCACATAGCCTCCCTAAGGTGTCAACCTTTACACACCATGACTAGACTCAACTGGAAAGTACAGTTAGTTGATCACTTATAGACTCTCTACACTCAGTTGCCCCCTTGTCTACACCTCCAACATCAAACCTTACAGGTGTGATGCAATCCAAGTGTGTACCTAGCCAAGCTTTCCCAGCCTACTGTCCTCTCCAAAGTCTGCCCAAGTTGCATCTGCTATTTCTCTCTAGATTGAGTTCTAGGTATATTCTGTGTTTTGCTTAAGATATCCTACTGACTCTGAACTCTTACACTCAATAGTTTTGCATTTTACAATTCCAGAGGCAGTAATGATAGAGGTAAGTGCCAAGAGATTCTTCTTCCTTTGTCATCTTGCCCTGGATACTATATTAAAGTTATTACAAAGCTCTGAAACTCAAGGAATAAAATATAAAAAGGAAACTATTACTACTTTTAGGATTCTCTTGGCTCTTTTTTGTTCTAAGTCCTCCCAAAATCCTACTGATAATGCATCCCTCTCCTATTTTTATGATGACATGTCCTCTCACCAAGTCCTTCCCATCAAAGATAATACATCTTCATTACTACTTTCTTCTAGAATATTCTTTCTTCTCCTTTTATCATTCTCTTGATGTTGCTTTATAATTTGGACTTCCTTGATTACCTATTAAACAGTTAGTAAGTCCCAATCAATGTCTAGTATCTCCAAGTCACATCCTAGAGGTCATTTATCTAAATATAATTGATCTGATGCCATCAATGCTTATTTGCAATTAACAGCCTATCTGACTAAGTTTGTCACTGGTATACTGCTGGTTCTAGAGTTCAAGTGTTCTATTTCTTTCAAGGTGTATCCTATACAAAGTGGATCTAGAACATTTTCCTCCAATAATTTTGTTTATAACCTGATGCCAGCTTATCTTACTTGTCTCCCGAGGTATTTGCATGAGCTCTAGGTCCAGTTCTACCTACTCACTATTTCACATAACACTTTAGTACATTCTAAGAACTGATAATAGGTTCTAGAGCGAATTCTAATTAGGAATTTGTTAGTATAAGGTATATCAAATGTATCACAAAAGGTCACTTACTAATTTGTGATTGATGATTTGATACTTGAGAAGTTCAAAAATGCGAAGTTTAGACAATGACAAAAGATGTTGTTAAGTCTGAGATCTAATCCTCAGACTATGAGTCCTTATATACAAAAAAGTGATAGTCTGTGCACTAGTACAGATCATCACCTGATTACTACCTATTGTTCTACATATGGTAGTGTCTTTGTGCTAAAATAATGATAACCTAACCATATGGAGGCTGTCCTTTGTTCTA
>Ga0153988_1000468_pt1 | contig 10564 bp, 11 predicted proteins | sample TSNC072MetaG_FD_104742 | JGI IMG/M metagenome (GOLD analysis project Ga0153988, IMG submission 104742) | Attine ant fungus gardens microbial communities from North Carolina, USA - TSNC072 MetaG | ecosystem: Host-associated > Fungi > Mycelium > Unclassified | place: USA: North Carolina, Jones...
ATTGTCCTTTGGACGAAAGTATAGATTCTGGGACCGTGGAAACTCTCATGTTCTATCATCCAGAGTCCACTAGGGACACTGAAGCAGATATTTCGTGAGGTGATAAAGGAGCTACCTCCGTGGGCGAAGGAATACATGAAGAGGCAAGATGATGGATAGGATGTCCCGGTAGATAATGTTAGATGTAGACAACACAATAACCATTGTTTTGCCTGTTCATCTTGCACCACATGATTAGTGAGCTCTGATGAATTGAGTGAGAAATTGATACGGGGAGATAATGCACTAATTACATTTGTGTAGTTGAGAATAAAGCTAGGATGAAAATCTACACCGCGACAAATCATGGATCATCGATGTTATGTCTCAGGCATTTTAGTCTTTGTAGAGCAGCAATCAATGGGTAGAAAACCATTGAGAGGAATTGAACAAGAGATGAGCTTGATCAAGGAAAGCCTGACAACATGTTTTATAGATGACGTACCTTGTATAGGGATCAACTTTGAGATTTGAGACCAATCGAAGCAGTGTCTGAAAGAGGAATCCCATGGGCGAAATGTTATTCTTTTCTTTGATCTTCTTGGAGTTGAAACGAGATATCACCTCTGCGGATAGGGTGGGAGAGCCTATGACTTCGTTACGTAGGCATTTAGAAGTAAATTAGACTAGCAGAGATGGCTGGACTGACCCCTTACATCGATAATTTATAGGTCAGGGAGAGAGAGATACCAGAATTTTTTCATGATGAGGACACCGATAAATCCTCTCTTGCTAGTCTTTGCACTACGAACAAACACGGGCTCTCTCCAGATTATCTTAATTAAAAAAACGAGCGTGATGATAACATGAGAGCATACATACTACGGTGAGATAGTGCCTATACCAACTAAGTGGGTTTTTTGATTCTGGAAAGATAGTCGGTCCAGCGGTCAAGAGAGAGAGAAAACGACTTCAGTTGAATCATGACAAGACTGGGGTGATGGGCCGGACATCTCAGTTCTCAAGAACAATGGTGTGCAAGCATGACACGACGCATCATCCATCCATTGACATTTGCATATGTCACCCTCCAGTAGCTGCTTTTTTTTTAATCTTGTTAATTGAATTTCAAAAGTGTGATGTGATTTTCTACTTTACATGAAGAAGCATCAGAAAACGGTCCAGTTTTCTCTGACTATCTCTGTCCAAGGAAGCGACGGTTCTTGATAAGCAGGTTCAAAAAAACCAGGCATAGTATCGCCTCGACCAAGATCACCCTTCCCCTGCCCCTCCTCCTTCAACGGTGCTTGAGTGACGATGTGTGGACTCGGATCTTGGTTATTCCATCCACCACTGCTTTGCGTGCTCGAGCGACTCGCAGCAGCAGTAGCAGTAAAGTAGCTAAAGTTGTTGGCGGCCCTTATATCGGTCAAAGCGCTGTGCCACTTTGCTCTAGGACTCCACTTGTGAGGGTGGGAAGATCGAGACAGGTTGGCGGATCGGTGGTGGTAGTAGTAGTAGTGGGGATCAACCAAGGGTGGTAGGACAGTGGAGCAGATCGAGAGCGGAGACGTCGGATAGAGGACTTGGCTTGGTTGGAAACAGGGTCCCAGAACGCACTTTGGAATTCGATTTTGGGGTCGGCATTCTGCTGGGAGAAGATGATGACGTTGTCAACACGAGAAGGGAGGTAGAACGTAGATGATGATCGCTGTGCAGAGGGAGAGCAATGAACTCGTGATTTGTTCGTATATGCGTGTGGTGGCGATCATACCTGTCAATCAGATGTTGAGGGATTTCCGTGGCCAGTGTTTCTGATGACTGCAGGAGAGACGTAGCCAAAAGAGCCGGCGAGGAGGTGAGTTGCTCGTCGGGAAAGCAGAAGAATTTTGCTTTGTGAAAAGAGGATCAAGAGGATCAAGGATGGGGAAATGGACGTGCCTGCATCAGTGACATGAGAGTCTAGATGGCTGGCTAAGATCTCCTGTAGAAAATGACAAAGAGCTTTCGTGCAAGCTATTTTCTAGCAAGTTGTCCATGGGATATGAGTCCACATTGTTTTCGAAATGCATCTCCACAAGCGAACATGACAGCGGAAAGGGATACAAAGCCACTTTAGACGTCCGGCCCAACACTTGAAAAGATCAGGCTCAGTGCAAACATAAATGACTCAGTTCCTCCCCAATGTATTATGGACACAGAGCCAAAAGCGTGGGAACCCAGTTACGACCACACTCTCTTCAACAGAGCACGAGCCAAACTCTCTCTCCTAAGTGCGGACAGCCGCACAAATGTTTCCATAATACCAGGCATAGTGATCGTAATTCTCAACTTGACGCTCCCAGAAGACGTAACATGCCCTCCGCCCATCTCTCTTATGCAGGCGATCTGGAAAGCCATGAGCTCTCCGATAACTTTGAAGTTGACTGCACGAAGGGTGTAGTTTTTCTGGACCGCAAGAACATTGTCTCTGGCCATTGTCACCTATCGATCCCATATCGCTTAACTTGAACAGGATGGGAATTCCTGAGTGGGTGTGATGCCGTTGACTGTGTCTGCGGAAAGTTTAACTGGGGCTCCTATGGTTGGTTTTTTTTCTACGCACACAGCAATGGGAAATCTCCCACAGTAAGACACTCTCCGACGGGGAGAGTCGCTCCTTGGCCATGAGGAGGAGGATGTCGCTCATAGGTACCCATCAGTCAGCATCCTTTACCAGACAGAAAGTGAGGTTGTTGGACCCAGTGACCCGTGGATGGTCTACATCATTGTGATCTGGGTCCCGACTTTTTGCATGTATCAATGTGATGGATAATGATGCCGTTGGCATCTGTCATCTCACCTTGACTCGCTTTAGTTCTTTGCAGTCTAGAGCAGCAACGAGCATAGCGACAGAAGATGGGTTTTCGCAGTCTAATCCTCACCCTAATGGCAGGTGCTGGTTTCACTGAAGCTGTGTGGGGTCACCCACAACAAGGTTTTATGGTGTCCCTGGCTCATTGGGACAGTGTTTCGAGTATGCCTATTGTCATTACCGACTATAGTTATGACTTGGCCAACTTTAAGCCCCCTGCCGCAACGGGATTCAACGGCGATACCAATCCCATTACAACGGTTGGAATTTCGCTGGAAATAGTGTTTCGTTCCCCTTCCAAAAGGTCAACCAGCATTTCCTTGGCGTTGTTATAATAGCCTCTGGTTCAACTATCACTGGCACAGACAATATTCTCGATTGGTATATGCATTACAACGCCCATAGCCGTATAGAAAGGAGTGGCGTCAACTTGACCGGTCACGAGTCCAGGGTCAATTGGCACATCTCAGCCACTATTGAGTCAGATGATGAGACCGTCTGGCCAGGTTTACTATACCTGGGATGATGTCAAGGATACTAATCTAAACTTGGCAATCTTTTAATCATATATATTCTAATTTGATATCACTCAAACCAACATTCCCTTGCTAGTTCTGTTGTCGATCTCCGGACCCGCCCAGCCAGAAGCACATCGTCCTTGTCTGGGAGTGCTTTCGCTGATAATCCTTGCCCCTTCTCTCTCATCAATGTTGTTCCTCAGCCTCCTCCAGAATATGAGCCCTTCAATCTTCCCCTCACTCACTCAATATGTTTAGTAACTGTCTCAAATTGTTGAGGGTCTTCACACTGCTTTTGACTCTCTGACAACGATGGATTACCCGAACAGCCACAAGCTTATTCTGGTCATTGCTGATGGTATGGTTAAGGGCGCTGGAAATACATTGACGACTCTTGAAATCTTTTTGTCCATGATGACTGACTTTATTGTCGCTCTTCAAGGCATCATTGAATTTCAGTCTTGTGTCGCGATTATGGATGATCAAAGATGGCCAAAGTCTACTCCAGCTCTATGACTATGATGATACTGTGGAATGCTCGAAGCAACAGCGTGAGCCCAATGTTGCCAAATTTGGCAGCCTCTCGAAGCTAATGACGCGAAATAGGGCAATCGTGGCAAGCGCGACCACTAGATTATGTTGATGGAATCCTTGCAGAAGGTCATGTTCGATGAGAGGATAACGACGAATTTTTCAATATGATTTGGAGTGCAACTGTTGTTGACATCGTTTGCAGCATATGCCTTGCAATATCTCAATAGGAATGTACAGGTTGAGTCTGTGCTCTTTTCGTCTCAGCCCATGTTTTTCTCGTTGAACAGCGATGATGAATTTCATTTTGGGCATGGCACGTATGAGAAAGCGAGGTTGATAAGACTGCACAGTATCATGATGATGTCCCTCTTTCTCAGTCTTCAGCCTCATGATAACGATCTCGAAAGCATGTCGATTACCGCAGGGGTAGTGGGGGTTGGGAGGCTGGATGTTGGAGAGATGTTTTGTACAGGGGCAGCTTTCTTGCCTAATTTGTGTCGAGGGCCCCTGGTCGTCGCAACAGCTGTTATGTTTCCTAGAACATTTCTCGATCATTTGCTTACATCTCTGTTAGTACTCCACCGTCTTGGAGTTTGACATTCTACAGCAAATATACGTATACTTACAATCCGGTATTTTAAGTAGTCGCTCTGTACCCCTGAGATCCAGTCTTCGTATCTGGATCTGAGGTGCGTATTCTATCTTTTATCTTAACAATATACTTATGGTCTTCGTATCTGGATCTCAGTTTGATTCCAGCTATCTAGCATCTTGAGTGACATTGCGAATATATTCTTCTACACTTTGGCATGTAGATTATCTTGGTACATAGTAGTGCATTTTGGAAATTGAAGTGGAGATGGCTTAGACTTTGATAGGAACTCTGTAGCCACTGCTGGTGTCAATGTATGCCCAGAATGGACTTGAAGTAAAATGCCACTGGCAGCTTTGGAACAGGTTACGCAAAAATGTATAATAAATCAAATTTACCCATATATTTACTGACCGGAGTCGGGATTTGAACCTGTTCATGTTTGATAAATTTTTTTCATGCCTCGTTGAATGGTTTTTATACCCATGACTACTATTCCACAAAGACCACAATGTATGAGACGCAATATCCAAGGCCCATGAGTTGTTTATGGTGTAGATTTCCATTATTCTGAACTATGTAAATATAACTAATGTATTTATTATAGAGATTATGGGACGAAGATGAGAGAAGAGGCAAAAGGTAGATTGAACTATTAATCTAGCAGTAGATGCTTTGCTTTTATACCTAGGATGAATACTACTAGAACATTTGTTGTGCTCATAGAATCATAGGACTAAATAGAAGGAATAGAAACTGATGGAATCGTCTAGAAAGCCTTATGACTGTGCTCGTCTGCATGACTCAGCTTGCTTATTGGGATAAGTCTGAGAATATTCTACATTTATCATGTTGACTAGTGCAGATTCCTCAAGTCACTGTCATCCAGGAATTATCTCTCTGTTTTATTGGTATCAATTTTCTTGCTCAATTCATCATAACTCACTGATTATGTGGTTGAAAATAAACAGAAGACCAGATGAAAGCATATGGCTACACGGAGAGGAAGTACCAGGACCCTTCAAGTTGGAAGGCAGCGAGCTGACAGAAATAACACAAAAGAAAGCTTACAAAATGATACTAAGACATTGAAACAGACAGCCTGGAAATGATCCAACAAAAAGGAAAATGGAAAAGACTAAGAATGAACTGTTGCAAAAAACAGGAGTCTGCATAACCGTAAATGACATATGGACAAACAATGAAAAAGGAATAATCCCACCCAAGATTAGTGACTTTCTATGGAAATTGAACCATAACAGACATAAGGTGGGCACATGGTTCCTAAAAATTAGAGGATGGGAGAACAGAGCCCATTGCAAGTGCAGAAAATTAGAAACCATAGATCACATTATAATGGAATGCCCACTGAATAAAGGACACAAAATATGGGAATACATGGAAAGTGAATGGAAACAGACTTTCCCAAAGACCCAATGTGTTATCAATGGGCTGTGATAGCTCTTAGTGATCACCCTAAATAGATGTTCAGAAAGAACTCGATGGAGTTCTTTGTTGGATTGCTTAACTACTTATACAACTTTTACAAGTGGCTGTACACTACTAGTCCACGATCACATGCCCTTCTGGAATGTTCTATGACTATGTGATATGATTACTTAAGCTTCCCATGCTATTTATATCTTGACTCCATTATATAACTTTGTTATGAGAGCCCCAAAAAGGAACTAACTTTCTGTGCATTTAATATCTAATCTATAACCTCAAGTCATACAATGGGATTGAGATATAAATAGCATGGGAACTTAGATAATCAGATCATGTGACAAGGTCAGGTGATCATAGAACATTCTGGAAGGATATGTGATCATGGACTAGTAGTCATATAGCCACTGTAAAATAGTATAAGTAGTAGACCAACCCAACGAAGAACTCTATCGAGTTCTTCCTGAACATCCACCTAGAGTGATCACTAAGGGCTATCACAGTCTATCAATAACAAACTTAATGTTGTGGATCAAGTGTTCAAATGCACGGGAAATTATTTCCTTCTTGGGGTTCTCATAATATGGCCCTCCCTTCAAGTTTTCTTGTCCCGAGGAATTTTTCCATCGATTCCAATTCTCGTCCCATCTTTTTTCTCTTTCTTTCTCGTATCTTCTCTTTCCCCAGCCATATAGTAATTTTGCTGTGAATTCCCTTGGTAGTTCCCGATTAAATTCCTTCTCTTTTTCTTCCTGCTCTTGTCACCTGAGTTTTTCGGCCTCTTCTCCATACTCCCTCTTCAACTCTTCAACCAACTTTTTCGCGTTCTCCAAGTTTTCTCTGTTTTTCCAGGTGTCTTTTTCCGCCATATATCCCTTCCATCTAACCAAGAACTTTTCTTTCCCTCTCACCGTCCTTTTATTTAAGATTTTCTCCACTTCAAATTCCTCTTCTCCTTCAATAATGACCAGTTTTGGTGGTATCTTCTTCTGCCCTTCTACTTGTGGTTTATAGAGCTGTACTCTACTTACGTTAACTACGGGGTGTATCTTAATAGACTTAGGCAGTTCTAATTCTACTACGTTATTAGATATGATCCCTTTGACCTTGTAGGGCCCCACAAATTGTAAGAAAGCTGAACTCCAAGCCAGAATAAAGCCAACTGCTCTTTGTTCAGTAATTGACAAAGAGAACTCGATAGAGTCCCCATTAGATTTGCTACACTATATATACAATTACTATTGTGGTTATGCATCTTGTCTCCCACAGTCCTCATGCCTATCAGCTGACTTCTGTGTCACATGCTGTGACTGTGACTGTGATGTGAATATTCTGTGACCTTGGTCATACCTTTGTGACTCTGTGACTGTCACATGATATTTCCCACACTCCACCTTAGTAATAATCTAAAAGAAAAGAAAAGAAAAAGAAAAGAAATATAAATAATAACTGAGCTATTTTGCCAAGTTATGACACAAATCATTTGGTTAACTTCTCTGATCTCCTTCCTTTCATCTGCCATTTCAAGTCCTTCATGCTTAGTAGTACTAAGTCCCCTACTCTGTATTCCTCTTCCTCTCTGTACTTTCTATTCACGAACTTCTTCATTTCCTCCTGCACTTTACCTAGTGTTGCTTTTGCTTCCTCCTGGATCTTTTTCATTCTCTCTACGAATTTTCCTACCACTTCATATTTCCCCTTTCTTCTCCCTTCGAACCCCATCCTTGGATCTTGACCATAGTTTGCTTTGAATGGCGATATTTTTGTTGCTGCGTGAATTTTGTTATTATACGCAAATTCTGCCGTTCCTAGCCAATCTGGCCACTGTTCCTGTCTATGATTGATGAAGACCCTCAGGTACTGTTCTAACTCCTGGTTTATCCTTTCCGTTTGCTTATCTGTTTGTGGATGATAGGCTGTTGAAAGTTTCATTTGGATTCCCAATAAGTTATTCAGCTCCTTCATCATTCCCACTGCAAACTGTACCCTCCTATCTGATACGATGCTTTCTGGAAGTCCATGTAGCTTCTATATGTGATCTTGAAATAGCTTTGCAAGCCCTTCTGCTGACATTTTCTCTGTTGTCGCTATAAAGTGTACTATTTTTCTAAAGTGGTCGCACACTACTAAGACAGTGTCATATCTCTGAGCTAATGGTAGTTTGATAATGAAGTCTGCCGAAATATGACTCCATGACTTCTTGGGAATTGCATTGGGCATTAATTTTCCTGCTGGCGCTTTGCTCCAATTTTTATACCTCTGACAAGCATCGCATCTGTCCACATATCTTCCTACTTCCTTCATTACTCCTGGCCACCAATAATTCCTGGTGACCAATTCCATCATCTTCCATCTCCCTCCATGCTCTTCTATTGGGGTATCATGGTAGAGTCGTATTATTTCTCCTCTGAGTTTCCCTCCTGGCACATATATTCTTCCCTCCTTCATTACTATCCCGTCCTCTATTTCCCATTCTTCGTCTTTCAACATCTTTATTCCCACCTTCTTTAGTTCTTCCACTGCCTTCACTATCTTTTTGTCACTTTCCTGTGCCCTTTTGATTCTTTCTTTCAGATCTCCTTCTTCCACTAGCATTTCTGCTCTCCTGATCCATTCTGGCTTTATCAGTTTCTGGTCTTCGTTATCCCTTTCTATCCCTTCCTGCCAGTCTGGTCTCCTACTCAGTCCATCCGTCTTTCCCATGCTTTTTCCTGGAACGTGCTTTAATGTAAAATTAAACCATAATAGGTATAAGGCCCATCTTGCTTGTCTTTGGTTCAGTTTTTGACTCGTCATAAAGTACTGGAGGTTTTTATGGTCCATCCAGATTTCAAATTCAAGTTTTGCCCCTTCCAAGTAGTGTCTCCATGCTTCTAGACACCTAATTACTGCCAGCATCTCTTTGTCATGGATTTTGTAATTTCGCTCCATAGCATTTAACGACTTGGAGATGAAGGCCACCAGTCTCTACTTTCCATCCTCACATTTCGTTGATAACACTCCTCCTGTTGCATAGTCTGAGACGTCCACCTCCACTCTCATCTCTCTATCTATGTCTGAAATAGCTAAAACTGGTTCTGTAGTGAATACCGTTTTGAGTTTCCCAAATGCTTCCTCCTGCTCCCTTTCCCACTTCCATTTCTGCTCCTTTCTGACCAGTACGTGTAATAGTGCAGCTATTCTGGCAAAGTCTTTTATGAACCTTCTGTAATAGTTGGCTAGGCCCAAGAACTTTTGTACTTTTTTAACGTTTCTAGGTGCTGGCCAGCTTAACACTCCTTCCACCTTTTTCTTTTGTATTTCCACCCCCTTTGAACTGATTACTACTCCCAGAAATTCTACCTCTCTTACTTTCCATTTACAGTTCTCTGGTTTCACAAATAGGTCATTCTCCTCCAACCTTTTTAACACTTCTCCTATTAGCACATTGTGCCCTTCCTCAGTGTCTATAGCTACCAAGATGTCGTCGATAAAGGTTGCAGTATTTATTAGATCCTGGAACAGGTCATTCATCATTGTTTGAAAAGTGGTGGAGGAGTTAGTTAACCCGAAGTACATAACCGTGGGTTCATAGGCTCCAATATGTGTCATGAATGCTGCTTTCCATTCATCTCCTTCTTTGATCCTGACATTATTGTATCCCCATCTTAGATCTAGCTTCGTAAACACTTTTCTCTTTCCTACTCCATCCAATATATCTGCTATGAGAGAGAGGGGGTATCCATTCTTTATCGTCCATTGGTTTACATGTCGGTAATCCTGTACCATTCTTTGCTTTCCGTTCTTTTTTGCTATAAAATATACTGGCAAAGTTTGGGGTGACTTGGAAGATCAAATATACCCTTTTCTTAGTTAGTCCTCCATGAATGCCTGTACCTCCTCTCTTTCTTCTCTTGATAGTGAATATACCTTTTGTCATGACTTGGCAAATTGGCTAAGTTATTATTTATATTTCCTTTCTTTTCTTTTCTTTTCTTATTTACAACTACAAGGTGGAGCACAGGAAAGTATCATGTGACTTTGTCACAATGTCACAATGGTGTGACGGAGGGTCACAGATGGTCATGTCACAGTCACAGTCACAGTAGGTCACATGATGAGAGTAACATGAGGACCATGGGAGAGTAAGCGCATAGCCACAGTAGTAAAGTGTATAAGTAGTAGAGAAATGAGCGAGAACTCCATCGAGTTCTTTTTGTCAAACTCTGAACAAAGAGGCAGTTGGCTTAATTCCAGTCATCGGACTTTAGACGCTGACACTAGAACTCGATTCCACATCTAGAGCACCGTCCGCCTTGGACCTTGCTCAATCTTATTCTCATTTTACATCAACCCTCAGTCGCTGATCATCACGATCAGTAACCACCTCCATACATAGCCGGGCCCTTGGCTTAAGGGGACTGCAGGTGGAGACACAGTACCAAGCTCAGGTATTGCGTTCGAGACCTGACCTTACAATTGAGTGGTGTTGAGTAGATTACTTGTACTTTTCTTGGTATAAACCTTGTGCTGCGCTCTATTGTGAGTTGGTACACGCAGAGGATTGACGGTTACCACTAGTGGGCCGTCTAGATTAGGGATCTCCCCTGTTGGAGTGATAGTCTAACCATAGTATTAGGGCAGTAGTCAGTAAGGCAGTAG
>Ga0153988_1000469_pt1 | contig 10553 bp, 13 predicted proteins | sample TSNC072MetaG_FD_104742 | JGI IMG/M metagenome (GOLD analysis project Ga0153988, IMG submission 104742) | Attine ant fungus gardens microbial communities from North Carolina, USA - TSNC072 MetaG | ecosystem: Host-associated > Fungi > Mycelium > Unclassified | place: USA: North Carolina, Jones...
AACAAAGGACAGCCTCCATATGGTTAGGTTATCATTATTCCAGTACAAAGACACTACCATATGTAGAACAATAGGTAGTAATCAGGTGATGATCTGTACTAGTACACAGACCATCACTTTTCTGTATATAAGAACTCATAGTCTGAGGATTAGACCTCAGACTTAACAACATCTTTTGTCACTTGTCTAACTTCACATTTTTGAACTCTTTAAAGTATCAAAGCACCCATCACAAATAGTTAGTGACCATTTGTGATAATCTCCACTGATATTAATTGCCTTGAGGTTGTTCTAGGCTCATTTTGAGTGTTATGAAGAAGGCTTCTGCTGAGCCTAGAACCAAAGCATTGATCATGGTGGTTTTTGAGATATTGGCAATTTAATAAATGGTACCACAGTGGTTACTTGTTGATCTGTCTGATATCTCAGCCAATATTGATTGCCTCAAGACATGACTGGTATCAGTTGAAAGGTCTTTTTGAGGGCTTTTTGTAGTTGTTAAGACTATGAGAATTGTCAAAGAATTGATGGAGATATAGCCAAATGAAGTTTGTGATAATCTCAGTACTTCTTCCAGGACAGAGCCAAGAGAGTAGAAGGACACTTAATGTAGTATATAAAGAAGTATTCAATAGCATTAGATTATAGATTGTATATGTACCTAACAATGGACTTGAGATTGATTTTTTATGATTTGAGAGATGAAGAAAGAAAGCATAACAGACTAACTATGACACAAACTTATAATACAGTGTTATAGCAAGTAGACTGACTTTAACCTCATAGATTGTTGGGGAAAGAGAACATAGAAACCTAAGAAACAACACTATCTGCTGTTCCACAAACTGTTGTAGGAAGGGAGCATAGCAGACTGACTTCAACACAACTTTAATAATGTAGCTAGGCTGAAGGCCTGGATGAAAACCTCATCTACCATATATACAAGACCAAATGTGGAATGATGGCTACTGAATCAGAACTGACCAAGCAATTGTTACATGACCTCTCTTTTTACTGAAAAATTCTCTTAAATTCAAATTAATTCAGAATAAATTCAAATAAATTAGAATAAAATTAGACCAGGCAGTGTAGCAACTTAGCCTAAGATGACTTAATCACCTTCTAAGTCCAAGTTGACAAGGAGAACTCAATAGAGTTCCCATTTGATTTTCTATACTATATATACAACTACTATTGTAGCTATGTACTTCACCTCCCACAGTCCTTATGTTACTTGTCATGTGACTAGCCTGTCATGTGTTGTGACCTGTGATATGACCATTCTGTGACCAATATCATACCTTTTTGTAACATTGTGATAGTGACATGACTCCTTTCCCATGCTTCACCTTTATAGTAGTGATTCAACTAAATAAATGAAAATGAAAATTGAAAATGAAAATTGAAAATGACTTAGCCATTTTGCCAAGTCATAACAGGCAGTGAGCAAAGCAACTTACAATAGTGCAAATATAAGGGAGTAGAAATGTCACAGAAAAGTGACTACTAAATAGTGTCATGGAGGTATAACAAAATACCTGTTCAAATGAACTACATAAATAGCTGGATCCTCATTAGCAAGTAGCCTTGCTAACATCACCCTTTTGGTATAGTGGTAAACCATACAGTATGTAACTACTGGTCCATAGCACAACTGTGACAAGAAAGATTTGTGACAAAAATGAAGGAAATCCAAGAAGAGGCAAAAGCAGTACTAGAGAAGGCACAGGAAGAAATAAAGAAATATGCTAATAGAAAGAGAGCAGATGTAAGAAAGCTAAACTCCAAGCTGGAATAAAGCCAACTGCTCTTTGTTCAGCAATTGACAAAAAGAACTCGATAGAGTTCCCATTAGATTTTCTACACTACTTATACAACTACTACATGGTCTGTGCACTATCTTCCCATGCCTATCATGTGACCAATCATGTGACATCATGTGATGTGATGCTGTGATATCCTGTCATGTGACTGTGACACTTGTGACATGATACTTTCCCGTACTCCCTTCTGTGTAGTAAGTCCAAGATAAAAGAAAAAGAAAAGAAAAGAAAAGAAATATAAATAATGACTTAGCCATTTTGCCAAGTTATGACATCACCCTCCTCTTAAGTTTCCTCGTCCTGAGAAATTTTCTACAACTCATAGTATGGGTCAGTCATATTGCCCATTTTGTCATCATCTTTTTCTGTTCATTCTCTAACTCTTGAATTTTCTTCCTTGATTTCTTCTTCCTCTGTTATTGTTTCTATTTTTCTTTCCCCTGATCACCTTCCTTTCCACTGTCTCCAATTCCTTTCCAACCTTCCCCAATATTCTTGATTGTGCCTTTTATCTGATCATCTGAACAGTTTTCTTGCTGTAAATCTTCCTGGTAATTCTCCTCTTCTAAATGTTCATTCTTCATGTTCTTGTCTTGCTACATCTTCCATGTCTTGTCGATATTCCTTTTTGAACTCTTCGATTGCTTTTTTTGCATTCTTTAAGTTCTCCTTTCCTTTCCATGTATCTGACTCTGCTGTAAATCCTTTCCAGCATACCAAGTATTTATCCTTTTCTCTAACTTGTTGCTTATTCAGAATCCTCTTCACCTCCTATTCTTCTTCCCCTTCAATTATTACCAGAGCTGGTTGCTCCTTCTTCTGCCTTTCCACTTGCCCTATGTATTTACGTATCCTACTAACGTTTACTACTGGATGTATCTTTACTGTACTAGGTAGTTCTAATTCCACTACATTTGGTGATACGATCTTCTTAATCTTGTAAGGGCCTACAAATCTCTCTGTCAACTTCTCTGTTCTCCTTCTCACCATCTGGTATTTCAAGTCCTTAGTACTGAGCATCACTAAGTCCCCTACTTTGTAGTCATCAACCTCTGCTCGTTTTCTATCTGTATACTTCTTCATCTCCTCCTGTGCTTTTCCTAGCATTGCTTTTGCTTTCTCTTGAATCTCCTTCATTTTCTTCACAAATTTTTCTGCCCCTTCATATTTTCCTTTCTTTCTTCCCTCGAATCCCATCCTTGGGTTTTGTCCATAATTTGCCTTGAAAGGCAACGTTTTAGTACTTAAGTACGTTTTATTATTATATGTGAACTCTGCTGTTCCCAACCATTCTGGCCATTGTTCCTGCTGTCAGAATAGCTAACTCCTGAGCCGGAATAAAGCCAACTGCTCCTTTATTAGTGTTTGACAAGGAGAACTCGATAGAGTTCTCATTAGATTTGCTACACTATATATACAATTACTATCATGGTTATGCACCTTGTCTCCCACAGTCCTCATGTCCATCAGGTGATCCCTTTGTCACATCCTGTGACTGTGACTTCATTGTGATGTGACTGTGACCATTTCTGTGACTTATGTCACACCTTTTTTGTGACTCTGTGACTAGTCATGTGATAATTCCCATACTCCACCTTAGTAATAAAAGAAAAAGAAAATAAATATAAATAATGACTTAGCCATTTTGCCAAGTTATGATACCTGCCTGTGATTAGTGAACATCCTTAAGTACTGTTCCAACTCCTGATTTATCCTCTTTGTTTGTCCATCTGTTTAAGGGTGGAATGCCATTGACAATTTACTCTTAATCCCCAACATCTTGTTCAGCTCTTGCATTAATCCTGCCGCAAATTGTGGTCTCCTGTCTGATATGATACTCTCAGGCAGACCATGTAATTTCCACACATTGTCTCTGAACAACTGTGCTAGCCCCTCTGCTGATGTTTTCTCCATAGTAGGTATAAAATACACCATTTTTGTTAACCTATCAACTACTACTAAGATCGAATTATATCCCTGAGCTAAAGGCAGCTTAGTGATAAAGTCTGCCAATATATGTGTCCAAGGTTTTTCCGGAATTGAGTTAGGCATTAATTTGCCAGCTGGTTGCTTTGTGCAATTTTTATTTTGCTAGCAGGCATTGCATCCCTCTACATACTGCTTTACTTCTTTCGTAACCCCTAGCTACCAAAAATTTCTAGTGACCAATTCTACTGTTTTCCATTGCCCCCTATGCCCTCCTATTAGCATGTTATGATGCAGCCTAATTATCTCTGCTCTAAGCTTGTCATCTTTTGGTACATAGACTTTTCCTTTTTTGTACATTACACTATCGACTTTTCTCTACTCCTCATCTCTTAACATCTTTACCCCTGCTTGTTTCATTTCTTCCACAGCTTTTACCACTTCATTATCCTTTACTTTTGACTTTCTAACCTCCTCTAGTAGATCTATCCTGTTTACTATTATTTCTACTACCTCTGTTCTTCTTACTTCTAACCATTTTGGTTTTACCAATGTCTCATCCTCATTATCCTTTTCTACTCCTACCTCCCAGTCTAGTCTTCTGCTTAGACTATCTGCCTTCTCTATCTTACTTCCCAGAACATGTTTTAGCATAAAATTGAACCTAGATAAGTATAAAGCCCATCTTGCTTGTCTTCGATTTAATTTTTGTGCCTTCATAAAGTATTCGAGGTTTTTATGATCTGTCTAGATCTCAAATTTAACTGTTGTTCCCTCTAAGAAGTGTCTTCATGCCTCCAAGCATCTGATTACCACTAACATTTCTTTGTCATGTATTTTGTAGTTTCTTTCTATATCACTTAAAGATTTTGAAATGAAAGCAACTGGTCTCCACAAGTTGTCTGAGCACTTCATTGATAATACTCCTTCAGTTGCATAATTTGAAGTGTTTGCTTCTATCCTAAACTCTTTGTTCAAGTCTGGTGCTGCTAATATTGGTTTTGTTGTAAAGACTTCTTTTAACTCATCAAATGCCTTCTGTTGGCTTTCTCCCCATACCCACTTCACATCCTTCCTGGTGAGCATATTCATCAGCCTAGCTACTCGAGCAAAATATTTGATAAACCTCCTGTAGTAATTTGCGAGGCCTAAAAATTTCCTGACATCTTTTATATTCTTTGGCTCCAGCCAACTCAACACTCCATCCACCTTTTCCTTCTCCATTTCTATTCCATTTGGTCCTATAACAACACCTAAGAACCCTATTTTCTGTACTTTTCACACACATTTTTCTGGCTTGATATACAAGTCATTTTCTTCCAATCTCTTCAATATTTCCTTCACAATCTCATTGTGTCCCTCCTCTGTTTCTGTCTCCACTAGTACATTATCCACAAATGCTGCGACTTTTCCTTTGTTGATCAAATCCCTTAGAATTTCATTTATCATTACCTGGAATGTAGCTAGCAAGTTTGTCATTCCAAAGAATATTACTGTTGGCTCAAAGGAGCCCATATGCATCGTGAACACTCCCTTCTACTCATCTCCTTCCTTTATTCTCACGTTATTGAATTCTCGCCTCAGATCCATTTTAGTGAATATTTTCTTACTCCCTATATTGTCAATTAGATCTGTGATCAATGGGTAGTTGTTTTCACTGTCTGGTCATTTAGGTTATGGTAGTCCATCACCATTTATTTACTCCCATCCTTTTTGCCTACAAAGAAAACTGGCGATGTTTGAGGGGATTTAGATGGTCTAATATACCCCTTTCTTAGCTGGTCCTCTATGAATTTCTGGACTTCTTCTCTTTCTATTTTAGATAATGGATAAATATTTTCTTTCCACAGTTTGAACGTCTCTTTGAGATCTATAGCATGATCCCAAATTTTCCTGGTTGGCATCCTTTCTGACTCTACCTTTCCAAACACTTTCTTCCACTTCAAAAACCTTTTTGGGACTATTTCCTTGATTTTTCTGTAGTTCTCCTCCATCTCTTCCTCTTTTCCCCAATCTTCTTTGTCATCTATTGTCCATCTGACAATTTTCTCTTCCTCTAGGGTTACTACCCTTTTGACCTTTTCTTTTGTTTGACTCCCTCTACCACATAGGGGCGGGTATCTTGTCATCTTGACTTCTCCAGTTTCCTAATTTATCTCAGGGTTGTGTGCTACCAACCATGGTATTCCCAGAATTACTTCTGTCTTCTCTAAGTCGTACACATCTATCCTCATTCTTTCTACATGGCCTTTATAATACACATTGCACTTTACTTGGTGTGTAATGGCCCCTCCACTATTATTTGTCTTGTCTATATTTCTGACCATTATTGGTCTTTCTAATTTCTTTAGCTTGAACCCATGTCTAGCCGCTATTCTTTTGTCTATGAACATCTCAGTGGCATCACTGTCTAAGAGTGCTTTTACAGTTATGCCTTCGTGCATATTCAACTTTTCTACTCCAATACTCATTCACACTTCTCTTAGCATTTTGAAGGTTCTCCTGACCTCCCTTTGACTACCTCTCTCTTTGGCTGTGCTTTCCAACTCTCTTGGTCATGCACCGCTTTGCTGCACTTTTTCCTCTGTGGGGTGCGCTGCTTTCTTTTCCTCTTTTTTTTGACATCCACATGATCTCTACCTATTCTTGATCACCTCCTGCCTCTTATTTTTCTCCACATAACACCCCTTCTCTCCACACCTTTCGCACTGCACATATGTCACTATCACTTCTTTTGTGTACCATCCTAACTCCAGTAGGCATGCCTCTTCTGGCACTTCTTTGCCACAATGTTTCTCCACTCTCTTTGTTAACTCTGCCACTGAACTCCTCCTCCACCCTTCTTGCTGCACTTCTTGTGGCTCAGCCATGCACACCGCCTCTCTCTCCTCTGCTCTCCTCAATCTCCTCTTCTTTTCCTACACTTTTTCCTTTACAGGGTACACCGGCTTCTCCTCTTGCTGCGCCTTTTATGACCTTGTTACATATGCTGCCTTTTCCTTTCTTATCCATAATGGGCACTCCTTGCATTTGTGCCCCTTCTCCCTATACTTAAAACACTCAACCTCTACTACTTCTACTCTCCTTATTATTTTTTCTTCTACTCCACATTGCATTACTCTACTCTTCAATACTTTAAACTTATTTTGGGGTATTGTTACCCCTTTCTCTGTCTCTTTCTGCTTTCTGCAATTTTGGGCCAGGTGCCTGAACCCTTTGCAACCAAAACACAACTTTTTTCTCCTTCCCTCAAGTTCTTTCCTCAGTTTGGCAAGAGAGTGTTTTTCTTTGAGCAAGTTGCTCATGATAGAGTTATATTGTTCCAAAGACATGGTGGTATGTCTCTGGAAGAGGTTACGGATTTAATGGCAATTCTTGCTATATAAACTATATCTACTGGAGTGCAAGATCTTCACCTAGCCAGATGCCTACTGCCCTACTAACTACTGCCCTAATATTATGGTTAGACTATCACCCAATGGATAGGATCTCTAATCTAGATAGCCTTCTAAAAGTAACTGTCACTCCTCTGCATGTACTACTCACAATGGAGCACAGCACAAGGTTTATACTATGAAGCAATACAAGTAAACTACTAAACACCACTTGATTACAAGGTCAGGTCTCAGTAGTAATACCCAAGCTTGGTACTATACTTCCACCTACTGTCCCTAACTGACAGTGAAGTCCTCTTAAGCCAAGGACCTGGCTATATATGGAGGTGATTACTGATCATGATAATCAGCAACTGAGGGTTGATTTATGATGAGATAAAGGATTGAGCAAGGTCCAAGGCAAACAGTGCTTGGATGTGAATTGAGTTCTAGTGTAAGAAAGCTAAACTCCAAGCCGGAATAAAGCTAACTGCTCTTTGTTCAGTGATTGACAAAGAGAACTCAATAGAGTTCCCGTCAGATTTTGTACACTATTTATATATGAAAAGTAACCCTAACCCTTCTCTTTTATCCCATGCTTCCTTATGAGTCACTTTCCTCTTGTGCATCCATCGTTAAGAAAATAAAGAAATGAAAATGAAAAGAAAAATAATAATCAGAAAATAAAAGAAAAGAAAAAGAAAAGAAATATAAATATTAACTTAGCCATTTTGCCAAGTCATGACAGCAGAAGTATCATGACTTGGCAAAACAGCTAAGTCATTATTTATATTTCTTTTCTTTTCTTTTCTGGACTTACTATACAAGAATAGAGTACAAGAAAGTATCATGTGACTAAGTGTCACAAGGTCATGGGTCACAGTCAGGTGATGTCACATGACTAAGTTACATGAAGATTGTGGGAAAGTAGTGCACAGACCATGTAGTAGTTGTATAAGTAGTGTACAGAATTAAATAAGAACTCAATGGAGTTCTCCTTGTCAACTTAGAATTGAAGGATGATTAAGTCATCCAGGCTAAGTTGCTACACCATTCATGGTTAAAGCAATGTTTCCAGAATTGGTACCTGTTGTCATCTACCATATACTAGCCCTTGCAGCTTATTTGAAAATATACAGACATAGTTTACCTGGTTTGGTTTCTAGTCTAGGGGGGTTTGTTTTGGGGTTGGCCTTGCAGCACTACACCATATCTCTGTAATATTTGAGCTTGTGAGGTCCACTGTATTTTTGGCACTTTGACCTATGAGCTTAGCATAAGAATGTTGAGTAATCCCATTTCCAACAATTGTGGCACTATGGGATGCCAGGGTTCATGTTGGTGCCTCTAATGGTAGCAATATTGCACCCATAATTGAAAGAGTAGTTGATGAGGAGTTTTGCTTTGGACCTGTTTTGAGAGTCCCATATATCTAGCCACACAATGGCCATGTTGGACTTAGGTGAGGCTTTGATTACCCTTGGTTTTGATGCCAGGGAGATTGATTCAAAAAGACCTGTTTGCCTGATGATGTTAGTAATATCATCACTGGAGAGGTTGCATCCATTAGGTTGGACATATGGGGTGCCTATGATTTTTAGGTATGACTTTGATTGAGGTAGGTGAGGGGATGAGACTTTGTCATGGTTGATACCTTTGATTGACTTGAGATACCGTTCAATTGTGTTGAGGTCACTGGCAACTGGAACACTGTTGGTTGCGATGGAAATGCCTCCTGTGCACAGTCGAATGTATTCCGTGCATAGATTGGACTTGATGTTCTTCAAAAGATTGTTGATGAGGTGCACATGGGCACCCGCGTCTTCCATGATTCTATCGGTGTGTTTGTCGGGGAGGGGGACAATAGCCTGTTTTCTAGATGGGCCTTTTGTTGTAACCTGGATCTTCCTTCCTTTGATGGTCGGTTTGTTGAGTGCTGCATTGTGAATCTCGATGATTTTCTTATCTGGGAGGGCAGGGAAAGCTTCCTTTATTTTTAGAATGTTAGCCGCCAACGCTGTAACTTGTGCAAAAGATTTGGTGGGGTTTGTCCTGTTAGTGTCTTTGGCAATGCGACCGGCTTGACGATTTTTCGATTTCTCGAGCTGTTCCTTGGTGGGGCGTGGAGGGATGGGTGGCGGGACCCTTCTAATGGGATTGCTGTCGGGGTTCTTCGAACGAATATCGAGGGAATGGTTCACGTTTTTTCCAAACTGTAATGCAACGTTGTCTCGAAAAGAGGTCTTACCTGATGTGTGCAACTTATCCCAGCCAGATTCAAAAATGGCAGATATGAAAGTCCATGCAGAGTCTCCGAATAGGGCAAGTTGGGGGATGTCGTTGCCATCGCGGTCTTCAAGGTTTCGTTGTCTGAGGAAGGAAGCCATCCGTTGTAGAGAGCAGGCCATGTTGCGAACGTCGCTTTGAAGGAACTCATTGGTGCCAAAGAGGGACGTGGATCTGAAGTCGCCATCCCAAAGGTTAGGGTCAGCCGGGACATTGGCGCTGTACGGGATGACGGCCGGGGGGGAAGGTTCTTTGGAGTTTTCATATTCGAAGGCCTGGGTGTGGTTGAGCGCCTCCATGCTGTTGCCGCATGCAGGCCGAGACGCCGGGAGAGCGAAGTCGAATGTCCTGTCCGGGGCATTTTGGATTGGGGGCGAGGGGGCGTTGTCACTTACGACGTCCATGTTGTTTTGTGCACAGACGCATTCGGCACAGTCCATTTCAGAAGGAGGGGAGGAGTCCATTGGGGAGGAGGAGGTGCTCCGCGGTCCTCCTACACTGACACGAGACGTTGGTCTGTCCCGCTGTATGTTGACGGCGGTGTCTGCAGGTCGCTCAAGAGTATAATCAAGATTCATGGGATTCATAACAGGTATTGAGTTAACAAGACTGGGGTTCGCTATACTACGCTCGGGCACTACCATCGATGATGGAGGTAAGAGCGAGAGAAGCGTCGGCAGATAAGGACTTATTCTTGTTGTGTCTGAATCCAAAAAAAAAAATCAACATCACGTGCAAATGAGGTGAAGGATGGTTCCAACCGGAAATTGCTCCATGACTGCCCCTCGTACTATCCGAATTGGCCTCCTGATTTGTGGAAACATGACTGGATCAGTCGCGGATATACATGGGAATTATCAAGAAATCTACACCGACTATTTCAGGAGTACCACACCCCGCAATAATGTTGCCAAGATCGACATTGAAAGTTTCATAATCAGAAATATGGAGTTTCCAGATGAGAGTCGACTAGATGACTATGATATTTTTGTGATTACTGGCTCAGGTATAATTCTCCCTGTCCACTTCTGGGGAATTGAAGTAACCAACTCTCGATCTTCAGCAGACTCAGCTTACGAAGATGCTATCCCATGGATCAAGAAACTCCGAGTCTTCCTGAAGGACCTCATTGAGAACCATATAA
>Ga0153988_1000470_pt1 | contig 10549 bp, 11 predicted proteins | sample TSNC072MetaG_FD_104742 | JGI IMG/M metagenome (GOLD analysis project Ga0153988, IMG submission 104742) | Attine ant fungus gardens microbial communities from North Carolina, USA - TSNC072 MetaG | ecosystem: Host-associated > Fungi > Mycelium > Unclassified | place: USA: North Carolina, Jones...
CGAGAAAACCGATACCCACCACCGCCGAGACGAGCGCGCCGATCGAATACCCGGAATACATGATCGCGAAATTCAGGTTGCGTTTGGCGGCCGGCGAATATTCGACGGTCAGCGCTGCCGCGGCGGAGATCACACCACCGAGGCCAATGCCGCCGGCGAAGCGCATCGTCGAGAACAGGAACGGCGTGGGCGAGCAGGCCGCACCGAGCATCGAAAGTGAGAACAGTGCGACGCAGGCGATGAGGAGCCGCTTTCTGCCAATCAGGTCAGTTAGGACGCTGACGAAGTACGAACCAAAGAGCGTGCCGAACAAGGCGGCGCTGCTCATTGCGCCGATCTGCATGGGTGTGAGCTTCCAGGCGGGGTCCGCAAGCATGGAAGGGACGATCGTGCCCATAACGCCGATGTCGTAGCCCTCGGTGACGATTGTCAGAAAGCAGAGCGCCAGGACACGGTTTGTTGTACGCGTAGGCGGATCGAGCGCGAGCGAGTGTGGACTATCGGTGAGTGCCGCCATGAGAAACCTCTTTACGATGAGATTGGCAGGAGAAATCGGGGCGGCAAGGATTCCAGGTGTCTTTGCCGCTGAAGGCAGGACACATCAAGGTGTGTCCTTTAATAAAGAATGTCATTCTATATTTAAGGAGTCAAAGGTTTCAGAATGGTTTTCGGACCTTCCTGGGGAAATGCCTGGTGTCGTGGGAGCTTCCAGCGGGACGTTCAGAACAGTTGCAAGAGTGGGTTGATGTGCGCACTTTCGCTACTCGCGAGGGCGCAAATGCCAGGTGTTGTGCGATGGATGCCGGAAACTATGCAGCAGCTCAGCTGGAGCGCGTCGGGCGCCGTCGCGATGGTGCGGGACTACCTATACGGCTGCAGCCCGCTGCGCAAGATCGATGAGTGGTGCGTAGCCAGGCGCGGCAAGCCTCGTGGATCGTGATTTCCGGATCGCATCAGACACAGGGACTGGCCGCAGTCATGTCTGGCAGCCCGGCGATCCCTGTCATCTTTGTGATGCAGGGAAAGCGTGTTCGCAGAACAGCGAAAGGACGGCCGACACCCCCTGTCCGATTTCCTCGTGCTTCACCTGAGGGCACACCCGGACTTGACAGTGAATTTTTATCAAAACAGAATACGGTTAATTATTAAACGCCGTTTGTTTTTGAGGTGACGCCACCGTGTTCAAGACCGACTTTCTCTACACTGACGTCCCGGCGCCGGCCGGGACGCTGACAGGCCGCTATCCCGAACTCGGCTCCGGGCCGATTCCGGTCGAGCCGTACATCTCGCCGGAATACTACGAGCGCGAGAAAACTCACATCTTCAGGAAGGCGTGGCTGCAGGTCGGGCGTGTCGAGGAGATCCCGAAGGCAGGCGACTATTTCGTCAAGGACCTGGCGGTGTGCGACACGTCGATCATCGTGGTGCGCAACCGTCAGGGCGAAATCCGCGCAATGCACAACGTCTGTGCGCACCGCATGAACGAGATCGTTTATGACAAGTGCGGCAACACGCGCAAATTTTTCTGCAAGTTCCACGGCTGGGCTTACGACCTCGACGGCAATCTCACCGGTGTGCCTGACGAGAAATGCTTCTTCGGCCTCGACCGCGAGCAATTCGGTCTTGCGCGCGTGGCGTGCGAGGTGTGGCAGGGCTTCATCTTCGTGAATATGGACCCGAATCCTTCGGTGTCGCTCGCCGACTACATGAAGCCGATGTTTGGCGATATCGAAGGCTATCCGTTCGACAGAATGACCGCGGGTTTTGGCTGGCAGACCGTGGTGAACTGCAACTGGAAGCTCGCGCTCGACGCGTTCCAGGAGGCGTATCACGTCGCCTATGTGCACGGCAATTCGATCGCCGATGCCATCGACAAGACCGAAAACGAAAGCATGCCGCCGCTCGATGCGTTGTGCGGTGAGTTCCATCGCCGTCTCTCGCTCGCGGGCAACCAGAAGTCCGTGTATGGCAATCCGAAGGCCGTGACCGAAGGCGGCGCCGCCGCGCGAAACGCGCTGTCCGACGCGGGGCAGAAGCGCCCGATCGCGGCCGCCGCGCTGCGCGCGGGCATCGGCAGCGCGAAGCATGCGTTTCCACTCGATGCGCTGCCCCCGGGTGTGAACTGGACGAAGAGCCCGAACTGGCTGTTCGACATGAACGTGATCTTTCCGGACTTCTATGTTTCGCTGCGCCCGAACTACTGCCAGGCGTACAACTTCCGTCCGATCTCGTACAACCAGACACTTGTCGATGCGCGCGTCTACTACCCCGAAATGACGACGCCGGGCGGACGCTTCTTCCTCGAATACATGAAAGTTGCGCTGCGCGACGTGCTGCTGGAAGACTTCAGCACGCTCGAACGTACGCAACGCGCTGCGGAAACGGGCGCGAAGAAGGTGATGATGCTTCAGGATAACGAACTTCTTGTGCGTCACGCTTTTCACGTCGTCGAGCGGATGCTCGCGCAAGGCGCAGCCGCTGAAGCCGCTGCCCGTTCCGCCGTCACGGCCTGACCAGGAGTCCGAACATGAATACCGCGCTGCCTACTCAAACGGTGAATTTCGTCGCGCGCAAGGCTTCCGCCGCGCGTTCGCTGCCGGCCGACTTCGAATTGCTCGCGCCCTTCGTCGAGACATGGGCGCTCGAAACCGAAACGCAGCGCAACGCGCAGCGTCACGCCGTTGGCATGGATGCGATTCTCGCGTTTCGCGACGCGATTCTGCCGCAGGTTGACGACATCGTGGCGTACCTGAATCGCTACGAGCTCGCGACGCTTGGCGAGCATCCCGAAGCCATGACGCTGATGTACCTGCTGCTCTCGCTCGCCGAGCTCGCGCCGGCCATCGAGTTCTACAACCAGCCGGCCGTGATCGACGGATACGAGTCGGCGCGTTTTCGCGCTGACGAATCCTTCGTTATGCGTCCGTTGCCCTGAGCGCTGTCGGCTGGCGCATCCGGCCTGTTTTTGAAGGAGCTGCGAAATGGCGAAATGCCGCGTGTTCGGTATTGACCACGGTTTGAAGACCGTCGTCGAAAACGGCCTGTACATGAAAACGATGATCGGAGAGACGATGAGCGTCGCCGTCATCAAGTTCGTCGAACAGGAAGGCACCCATCTACCCGCGAAGGCACACGATCATGGCGAGGAAGCTTCGCTTCAGGTGCTCGGTACGTGCTCGATCTTCGAGGTGCGCCCCGGCGTGTCCGACGTGGAGTGCCCACTCGCGCAAGGCGACGCGGTGATCATTCCCGCGGGTCTCAGCCACTACGGCAAGAACGGCTATGGCACTGTGGGCGTGAGCATGAGACTCAATATCGTGTCGCCGCCGCGCGCGGAATACGCCGCGCAGGACGATACGCCGTACTACCCACTGGCGAATCGATGAAGGAAGGAATGCAAATGAAATCTGGCGCTGACATGGCGGCCGACGGCATCACCACGCTCGCCGCCGCCGGGAGCTGGGGCGCTGCGCGTGATGCGCGCGCGCAAGGCGAGTTGCTGGTCGCGGAATTTTCGGTCTTTGCTGCGGGTGAAGTGCGCGAGGACCACGCCGATGTACGTGGCGAGGAAGTCGTCGCGATTCTCGAAGGTGAATTCGATATCGACGCGGCGGGGGAGCATTATCGCCTCGTTGCGGGCGAGGCGATCCTGATCCCGCCTCGTGAACCGCGCCGCTTCGCGTGCGTCGGCGCGCAGGGCGTGCTCTATCGCGCGGGACTGCGCGCCGGATTGTGGGCCGCGGCGCCGGCCACCGCATGAAGGCAGCCGCATGACTCACGATTCTTTAACCGATAACGCGCCCACGCATATCGTCGTAGTCGGCGCGGGGCATGCGGGCGGGCGTGTCGTGCAGCATCTCGCTACGCTCGGTTTCGCTGGCCGCATCACGCTGGTCGGCGACGAGCGTCATCTGCCTTATGAGCGCCCGGCACTTTCCAAGGAATGGCTGACGTGCGAGCAGGAGCCGTGGAGCGAGGATGCTTCGGCCGCAGCCATGTCGGCATCGGTGCCCGCATCGACACTCGTGCTCGCGCCTGGCGCGTTCTGGGAAGCGTCGGCGTTGCGCGATGCGCGTATCGAGCGTTTGCACGACCGTGCCGTCGCGCTCGACGCAGTGCAACGCGTGCTTACGCTCGCGAGCGGCGCGCAACTGTCGTTCGATCTGCTCGTAGTGGCCACGGGCGGTGCGCCGCTCGATGGCGCGATTCCCGGCGCGAGGCTGCCCGGTGTGCATTTGCTGCGCACGATCGACGACAGCGTTGCCTTGCGCCGCGCACTGCGCGGGAGCCGTGGTCTCGCGATTATTGGTGCGGGCGTGATCGGCATGGAAGTCGCGTCGTCTGCGAGCGAACTGGGCGTGCCGGTGACGGTGCTCGAAGCGGGGCCGCGCGTGCTCGCTCGCTGCTTGCCGCCCGTGATGTCCGAGTGGCTGCTGCGCGAGCATCGGGCGCGGGGCGTGCGCGTGGAACTGGGTGTAGCGGTGGAGGAAATCGCCACAGCGGATGAAGAGGCGGGCGGTGCAGGGCAGCCGGGCCGCTATGTCGTGCGTTGCCGCAAGGTGAACGCCGATGGGGTGAACAGTGCGGGAAGCGCGGACGCGGCGTTCGACGTCGTGGCCGACACGATTCTCATCGCGATTGGCGTTGACTGTACACCGGCGTTTCTCGACGGCACCGGCCTTGCGGGCCGCCAGGGCGTCGATGTTGACGCCACATGCCGCAGCCCCCGTGCACCGTGGCTCTACGCGGTCGGCGACGTCGCGCACGTGCTGGGCGGCGCGTCGCCATCGCATGGGCTGCGTCAGGAAACGTGGCGCAATGCCGAAAACCAGGCGCTCGCGGTCGCGCGGTCGATTGTCGGCGAGCCGCAGCCTTATTGCGAGACGCCGTGGATGTGGACCGACCAGCTCGGTTACAACATCCAGGTTGTGGGCCAGCCCGGTCCGCGCGACGAGGTCGTTATGCGCGGCGAGCCCGGCGCGGGACCGTTCGCGGCGTTTAGCGTGCGCGACGGGCGCGTCCTGGCGGGCGTGCTCGTGAACGCGGGCCGCGAACGGCGCTTCCTCGAAAAGCTCGTCGAAAGAGGCTTGCTCGTGGATCTCGCGCGTCTCGCCGATGCGCGTACGCCGCTCAGGGAGCTTGCGGCATGAAGGCGAATTCGATGGGACTCGCGCTCGCGCGCGACAACTCGCGTGAGGCGGGCGACGTGACGCTCGCCTCGCTGGCTGCGCGCATGGCGCGGCTGGAAGCGATCGAGGCGATCCGCGCGCTCAAGGCACACTACGGCGCGCTCGCTGACGCGAAGTACACCGACGACTACCGCAAGATCGAAGCCGGTGAGCTCGTCGAGATCGCGCGCCAGCAAGCCGAATGCTTTACCGACGATGCCATATGGGCGGGCGGTGCCGGCTTCGGCGGCGACCTCGTGGGCCGCGAAGCCATCGCGCGCTGGTTTCTCGCGTCGCCGTGGCGCTTCGCGATGCATTACTACGTGAGCGAGAGCTTGCAGGTGGACGCCGGGCACGGCGCAGCCGAGGCCAGGTGGCGGCTCATGCAGGTGGCGCTGCGTGAGGGCGAGGGCGCGCAGGCGGGCGCGGTATGGCTCGGCGCGGTGACGACCGAGCGCTACCGGCGCGATGCCGCGAGCGGCCTCTGGCTCATCAGCTACATGAAGTTCGACACGCTCCAGATGATGGCGCTGGCCGACGACCCGTTACCGATCGCCAGAAATTTCGCGGACCTCGACGCATTGCGCGTCGCCCGCACCCAGCGAAACCCGCGAACCCAGGATAGTCAATCATGACAGAAGTCGTTTCGTCGCCCTGCGCGACTCATACCGGCGCCGATTCGGCGTCGCCCTGTTGCGGCGATTTCGTTGCCAGGATCGCCGAGCACGCGTGCGAGGTGTTGCAGAACACGCCCGTCAACGCAGAGTACCGGCACATGATCGTGGCCGCCCCCACGGACGCCGCCAACGTGCAGCCGGGCCAGTTCTTCCATCTGGCCTGCCCGCCGGGCGCGTCGGGTACGACGTTTCTGCGCCGGCCGATGAGCGTCTACGGTGCCGATCCCAAGCTCGGCACCGTCGAGTTTCTCTACAAGGTGCAGGGCGCCGGAACTCGGGGCCTCGCCGCGTTGCAGCCTGGCGACACGCTCGACGCGCTCGGGCCGCTCGGCCAGGGCTTCGCGCTGCCAGAGGGCGCACGCCACATACTGCTGGTCGCGCGCGGCGTGGGTCTCGCCACGCTCGCGCCGCTTGCCGCGCACGCCGTCGCGCGCGGGGCGAGCGTGACGGCGGTGCTGAGCGCGCGCAGCCCGGCGCTCGTGATGTCCGCCGAGCGCTTGCGCGCGGCGGGCGCGACGGTGCATATCGTCACCGATGCCGACGGTAATAGCGATCCCGCGCAACTCGAAGCGCTGCTCGAAACGCTGCACGCGCAAAAGCCATTCGATTTTCTCTCGACCTGCGGCTCGAACCGTTTGCTCATGCTGCTGCAAAAGCTCGGCAAGGCATGGGGCGTTGCTGGGCAAACCGCGATCGAGCAGCACATGGGCTGCGGCATCGGCTCGTGCTACGCGTGCGTGCGGCCGTTTCGCGAGCACGCGAATTCCGACCGTCTGACGTTCCGGCGCGTGTGCTGGGAGGGTCCCGTCTTCGACTTGCAGGAAACGACATCATGGTAGATCTGAGCGTCAAGGTGGGCGCACTCACGCTCGCGAATCCGGTTATGCCCGCTTCGGGCACATTCGCCGACGGCAACGCGCGCGTGTTCGACCTCAATTGCCTCGGCGCGATCGTCACGAAGACGATCACGGCCGATATCCGCGAAGGCGTGCCGCCGCCGCGCGTCGCCGAATTCAAGGACGCCACGCTGTTCTCGATCGGTATCCCGAGTAAGGGCGCGGACTACTACGTGAATACGACCGTGCCGTTCTATCGACGCTATACGCCACCTGTCGTCGGCAGCATCTCCGCGAATTCCGCCGATGAGTTTGGCGAGCTTGCGGCGCGCATCGGTGCGAGCGGCATCGCGGCGATCGAGGCGAACGTTTCGTGCCCGAACCTGAAGAAAAACGGCAAGGCGTTCGGCATGGACCCGGAAGCGACCTTCCAGGTGATCAGCGCGATGAAGGCGAGTACCGGCATTCCGGTGTGGGTCAAGATGACGCCGAACGCAGGCAACCTGGTCGAAGTGGCGCTTGCTGCCCAGGCCGCCGGCGCGGACGCGCTGGTGTGCAGCAACGCGATTCTCGCCATGGCAATCGACGTCGAGACCTTCAAGCCGCGTGTGGCGAACGTAATGGGTGGGCTCACGGGCGCGGCGACCAAACCGATCCTGCTGCGTATGGCGTATCAGTGCGCCCAGGCGGTCGAGATTCCGGTGATCGGCTGTGGTGGCATCAGCACGGCCGAAGACGCGATCGAGTTCATGCTCGCGGGCTGCACGGCCGTTCAGATCGGCACGGCGAATTTCGTTTCGCCCACCGCGATGCCGCGCGCGATCGAGGGCATGCGCGCGTTCTGCGAGCGGCACGGCATCGCGCGCATTGCGGATTTGATCGGCGCAATGAAGCAGCACGACGTCATCAACCTTCAAGAGGAGTATGTGCTATGAAGGTCATTCCCATTGCCTCCGCGTGCACACGCACGCTGAACGCCGCGCAGGCCGTGGTGGAAACGGGCGGCGCGACGCCGGTAACCGCCGATGCGTGGCGGCTCGTTGGCGCCGTCGAGGCCTGCTTCGACGGTAAGGATTGCATGGGAGTCACGATCGACTCGGTGAAGGTGGGCCTCTTTCGCATCGGTGGCGAGATTTACGCGCTCGACGATATCTGCACGCACGGCAACGCGCTGTTGAGCGATGGCTTCCTCGACGGCCACGAGATCGAGTGCCCGCTGCACGCGGGACTCGTGGACGTACGCACCGGCAAGGGCACGGCGGCGCCGATTACGCGCGATACGCGCTGCCACGAAGTGCGTATCGACGACGGCAATCTCTACGTTCGCGTGAGCCGCTGACATGACCGCCGACCGCAATTCATCCATTGCTTACGCGCCGCAGCACCCCAAGATCGCAGTGATCGGCACGGGCGGCACCTTCGCGATGCATGCGCGCGATCCATTCGACTGGATCGAGTATTCGGAAAGCGGCGTCGTGCATCCGATCGATACGCTGCTGGCCACGCTCGGTGAACTCGCGCCCGACGTCGACCTGCTGCCGGTCACGTTTCGCAGCCTCGGCAGCGTCGCGATCCGGCCCGCGGACTGGGTCGAGCTTGCGCGCCTGATCCGCAGCACGGCGCAGCGCGACCCGTCCATCACGGGTTTTATCGTGACGCACGGCACGGCGACGCTCGAAGAAACGGCGTGGTTCCTGCAGCTCGTGCTCGACATCGCGCAGCCCGTGATCGTGACCGGCGCGCAACGGCCTGCCAACACCGCGGGCAGCGATGTGCTCGCCAATCTGCGCGGCGCGATTGCCGCTGCGTGCGACCCCGCGAGCGCAGCGCACGGGGTATTGGTCGCGATGGACGGCGTGCTGTTTGCGGCGCGCGATGTGACGAAGGCTGCCAGTTTCGAGCTTCACGCGTTCGAGTCGCCAGGCTACGGTCCGCTCGCGCGCATCGACGCCGATGCGCGCGTCACCTGGCGGCGCGGCGCCATGCCTCGTCATGGTACCGGCGCGACGCCGTGGTTCGATCGTGCGCTGCTGGAACCGGACGCGGTGATCGCCCTGCCGCGCGTCGATATCGTGATGTCGTATGCGGGCGCGGATGGTGTCGCCATCGAGAGTTTCGTGGCGGCGGGCAGCAAGGGGCTGATCAGCGCGGGGCTTGTGCCGGGACGTCCCTCGGCAGGCGAGGCGGGTGCGTATCGCAAGGCCGTGGAGGCGGGCGTCGTCGTCGTGCAGTCGAGCCGCGCCGCGCGTGGCGTGGTGCCACCGCAGGCGTTTCTCGCACGCGACGGGGTGATCGCGGGCGGCGATCTGAGCCCGCAGAAACTGCGCATTGCCCTGATGCTCGCGCTTACGCTCCACAACGCCACGGCGCCCGACGCCGCTCAGCAACGCGAACGAATCCAGAATCTCTTGCTGGCGTTGTGACACGATGGCCGAAGCGCGGTGGACAATACGCGGCGCTTTGGCACACAAGGAGGTCAATCGAATCATGCAGTTTTCCTATCTTCTGACCTGGGGGCACGCCGAAGCGTCGGCGCGTATTGGCGCCGACGATCTCGCGCGCATCGCCGCGATCGTTGAAGCCACGCCGGGGCTGCGCCGCTCGCGGCTTTACACGCCCGAATCGGCGGACGACTACTACACGCAGGACGGCCCGTCGCCGATCTTCGCGATGCAACTCGACTACGACACGATTTTCGATCTCGAAGCGCCGATCGCCGCGGGCGGACATTTGCAGGCGCTAGCGGCAGCCAGCCTGCCGAGCCTCGCGGGTTGCCGCGTCGAGCAGCAGGCCATGCTGCGCCGACCGTTTCCCGTGGCCGATGCGCAGGCGCGCGTGCCGCAGGGTGCGTTGCCGTGCCAGTTCCTGGTTCACTATCCGGGCCATGCGCTCGACTTCGACGAGTGGATCAACTACTACCTCACGCATCACCCGCAGATCATGTTCGAATTTCCAGGCGTGCGCGAGATCGAGATTTTCACGCGCATCGACTGGCTCGACGCGATGCCGTGGACGCGCGTGCACTACATGCAGCGCAACAAGCTGATGTTCGACAGCGCGTACGCGATCACGGAAGCGATGCACTCGCCGGTGCGTCACGCCATGCGTCGAGATTTCGAACAATTTCCGCCTTTTAAGGGCAGCAATATCCATCATCCAATGGCGGTGCACACGACCGTTTTCGATGGCACGGCCAGGTCGCAGGAAATACGGCGATAGGATGAAGCGATGAAGAGGACGAAGTCGCACTATTCGGGCCGGCTGTTTCTCTGCCGTTGCCATCGGTTGCTCCGTTCGAGGGTACTTCCGGTTTGACTTCGGCCCGATCCGTCGGCACTTCGTGTTTCCACGACATCCGATGAATGCTGCGCATCATCGCGCCATACTAAAAGAACGATTCGACACATGGCGTGATTGGACTGTCTTGGCCGCAATCGGGATAGCTATCTGATGAGGATAACCGCGCATGTGCCGAATAGTTGGCCACCGCCGCTAACTTGACAACGTCTTGGCGAGTGGTGTGGAGGAGGCAATTTCAGCGTTTATGTGGAAATCGACGGCGGGGGCGGCGCTAATCATCATGCGCTGCGGCTTCAAGATACGCATGCAGTCGCTCTGCGCTCGCAGGAGCAGCGACACATGGCGCAACCAGCTCTCTTTGGCGTGAATACACGGGTACGACACGCCGCGCCGATTGTGGAGCGGGGCCATTACTCTTCATGGCAAAGGCCGGGTTTGCGGCGCTCGGTTGAGGCAGTATGACTTTCCGTGAGGTGGTGGCTGGCCTGCCGTGAGAAACCAGACGCGGGTTAGCATTGCTGCCAGAGCCGCATGGTGTGCACGAGGGCGACACCCGGCGATTTCCAGC
>Ga0153988_1000471_pt1 | contig 10540 bp, 13 predicted proteins | sample TSNC072MetaG_FD_104742 | JGI IMG/M metagenome (GOLD analysis project Ga0153988, IMG submission 104742) | Attine ant fungus gardens microbial communities from North Carolina, USA - TSNC072 MetaG | ecosystem: Host-associated > Fungi > Mycelium > Unclassified | place: USA: North Carolina, Jones...
GCCGTGATCCGGTGGAATTTTCTGGAATGTTTTTTAGTATATAAGATTTGTAATTAGTTGTATCTACTCATTGGTTTGCAACGGAATACACCTTATTCCAAGTCAAACCAACGTGCGACTGGGTTTCTGCAATAGTTCTTACAGTAGCTTTCCGCATCTAGTCATAGTGATTTGTGACTTATCTTGAACTGCATACATTTAGACCTGGGTGTCACCTTGACGTGTTGATTGGGATCAACAGAATTCTGAACGACTTGGGCGACAGGACGTGACAGTAGTCAGATTATTGTCAGACTCAATTAGTAGATTGTCTTGAAACTTTACCAGTGATAAAATGTGATTAAGCTGAAAAAGGTATCAGGACACATGGGCATGTACAACATGTCAACATGTCTTACATAGAGGTACCACCGATGGTAATATCTTTAAAAGAATGACTAAAACAACTCGCTCTTCTTTTTAAGATCAAATCTGCATACCTACTGTGCCAGTAATCTTCTGATGATTATCAGAGCATTGCATTACAATGAATGTCAAGCATATGGTCTGAGATTGCAAGATGTCGATGAAGGACGTCCTGAAAACAGGTTTGTTGGCTACATACTCAATTCCATTTGACACGGTGAGTTTTGTGCAAAAATTAAATTACCAACAAATATTGAGCAACAAGTCGTACATCACAATGACTAGTACGGACTGACAGTTTTCCATAGCTCGATTTCAAGAGTTAGTTCATCCTTATATTGTAAAAAGATGCGCTTGAAAGTATCCACCCACGGTTCATATATCAACCGTCTGTGGATGGCAGCTGTTAACTCCCAGTATTCAGGTATCCAAGCTGCAGAGTCCTAATCAATCAGTCCTACAGGCCTTTGATTATCGTTGACAAGAATATTTTGTGGGCCGATATCACAGTGACTGAAACAGAGACGATATTTCTTGGTTCATGTCTGTGTAGCGAGAGATTGCATGGCTGCATCAGAAGTAGAGGGGAGGGTGTAGAAAAATTGTTCATGGAAGGCGTCCATGGAATCGAATGGGTCTATATGGCCAAAAAGGTCGACCCTTGCATAATGAAAAGAAGTACCCATGAAACCGCTGACCCTACCATCAGAGGGTGGGGGCAGTGCTCTTAACTGTGCGAACCAGCCACAAAGTATTTCACTGAAGACGAAAACTTGCTCGTCTGTCATTGAATGAAGAGTAACCCCGTCCGCTGAAAAGAACTGACCAGGGACTTTTGTCATCAAGAAAAAAATTCCACCACTATCCTTGCAAACGTCCAGCACAGTTGGTATAGGAATCGTTGTGTTGAGGGAGACATATTGTGTGGCGAATGGTTCTGCAGCGGAAACAAAGGGACTGTATTTGGTATAGAGGCCAAAATATAAGCGATATACATGAGAAGAACTCGTCTCGTTGCTCATTTGCAGGAAGATGTGATAAATAGCCATTCAGAGTCACATAGGTACCCATAGCCACACCTTCCACAGGAGGCTTGTCAAAGTGACTTGTCAGCTTTAACATAGTTAGTCATACATTTACTAGGTAGAAAAAGCATGACAGACCTCTTGTACATGAACTTGTCGATATCAACATCTGCCATAGAACTGAAAGGAATGTTTCCCAGTTTCCTTGTTTACCTGTTCACTTATATATGGATCAAAACAGTAGATTACATAAATACTTCCCGTAAGCAGATTTGATATATGCCGAGATGCCAAGCACGAATTTCAAATTTCAGATCCTAGACTTTCTTAGTGTTATAGTCTCAGAAACATTTTTCCTATGTCAGGGTGCTATACCATATATAGATGTTTTCGACAGATCACAATCATATATAAGTGAGACTTCGAACGGAGTATATAAACTGATCTTAGCTTGTCGAGTATTAATAATGATTTTATCCTTCCTCCTTCTATTTTTTCTGATCGTTTGCATACTTAGTCAAGCAGCAACACAATGTTTCTTTACTTTCTTCTTCACTCCATCCACCTCTTTTGTCTCTAGTTCGAGCTCTATGTAGTAAATTGGATTCATCCTAGATTTCCTCAGGTCAGAATTTGATACGTGCACTACATCCTCAGAATCCCTATGAGATGTTTCATATATGCAGTACTATTTAAGAATGTATCTAAGAATGGTAGTGGCATACTAACCATTTTGGTCACTTTGTACTGCTGACACTGGTTCCATGCCAGAAACTGCCCAATGAGATGCTCAGGGATATAGAAACATGTTTTTTTTTAAATCATTGATTTATTACATAGGGTGCATAGGCAGACTGTGGCAAGTACAAAGTACCTACTTAAATAAAAGAGAAATGAAAAGAGAGAGAGAAAGAAAAACAAATATAGAAAAGAGTAGAAAAGGAAGAGAGGGGAAATGAGGTGACAAAGGCTATGCCTTTACTCTGAGGAGTCGTGCCACGATGGGACCTTAACCATTATTAAAGCTAAATGCACCAGGGTTATCCACGAGGAAGTGGACGAAGCTGTTAATGATGATGTTGCACAGTCGTGTAGAGGGGTTATGCAAGTCACATTCCATGATGATGTGTTCACAGGTTTGGACCTCAGCTTCACCACATAGGCAGCTGGTGGGGAGGAGAATCTCTGTCTGTATTCACCAATGGAGGCATGTCCAGTAGTCATATGGGTGAAGTGAGCACATAGTAAATTAGTGAACCCTATGACAGGGAGCCACAAGCTGCCTTTGGCATATGTAGGTTTGATAACTCTTTGCTTTTTGTCTTCAAAGTTAAGGAAGTAGTGACCTTTCTTGAGGCTGTTAGCAAACGACATTTACCATTCACAGAGGATATTATTACATTCTTTCTTCTTGTTGAATAAGTGTGACTCCTTGCTGGGAAATGTGGGGATACTGTAAAGGGATCACTCAGTGGCAACCCTTAATCACACTAAGCATAAGTGGTGAAGGTGAACTTAAGAAGGAACAATAGATAGCCCAGGAGTTCCAATTAATGTTGAGGTAGGGTATTCTATCATATATCACTAGCTATATATACTAGACTAGCTGGTCTGTGTGCCAGTCGCTAAGGGAACACAGATCAGGATACTAATAACTACCATACCTAATAAGGCTATATAGTACAAACTATAGCAACAAGAACAAGAGAGAAGGGAACTATAAATAGTAGGCTCCAAGGATCTAAGGGCAAGCTAGATAATACTCATCCATACCAGGTTACCTAAGCTACTCTAGAGCATCCTCTTACAGACACATACATTTGCTTTGACTTGATCATCGACAAGTTTATGTCTGGGCTATTATCATATTCTGGAAATCTGACAATTATGTAATTTATTTCTCCTAATAATTCTCCTAAAAATTAACAATAGTAGGATAGCTTAGTAGACTACTCTTCTCATCGCTTCTTACTCTAATACCACTATCTTATATGGTAGCACCCAAGAGTAACATAGCGAATACATACACTTCTAAGAAACTCATGAGCCCTAACTTCGAAAACACCATAGCCAGGCCAGACGACACTGCCCTTAGCATACAAAGAGGCTGCCTCCTCTCTTGCGCAAGCACTCAAAGCTCCCGCAGCTCGTCCCTATCTCTCATGGATGACTTACCACCTTCGGACTGCGACTACACTGAGCAAGTCGCTGCACAAAACAATATGGACATAGTGGCTGATAATGCCCCCCCATCTGCTGGCCCCCAGAAGTATGACTTCGCCATACCGCCTTTGCAAACACCACATGCCCCCCACGAGAATGCGCTCAATGAACCTTCCCCTGCTGACAACTTCAACACGTCCCTGGAACCCTCTCTGCCCACGGTCATTCTCTACAGCGCTAACATTCTAGCTGACCCTAGCCTGTGGAATAGCAACTTCACAGCTACTTCTCTGTTTAGCACAAACAAATTTCTACAGAGCGACATCGGCAACATGGCCTGCTCGTTACAATGCATAGCATACTTCCTCAAACAGCGAAGTCTGGAAGGTCGCGACGGCAACAACATCCCTCAACTGGAACTATTTGGTGAATTAGCCTGGGTATTCATATCCACGATCTTTGAATCTGGCTGGGACCAGCTCCATTCATCCAAAAACACCATTATCCATGACAACATCTCTACCCATGTTGGAAATATGCAAACCCGTAATAGGACTGCCGAAAACAACACCTACCCCAAAACAGCAATGATGTAAGGGGCACACTTGGTAAGGTACCCAGTCACACTGCAGTATAGTAAAGCAGGCGTCTTAAGTTAGAGCGATGGATAGCCCAGGAGCTCAAACTATTGTTGAGGTAAGATATTCTACCGTACATCACTAGCTATATATACTAGACTAGCTGGTCTGTGTGCCAGTCGCTATGGCCACGTGCATCCGGACAATAATAACTACACTACCAGATATAGCTATGTAGTACCTATGATGGAGACCCGAACTAGAGGGAAGGGAACAGGGTACCGCGGACTCCGAGGATCCATGGGAACGCTAGATGATGCGAATCCTACCAGGTTGCCTAAGCGATACTAGAGTAGTCCCCTTACAAATGACAAGAAAAACCCTGCCATCCATCCCACCCTGCCATCCATCCCACCCTGCCACTCCAAAGAACAAATGGAAAACTCGAAGAAACGTCAGGAAGTGTGCTCGACAAAGGGTAAAAGCTCTTTATACTCCCCCATGTCCTATGCCCAGACCACCAATGCCGCGGCCAGCATCCTCAAGATCAAAGAAGCGTTTCCAGCCCTACCAAATAAGAAAATCCTCAAGATACATGACACAGTGTTCCCCAAACCTGATAACAAAGGACGTAGAATACAACACACTACAAAGGGCCTATCCAGAAAACAGGCCATCGTACCCACCTCTAACAATATCAAAGACATCATCATGGGAGAAGCCAATGCTCACATTTTCCAGATCAACATGCTATTGAAAAGCATCAAATCAACGACAAGAGCTGAGTTCATCTGCCCGTGTCCTGGAGGCATATCCATCAACACGAATAGTGTCCCGAACACAAGCGACCTCAACACCATAGAAAGATACCTCAAATCGATCAATGGTGCTGGCAACGATGAAGTGCTTGCCCCCTGGCTCCCTTAATCTAAATCCTACCTAAAAATCACTGGTATTCCTTATATACAACCCAACGGTAATAAGCTCACCGGCGACAACATTACAACTACTATGAAACAACTAGAACTATTCGAGCCTGTGAACCTTGCAGCAAAGCCCAGAGTAATCAAAGCCTTTCCCAAATCCAACATAGCCATCATCTGGTTTGACATTTGGGATTCTCAGAACAGTTTCAAAGCAAAACTGCTAATAAATCATTCTTTCAACTTTAGCAGGTATATTGCCATGATTAAAACCACCAACATGAACCCCAGAGTCCCTCAGTGTTACAACTGCTAGAAGTAGGGCCACTCTACCTTCTCATGCTGCACCCATGGCTCAAGATGCCAAAAATGCAATGGCCCTCACAAGCTGGAACACCACAGAGATCTAGCATGGTGCTGCAAAGCCAACTCCAAACTGAACCCTCCTAGACTAGAAACTGCTAAGAGTGAACTATGCCCTCATAGCTTTAAATGCGTCAACTGCAAAGGTAAACACATGGCAGATGACAACAAGTGCCCCTTTTGGAAGCACAAATTCAATCGTGAATGGCACTCGAAGAAAGCACAAGAAGCCAGGGAAACCAGAGCCAACTCAATCCACCTTGCCATTGGCGGTACCAAGATATGATCAAAGACAACCTAAAAATCTTTTCACAGAACGTTAGGAAAAACAAAATATTAACCGATATCATCTTAGAAACTCAGAAGAACTCAGCTGATGTTATTTTCATTCAGGAGCCACCTAGATCTCTCTTATGACGCATCCCAAGCTACTCAAACCCTATGGGAGACCTACTCTATGGTACCCCCAACCACACAGAATGGACTCTGTTCATTCGCCAAGACACAACACAAGAAAACTATGCAAGAGTCGCTACTTATGTCAACAAACATCTTGCTAGGATGAGATTTGCTCTATGACTGGACATCATAAACCACCGAGACATCAATGTCCTGGCCTTTCACAATAACCGAGACACCAACTACATAATCAACATATACTCAGACAGCAATCAAACCGCCCTCCAAGCCCTCCGGGAAAGCATGACGAACATAGACAAGACAATCATCCTAACAGGAGACTTCAACATAAGAAACAGTGACTAGGACCCTAACTTCAGACACCATTCCTCTCACACTGACGACCTCATTACTATTGCAGACAGCCTAGGTCTTGAACTATCCCCTCTCTCAAACCCTGGCCCTATAAGGGCGACCGGAGGGAAGACTCCAGGAGATTCCTTAGTTAATTATAATTTATGAGATACGGTTACAACCTACCTCCAGGAGATTCCTCAGAGAATTAGATGAGGCTCCTGGAGGGAATAATCTACATTATATACTATAGTGTCTTTGTGTCCCTGCATCGGTAACTAGAGTCTGAATAAGGAAAGTATGTTGGGTGGCAACAGAGTGCTCTCAGAATGATGAGAGTAAGACCTAATATTACATAGTAATATTGGATCGGCTACAGGGTCGCTCTGGAGTCACAGATTAGGGGTCCCCTTATAGGCCCCACTAGGTTTGTAAATAACCCACGTGACACCAACTCGGTCATAGACCTTGTCTTCCTCTCACCAAACAACACAGGATTTGGTCGACATACACTCTACCCCGAAATCCGCAAACCATCTGACCACGTTCCTCTCATCATCAAAATTGGCATTGGAGAAGTTAATACTGACATCAACATATGGTCTATTAAAAAAGACAGTGAGAAAGAAAAGGAATTCATTTTCTCATTGGTTCAAGGCATTCAAAGCCTCGACACATCAGCAATTAGGAGCCAAGCGAACCTAGAGGCCTCAGTCCAACAACTGGTAAATATCTTTGAAAACGCATGGAACACTCACTCCAAACAGAAACGCATCACAAAACATTCCAAAGAGTGGTGGAACCAAGACTGCACTGATGGTCTTGATAAATACCGTGAATCAGGCGACCTTAAACACTGGAAAGAATTTAAATCAGTGGTACATACAGTCAAGAGGGAATTCTTCAATAACAAGATCCACGAAATTGCATCATCCAACAAGAGACCCTGGGATCTAATGAGTTGGGTCAGGAAGAAGTCCCTCCCAGCCATCGAATCCATCTCGTACGAAAATTGCCCATGTAACACTCTCCCCGATCTGTGGAACACCCTACACAAATCATACAACTTAGCAGAAAACAGACCAGTTAACACCAGACTTCTCAATGAACTCCCTCAAGCAAATAGCATTGAATAGCCCCCCTTTTCCAGCCAAGAATTCAGAGATGCAATAGCTAAGTGCTCATTATCCTCTACTCCAGGACCAGATCATATATCATGGAGGCACCTCAAAACCGTGATTTCACATAATACATGCCTCGAAAAATTGGTGTATATCACTAACGCCTGCATTACATTAGAGTACTGGCCCTCCCACTTCAAATCAGCCAACTCCGTTGTCATCCCCAAGCCAAATAAGACATTGCACAACACACCAAGCTATTTCCAGTCCATCATTCTTCTCAACACAACCGGCAAACTAATTGAGAAAGTTGTCAGCAACAGACTACAGTTTCACATGACAGCTAACGGCTTCTTAGACCCTAATCAACTAGGAGGCATTAGACAAAGATCCACCACTGACGCAGGAGTATACCTAACCCATATTATTCATGCAGGGTGGCTCAGACAGTACCATACCAGCGTCATAGCATTCGATATCGCCCAATTTTTTCCTTCTCTCAATCACGAGTTCCTCTTCATTTGTCTAAAGAAAGCAGGACTTAACACTAATGTTGTAGGCTTCTTTAACAGTTATCACTCCAACCGCTCTATCACATATACCTGGAACAAGTTCTCATCTCCAGCTTTCAACACCAATGTCGGTGTGGGTCAAGGCTCAGCTCTTTCCCCCATTCTTTCTACTATCTACCTCACCCCAGTCATAAAAATATTCAAAAAAAGATTAAAAATCCTAAAAGAAAATATTCCGACTGATATTCTTTCTTTCGTGAATGATGGTCTTTTAATTTCTCAGGAGAAGAGTTACTCACTATCCTCTTCCTTTCTTCTCTGTAGCTACAATATTATGTCCAAAATCCTCATCGATGCTGGCCTTGTCATGGAGCACAGTAAAACCGAGCTCTTCCATTTTACAAGAGCACGCCACCCCCCCAATCCCTCTATCGACCTATCATTGGTAGAGGGCCCTGTCATCTCTCCCAAACCCATCTGGTGGTACCTAGGTTTTTACTTTGACTGCAGACTCAACTTCAATTACCATACTCACTTCTATGCCACAAAATGCCTCTCCACCCTTAGTGCTATGAAGATGCTAGAAAACTCCTCAAGAGGTCTCCTCTCCATTCAAAAGTGACTCTTATACAGGACCTGTATCCTACCCATCACCTTATATGGATTCCAACTGTGGTTCTTCAAGGGTGCCCCTATCGTTAAAAACATCACTGAACTAAAGAAAATGCAGCAAAGAGCAGCGCTCTGGATCACAGGTGCCTTTCGAACCTTCCCATCTGAAGGCATTGAAGGCATTGTAGGCCTTATCCCCATCACCCTATATCTCCGCAAACTGAATAGCAGACACCACCTTCACTATGTGTCCATTCCTTCCTCACATGCCATTAACTCCTTACTAGATTCTCAACATGCTAAGAATCAAACCCCCCACAAGACTGCAACTTCCAAACTCATCATGAAACAACAAGCTAACCTCAAAAGCCCTATCAAGAATGTCAATGAACGGCTCAATAGCGTCAGAAACTACTTCAACCCCCTTCAACCCCTTTTCTTCTCTGGATCTCAAATAGTTGATCATTTCTCTAGTAGAATTAGCTTTTACTCCCCCTCTTCTTCCTCTGATGAGGACCTTTACCAACATCTCCAAAGCCTTAACTTTGCCTTCAGGTCATCTCAAGTAAACCACAATAGCTGTAAGGGACACACTTGGTGAGGCACCTAGTCACACTGCAGTATAGTAAAGCAGGCGTCTTAAGAAGAAGCAATGGATAGCTCAGGAGCTTCAATCATTGTTGAGATAAGGTATTTTACCGTACATCACTAGCTACTTATACTAGACTAGCCTGGTCTGTGTGCTGGTCGCTATGGACACTGACATCAGGACAATAATAACTATATTACCAGATATAGCTATGTAGTACTATAATGGAGACCCAAACTAGAGGGAAGGGAACTATAGACCACGCACTCCGAGGATCCATGGGAATACTAGATGATATGAACCCTACCAGGTTATCTAAGCAATCTCAGGGTTATCCCCTTACAATAGTGTAGCAGTCATCGCAAACAGAGGCATTAAAAAATCCTATGTTGCTACAGCAGCAGTGCATATTTGGGCCGACAACTCTGTCATCAAACAACTACGAGTCCACTCCTTAAACGTCACATCTATTGAAGCAGAACTCATAACCATTCGCACTGGCCTTATCTCTGCAATGGAAATGGATAACATCCACGACATCACAGTTATCACTGACTCTATCACTGCAGCAAGGAAAATCCTAGAGTCCAAAGTCAACCCTCTCCAGAACATGTTTATCCCCTTAGCAGCTGCAGTCAAGACATTCCTCAGCAAGGACAGCAGGAACAAAATCTGCTTCTGGTACTGTCCCAGCAGAGCCAAATGGCCCAGACACAAACTCGTAGACGATCAAGTCAAAGCAAGCTCATGCACCCTCACATTCCCCAGCAAAGAGTCTCATTTATTCAGCAGAAAGAAAAAATGTGACAATACCCTCTGTGAATGGCAAACACACTTCGCCAACAGCCTCAAAAAAGGTTACTACTCCCTCAACTTTGAAGACAAAAAAGGAATAGTCATCAAACCAACCTACGCTAAAGGGAGCTCATGGCTATCCATCATTGGATTTACTAACTCTTTATGCGCTTGCTTCACCCGCATGACTACTGGTCATGCCCCTATTGGAGAATACAGACACTTCCCCCAACTCCCCACCAGCTGCCCTTGTGGTAAAGCCAAAGTGCAAACTCAAGAACACATCATTATAGAATGCGATAGACATGACCCCTCCATGTGACCATGTAACATCATCATTAATAGCTTTGTCTACTTTCTCGCAGATAACCCCGAAGCATTTAGCTTTGACAACAGATAAGGTCCCATTGCGGTGCGGCTCCCCAGAGCAAAAGCGCAGCCTTCACTACCTAGAAATTTTCATCTCTCACTCTCTTCTAGACTCTTTTTTTTATCTTTCTACCCTCTATTCTCTTTCTTTGCCTTCCCCTTTTCTATTTAAGTAGGTACTGTGTACTTACCACAGCCTGCCTCTGTGCCCTGTGTAATAAACCAATGATTTTTTTTAAAAAAAAAAAAAAAAAAAAAACTTTTAATTAAAAAATATATAAACAAAAATAAGTAAGTGTTTATTTTTGATAATAAAATAAAATTAATTAAAA
>Ga0153988_1000472_pt1 | contig 10531 bp, 7 predicted proteins | sample TSNC072MetaG_FD_104742 | JGI IMG/M metagenome (GOLD analysis project Ga0153988, IMG submission 104742) | Attine ant fungus gardens microbial communities from North Carolina, USA - TSNC072 MetaG | ecosystem: Host-associated > Fungi > Mycelium > Unclassified | place: USA: North Carolina, Jones Lake...
CGGCTGACGCAACAACGGCAAGCCGACTGGATAACCAAGATTTTGCCCGTATCCCTGCGCATCCGGTCCGGTCGCGGAGTAGACGGGATTAGCGCTCTGATGATCTTCCCCGAAGACGGGCATGGACGCAGCGATTAAAGCGACTGGCAGTGCGAACGCAAAACGGCAAAGTGGATGCAAGACAAGTCTCCTCACGGGCGGTAGTTCGCTTTAACCGCTACTTATGCTTATATCAACGCCGAGCTATCCGGCCCAGTTGACAGTGATGACAACGCGAGGTTACGGAAAGTTACTGACAATTGCCCTTCTGTATTTGCTCGGATTTGTTCCGAGGACGATTGTTGATGATTCTCCCGCGCGACCGAGCGGCCGTTTGTGGGCCGATCACTGTCGCATGCAAACGGCATGGATTGCCCGAATCGCACGCGGCTGCGATCGACAGCACGCGACCCTAAACGGACGATCAAACCTCCCGACAACGGTCATACAAACGAGCCGACCGGGATCTATATGCTACGTCGACGATGCCGTGCCGTACTGTTTGAGCAAACTGTTCCAAAGCGCAAGTAGCTCAGCTTCTCCAGGCGCTCCTACGGCCTGGGTGCGAACTGCGGTATGTACGAGGACAAGACCAGATTCGGGATCGACAAAGATGCGTTGCCCGTGGATGCCTTCCAATGCGAACGCTCCGCGCGGCCCTGGTAACAGCCACACCTGGTATCCGTAACCACCCGGATGACTTCCCTTACCCAGCGCGAGAAAAGTTCCAGGAGTGGCCGGTTTTGTGGCATCCAGTACCCACTGACGCGGGATAATCTGACGGCCATTGAACGCACCGCCGTGCGCGAGCAGTAGCCCGAATCGGGCATAGTCTCTCAGCGTTGAATTAAGACAGCAGTTGGCTATTTCCTGCCCTGTGTTGTCGGTGATCCATCGCGCATCGCCCTCAGCCCCCATGGGTTGCCAGATACGACTTTGCAAATAGTCGGCAAGACTCATACCGGTGGCGTGAGTCAGAACAAGACCTAACACCTCGGTGTCGAGGCTTGAATAACTGAACACTTTGTCCGGTTCTGAGATACGTGTGTTGAATTTCTTGACCGTCGCAATGGGGCCGGGGCCAGCGGATGAAAAAAGTAAGCGGTGAAATGTCGCGTCGTCGTCTGAGGCAGCGTAGCTCTGCTCGAATGCAATGCCGGACGCCATGTGCAGCAGCGCACGGATTGACACGACTCCCATGGCGGTATGCTGGAGTTCCGGCACATAGGCCTCGACCGTATCATCGGTCGACGATATTTTATGCTCCGCGATGGCGACGCCAACAAGCATCGACACGAACGTTTTGGCCATCGAGTCGGACATGAGGCGATCCTGGTCGGTGCGCCCGTACTGGTAGTGTTCAAACAGTATTGAGCTGTTCCGTACGATTATCAGGCCCGTTGTCGGATTACGCGCTAGATAGTCGTTTATCGTCAGGTCCTGATTGTGGTACTTGTAAGTCACACTCAGTTCGGCTGGCGCACGTTCAAGCGTCGAAGGGGTTTGTGCCTTTGCAACGAGATGGGATGGGTGCAAACGGTCGAAGTGAGAGTAATTTCCGACCATATTCGGTTGATGTAACAACGGCGAACCGACCGGATAGCCTAATTTTTCTCCGTATTCAAGCGCGTCTGGTCCTGTAGCGGAGAATACGGGTTTTGCGCCTTGGTCACTTGCTGAGACGGCAGGCAAGGATGCGATGACCAAAACGATAGGTAGAGCGTAGACGAAGCGGCGAAAACTACACAAGGCGTGGCTCCTACGAGGTTGTCGACAGAACGCAATGTGCTCGATAGACCCGAGTACAGTTCTCGCCTTAAAGGAACGGGGTAAAACGCAGTAGCGTTGACAAGAGTGCAAGCCGTTGGATTACGGAGAATTACTGAAAATATGCTCCTTTTGTTGCTCGGAATTATTTCGCACTGACTGGCATCTCCGCCGTTGGATTTACCCTCTCGAAGAGACAATAACGTAGTCGCGGATTGTTGACGATCTGTTGGCCCGCGTTGGATGTCCCTTCCTGTGGCCGAACGTCGCCTCATGCAGTCTGCATGTTCGGCGTGCTTTGCGTTAAATGATTCGATTCCTAGGAGGGACCAACGGCAGTCGTTGCGTGATACGTTCGACGGCCTGCCCAACCGAAAACTTCGCGGTATCGATGACGAGGTGCGCAGATTCCCATGGGTCGTATTGACGTTCAAGCACGCTCTGCCACGTAGGCAACTGAAAATCGGAGATATCGGCCTTTCGCTCCTCGACCCTATGCCGGTGCATCATCGCATCTGAACAAACCAACTCGATTTCGAAAATCTGCGCGCTTGCGTCGAACGCTACATTCCTCCAAGCGTTCCGCGTAATCTGCAGCTAATTGACAGAGTCCGCAATGACAGTGACCCCGAGACGTAGGTTATCGCTGGCAACCGCGTAAGCGGTTACATACCCAGCAGCCTCGATTTCCGTTCCGCCGCGGCTGCACGACTTGATTGCCTGCTCGAAGGTATCTATTCGTAGATAAACGGCAGCGAGCTTGCGTGCCAGTGTTTGCGCTACTGTTGTCTTCCCGGTGTCGGGTAGTCCGCCGAAGGCGATCAACACTTTCGATGCTCCCTGATCAGTAGACGCAGACAGATTGTTATCGATCTACGTCACGAAGTCGACTGTCTCCCTATGGGCGGCGCTTAGGCGGACACACAGTTCAGGCTGTGCCGGTTCGGGCTGCAGTTTCAGGCGAGAAGCCGCGACTTTTGAATAGCTGCTCTGACGCGTCGTTCCCCACAGTAATCATCGCGCAGCATTCCAGATAACCGAGCGCCCCGAGCGACAATAGTGCTGCGTCCACCAACCTTCCACCGTCACCCGTTCGTTTGTGCGAAGGTGTGGTCGCCACCACGGCAATCACTGGACAACCATACGGTTTGTAGTTGCAAACGAGGCATGCGGATCGAAGACCATCAGTTCCTTCAACCGCCCACGACGCTGCTGCAATCCATTCCCCGTACCGCCCGGCGACAATTGCGGTTGCCTTTGATTCATATTGGGTTATGGCCTGCCCAGCATCATCGATTGTTCCGAGAAACGCGTCAAAAAGAAGCGCGCCTAGCGCAGGTACGTCTTCCCGCGTTACGTTGCGAAGATTGGCAGGTCTCACGCCCCCGCCAGAGTTGGCGAACAGCGTCCGCTTCCAGAGTCGGGCGTTGCGCCCAGGTGTCTCATCCGGCATGCCGTGTCCTTCTCATCAAAGGAAAGCCCCATTGTTCGCGAAACTAAGATCGATTGTCGACTATGTAGGCTGCATCTTCGAGTGGCTCATGTTGGCCGCACGGAGCCCAACGCCATCAATGCCCGAGCGCGGTTATCTACCCTGCTTAAGTAGGGGCGTTCACGATCACAATCGTGAAGCCGTCCCACCCTTTACTGCCAACCGTTTGTAGAGCAGTGGCGGTCAGGCGGGGCTCATCAGCGATCATATCGAAAAAGCGGCGAACACCCTGCACCCGAGGGTCCACGCTTTCAGGATCAGTAATCGCTCCGTCTCGTACGACGTTGTCACCGATGATGACGGTCCCGGGACGCGACAGTCTGAGTGCCCATTCAAGATATGCAGGATTATTTTGTTTGTCCGCATCAATAAAAACAAGATCAAAGGGTTCTTCGGCAGGAAGCCTTGCCAGGCTCTCCAACGCCGGAGCAACATGCAGTTCCACGACGCTGGCAAGCCCGACCATTTCGATATTTGATCGCGCCACCTTGGCGTGTGCAGCATCTGCCTCAAGCGTGACGACTTTGCCGCCCTCGGGCAATGCACGAGCGAGCCAGACGGTGCTATATCCACCGAGGGTCCCGATTTCGAGCACGCGACGTGCGCCAATCATGCGCGCAAAGATATGCAGCAATTTCCCTTGGTTGGGCGAGACATCATGCGGCGGCAGACTCGCAGCGGTGTTCGCAGAAAGAACATTTTTCAAAGCAGAATCAGACGGCAAAAGCCGATCGACAATGTATTCATCAACACGAGTCCATGCAGCTTGCATTTTTAATGCTCCCGGCAGATCTTATTTGAAGAAATCCCTTGAGATTGTCGACGATGCAGGCAATGCCGTCGAGTGTCCCTTCCTGGCCCAGACTGTGTCAAAACGCATTTTTGGAGCGTTAAAATTTTCCATCCGATAGCGGGGGATGAGCAAGATGAAACGCTTCGTTCAAGGCGACAATCGTACGCAAAGCTTTCTCCTGCCAGAAGCGCTTGATGACTACGTGACGGACACGAATCCTGTGCGCGTAGTTGATGTCTTTGTAGATGAGCTTGATCTTCATAAACTCGGGTTTGAAGGTGTCGAACCAGCGTTGACCGGTCGGCCGTCGTATCACCCCGAGGTGATGCTTAAGATCTATATCTATGGTTACCTGAACCGTATTCAATCGAGCCGTCGCCTTGAACGCGAGGCTCAGCGCAACGTCGAACTGATGTGGCTCACGGGCCGCCTGGCGCCGGACTTCAAGACCATTGCGCGGTTCCGTAAAGACAACGGCAAAGCGATCCGCAGCGTCTGCCGTCAGTTCGTCGTGCTATGCCAGCGTCTGGACCTCTTCGCCGAAGCGCTCGTTGCGATCGACGGCAGCAAGTTCAAGGCGGTGAACCATCGCGACCGCAACTTCACCAGTGCCAAGCTCGAACGACGCATGCGCGACATCGAGTCAAGTATCGCTCGCTATCTCGCGGCGATGGACACAGCGGATCGTCAGGAGCCTGCAATCGCGAAGGTCAGGACAGAGCGACTGCAAGACAAGATTGCGGCCTTGAAGGAACAGATGCGAAGCCTCAAGCAGATCGAGGTCCAACTCAACGCGGCGCCTGACGCACAGGTATCGCTCACAGATCCGGATGCCCGTTCGATGAAGACACGAGGAACGGGAGTCGTCGGCTACAACGTCCAGACGGCGGTTGACGCGAAGCACCATCTGATCGTCGCGCACGTCGTTACCAATGACGGCATTGATCGTGATCAGTTGACGTCGATGGCGAAGCTTGCCCATACAGAGATGGGTGTCGACAAGCTCACCGCAGTTGCAGATCGCGGCTACTACAAGAGCGAAGAGATACTCGCATGCCATGAGGCTGGAATCACCGTATTTGTACCGAAGACAGTGACATCAAGCGCGACAGCCCATGGCCGCTTCGGCAAGGACGATTTCATTTACGACCCACAGACGAACGAATATCGCTGTCCGGCAGGCGAGCGGCTCATCTGGCGATTCTCGACCGTTGAGCGCGGCCTGAAACTCAGTAAGTATTGGAGTTCGAATTGCCAGCAGTGCTCGTTAAAAGATGCCTGCACGCCAGGTCCTCAACGCCGGGTGACACGCTGGGAGCACGAAGCCGTACTCGAAGAGATGCAGGCGCGACTTGATCACGCCCCTGAGATGATGCGAATCCGGCGGCAGACTGTCGAGCATCCATTCGGCACGATCAAGGCATGGATGGGTGCAACCCATTTCTTGACAAGAACCATCGAGCGTGTGAGCACGGAGATGAGCTTGCACGTGCTCGCGTACAACATGAAGCGGGTGATCAAGCTACTCGGTTCAGAAACGCTTATGAAGGCGATGCGGGCGTAACGCCCGCATCGGGTTGCTGAGCCTGGGAAAAATGCGTGGTTGTGATTTGACGTTTGTGTTCCCGCACTTCACCTGCCGCGACCTGCGCCGCGACAGACTTCGTCAATTCCCAGCGGCTAAGCGTTTTGACACAATCTGGGCCGTCCTGAGCCGCTCAGGTAGCCTGCCCAGGACAGTTACCGCGCGCAACAACCCCCACACCAGGAAAAACTACTGCGCGCGGTCCCGGGCCGGACGTAGTGGTCGGAATCCACCGCGCCGTACGTTCTGGTCCTCACGCCACACGTAATCGCCAGTCAGGTTGATATGCTCCCAGCCGAGTGGTGAGAGGTACGGCAGCAACACTGGATCCGGCGGGGCGCCGCGAGCGACCATCGCCTGGGCAGCACGCTCGAGATAAACCGTGTTCCAGAGCACGATTGCGGCGGTGACCAGATTCAGGCCGCTGGCGCGATAGCGCTGAGCCTCGAAGCTGCGATCGCGGATTTCCCCGAGGCGGCAGAAAAACACCGAGCGGGCGAGCGCATTGCGGGCCTCGCCCTTGTTCAGGCCGACATGAACGCGGCGGCGCAGCTCGACGTTCTGCAGCCAGTCGAGGATGAACAGCGTACGCTCGATGCGGCCGATCTCGCGCAGTGCAACGGCCAGGCCGTTCTGCCGCGGGTAGCTGCCGAGCTTGCGCAGCATCAGCGACGCGGTGACGGTGCCCTGCCGGATCGACGTCGCCAGACGCAGAACCTCGTCCCAGTTCCGCCGGATGTGCTTTTCGTTGTACGTGTCGCCGATCATCGCCGCGAGCGAAGGAAAGTCCTTTGGACTGCCGGGCACGTACAGCTTCATGTCGTGGAGGTCACGAATGCGGGGCGCGAACCGGAATCCGAGCAGATGCATCAGCGCGAAAACGTGATCGGTAAAGCCGTTGGTGTCGGTGTAATGTTCCCTGATGCGCAAATCCGACTCATGGTAAAGCAGGCCGTCAAGCACATAGGTCGAATCGCGCACACCGACGTTGACGAGATTCGGGTAGAACGGCGCGTACTGGTCGGAGATATGCGTGTAGAACATGCGCCCGGGTTCGGCGCCGTATTTTGGATTCACGTGCCCGGTGCTTTCGGCTTTGCTGCCCGCGCGGAAGCGCTGCCCGTCGGATGACGAGGTGGTGCCATCGCCCCAGTGGGCCGCGAATGGATGGGCGAACTGCGCGTTGACCAGTTCGGCCAGCGCCTGCGAGTACGCCTCGTCCCGGATGTGCCAAGCCTGTAGCCACGACAGCTTCGCGTAGGTCGTTCCGGGACATGCCTCCGCCATCTTGGTGAGCCCGAGATTGATCGCATCGGCCAGGACCGTCGTGAGCAGCAAGGTCTTGTCTTTCGCTGTCTCACCGGTCTTCAGGTGCGTAAAGTGGCGGGTGAAGTTGGTCCAGGTATCGACCTCCATCAGCAGCTCGGTGATTTTTACGCGAGGTAACATCATCGAGGTCTGGTCGATCAGCGTCTGGGCTGCTTCGGGCACCGCGGCATCGAGCGGCGTCATTTTCAGTCCCGAATCCGTGATGATTGCATCGGGCAGCCCATTATCAGCTGCGAGCCGGTTCACGGCGGCCAGCCTATCCTCCAGCAATTGCCGCCGCTCATTCAGATATCGGTCGCAGTCTGTGATGATGGGCAGCGGCAGCGCATTGTCCTGTCTGATCGTCTCAAAATTTTCTGCCGGCAGCAGGTAGTCATCAAAGTCCTTGAACTGCCGTGAGCCCTGCACCCAGATGTCGCCCGAGCGCAGCGCATTCTTCAGCTCGGCCAGCGCGCACAGCTCGTAGTAGCGGCGGTCAATACCGGTGTCGGTGAGCACCAGGGGTTTCCAGCGCGGTTTGACGAAGGCCGTCGGCGCGTCCGCCGGCATCTTGCGCACGCCGTCGTTGTCCATTGCCCGGATCGTATCAACTGCGTCGAGCACATCGGTTGCCGCAGGCGCCGCGCGCAGTTTCAGAATGTCGAGGAAGGCCGGGACATAACGGCGCAGCGTCGCATAATGGTCGCCAATCTGGTGCAGGAAATCGAATGCTTCGGGCTGCGCCAGTTTCTCGGCCTCGCTGACACTTTTCGTGAAAGCCTCCCACGACATGACGGACTCGATCGCTTTGAACGCATCGCCGCCGTCTTCCTTCGCCTGCAGCAGGACCCGGCCGAGCTTCCCGTACAATCTCACCTTGTCGTTGATGGCTTTGCCCGACCGGTGGAACTGCTGCTGATGCTTCTTTTTCGCGGCGTTGAAGAGCCGGCCGATGATGCGGTCGTGGAGGTCGACGATTTCGTCTGTGACCGTTGCCGTCGCTTCCATGACGATGGCCGCGAGGGTGGCGTGACGGCGTTGCGTTTCGAACTTCGCGAGATCGTGCGGCGTCATCTGCGCGCCTTCGCGCGCGATCTTGAGCAGGCGGTTCCGATGTACCCTGCGATCGAGGCCGGCGGGAAGCTCGATGGCCTGCAGGATTTTCAGGCGGTCGATGTGCTGCAGCATCTGCCGCGAACTGGCCTTGCCCGGCGGCAGGCGTAGCCACGCGAGCCACGTCATGCGGCCGTCGTCGCGGCGTTTGAGCAACTGGTCGAGCCTTTGCCGGTGATCGTCTGACAGCGATTCAGTCAGGACGTCGTGGATCCGGCGCGTCGCGCGGGTGACCGCCTCGGCACAGATCCGCTCGATTACGTTCGCACTGGGCAGCAGGATCGCCCACGTGCGCAGGTACGCAACGAGCGCCTGCGCAAGCACGAGGCCCTTGTCGGTCTGCATCGCAAGATCGACCAGCGCCAGTACCGCCGGACGATAGTCGGCCACGGCAAGCGGTCGTAGGCTTAGCGACGCCTGCAGCTCGAGGAGGTGTTCGCGGCGCGTCTGGTCCCGCCGCGCGTATTCCTTCCAGAGCGCCGGATTCACGTTGAGCTGCCCGGCAACGTACTGCAACAGCGCCGGTGGCGGCTCGGCACCAGCGGTGAGGGCGACGCCAGGATAGCGCATGCAGGCGAGCTGGACGGCAAATCCCAGGCGGTTGGCCGCCCCTCGATGCTGGCCGATCAGCGACAGTTCCGTCTCGCTGAACGTGTAGTGACGGATGAGTTCATCGCGGCTATCCGGAAACGAAAAGAGACTGTCCCGCTCGGCGGGCGAGAGAATGGAACGACGGGGCATGATGGACTCGCAGTGGATGGGGATGGCGCTGAGACGGGTTGCAGCGCCGATTCCAACGGACTGGCAGTTCAGAAAAATCGCAGTGTAATACGTTCCATTGCCATAATCCTTCTTATGGCAATGGATACATTTTTTAACTAAACTCCACGACATGAAAACGCGTCAGTCCCTGCCTACCTCGCGCACCGCCTCCGTCGAACCGCAGGCGTTTCCGAATACCGATGAGCTCGCCGCTCTGCGTGGCTGGTATGCCGGCCTGTCGTCGCGGTCCGCCGTGGACCGCTACCTGTCTCACGCCTGCGCACCGGGCGCATCGGCGCGCGGTATCATCGGCGCGATCCGCCGTCAGCTTATCAAGCTTGCCACGGAGCGCCAGCGCGTCGATCTGACCGATCTGCTCCAGCACTCTGTCGGTGAACGGATCGAGCGGGCAAACGCGGTCGCGCACGCGATCGAGATCCTGCGTGCGCTGCCGGTACCGCAACCACAGATCACCGATGACATTGGCCTATGGCTAACGCCGCGCGCGACGCGAGTATTGCGTGCGCATGGCATCGCAACCCTCGCAGATCTGACCGTGCGGGTGCCGCGCCGGCGCCGCTGGTGGAGCACGGTGCCTGGACTTGGCCAGACCAGCGCCCGGCAGATCGAGGCGTTCTTTGCCGCCCATCCGCGACTGACGGAACGCGCCCACTCGTTGATTGCAGCAACCGCGCCAGGTGTCGTTGTTCCCTGGGAGCGGTTGACGGTGCCGCACGAGGTGGATGGCTCGCGCGGCAGCTTCCGGGCGCCCCGGCGGGCCTGCGCGCTTGACGCGAACAACGACTACGACGCGGTTCACGCCTGGCTGGCGTTGCATGAAACGCCTGCCACGCACAGCGCCTACCGCAAGGAGGCTGAACGCCTGATCCTCTGGGCCATCGTCGAGCGCGGACGGGCGTTGTCCTCACTCACGACCGAGGATGCGATCGCGTATCGGAGCTTTCTGCGGCATCCCGGTCCCCGCGAGCGGTGGGTCGGACCGCCGCGGCCGCGCAACGCACCTGACTGGCGCCCGTTCTCTGGAAGCCTGTCGGCGCGCTCGACAGCCTACGCACTCTCTGTGCTGGGTGCATTGTTTCGCTGGCTGATCGAACAGCGCTACGTGGTCACCAATCCGTTTGCTGGTATCAAGGTGCGCGGCAAGACCCGCGTCACTCCACTCGACACGTCGCGCGGCTTCACAGATGGCGAATGGGGGCTGGTTCGCACGATTGCCAACGGACTGGAATGGTCCTACGGCTGGGAAGCACCCGCCGCGCAGCGGCTGCGCTTCCTGCTCGACTTTGCCTACGCGACCGGGCTGCGTGCGAGTGAGCTCGTCGGCGCGAGGCTTGGCGATATCCGTACCGATGAACGCGGTGCCCACTGGCTCAATCTCGTGGGCAAGGGCGGCAAGCCGGGCAAGGTAGCTTTGCCGCCCCTCGCGCGCGTCGCTCTCGAACAATACCTCGTGCAGAGGCGCCTGCCGGTGACACCGCAGCGCTGGGATCCGAAAGCTCCATTACTGGCGAGTTTTGACGACGAAGGAGCAATAGGCATCACCCGTTCCCGTTTGTGGTTCGTGATGCGCGGCTTTTTCCGACTGGCCGCCGATATCATTGGCACCGATCATCCCGTACTGGCTGAAAAGTTGAGCCGCGCAAGCCCTCAC
>Ga0153988_1000475_pt1 | contig 10521 bp, 5 predicted proteins | sample TSNC072MetaG_FD_104742 | JGI IMG/M metagenome (GOLD analysis project Ga0153988, IMG submission 104742) | Attine ant fungus gardens microbial communities from North Carolina, USA - TSNC072 MetaG | ecosystem: Host-associated > Fungi > Mycelium > Unclassified | place: USA: North Carolina, Jones Lake...
GCCAGTTGAGAGCTCACTGTCCTCCATTTTCTTTTTCCAACTCTTGCGGTGAAGGGGGCAAAAGAAACTATTAGTCTGGCACAAGCTAGAGATGCAGTACCAGGTCCCAATTTCATGCTAAAGAGTTTGTGGGGATGAATCAAGAATAAAGGTATTAAAAAGAGAATATAGAAACTTAGCGTAATAATTAAGATAAAAATGTTTGAAAGGATTATAAGCTTGATCTAGATCCTTCTCACATAGTGTCCCTAAGGTATCCACCTTTACACACTGTAACAAGCTTACTATCAAAGTAGTCAGTAAACCACTCATGGGCCTTACCACACTCAATCAAGCCCTCATCCGTACCCCCACACCAAACCTTATAGGTGTGATATAATCTGAGTCAATGATTAGCCAGGCTTTTCAGGCCTGCTACTCCATAGAAGGTTGTCCAAGCAACCGCTGTGTCTTATCTCTTGACCAAGTAGGATATAGTGTTCCAGTCTTCTCAACAGTCCAACCACTTCACTTAAAACTCAGAAAAGTGCCATAAGACGACTTTCGAGCCCTTGAGATGGTGGCCAGTGTCAAGATTCCATTGCCTTTCTCTCAGGCTCTCTGAGTGTTATATTAAAAGTAAAAATTGATGAGACTCAATTAAAAATAAATAAAAAAGGAAACTCTTTCTTCTTCCAGCCTTTTTCACTTCTCTCCTCTATGACATTGCCATATGGACATGACAGATGTCTCCTCTCTATCCTCCATACCTACCGGCCATAGCTATATGCTCCTACTTCACCTCCATACTTCACTCCTACCTGACATCCTCTAATCTCCAAACCAGCTTCCTTCTACTCCGAATATAATCTAGAAACACATGCAAGTGCATACGAAGGTAATCAATATTCCTGTTGCTCTACAGCGTATCTGCTTCTTGGCTGAGTCCAGTAGTAATGGGATCATTAGCCATTAATAGACTTTTGATCTGTCATCTTGGTATCATATTAGTCCAAGTCTGCTCTAGATTGAAATTCTATCGCATTCCAGAGGTATCCTTTAACATCTGAGTTCTAAAGTATCAACATTGATAGTTTGTCTCTGAGAAACCTGATACTAGCTCATCAGTCTTGCCTCCCAAGGTATATGCTATTCTAGCATATGGTAGCTTGGCAACTACCTAATAGAAGTACCCAATCTTGGGTCTAGATTATATCTGAGGCTTGTAGGAGTTCTCTAGAGTGGGTTCCAATAGTGAAATCCAGAGTTATAATTTTTATCCCATACTACATTTCTGCAGAAAATTCTCTAGTGGCATAACAACGCAAGAAGAAAGTAACTCATAAAGGAAGCACAGGACAAAAGGATGGGTTAGGGTTACTCTTCATGTATAAATAGTGTACAGAATCTAACAGGAACTCTATCGAGTTTTCTTTGTCAATTGCTGAACAAAGGACAGTTGGTTTTATTCTGGCTTGGTGTTTAGCTTTCTTACAAGGAAGTTGTTAGAGAACAAGTGGAACTGAAGGCAGGTACTAATAACCTTTTTGATGAGTTTGTCTATTGTGTTTAGCAATACAATAAGTTAAAAGACTTTGGGTGTGTTATATATTTCTTTGTTAGGTTTAGGTATAACAACTGATGTAGCTGTTTTGAATTGAGAAGGTCAAAGCTCATAGGTGATACAAGCATTAGTAATGCAAATGATTTTCTCAAGACATTTATTGTCAGCAATTAAGGGCTTAAGATGTCTCTAAAAGATGTGATCTAGACTAGGAGTAGAGGAAAAAAAACACTTATTTAGAGAAGAGGGACCATTCAATGGTATTGCACTGTGGCAATTTGTTGAGGAAGTTTGTGCTAGTGGGTCAGTTTTGGCTGAGTTATAGGAGTTGTAGAGAGCATTCTAGAGAAAGATAAGCATATTGCAAGACTGGTCTTTGTATATAATAGTTTTAATTGCTGGGAGAGATTTCTTTTTTACCCAGTTCATTAGATCCCATGGTTGCTTGTTTAAGAATACTATTTCATGTATTTTTTTATCAAAGAATTTATGTTTAGCTTCTTGAATAGCTGATTTGAAAGCTTTCCAGCTTAGTAAGTTACCTAGCTCATAGTACCTAGTGAGACTGTTAGTGCAATTTTTATTCTATCATTTCTTTGTGTAAGACTTTAGCCAAGATGACTTAAATCCACTCCAAGTCTAAGTTGACAAGAAAAACTCAATAGAGTCCTCATTTATTTCTTGTACACTACTTATACAACTACTACATGGTCTGTGCACTATTTTTCCACACTCCTCATGTGACTTGATCATGTGACATAACACTTTCCCACACTTCTTATATGTAGTAAGTCCAAAAGAAAAAGAAAAGAAAAGAAATATAAATAATGACTTAGCCATTTTGCCCAGTTATAACACTTTAAATGTTTAGTGATGTGATTTTCTTTGTTTGTAATAGACAAAGTGTTGAGGAGTTTGACATCATTCATAATAGTACTGATAAAGTCCTTTTCTTCATTACTGTCTTTTTTAATGGATTGAATAACAATGTTGATATTTTCTTTCTCAATGCCTATGTTGATGATAGGGGGTATGTTGAAAGGGGCAAAAGAGGTTTTAACTGTGACAAGCAAGTAGAAAGGGCAGTGACAGTCCTCAATCATGTGCTAAAGGGTTTGTGAGGAGAAAGAGAAAGTGGGGGTATTAGAAAGAAATTAAAATGTAAAGCACAGCTTATCTGTAATATAAAAATAAATGAAATGATTGTGAGTTCAATCTAGATCTGCCTCACATGGTGTTCCTAAGGTATCTACCTTTACACACCATAACAAGCTCACTAGTAGAATAGTCAGTAAACTACTCATGGGCCTTATTACACTTAATTAAGCCCTCATCTGCACCCCCACACCAAACCTTATGGGTGTGATGTAGTGACTTAGCCTGGATGACTTAATCACCCTCCAAGTCCAAGTTAACAAGGAGAACTTAATGGAGTTCTTGTTACTTTCTGTATACTACTTATAAAATTACTATATAGTCTGTGCACTACTTTCCCACACTCATCATGTGACTTGTCATGTGATATTACCATGTGACTTTCCCATCATGTGACTGTGATACCTGTGACACCTATGACATGACACTTTCCTATACTCCTTCCTGTATAGTAAGTCCAAAAGAAAAGTAAAGTAAAGTAAATATAAATAATGACTTAGCTGTTTTGCCAAGTCATGACATGTGATACAATCTGAGTCAATGATTAGCCAGGCTTTTCAGGTCTGCTACTCCATAGAAGGTTGCCCAGATGACTGCTGTGTCTTGTCTCAAGAAAGAATAGGGTATAGAGTAGAAAACATTTACCAACTCAATCTCTCACCAAGATCACCCCTTACACACTCAAGAGAATCACATTTACAATCTCAAGAGCTTCTGAGATGAAGGCAAGGGCCAAGGAGGCTCTCCCTATCAATCTCCACTCTGAGAAATATATTAGAATATTACAAATGTTGGAAACTCAATTAAAAAGAAATAGAAAAGGAAATCCTTCATTCTACTACTCTCCCTCATGTTTCCCCTCTATGATACCACCATATGGCCATGATAGCTGTCACCTTCCTGTTCTCCATACCTCCGGGTATGACCATGTGATCTCACTCCACTTCTATACTCTACTTCTGCCCATCATTCCCTGAACCCTAAACCGGCCTTCTTCTACTCTGAATATGGTCTATATCACAAATGGTCACTTACTATTTGTGATGGGTGCTTTGATACTTTAAAGAGTTCAAAAATGCGAAGTTAGACAAGTAACAAAAGATGTTATTAAGTCTGAGGTCTAATCCTCAAACAGGAAGTCCTTATATACATAATTATGATGGTCTGTGCACTAGGACAGATCATCACATGCTACTACCTATTGTTCTACATATGGTAGTGCCTTTGTGCTAGAAATAGTGATAACCTAACCTTATGGAGGCTGTCCTTTGTTCTAAGAAAAGGACAGATGACTATCTATGGGTAATTAATAAAGTCCATATGCAAACATTGAGGTCTTCATATCTCCACTGATATTGATTGCCTTGAGATTGTTCTAGGCTTATTCTGAGAGGTATGAGGAAGGCTTTTGATGAGCTCAGAACCAAAGCATTGATCATGGTAGTTTTCAAGATATTGGCAATTTAATAAATGGTGCCATAGTGGTCATCAGTTAATCTGCCTAATATCTCAGCCAATATTGATTGCCTCAAGACATGACTGGCATCAATTGAAAGGTTTTTTCAAGGACTTTCCGTAGACATTGAGACTGTGAGAATTTTTGAAGAATTGATGGAGATATGGCCAAATAAAGTTTGTGACAGTCTAAAAACATATGACAGTATGTCTGAGCATCAGCAATATGATTGTTGTCCAGTGGCACATTTATTTCTTGACTGAGCCCAGTAGTGATGGGATCACTAGTCATTGATAGACTTTTGATCTGTCATTTGGGTGTTATATTAGTCTAAGTCTGCTCTAGATTGACATTATCTTGCATTCCAAAGATATCTCTGAGCCTCTGATTTCTAAAGTTTCAACATTGATAGTCTGTATCTAAGAAACCTGATGCTAGCTCATCAGTCTTGCCTCCCAAGGTATATGCTATTGAAGCATGTGACAGCTTGGCAACTGCCTAATAGAAGTACCCAATCTTGGGTCTAGATTATGTCTAGAGCTTGTAGGAGGTCTCTAGAGTGGGTTCCAATAGTGAAATCCAGGGGTATAAAGTGTATCCCATGCTACATTTTCATAGAAGATTCTCTAGCAGTATAACAATGTGGTTAGAGAATTTATATATTTTGGGTAACAAGGTATGTTTGCCAAATCTAGGGTTTTTGGGTGCTAAAAAGACTAGATCTAAAACAGAGTTAGCATCATAGGAATTATCAGCATATCTTGTAGGGCTAGGATTGGATAGGTGGAAGAGTTCTAAGTCTAAGCTGTTTGCAATAGTCATAAGGTCCTTGGTGTGGATGAAATGATGGTAGAAGTTTGGGTCCCAGTTACTATCTCTGATGTTAAAGTCACTAGTCATAATTATGGTTTTATCTCCCCAATCTCTGATGTTATTACATAGTACTTGGAGGGTAGTTTGATTGCTATCAGAGTATATGTTATTGGTGAAGTTTATATCATGATGATTGTGGAATACTACAATGTTGATATTGCAGTGGTTGATGACATCAGATTGAAGAGATAATCTTAATTTTGATAGTCATTTATTGATATACATAGCAATGCAAGGGAAGTTTTCTTGCAATAAATCATTTTGTATGAAGAGAGACTAGTCAGGGTAGTTTGGCATTCTATATATGGGGTCACTGTTAGGGTTGGTATGACTTGGAACATGGTGGATGAGAAATCTAGGGGGTTTCTGGATAAGAATATGTTACAAACTTCATTTGGACTTATCTCTATCAATTCTTCAATGGTTTCTATGGTCTCAATAGCTCTAGGACACAAGTGAAGAGACCTTTCAATTGATGCCAATCACATCTCAAAACAATTAATATTGGCTGAGGTATCAGGCAAATCAGTAGATAACTACTATGGTACCATTTATTAAATTGCTGATATCTCAGAGACTACCATGATCTATGCTTTGTTTCTAGACATTAGAAAAGCCCTCCTCATACTGCTCAGAATGAGCCTGGAATGACCTCAAGGCAATCAGTATCAGTGGAGATATAGTCCTCAATATTTGCATATAGACTTAATTAATTACCCATAGATAGTCATCTGCCTTTTCTTAGAACAAAGGACAGTCTTCATATGGTTAAGTTATTGCATTTTCAAGTACAAAGGCACTACCATATGTAGAACAATAGATAGTAGCATGTGATAATCTATTCTAGTACATAGACCATTACTTTCATGTATATAAGGACTCATAGTCTAAGGATTAGACCTTGGACTTAACAACTTCTTTTGTCACTGTCTAAACTTCACATTTTTGAGCTTTTCAAGTATCAAACCATCAATCACAAATAAGTAAGTGACCTTTTGTGATAGTTTGTTAAGTCTACTGTTTTCTGTCCCCCTTATTTCTATAAGGAACTTAGAGGTTGTGTTCATTCCAGATGAGGGGTCTAGGGGCTATGAGGGTGTCTTTGTTTCTGTAAAAGAACAGAAGACTTACTGAGAGCTCAGAGTAGATTTCTGTCAAGGACCTATCTCTATAGTAGACTAGACCCTAGGCATAAAGGGAAAGGTCTGTCTCTCAGAATGATGAGAGTAGGCTAGCTTGTATATCACAGTTGGTTCTGAAAGACTTCATATTTGTGTAAACATTTCTAAAGAACTCTTGCAGGTGGCTGGAACCACTCTGAGATCTATAAGTGGACCCCTTACACACGACTCCAGAGCCTGTATTAGCCTCCTAGAGTGACCCTACAACTGATCAAATGCTACTATGTAATATTTAAACTCATCCCATTGTTCTAAGCATACTCTGTTGCCTCCTAACGCAATTTCATTGTTCAGACCCTGGTTACCAAAAGCAGGGATGCGAGGACACTGTAATATATATATTGTAGATCATTCCCTCCAGGAGCTTCATCTAATTCTCTAAGGAATCTCCTAGAGGTAGATTGTAATATATTCCATAGAGTATAATTTAACTGAGAAATCTCCTAGAGTACTCCGCTCCAGTCACCCTTATAAGATCCCTATTTCTTCCTCATAAGCCAGTAGAGAAACTAGACATGACATTGACTTTACCCTCTTAAGACAGGATCTATCATCAATGTTAGAAGAATACTTTTAGTATAGTGTAGTATAGTTTTCTACCCACACACTTTATCCACTAAACTAGGGATGTTGTGCTTACTTTTGTCTCCAAGCCATGCCTGCTATCAGAAACACCAAGAACCAGAAGAGTACTATAGATAAGTCATTGCTAGAAAGAATTGGAATGAATCTCATTCCATTTACAGAACTCTATGCTAAACTCATTGAAGCTAACCCTTGCTGGCACAAAGTAAATAACTTCTACTTTGCATTTTACCCCCCAGAATTATATTTTTGAAAAACAAAGAAGTTATTGTAGTGACTTAGCCTAGACAACTTAATCACCCTCCAAGTCTGAGTTGACAAGGAGAACTTGATGAAGTTCTTATTTAATTCTGTACACTACTTATACAACTACTGTCATGACTTGGCAAAATAGCTAAGTTATTATTTATATTTACTTTTACTTTTTTTTTCTTTTGGGACTTACTATATAGAAAGAAGTGTGGGAAAGTGTCATGTCATAGGTGTCATAGGTATCACAGTCACATGGTCATATCACATGACAAGTCATATGATGAGTATGGAAAAGTAGTGCATAGACTATGTAGTAGTTATATAAGTAGTATAGAAATGTCACAAACTTCATTCGACCATATCTCCATCAATTCTTCAATGATTCTCACAGTCTTAATAGCTTCCAAAAGCCCTTAAAAAACCTTTCTATCTATACCAGTCACATCTCAAAGCAATCAATAATAGCCAAGATATTAGGCAGATCAACTGGTAACCACTATGGTACTGTTTATTAAATCACCAATATCTCGGAAACTGCTATGATCAATACTTTGGTTCTGAGCTCATCAAAAGCCTTCCTCATACCACTTAGAATAAGCTTAGAATAACTTCAAGGTGATCATTATCAGTGGAGATATAAAGGCCTCAATGTTTGTATATGAACTTTATTAATTACCCATAGATAGTCATCTGTCCTTTTCTTAGAACAAAGGACAGCCTCCATAAGGTTAGGTTATCACTATTTCTAGCACAAAGGCACTACCATGTGTAGAACAATAGGTAGTAGCATGTGATAATCTGTCGTAGTACATAGACCATTACTTTTCTGTATATAAGGACTCATAGTCTAAGGATTAGACCTCAGACTTAACAACATCATTTGCTGCTTGTCTAACTTCACTTTTTTGAGCTTTTCGTATATCCAATCCACCAATCACAAATCAGTAAGTGGCCATTTGTGATAAGAAAATCTAACAGAAACTCTATTGAGTTCTCCCTGTCAACTCAGATAAGAAGTAAGACTAAGTTACCTTGACTAAGTCTTTATAGAGTTTTTCTTGTTAACTCAGACTTAGAGTGGATTTAAGTTATCTTGGCTAAAGTCTTATACTAGAACTCAATTCTACATCTAGAGTACCATTCGCCTTGGACCTTACTCAATCTTATTCTTATAATCTCATCAACTTTCGACTGGTAGTCATTGCAACCACTAGTCACTTCTATACATAACTGGGCCCTTGGCTTAAGGGGACTTTGCAGTCAGTTAGGAACTGTAGGTGGAAACACAGTACCAAACCTAGGTATTGCATTCAAGACCTGATCTTGCAATTGGGCAGTGTTTAGTAGCTACTTGTACCTCTCTTAGTATAAACCTTATGCTGTGCTCCATTGTAAGTGGTACATGCAGAGGAGTGACAGTTGCTTCTAGAAGGCTGTCTAGAGTAGGGATCCTCTCCTTGAGGTGATAGTATAACCATATTACTAGGGCAGTAGTTAGTAGGGCAGTAGATGTCTAGTTGGGTAAAGATCTTGCATCCCAACAGACATAACATTAGCTAGATCATCATTAATTCCATACTTTAGAGATGTCAACACAATGTCTCAAACACAATACAATCATCTCATGAGCAACTTGCTTAATGAAAGGCATGCTCTTGCTAAATTAAGGGCAGAATTAGAAGAAAGAAGAGGGAAGTTATGTAGGTGTTGTAAAAAGTTTGGGTACCTGGTGTCAAGGATAGAATTATGGAGGACAGAAGAGCAGAGTTATAAATAGAATTATACTCCAGGACAGAGTATTATACTACTTCAGAGAATATATAATACTTAGTGAGAGTATAACCCTAAGAGAAGACTCCAGCGGTCAGAAAGAGACATCAAAGTAGAGTACGACTTGATAAATGACCTTGGCTTCAACTTATGTATTGCACCCCAGTCTCTAGTCATGATGTTGGTTATGTATTTTGGAGTAAAGGGAAGTCATCAGAGAAGAGGTCCTAAGGAAGTAGAATAGGAAATGGAGTAAACAGGGATAGGATTAGGACCAAGTGACATTAATTTACAAACTGAGCAAATACACTATAACTACTCAGTACTTATAGGAAGTCCAGTGTCATACCATACAACCATTTAGGCAAAATAAGTGACATTTTTCACTGTAATAACCAGAATAACCAGCTTGAGAGACAAGTTTGATCTCCCAGAGATATTCCCTGGATGCCCAGTCATGGACTCGAGCATCGTACTTGGGTAGTAGAGTAGTGGCTGTGACCACCGCTACATATACCTCATAGATGCTTGCCTAGGTGCCCCATATTGGATTTCTAATGGATTTCTCTTCTAGAAGTGCTCTTGAGGGTAGAGACAGCCTTTGAAGTCCTAGTGCTACTAGAGCAACATCATACCTTAGTAGCTGGCAGTACTATTTACAGAAGCATTACAATCAGATCTAAGTGATTATCACTGATGGCTAATTATAGTAAGATCAACTGAGTCAAACTGTCACAGAGTTGCATTGCAGTAGTAGTGAAAGGAAATTGGAATCCAGAGGAATGAGAAGGTCTAGAGAAGGTAGAAAGAGAGACCAAGAAGCTGAGGAGAGAGGCAGTGGGAAGGTTAGATGAAGATAATGTGCTCGAGGGCAAGATAACTCAAGATCACCATCTTTATCTACAGCCCAATAAGAGGCTCAAGATCTGTCCATTGTACAAGGGAGAATTTCCAGAGTAGGACTAAAAGAGTAGAAAGCAGTTACCCAATGTTTGGGAGAAGCACTGTCTCATCATTTTGGCCTTGCTATGTTTGGGAATTCAGAGGATTTCTTTGTCTCACTTTCTTTGTTGTCTCTTTGCTTTGTAATCATAATAAAATACTCTAGGGCACAGAAGGGAACTCAAGTATCATACTCCTATTATCATCCCTTTCTATTGCTCTAGAGCTTAATGGCTATTTTGAGTGACTGAGTCTCTATCTTTCTGAGTGTTCCCCTTTAATTTCTAAAAGCCACAAAACCTCTCCCTTGATGAGAATTTGAGCCCCAATGGACTTGGGCATTTACTTATGCTGGGAGTTAATAGCTCACTACATGTTATTGAAGTCGGCTTCCAGTTGTATGGTCAGCTGAAGAAGAGCCCACACAATGGCACAGGAGTTCTAGGTAGTTTTGCTATATTGATGGTGAGCCAGACTACTAGACTAGGTAAGAGCAGTAGTGTCACAATGTGAGATGAATGTACATCTTAGAGAGCCTATTATGGTAAGATCTACCTCGAGTGGATTTATAAAATCTTTATTATTATTTCTTTCAGTTATTTGAGTTGCACCTCTCTATTCCCCCCTGTTCTTAAGCTCTCTTTTATATTTGGTCATTTTCCCAGTGCCTACTTGTTTAGTGCACAATTGTGAGACATCTCGGAGATCCTTTATATTTTTATTTGTTGTCACTTTTGTCTTGTGATCAAATTCCCTTTGATCCC
>Ga0153988_1000482_pt1 | contig 10485 bp, 8 predicted proteins | sample TSNC072MetaG_FD_104742 | JGI IMG/M metagenome (GOLD analysis project Ga0153988, IMG submission 104742) | Attine ant fungus gardens microbial communities from North Carolina, USA - TSNC072 MetaG | ecosystem: Host-associated > Fungi > Mycelium > Unclassified | place: USA: North Carolina, Jones Lake...
ATGTTCGGCGTCCCGGCCATCGCGTTTTCGCTCGTCGACAAAGACTGGGTGCATCTCGACGATGCGGCCCGCGTCGCCGCCGAAATCGTCGCGCATTATCTCGAGCGGCCGTTGCCGGGGCATCCGCTGCTGAACGTCAATATTCCTAACTTGCCGTACGAAGAACTGCGCGGCTGGCAGATCACGCGGCTCGGCAAGCGGCATCCGTCGCAGCCGGTGATCCGCGAGACCAACCCGCGCGGCGAGCCGATCTACTGGATCGGCCCGTCGGGCAGCGCGCGCGACGCGAGCGAAGGCACCGATTTTCACGCGGTCGCCAATGGCGCCGTGTCGATCACGCCGCTGCAGCTCGATCTGACCTACACGCAAATGCTGTCCACGGCGCGCGACTGGCTGCGCGACGGCAGCGGCGCTTCATGACCAGCGAGCGCGCGAGGCGCTTTCCGCTCGGCCTCGAGGACTTGGTGCGCGAGCCGCGCCGTCCCGAAGGACGTCCCGGCGAAATGCGCGCGGCGGCGATCGCCGCCAACGCGGCGTTGAACACGCGGCAACAGTCGGCGAAACCGGCGCAGGGCGGCTCGGCGGCGCGCGCGCGGGCGTCCGCGAGTGCGATCGCGCAGGCCGCGTCGCCGGGGCGGCCTCAGGTGATTCCCCAGGCGAAGACGCAGAGCGTGGCACCGGGCGCGTCGGCGGCGGGAAACGGTACGATGGGTGCGATGCCGCCGAAACCGCAGGCCGCGCCGCTCGCGAGAACGACGGCGAACCCGCTGACGAATGCGTCGGCCGGCGCGTCGGCAAGGCAGCCCAAGCCAACGGTAAAACCGCAGGGCGCGCAGGCCGTGCCGGTCAAGCCGATCAAAACTTCGCTGCCGGCATCGGGTCACGGCGCACGCGCGATGCAGGCGCCTCTTCAGCCGCCGCAGCAAGCCGCGAAACCGGCGAAAGCGGCGCCACGCGCGAGCGAGCGTGGCAGCGCGCCGAACGCCGCGCCAGGCAGCGCAATGAGCGGCACATTCAATGGCACGTTCAGCGGTACATTCGGTAGCGCGAGCAGCGGCACGCAGAACAACGCATTGGCGTTGACTTCGGAACGGGTTCGCGAGCGCATGGTCGAACGCCTGCGTGCCAACGGCGTGACCGATCAGCGCGTGCTGAATGCGATGGCGGTGGTGCCGCGTCATCTGTTCGTCGATCCGGGGCTTGCAGCCCAGGCCTACGAAGATGCGGCGTTGCCGATCGGCCATCACCAGACCATCTCGAAGCCCTCGGTGGTCGCGCGCATGATCGAGCTGGCCGCGGCCGGGCGCGCGCTGAACACCGTGCTCGAAATCGGCACCGGTTGCGGCTATCAGGCGGCCGTGCTGAGCCAGGTCGCGCGCGAGGTTTACTCGATCGAACGCATCAAGCCGTTGTCCGAACGCGCGAAGACGAATCTGCGCCCGCTGCGCATTCCGAATATCCGGCTGCATTACGGCGACGGGCGGCTCGGTTTGCCGTCGGCGGCACCGTTCGACGCGATCGTGATCGCGGCGGCCGGGCTCGACGTGCCGCAGGCGCTGCTCGAACAACTTGCGATCGGCGGACGTCTGGTTGCACCGGTCGGTTCGCAGGAAGGACAAAGCCAGGTGCTGACGCTGGTCGAGCGCCTCGGGCCCGCGCAATGGCGCGAGTCGCAGCTTGATCGCGTTTTCTTTGTACCCTTAAAATCCGGAGTGATTTGACACCGATGAGTATGTTGCGCGCGATGCAGAGAACCACCCCGAATTCCCCCCTGACCGTCACCCAGCGCAGCGTGTGCGTGCTCGCCTTGTCCTTGTTGATGACGGCCTGCGCCTCGCGGCTCGACCAGGCGCCCGTCGTCGACCGCTCCGGTGGCGGCGTGCTCGCCACGGCGCCGGGCGCGGCGTCGCAGCCGGCCGTGCCGCTCGGTCCGCCGCCGCCTGGCTACTATCGCGTGAAGCCGGGCGACACGCTGTACCGGATCGCACTCGAAAACGGCCAGAATTACCGCGATATTTCGGCGTGGAATAATTTGACCAATCCGAATCAGATCGAGGTCGACCAGTTGCTGCGCGTCGTGCCGCCGGGTGCGAATGCTGCGGCGATGACACCGGGCGTGGCGACCGCGCCGATCGGCGGCACGGGTGCGGTGCAAAGCGAGCCGCTCAACAACAACGCGCCGGCCGCGGTCGGCGCCGCGATGCCACCGCTCTACGGCGCGGCGACCGGCGGCGCCAGCACGAATGGCGCAACGGTGCCGGCCAACCCGGCCGCGGCACCCGACACGGGCAGCGCCGCCGCGGGTAACGTCGCGTTCGCGTGGCCAGTACGCGGTCCGCTGCTCAACACGTTCAACGACTCGACCAACAAGGGCGTCAATATCGGCGGCACGGCGGGCGAGCCCGTGAAAGCCTCGGCGGACGGCCGTGTCGTCTATGCCGGAAATGGGCTGCGTGGTTACGGCAATCTCATTATCATCAAGCATGATGCAACTTATCTCACCGCGTATGCACACAACCGTGCTTTGATGGTAAAAGAGGGGGACGCGGTGACGAAAGGGCAGAAGATCGCTGAGATGGGCAATAGCGATTCGGACCGCGTGATGTTGCATTTCGAAGTTCGCCGGCAGGGCAAACCTGTCGACCCACTGAAGTATTTGCCGCCGCAATAAGCGATACGACCATGCCGAAATCGAAGCGCCGCCCGCCGCAAGCCGAGTCTGAGAAGATCAGCAAAGCCACGTCCGCCGCAGCGGATGAAAGCGGCGCTTCGGAAGTGGAAGAAGAGATCGTGGAAGAGCGCGATCTCGACGAGAACGAGACCGCCGATGCGCGCGAGAGCTCGAGCGACGCGGCGCCCGACGCCGACGATTTCCGCGCCCTGCTGCAGGCCGAACTCACGGCCGACACGATCCAGCATTATCTGAACCGCATCAGCGTGAAGCCGCTGCTCACCGTCGAGGAAGAGCAGAAATATTCGCGTCTTGCCAAGGCCGGCGAGTTCGACGCGCGCCAGGTGATGATCGAGCGCAATCTGCGGCTCGTCGTGAGCATTGCGAAGGGTTATCTGAATCGCGGCGTGCCGCTGCTCGATCTGATCGAAGAGGGCAACCTCGGCCTCATGCACGCAATCGAGAAATTCGATCCGACGCGCGGCTTTCGCTTCTCGACCTATGCGACGTGGTGGATTCGCCAGAGCATCGAGCGCGCGATCATGAATCAGGCGCGCACGGTGCGATTACCGGTGCACGTGATTCGTGAGCTGAACCAGGTGCTGCGCGCGAAGCGCCATCTCGAGAAGAACTCGATGAATTCCGGCGAGGCCGCCGAGCGCCGCGACGCGAGCATCGACGACATCGCCTACCTGACCGGCAAGACCACCGACGAAGTCACCGACATCCTCGCGCTGAACGAGCACACGGCCTCGCTCGACGCGCCGCTCGATCTCGATCCTGCGAGTAGCCTGCTCGATCTGCTGTCCGACGATCAAAGCCAGTCGCCCGATGCGGAAGTGCAGCATCGCGAGCTCGAAACGCTGACGCGCGCGTGGCTCGCGCGTCTGTCGGACAAGCACCGCCATGTGATCGAACGGCGTTTCGGCCTCAATCATATCGAACCCGCCACGCTCGAAGAGCTGGCCGACGAAATGGGCCTCACGCGCGAGCGTGTGCGCCAGATCCAACAGGAAGCGCTGGTGCGGTTGAAGCGCTTCTTCGCTTCCAACGGTGTCCGCAAAGACGCCGTTCTGTAACCTGATGACACCGATTCTTGTTTTCGACATCGAGACGATTCCCGATGTTGCCGGCATCCGCCGTCTCGAAGATTTGCCCGCGTCGATGAGCGACGCCGAAGTCGCCGAGCACGCGTTCGCCGCGCGCCGCGAAAAAACCGGCAGCGATTTCCTGCCGCATCACCTGCAACGGGTCGCGGCGATTTCCTGCGTGTTCCGCGACAGCAACGGCTTTCGCGTGCGTTCGCTCGGCACCCCCGAGGACGGCGAGGCGACGCTCGTGCAGTCGTTCTATCGCGTGATCGAGAAGTACACGCCGCAACTCGTCTCGTGGAACGGCGGCGGCTTCGATCTGCCGGTGCTCAACTATCGCGCGCTCGTCAACGGCATTCCCGCGCACCGCTTCTGGGACGTCGGCGAGGACGACCGCGACTTCAAGTGGAACAACTACATCAGCCGCTATCATGCGCGCCACACGGACCTCATGGACGTGCTCGCGATGTACCAGGCACGCGCCAACGCGCCGCTCGACGCGCTCGCGAAGATGTGCGGCTTTCCGGGCAAGATGGGCATGGACGGCAGCCAGGTGTGGCAGGCGTTTCAGGAAGGGCGCATCGAGGAAATCCGCAATTACTGCGAGACCGACGTCGTCAACACGTACCTGCTGTATTGCCGCTTCCAGTTGATGCGCGGTGGCTTCTCGCCGTCGGAGTATGCTGACGAGATCAACCTCGTGAAGAACGCGCTCGCGCTCGAAACCGCGCCGCAGTGGGCCGAGTATCTGGCGGCGTTCGAGCAGTGAGCCGGCGCGCGGGGTTGGGTGGGCGCGTCGAGTTGGCGGGGTGCGTCTGGGCGTTGAACGTGCGGGTCCGGTTGCCGCGATAATTCGACCTCGCATCGTTGGGGCGCACGCGGCCGAGTCGCGCACGATCGCAGGCAAGCTCGGCGCTTCGTCTACAATCTCGCCTTTCCCCACAGTTTGTCAGGAAGTCGCAGGTGTCCCGAACTGCCCCCCAACGTCGTTCGCCGCGGCGCTCATCGAAGCATGCCAAGGCGCCGGCCCCAACGCCGGCGCTCGTCATTACCGGCAACGAGCCGGTCATCGAAATCGTTTCGCTCGATATGGAAGCGCGCGGCGTGGGTCGCATCGAGAGCGAAGACGGCACGCCAGGCAAGGTGATCTTCGTCGAAGGCGCGTTGCCGGGCGAGCGCGTCAGCTATACGGCGCATCGCAGCAAACCGAAATTCGAGCAGGCCGAAGTCGTGCAGGTGTTCCGCGAAAGCGCGATGCGCACCACGCCTAAATGCCGCTACTTCGGCATTTGCGGCGGCTGTTCGATGCAGCATCTCGACATTCGCGCGCAGGTCGCGGTCAAGCAGCGCGTGCTCGAAGACAACCTGCAACGCCTCGCGAAGCTGCGCCCCGAAACCGTGTTCCGGCCGATTCACGGGCCATCTTGGGGTTATCGCTATCGCGCGCGCCTCGCCGTGCGTTATCTGCCGGAAAAGGGCGGTATGCGCATCGGCTTTCACGAGAAGAAGAGCAGCTATATCGCGGACATGAAAACCTGCGAGGTACTGCCGCCGCACGTGTCGGCCATGCTGATGCCGCTGCGCTTCATGGTGCGCAAGCTGTCGATCTATGACCGCATGCCGCAGATCGAACTCGCGGTCGGCTCGTCGGTCACGGCGCTCGTCGTGCGCAACCTCGAACCGCTTACCGCCGCCGACGAACAGGTGCTGCGCGATTTCGCCGACGAGCACAAGGTGCAGTTCTGGATTCAGCCGGGTGGCCCGGACACGGTCACGCCGTTCTATCCGCTCGACGTGCTGCTCGACTACACGCTGCCCGAATACGGCATCCGCATGCCGTTCAAGCCGACCGACTTCACGCAGGTCAATCACGCGATCAACCGCGTGCTCGTGAGCCGCGCGTTGCGCCTGCTCGCGCCGGCGCGCACCGACCGCGTGCTCGATCTGTTCTGCGGAATCGGCAACTTTACGCTGCCGCTCGCGCGGCTTGCGCGCGAAGTGGTCGGCATCGAGGGCAGCGAGGTGCTGACCGGGCGCGCGCTCGCGAACGCCGAGCTGAACGGCGTCGCGGGGCATACGTCGTTTGCGTGCCGCAATCTGTTCGACGTCACCGCCGACGACCTGCGCGCGCTCGGCCACTTCGACAAGTTCCTGATCGATCCGCCGCGCGAAGGCGCGCTCGCGGTCGCGAAGGCGCTCGCGGAGATCGCGCAGAGCGGCAATGGACCGCTGCCGAAGCGCATCGTCTACGTGTCGTGTGCGCCGGCCACGCTCGCGCGCGATGCGGGCCTGCTCGTGCATGAAGCCGGTTATCGGCTCGTTGGGGCGGGTGTCGTGAACATGTTCCCGCACACGTCGCACGTGGAATCGATCGCGTTGTTCGAGCGGGATTGAGGGAGAGAGCGCGACGCCCCGCGGCCAGGCGGTGAGCGTTGCGTGCCGGTGCCCGAGAAGGCACGCGGACGTGCGAATACGCGAGAATGAAAAAACGCCACGATTTTCAGGTCGTGGCGTTTTTTTATTTCAGAGGCTGAATGTCTTCAGCGGGCGGCAAAGCTCGGCAAAGCTTAGAATTGCCACCACGACTTCTGCGTGCCCGGCCGCGCGCGGCCCGTGATGTACGGGCTGTCCGGGAACGTGCCCGCCAGCACGCGACGCGTGTCGTCGGCCAGTTGCGGCTGGTTCAGCTTTTCGTACGACAGCATCATGATGTGCAGCGCGTCTTCGATAGCCGGCGCGTTCTTGTATTCGCGCAGCGCGAGTTGCGCGCGGTTGATCGCCGCGACATAGGCGCCGCGACGGTAGTAGTAGTCCGCCGCGTGGACTTCGTGCGACGCCAGCGCGTTCACGATATAGCGCATGCGTTGCGCCGCGTCCGGTGCGTACTTGCTGTTCGGGAAGCGGTCCACCACGACCTTGAACGCGTCATACGATTCGCGCAGCGACTTCGGATCGCGCTCGCTCATGTCCTGGCCCGAGAAGCGGCCGAACAGACCGAGGTCGTCGTTGAAGTGGATCATGCCTTTCAGGTAGTACGCGTAGGCGATGTCCGGGTGATCCGGGTGCAGCTGGATGAAGCGGTCGATGGCCTGGTCGGCGGCGGCCTCTTCGTTGTCTTTCCAGTTGCAGTACGCGACGTTGATCTGCGCCTGCTGCGCGAAGTGGCCGAACGGGTCGCGGCCCTCGAGCATTTCGAAGTATTTCGCGCACTTGCCGAAGTCACCACCGGTCAGGGCGTCGTTCGCCTCCGTATATAATTTGTTGTTGTTCCACGTTGCCGTTTCGTCGGTCTTCTCCGGCAGGCCGTGGCAAGCCGCAACAGCGACGACGGCCGCAGCGCACGCAACGTATCCGGCCACTTTCCGGGCCGCCTTCTTGATGGCCGCCATATTGATCGCCGCTTCAGTGATGGTGTTCAAGGCTCGCATTTTCCAGTCTAGCTTTACGTCCAGGTGACCCAGACTCAATGACCCGCTCAAATACTCCAGGCACCGCAGGCGCCGGGAATAGCAACGAAGATTATAGCGTAAGCGCCGACCCCGCCGACGCGTTGGGCGTCGATTCGCTCGACGACGATTTCGCCGCCGACGCACCCGCCGCAAGCCATTCGCAAGAAGCCGCCGTGAGCCCGGCAGCACCGGTGCCGGGCCGCACCGCCGACGAAAGCCCGCGCCAGGTCGTGGTGCCCGACGAACTGGCCGGCGACCGCCTCGACAAGGTGCTCGCCAAAGTGTTTCCGGAGTTTTCGCGCAGCCGTCTGCAAAGCTGGATCGAAGCCGGGCGCGTGCGCGTCGACGGCAAGCCGGCGAAGATCCGCCAGCCGGTGCCGCTCGGCGCCACGATCGAGCTCGTGCCCGACCTGCTGCCCGAGCAGCTCGCCTTCACGCCCGAGCCGGTGCCGCTCGAAATCGTCTACGAGGACGACACGCTCGTCGTCATCAACAAGCCGGCCGGCATGGTCGTGCATCCGGCCGCCGGCAACTGGAGCGGCACCGTGCTCAACGGTCTGCTGCATCGCTATGGCGAGGCCGCGGTCGGCCTGCCGCGCGCGGGCATCGTGCACCGGCTCGACAAGGAGACCTCGGGGCTCATGGTGGTCGCGCGCACGCTCGAAGCGCAGACCGACCTCGTGCGTCAGTTGCAGGCGCGCACGGTCAAGCGCCGCTATCTCGCGCTCGTGTGGGGCAACATGCCCGAGGACGGCACGATCGACGCACCGATCGGCCGCGATCCGCGCGAGCGCACGCGCATGGCCGTGGTGACGGGCGCGGCCGGCAAGCCGGCGCGCACGCATTTCCGCCGCGTCGATGCGGCGATCTGGCAGCGGCAGCCGGTCACCGCGATTCATTGCGACCTCGAAACGGGCCGCACGCATCAGATTCGCGTGCATTGCGCGCACGTCGGCCATCCGCTGCTTGGCGACCCCGTGTATGGACGCGCGCGCGGCAAGCGCTCGGTCACGCCGCTACCGGGCGGCTTCGCGCGCCAGGCGCTGCATGCATGGCGGCTCGGGCTGATTCATCCGAAGACCGGCCGCTCGATGCAATGGCGCGCCGACGTGCCGGCCGACATCGCGGCGCTGTCCGAGGCGCTCGGGCTCGGCCGCGACGACGCGGGCGAGTTCGACGACGCGTACTACGAGGATGAGGACTACGACGCATCGTCTGACGATGCTGATGATGACGAAGACCGTGGCGCAGATCACAGCGAAGATCACGACGGTGACGAAGGCCACCAGGACCACCGGGCTCACGACGAGGACGATCCCACATGAACGCAGCTTGGCCGGAACTGGGTTTTGCCGATGTCGTGCAACCCGCATGGAACGTCTCGCCGCGCGTGCGCGCGCTCGTGACCACCCGCAACGGCGGCGTGAGCGACGCGCCGTTCGGCCGCTGGCGGGACGGCGCAGACCAGCCCGGCGGCCTCAATCTCGGCATGAAATCCGGTGACGATCCGGCCGCGGTCGCGAGCAATCGCGCGCGGCTGCTCGGGCTTGCGGGCGTTCGCGAAGCCGCGTGGCTCGAACAGATCCACGGCGCCGGCATCGTGCGCGCCGAGGACGTGCTCGCGCAGGCCCACGCGGACGGCACGCCGACACGCGCCGACGCGAGTGTCACCGACCGTGCGGGCACCGTCTGCGTCGTGATGGTCGCCGATTGCATGCCGGTGCTGCTGTGCGACGAAGCGGGCCGCGCGGTCGGCGCCGCGCATGCGGGCTGGCGCGGCCTCGCGGCCGGCATCGTCGAGCAGACCGCGCAGCGCGTCGCGGCGCTCGCGGGCGTGGAAGCGGGCGCATTGCATGCGTACCTCGGGCCGGCGATCGGGCCGGACACATTCGAAGTCGGCCCCGACGTGCGCGACGCGTTCATGCATGGCCTCGAGGGCGCGCAGCGCGACGCCACCGCGAACGCATTCGTCGCGCATCCGGCCAACCCCGGCAAATATCTCGCCGATCTGCCGGCACTCGCGCGTCTGCGTCTGCAACGCCTCGGCGTCACGCACATCAGCGGCGGCGATCTCTGCACGGTCACGCAACGCGAGCGTTTCTATTCGTATCGCCGCGATCGCGAAACCGGCCGCATGGCCGCGCTGATCTGGCTCGACGCTCACGCGCAAGACATCGCCGACTGACTCATGCGTCGCGCGTTAATGCGCAACGTGCGCGCGGCGTCTCGTCAGACGTTTAGCGATTCAGCAATCATCAGGCAATCGTTAAGCAATTCATGCGCGTCGTCCGTGCCGGCGATGAAGTCGCACACCATTTAGGAGACGTCCGGCGGACACGGGCACGAACGCTATCTGCTCAGGACGCCGGGCCATTTTGCTGCGCTGCCGGAATGTCGGGCGGCAACGTAAATCGCTCGCGGAAAATGTCCGCGAGTGCACCTGTCGATAGCGTTGAAAAGGCATGCGTCACGGGTGTTTTTTCGATTCATCGCGATGCCGTCCGGCGGTTCGCGAAAGCGTGATTTGTCACACAGGGAAAACGATAATTAAAAAAGCATCGCACTGCGGCAAAATCGGGAACAAGCATTGACATGCCTTGTGATGGGGAGCAAGAATGTTCCTCCCAAGCTCCTCGTCGTACATGGGACAGGGCGTGACGGATTCGCGAGCAATCGCCATGCGCGCACGAACCTGCCTCTCAACCCGTCCGCAAGGACTTACCGGTCAAAAGCAGGTATGGCTGCCTCTCATTCCTCAGCTTCCCACAGCACGGACTCCTCGAAGGAGCAAACGCAGCAGGCCGGTACGAGCGGTGCAGCACCAGCCGCAGGCATGCAGCAGTTCCTCGATGCGTGGATGAACGCGTGGCGTTCGTTCGGCGTGTCGCCCGGCGGTGCGCCGTTCCAGGTTCCTCCCATGCCGCAGATGCCCAACGTCGCGCAGATGGGTTTCCCGCCGATGCCGTCGTTTCCGGGCATGCCAGACTTCAGCAAGCTGGCCGCGGGCGCGATGCCGTCGCTGCCGCCGTTTCCGGCGCTGAACATTCCCCCCGCCGCGATTCCACCGGAGCGCTTGCAGAAGCTGCAGACCGATTACTCGCGCGAGGCGATGGAGCTGATCCAGCAGGCCACCACATCGGCCAGCAAGGCGCCAGAGCTCAAGGACCGGCGCTTTAGCGCGGACGCATGGAGCGAGACGCCGGCCTATGCGTTTACCGCCGCGTGGTATCTGCTGAACGCGCGCTATCTGCAGGAAATGGCCGACGCGCTCGAC
>Ga0153988_1000484_pt1 | contig 10449 bp, 10 predicted proteins | sample TSNC072MetaG_FD_104742 | JGI IMG/M metagenome (GOLD analysis project Ga0153988, IMG submission 104742) | Attine ant fungus gardens microbial communities from North Carolina, USA - TSNC072 MetaG | ecosystem: Host-associated > Fungi > Mycelium > Unclassified | place: USA: North Carolina, Jones...
TATCCACACCGGAATAGATGTACTACGCTGTCCCTGGGTGGGTCAGATTTAGATGAAAACGGTGGGTGAAGACTGCGTGAAAATCAACAAGGCATCTCAAGTTGATACTTCATGTCAAAAATGAGATTCTGAGGAACACCCGTATTGATACGGTGAAGTTCCTGTTCTTCCCATGACTTGGCAACAGCCTCGTCATCAAAGAGCTTGCTAATGTTCTCGCCACCTTTGCGAATCTGAACCCGCCACCTGGTGACACTGACCTTACGGCCAGTCTCCTTGTTCAAAACTTTGTACTTGATTGGGTAGACCGACACAGTGATTCCTTCCTATTTTTGTGAGTCCCAAGCACCTAACTTTGTGGGATCGTGCAGGCCAAGGCGGCGCTTGCTCAGTGAGGTCCTTGGGGGCCGGCACAAGCCAAGGAGCCGTTCCTTTGCACAATCAAAATCCGTGGTGCAAAAAATTGTGCATGAAGACGGGGTGTTTGTGCGAAATATCCGTAAGCATGCACTCCAACCTATTGATTTACAAAAGGTGCATAGGATCGTATCTGGCTTCAACAAGAGCCAGCAGGACGCGTTCTTGCCGCACGTCGAGTCGGGGCTGTTCGTATTCGTCGGCGCGACGACCGAGAATCCGTCGTTCGAGGTCAATAGCGCGCTGCTGTCGCGCGCGGCGGTCTACGTGCTGAAGAGCCTCACCGACGACGAGCAGCGCGAACTGCTCGAACGCGCGCAGAAGGAACTCGGCGGCCTCACGTTCACCGACGAAGCGCGCTCCGCGCTGATCGGTTCCGCCGACGGCGACGGCCGCAAGCTCCTGAACAACCTCGAAATCGTCGCGCGCGCGGCCGCGCAGCAGAAGACCAGCGAGATCGACGGCGCGCTGCTTGGCAGTGCGCTCGCCGAAAACCTGCGGCGCTTCGACAAGGGCGGCGACGCATTCTACGACCAGATCAGCGCGCTGCATAAATCGGTGCGCGGCAGCAGTCCGGACGGTGCGCTCTACTGGTTCTGCCGCATGCTCGACGGCGGCGCGGACCCGCGCTATCTCGCGCGGCGCATCGTGCGCATGGCGTGGGAAGACATCGGTCTCGCCGACCCGCGCGCCGCGCGCATCGCGCTCGACGCCGCCGAAACCTACGAGCGGCTCGGCACGCCCGAAGGCGAGCTCGCGCTTGCGCAGGCGATCATCTATCTGGCGGTCGCGCCGAAATCGAACGCCGGGTACAACGCGTACAACGAGGCACGGCGCTTCGTCGGCAAGGACCAGTCGCGCGCGGTGCCGGTGCATCTGCGCAACGCGCCGACGAAGCTGATGAAGGAACTCGGCTACGGCCACGACTACCGTTACGCGCACGACGAGCCCGATGCGTACGCGGCCGGCGAGACCTATCTGCCGGACGGCATGCGCGATCCGCACTGGTACGAGCCGACGCCGCGCGGGCTTGAAGGCAAGATCGGCGAGAAGCTCGCGCGGCTTGCCGGCCTCGATGCGCAGTGGCGCTCGGAGAACAAGGCGAAGAAGGGGTGAGCCGCGTGGCGCGCCTCGCTTCCCGGACGTTCCGGCCGCCCGTGCCGGTGCGTTAAAATCGCGGTTTCATACAACGAACACCCGTCCCATCCCATGCTCGACATCCAGCTGCTGCGCAAAGACCTCGATGGCGTCGCCAAGCGCCTCGCCGACCGCGGCTACACCCTCGACGTGGCGGCCTTCACCGCGCTCGAAGCGGAACGCCGCGACACCCAGACCCGCACCGAAGAAATGCAGGCGCGCCGCAACAGCCTGTCGAAGCAGATCGGCGCGATGAAAGGGCGCGGCGAGGACACCTCGGCGGTGATGGCCGAAGTCGGCGGCATCGGCGACGAGATGAAGGCGTCGGCCGTGAAGCTCGACGACATCCAGAAGCGTCTGTCGGACTTGCTGCTCGGCGTGCCGAACCTGCCGCATGAGAGCGTGCCGGCGGGCCGCGACGAAGCGGACAACGTCGAAGTGCGCCGCTGGGGCACGCCGCGTCAGTTCGACTTCGAGGTCAAGGATCACGTCGACGTCGGCACGCCGCTCGGCCTCGACTTCGAGACTGGCGCGAAGCTGTCGGGCGCGCGCTTCACGATGCTGCGCGGCCAGATTGCGCGGCTGCATCGCGCGCTCGCGCAGTTCATGATCGACACGCACACGCAGCAGCACGGCTATACCGAGATCTACACGCCGTACATCGTGAATCCGGACATCCTGTACGGCACCGGCCAGCTACCCAAATTCGCGGACGACATGTTCCGCGTCGAGAAGGGTGGCGGCGAAAACACGGTGACGCAGTATCTGATCTCGACCTCGGAAATTTCGCTGACGAACACGGTGCGCGAGAGCATCGTCGAAGCGGACGCGCTGCCGATCAGGCTGACCGCGCATTCGCCGTGCTTCCGCTCGGAAGCGGGCTCGTATGGCCGCGATACGCGCGGCATGATCCGCCAGCATCAGTTCGACAAGGTCGAGATGGTGCAGATCGTTGCGCAGGAAGCGTCGTACGACGCGCTCGAACAGATGGTCGGCCATGCCGAGGCGATTCTGCAGAAGCTCGAATTGCCATATCGCGTGATCACGCTGTGTACCGGCGACATGGGCTTCTCGGCCGCGAAGACCTACGACCTCGAAGTGTGGTTGCCGGCGCAGAACACGTACCGCGAGATTTCGAGCTGCTCGAACACCGAGTCGTTCCAGGCGCGGCGCATGCAGGCGCGCTATCGCAATGCGCAAGGCAAGCCCGAACTCGTGCATACGCTGAACGGCTCGGGGCTCGCGGTGGGTCGCACGCTCGTGGCCGTGCTCGAGAACTTCCAGAACGCCGATGGCTCGGTGACGGTGCCCGCGGCGCTGCGTCCGTACCTTGGTGGTGTGGAGCGGCTGGAAGTGCCGGCGGCCTGAGTCTGAGCGCGTTATTGGCCGTCCGCCTGTCAGGCTCCTCAAAAAATTTTCGGCGAGGGGCTTGGAAAAAAGGATCGGGCTGTTCTATAATCTTGTTCTCCCAAGCAACGGCCCGCTTGGATCTGGCAAGGCAGTAGCAGGAAGTTGAAGTCGCGCTGCGAGTCGGAATACCCGGAAAGGTGGCAGAGTGGTCGAATGCGCTGGACTCGAAATCCAGTGTACGGTTATACCGTACCGTGAGTTCGAATCTCACCCTTTCCGCCAAATTCAAAAAACCCCGTAAGCGTCAGGCTTACGGGGTTTTTGCTTTTTAGTCTCCAGTTCCTGGCGCACCACCTTGCTCGATTCAAGGTGGTGTTGCGCTTAAAAACTGCTGGAAACTGGAGACCGCTTCATCAAAACGAACCACAAAGCCAAACCACGCGTCTAGCCTGCCTCTGCGCTCTTGAGCAAACTCCGATGCACTTCCAGCGCATTACGCTCGACCCAGTTGTGCTGAAGCAAGCCATCTTCGCGAACATGAATCACGGCGGTTCCCGTCATATAGATCGGTGAGCCGCACGGCTCGGCGCCCATCACGCCATTGTTCTTGCCGGTGACCACCCAGCGGGTCGCAACGCGGTCTCCCGATTCGTTCTGGAACATCTCGACGATTTCGAAGTTGAAGTCGTCGATCGAGGTGAGGAACGCGCCAACCCACTGCTTGAACGTCGCGCGGGGGCCGATCACCGTGCCGCCCGAAGTGATAGAGAAATCTTCCGCGACGAGCTGATCGGCAGCCTCGGGATTCTTGCCTTGCCATACTTCTCGCCAGAACGCTTCGACGATCGAAACAGAATCTCGCTTGTTCATTTTTTTCTCCAGTAGAACGAGGTATTCAGGTAATATCCGCCCCTATGATGAAGAAATCAAACGAATAAGACTTATAGGATCAAGCAGAAACGCTTATAGATAAATGAAACTGCCCGACCTCGAAATGGACTTGCTGAGAGCTTTTGTCGCCGTTGCTGAGGCGGGCAGTTTCACGGCCGCCGCGGAACGGGTCGGCCGCACGCAATCGGCTGTCAGCCAGAAAATTCTTCGCCTCGAAGAGGCACTGCAGATGCGCGTGTTCGAGCGCACCAGCCGCTCGCTCACGTTGACGCGCGACGGCGAGCGCGTTCTGGTTGCCGTGAGGCGGCTGCTCGATCAATACGAGGTCTTTCTGCGGGAAGTATTCGAGCCGCCCAACGTATCGCTTCTGCGACTCGGCGTGGCGGAAAACCTGCTGCAGGCGCAGTTGCCGAATTTCCTCGCGCGCCTGAAGAGCCTCTATCGCGACGTACAGCTTGAACTGACGACCGATTCGAGCCAGCACCTTCTGCAAGCCCTCGAACAGAAAAAACTCGATGTCGCCATCGTCGGAGTCATCGGTAAACCGTCGGCGCGGCGGAGCCGGGTCGTCTGGAGCGAGCCTTTGGTGTGGGTCGCCGGAGCCGGTTTCCGCGACGAACCCCGCTATCCCGCGAAGCTCGTCATGATGCAGCCGCCCTGCATCTATCGCGAGATCATTGCCGACTCGCTCGCGTCGGCGCGGCGCGAATGGACCCATACCTGCACCGTCAGCAATCTGGGCGGCATGCAGGCGGCGGTCCTTGGCGGCCTGGGTGTGACGGTGCTCAGCCGCTCGCAGGTGCGGGACGGCATGCGGGTCATGCCGGCGTCGAGAAACTGGCCTGCGTTACCGCCGATAAAAGTCGAAGTGATGGGCGACCGGGCTGACATTCAGCACATGATCCCGCCGCTCGTTTCGTTGCTCCAGGAAAGCCTGGAAGCGGGCCTCGGAGCGAACCCGGAAACGTCGTCGAACAAGGCGCAGGCCCGCTGATTCCGCCAGGTCATCCGGGTTGAGGCTGGTCAACAAACAGAAACAGGCTCGAACCCGCGTTTCGAGCCCTGCGGCGGCGGCCCTCACGCCACCTTGAACCCTTCCATCAACTCGCTCAAGGCGCGCGCCTGATCCGCCAGCGAGGCTGCGGCCGCCGCGCTTTCCTCGACGAGCGCTGCGTTCTGCTGCGTCACTTCGTCCATCTGCGTGATCGCGAGTCCCACCTGCTGAATCCCGTCGCTCTGTTCGCGCGAAGCCTGCGCGATTTCGCCGACGATGCCCGTCACGCGCGTAATTGCCGCCTCGATCTGCTGCATCGTGCCGCCCGCGTCTTCGACGAGACCCGCGCCGCGTTCGACACGCGAGGTCGAATCGGCGATCAGCGCGCCGATCTCGCGCGCCGCGGCCGCCGAGCGTTGTGCGAGGCTGCGCACCTCGCCGGCCACGACCGCGAAGCCGCGGCCTTCGTCGCCGGCGCGCGCGGCCTCGACGGCCGCGTTGAGCGCGAGGATGTTAGTTTGGAACGCGATGCTCTCGATCGTGCCGATGATGCCCGTCATCTGCGCGGAGCCCGTGTGGATCGCGCGCATCGTTTCGATCATGCTGCCGACCGCGTCGCGGCCGTGCGCGGCGAGGTCCGACGCGCCGCGAGCGAGAGTGCTGGCCTGCTCGGCATTGCTCGCGTTGAGCTGCACGGTCGCGGTGATCTGCTCCATCGCGGACGCCGTTTCGCCGAGCGAAGCCGCCTGTTCCTCGGTGCGTTGCGAGAGGTCCTGATTGCCCGCCGCGATCTGCTGCGTGGCCGAGGCGATCGCCGTCGAACCGGAGCGCACCGACATGACCGTGCCGAGCAGACGCTCCTGCATCGCGGCGAGCGCGTGCAGCAGCGTGCCCATCTCGTCGTTCGCATGCGCTGCCGCGCGCGTACGCAGATCGCCCGCCGCGATCGCGTCGAACTGATGCAGCGCGCTCGCGAGCGGCGTCATGATCGCGCGGCGCAGCGAGCGCCAGCTCAGGAACGCCACCGCGAGCGCCAACACGATGCTCCCTGCGCAGGTCGCGAGCATCGTGCGAAAGAGCGCGTTGGAGCGCGCTCCGGCCTCGGCCGCCTGCGCGTCGAGATAGCTTTCGAGCTTGCCCTGGCTTTCGTTCATCGCGCTGTAGAGTCCGATCAGATGCTGTGCGCGGCTTTCGTCCATCCAGCCCGTGTCGCCGCTACGGATCGCGTCAATCAGCTTGTCGATGCCGTCGTGGCGCACGGCGCTGCGTTTCGTGTCGAGGTCGGCGGTGAGGGCCGCGAGTTCGGCGGCCTTCGGCAAGGCGCGGAACTCGGCCCAGTGACGGTCCGATTCCACGAGCAGGCTGTTTGCGCGATCGAGCTGCATCGCGAGCTGCGGCGAGTGCGGATTGGCCATCGCCCAGTCGAGCCCGTAGCGGGCGCGCGACATCGCCGTGCCGGACTTGCCGAGCGCGACGACCGAGGCGTAATGCACCGCATACGCGTCGCGCTGCGCGCGATTGCTTTCGGCCATGCCGACGATGCCGATCGCGCCGGTCGCGATCAGCAGCAGGGCGAGGAACGCGATCGTGGCGGCGATGCGTGCATTGAGCGTGAGATTTTTCATCGGAAGGGAGCGTTCGGGTTGCCGTAATCGTCAATTTGTTCCTTTAATGAAACAAATTGACACCAATGGAATAAATAACTGCATATAACGGCATTCCGATACGATCTATTTAGGCCTGGTGGCGAAGTTAAAGCGCCTCGGAACTTGCCCAAAGGCTGGCGGCAGGCATGCTCAACCCGGACCGGCAAACCGAAGGAATTGATCAGCGATACTGATTTATTCCGGGCTTCAGCATGGCAACACCGCTCAAATGGTTCACCGCCGCACAGGTCGTCTTGCCCGGTTTTACCAGGGGGCTCGCGCGATCCTCTGTACAATTAGCACGATCGACCGTTTCGCTCGCGGCGGCACGACGTCGTCGAACATTCGAACTCCATCCGCCCCACATCGACTGAATTCATGGCCATTACCTACAAGACTCCCGACGATATCGCGAGGCTGCGCATTGCCGGCCGCCTCGCGGCCGACGTACTGGCAATGATCGGCGAGCACGTCAAGGCCGGCGTCTCCACCGACGAACTCGACGCGCTGTGCAACGACTACATCGTCAACACGCAGAAATCGGTTCCGGCCAACGTCGGTTATCTGGGCTTTCCGAAGACCGTCTGCACCTCGGTCAACAGCGTGGTATGCCACGGCATCCCGAACCGCAACGAGGTTCTCAAGGACGGCGACATCATCAATATCGACGTCGCGATCATCAAGGACGGCTATTTCGGCGACACGAGCCGCATGTACTGCGTCGGCCAGCCGAGCCCGGTCGCGCGTCAGCTGATCGACACGACTTACGAGGCGATGGTCGCCGGCATCCGCGAGGTGAAGCCGGGCGCGACGCTCGGCGACATCGGCCACGCGATCCAGAAAGTCGCGCAGGGCGAGGGTTTCTCGATCGTGCGCGACTACTGCGGGCACGGTATCGGCCGCGTCTATCACGAGGACCCGCAGGTGCTGCACTACGGCCAGCCGGGGCAGGGCGTGCGCCTGAAGCCGGGCATGGTCTTCACAATCGAGCCGATGGTCAACGCCGGCCGCGCTGGCACGAGCGTGCAGCGCGACGGCTGGACCGTGGTCACGAAGGACCGCTCGCTCTCGGCGCAATGGGAGCACATGGTCGCCGTGACCGACGACGGCTACGAACTGCTCACGCCGTGGCCGGACGGCACCGGCCGCTACGAGGCGCCGTGAGCGCGCCGTATGCCGGGTTTGCAGCGCATGCCGGCGCTACCGCGGGCGGCCTGCATGGTTCGCATCCGATGCGAACAGGTCGCGCGCGGAGCTGTTCTGGTCAATAATGATGTGACTCGCATGCCGGTTCGGTTAAAGCTACGTGTTAGGGTTTCAAGGGGTTTTCGTCTGCATGAGTCCGTCATTGACCGTTCGCCGCATCACCGCTGAGCAGGGCGCCGTTTTTCGCGAACTCCGTACTGCGTCGCTGCGGGAGGCCCCCTATGCCTTCGGCGCGACACTCGAGGACGCGTTGTCGGCCGACGCCGCCAGCTTCGATGCCACCGCGGCCGAGCACGCTGTTTCGCTGGCTGTCGGCACCTTCATTCTCTACACCGAGGGTCATCCGGCCGGCCTGATCGAAGCGCATTTCGAGGACACCGCGGCGCGGCGCGCGTTCGTCTGCGAACTCTGGGTGGCGCCGGCGGTGCGTCATCTGCGCGGCGGCGAACTGCTCGTCGATACCGCGAGCAACTGGCTCGCGAGCGCGGGAGCCGCCGAAATCTACGCGTGGGTTGCCGACGCGAACCGCAACGCGATGCGCTTTTACGAAGCGCTCGGTTTCGGTCCCGCCGGCGAGCACCGGCGTGTCGTGCGCGCGCCCGAGCAGGCCGAAAGCCTGCTGGTGCGGCACGTGACGGCCACTTCGCACACGCACGGGTAGCGCCCGGGAGCGGCGCGTCAGACGGCCGCCGGCATCGTCCTTTGTGGCGCTGCTTCGGGATGTCCCCGGCGCGCATTCCTCGCGCGCCATTTTCTTTCGTATCGTCCACAATCGCGGCCGCGCCACGGCATTGCCGTAGCGCGCTCGGCTTGCGCGAGACGTGTGGCGGCGCGTATCGGGCGCTGCGCCGCGCCACGCGCGCGACAGCAGATTCTCCCGGCAAAAAAGCTGGCCGGGCGCGTGTACGCCTGTAAAATACGCAAAATTTTTTGCCGAACGCTATGTCGCCCAAGAAATCGCCTTTTTTCGAACTTCGCAGCGGCTCTGTCGACACGCTCATGTTCGTGGTCAAAACGACCGACCTCGACGCGATGCGCGCCGAACTGACGCGGCGCTTCGAGGCGACCCCCGAATTCTTCGCTAACGACGTCGTCGCAATCGACGTGCGGCGTCTCGCCGAAAACGAACGCGTGCCGCTCGCCGACATCGCGCAACTGCTCGACAGCGTGCGCATGCGGCCGATCGGCGTGGTCGCCCATGCGGCGCAGTCGTGGGCGGCCGAAGCGGCCCTGCCGCTGCTCGAAGCGCGCGACCGGCGCGGCGCCGCGGCGAAGCAGGGCGATGAAGAGGGCACGGCGGCAAATGCGGGCGCCAGCGAGGCGGCACGTGCAACAGCAGGCACGGCGGCAGATGCCGCGACGAACGCCGCAGCCGGTACGGCCAGCGCGGCAGCTGCCGGCGCAGCGACCGCGCTCGATCCCGAGGCCACCGAATTCGCGCGGCTCGCCGCCTCGCCGCAAACGATGGTGATCGACAAGCCGCTGCGCTCGGGCCAGCGCATCTACGCGAAGGGCGACCTCGTCGTGCTCGGTCTCGTGAGCTACGGCGCCGAGGTGATCGCGGAAGGCAACATCCATATTTACGCGCCGCTGCGCGGCCGGGCATTGGCCGGCGTGCAGGGCAATCACGACGCGCGCATTTTCTGCACGTGTCTCGAACCGGAACTGATCTCGATCGCGGGCATCTATCGAACGACCGAGAACCCGCTGCCGGCCGACGTGCTCGGCAAGCCGGTGCAGATCTGGCTCGAACAAGAAAAACTGATGATCGAACCGTTGCGGCTCACCTGAGAGATGCGACGCGCGTGTTGCCCCGGGGGTAGTCCGGCACACCGCGTTTCACGGGAAAAAAGCCGCACATAACTGTCGCATTTGACGAACACAAGGTAAGGGTAATGGCAAAAATCATTGTGGTGACTTCGGGCAAGGGTGGCGTGGGCAAGACGACCACGAGCGCGAGTTTTGCATCGGCCCTCGCACTGCGTGGCAGCAAGACCGCCGTGATCGACTTCGACGTCGGCCTGCGCAACCTCGACCTCATCATGGGCTGCGAACGTCGTGTCGTGTACGACCTGATCAACGTGATCCAGGGCGAAGCGAATCTGAACCAGGCGCTGATCAAGGACAAGAAGTGCGAGAACCTGTTCATCCTGCCGGCGTCGCAGACGCGCGACAAGGATGCGCTGACGATGGAAGGCGTCGAGAAGGTCATCAACGACCTGATCGCGATGGACTTCGAATACATCGTCTGCGATTCGCCGGCCGGTATCGAATCGGGTGCACTGCTCGCGATGCATTTCGCCGACGAAGCGCTGATCGTGACGAATCCGGAAGTGTCGTCGGTGCGCGACTCGGACCGCATCCTCGGCATCCTGTCGTCGAAGACCAAGCGCGCGATCGAGGGCAAGGAGCCGATCAAGGAGCATCTGCTGATTACGCGCTACAACCCGAAGCGCGTCAACGAAGGCGAAATGCTTTCGCTGACCGACATCCAGGAAATCTTGCGCATCGATCTGATCGGCGTGATTCCGGAATCGGAAGCCGTGCTGCACGCGTCGAACCAGGGTCTGCCAGCCGTGCATCTCGACGGCACCGATGTGGCCGAAGCCTATAAGGACGTCGTGTCGCGTTTTCTCGGCGAGCAGAAGTCGCTCCGCTTTGTCGATTACCAGAAGCCTGGGCTGCTGCAGCGCCTCTTCGGCACCAAGTAAGGGGGGCGTACGTAATGTCGATTCTTTCGTTTTTGCTGGGCGAGAAAAAGAAGTCCGCGTCGGTAGCGAAGGAACGCCTGCAGTTGATCATCGCGCA
>Ga0153988_1000485_pt1 | contig 10445 bp, 5 predicted proteins | sample TSNC072MetaG_FD_104742 | JGI IMG/M metagenome (GOLD analysis project Ga0153988, IMG submission 104742) | Attine ant fungus gardens microbial communities from North Carolina, USA - TSNC072 MetaG | ecosystem: Host-associated > Fungi > Mycelium > Unclassified | place: USA: North Carolina, Jones Lake...
AGCTCCCGAAGCTGTTCAAGAAGCTCAGTTTCGAACATGATCAAAAACATGACGAGTAGACGACAATAGACAGTCGCATACCTGTGGGTCACTGCACTTCGATGCAGCCAAATACGTCCCCTATACAAATTGGATGTAGTCTGATATCAAATATCGACATTCTATGTCTGATGTTCGAATACGATTACCCTAATAGTTCTTATAGTGATAGGACAATTCGGTTCTGTCTCAACGCGGCATGCTTCTTAGAAGGAGACAATATAGTCAAGACTGTTCGTAGTTATGCAATCGGCCAACAAAACAGAACGTATGCATATCATGCCCAAATATTGCACATTATACACAAAAAGTAAGGTTCATTCATAAGTTGTTTTCAGAGAGTGAGCAGACACTCCCAGTTTTTGATTTATATACCGTCAGTAGTTTCACTAAGGTATTTGCAACGTAAAAATCTTGAGTCTGAACATTGACTAACGTATGGTGATGACGTCGACTCGCCTCTTGTTATCCCAGTTGAATGACCGGTATAATTGGAGTCCACAGCTAGAACTGGCTCCAGGAGGAGATTGTAACAAATCGGGTTCAGAAGATCGTCAATAGCATCATACTTCATCCTGGGGGCTCGAATACCATCAGAAATAAAAGACGAAGTAGCTCAGATGACACCTTAACGAGTGATCAACTGGGGGACTAGCTAGGTTACTCGCCTATTTATTACATGATTATGCATGTCTTAGTATACTATGTCTCGGATAATAATATACCGTGTCTCAGTGAAACAACAGAAGTGAGACCCTCGTGAGTCAGTCCACATCAACAGGAAGAAACGAATTCGAGATAGCGTGATGCAACTAAACCTTGAATAGTGCCATGTTAGTGCCATGTCACTAATCAATCTCATCACTCAACTAGTAGCCTTCACTCTTTTTGATGCATACCATGCAATCCGATGAGGTCATTATGTATTGGATCAGCAGAATAATGTCCTGGAGAGGGGTCAAATGAGTCGTCGACTCACAGCACAAGGGTATCATACTTTTGCAAACACTTGAATGAATAACATCAATCACCATTGTCATTGCTCCTTACCATTTCTAAACCTTCATCAGATCTTACAAGAATAATTATTCACCCCCAGGCGAGAAAACGTAAATTACCTATAACATCAAAGCTACTCTGCTTGGTGAGTTCTTTGTTACCATTATGGAACGCTTGTGTGTGACAGCTCATCCATTCCTTCAACTGTGCCAGAATCTGAGTAAAACGTCTGTTCGGTTCTTGTATATACGAAGCCTTCGTAGTGTTGATAAAATCAAGACCCGTTCCCACGGCGGGAATGCTCCCTTTTATTTTCTGACACCTACGTTGCATTGATCGACCTTCCCAGACTAGGGTGGGATATAATGTCACATGCAAATTTCCAATAAGATCTTTGGGTGCTCCTTGTGTAGAAAGGTGCCAACGAGCATAGCACGGTGGTCAATTACACCATGCTACTCACCTAAATATATGGTGCCTTATGATAGTAAGAGAGGGAAGTGACTCTTTTATTCCATTCTAGGGTGGTAGACCTTATATACATGAGATGGAGTCATCTGGAGTGAGGAGAGGTTACTTAAGATATCATAATAGAAAGAATGTAAGTATTAAATGTTAACACTCCCCCTCACCCAGCACATAAGGGTGTGCACAGGTGAAGAGTATTGTGTTGAATATGTCCTCTGTGGACTATTATTTCATCTCTTTTTCTCTCATCATTATCTTCTGATTGATTAGTAAGCAATGAGTATGTCTGCCAGTGCAGACTTTTCTTACACTTTTCTTACACCTCAGTTCTGCACAATACAGACTGAGGTAAACACTTTTATTATTCTATTTTATATATCATACTGATGTACTTAGACTTAGTGTTCTAATAGGTACATCAATTGACTTAGTTCTGCACACTACAGACTGAGACTTAGTGTTCTAATAGGTCACTTACTCATCTCATTGAAATAAAAATAAGGATTGAGTTGGAGGGTTATATAGTATGTATATAAGGGCACTGCTGCTATCTTGTTTTCTTACCTTATTTTGATGTTGGCCACCACACTTGCTATGCAGTCTACTAGATCCTTGGTACTGCTATGCTTGGTGTTGCTGCTAGAATTGGGGATCCTTGTCCTTGCATTGTATATTGGACAGTTTTTTTGCTTTGAGTCCTTGAGGATTCTTTTGTCTTCCTTTGGAGGAATGCTGCTACTAGTTCATTATTGCATTGTTGCATTGATTGTCTTTTGGTTATAGCTATGAGCAATTTCCTCCATTTATAGGGGTAACTTCACAAGAAGGATCATTGCTCAGACTGCTTTTGTATAAACTAACTTGTTATGTTTCAACTGTGTAAATAGAGCTAGTAGTTTATCAATTGTAGGTATAGGATTGTAGTCTCCTGGAACCTGAAGTTTGTCAATGATGACAACATTAGTATAGGTAGCAGAAATGATGGTAGTCTGTCAGGATCAGCTCCTAGGTTTTGTCCCAATAGAAGGGGGGTTCTTGGTTTTCAGCAATTAATTATCTAACTTCTATACCTGCCCCCTTGAATGGGATCAAGAGATATATTGAGAAGAGACAGAAGATAGTAAGAATAAGAAGAAGCTTTCCCAAGGGAGAATGAAACTAAGTAACTATGACTAGTAATAGTGTTTAAATACTATAGGTAATTTGGGAGAGGAAAATAATAACATAATCTGCTGACTAAGTGGGGCTGAAATTTGGTGTATGTATGCACGAGGTTTTCATCTGGGCCTCCAGCCCATCCAGAACCCTTTACTAATTCTATGTTATTAAGATTATGCTAAAGTCAGTCCGCTATGCTCTCTTTCTACAACATTCTATATAACAGTAAGTAGTGTTGTCTATCAGGTTGCTTTGCTCCCTTTCAACAACAGTTTGTGCAGCTGTAGATAGTGTTGTTGATCAGGTCGCTTTGCTCCCTTCCAACGACAGTCTGCGACATAGTGAGCAATATTGTACGTCAGGTTGCTCTGCTCTCTTCCTATAACAGTAAGGTTGCTCTGCTCCCTTCCTACAACAGTAAGGTCACAGTCAGCTTGCTTTGCTTATTGCCTGTTCCAATTTTACTGTAATTTATTGTAATTTATTTGAATTTATTCTGAATTTTATTGAATTTTATAGAGTTTTTGAGTAAAAAGAGAGGACATATGAAAAGTTGAATTATGTGTCAGTGCCATCACTCCCACATTCGGTCTTGTGTACATAGTAGATAGTAGTATGTATCACAAGGTCATAGAGTATAACAGTACTCCCTCCTTATGGTCATACCCTTGTGGCCATAATTCCCACTATGAATTCTCTCTTAGCTACTGTCAATACTGGGTATGGCATTATCACTCAGTGGTTTTGGGAGGTGGTGATCAGAGTTGTGTGAGAGGGCCTGGTTTTTTTGGGTAAAGTGAATGATAATCTGACACTAGGTTAGTTGCATTCTCAAGGTTGGCCATTGGTGTCCATAAATATTTGTCCAGAGTACCTTTGTAACCAGACCATTGAATGAGGTAAAGTCATGGTCTCTTTTTACAACGGTTAAGTTTTGAGTCTAATATCTGGGCCACCTTGAATTCTAGATTGGTATCAATCTCTAAGGGAAGTGGAGGAGGGTTGACCCAATTTGGGATGTTACTGAGAGGGGCAGGCTTAATCTGTGAGACATGGAAAACTGGATAAATGGTACAGAGGTGGTTAAGGAGCTTAATCAGATATAAGTAAGTATTTGGTTTTCCTACTACTATGAAGAGGCCTAGGTATTTCTCTGATAGTTTCTTGGTAGGTCAGGTGAACTTAATGAACTTTGCAAGTATGAACACATGGTTATCTATTTCGATCTTTGGAGCTGGTGAGCATATTTTGTCTACTAGTACCTAGTAATATCACTGTGCATTTTCAATAGCTATCCTTAGGTCTTTATGTACTATTTTCAGGTTTGTTACAAAGGAATCTGCCCCTGTGGCTTGCACAACACATTCGACTTGTAGATACATTCAGGAATGATAACCCTTATTTGTAAAGAAGAGGAAAATACCTGTGGTAGAGGAGGAAGTGTTATTGTAGGTGAATTTGGCCAAGGGTAGTAATTGTGACCAGTATGACTGCTGACAATTGCAGTAGATCTTTAAGAGTTGCTCAAGCATCTGGTTTGTATGTTCAGTTTAGCCATCAGCCTTTGGGTGGTATTCTGAGATAAAGTGTTAGGGCTCACTCTACACAAGGCAGAGGTACTAGAAAGCTAATAGGTAGGATCCGGAAGCTAAGGTGATATTCAACTGAAAGTAGATCTACTACAGCTGACTAGTACTTATACTACTAGACAGTCTAGGCACCGTTCTCATGGTACCTGACTAGTATTCTCACATTGTCCAATATTAGATATACAGGATTACACAAGATGTCAATCATGAGAGAGGAAGGTGAACAGTGGGAAGGCGATCGGAGAGACGACGGCTCTTAGGTGGGAACCTACTCACATCACTAAGCCCAACCCTAGGGTAGTCCCCTTACATAAAGTGTAATTTCATATCTAGAGTACTAGCTAAGGATTTGAAGAATTTTAAGATGAACTCTGTTCCTCAATTGGAAGTAACATAGCTAGAGACCCCATGTTTTGAAAAAACATGCTTGATGAAAAGTTCTACCAGTAACACAGTATTGATTGACCTTATAGTTGGAATAAATATTGCTTGTTTGGTGAGTTGATCTACCACCACTAGGATATCTGTATAACCTTCTGATAGTGGTAGTTGCTCAATGAAATCTATCGAGATAGATTTCCAGGGGCAAGGTGGAATCAGAAGCTGCTTGAGTAGTTTATATGGCTTATAATGACAGGCCTTGTTCCTTTTACAAATGGTACAGAACCTAATATAGTCCATAACAAATTCTCTGAGGTTTGGCCAGTTAAACTCTTAATGGACCAATTGGTAAGTCTTTGACTGTTCTAGGTGTCCTGCCAATATATGATCGTGATTAAACTTGAGTACCTGTAGATGAAGGTTGCCTGTGTCTGGTATATATACTTGTCCTTTATAATATCTTGTGCTGTCCTTTGCCTTGGTCCAACAGTAATTTTTCAGGTTCCCTCTATCAGTAAGCCAACTGCTCTTTTATCAGTGTTTGACAAAGAGAACTCAATAGAGTTCCCATTAGATTTTGTATACTATTTATACACAAAAAGTAACCTTAATCCCTCCTTTTATCCCATGCTTCCTTATGAGTCATTTTCCTCTTGTGCATCCATTGATAATAAAATAAAGAAAAGAAAATATAAAAGAAAAACAATAATCAGAAACTAAAGAAAAGAAATATAAATATTGACTTAGTCGTTTTGCCAAGTCATGACATCCTTTATCCACTGGAGAGTTTAGTTGGAATCAATCTGACCTCTAGGCCTTCTTAATGTTAGAGAGGAGTAATTGGTGATCTATTACTATGGCTCCTTGTACAGTCAGGAACTAATTCTTCAAGTTTGTAGAACTAGAAAATAGTTGAGTTTGGGTGAATACTGGTCTCTGGATCAGATTTTCTCTTGACAAATTGTCTTTGTAGACATCCTATCTTCTAGTTAAGGTATCCAGTTTCTTACCTAACCTTCCTGGCTGGAATTTAATCATAAAATTGAACTACAAGAGAAATTTTGACTATTTAGCTAGATATTGGGAGAGTATTTTGGTTTCAGAGAAATAAGTAAGGTTCCTATGATTTGTATATACTTCTACTAGGTTAGTGACTCCTTCAAGGTAGTGTTGCTACTTCTTGAATGCTTCGACAATGGCCAGTAGTTCCTTATCATGCACATTATAGTTGAGTTCTACTGTGCTAAAGGCTCTTAACATAAAAGCAATCAGGTAAATCTCACTATTGGTTCAGGTAGATAGAATGGTTACCAGAGTATATTTGGAAGTATCTGTTTCTAAGATTATTGGTGACTTGGGATCCTAATGCCCTAGTATGGATGCTGTAGTGAATGCTCTTTTGAGGTCATTAAATGCTGCTTGGCAATCTGTTGTCTAGGACTAAGGTTTATTTTTCCAGGTTAAATGGGTAAGTAGGGCTGACACTCCAGTATAGTTACTGATAAAATGTCTATAAAAATTTGTAAACCCTAGGAAAAATTACACATTCTTTACTCAGTATAGTATTAGCCAATCTTGAATAGTCTGTACTTGAGACTTATCTATCCTTAGACAATCCAATTCCAAGATGAATCCTAGAAACTCAATCCTATTCTGGTGGAATACACATTTAGTAGGTAATGCATACAACTTGTTGTCTCAGAGTTTTCTCAGTACCTCCTTTATGTGTTTCTTGTGGTCCTCTAGATTATTGGAATAGATCATGATATTGTCAAAATAAATAACAATGTAAATGTCTAAAAGATTGTAAAAAACTTCATTCATGAATTGTTGAAAAGCAAATGGTATTACGAGCCATTTGAAGGAGCCATAGTAAGTGCAAAAGGTTATCTTCCACTCATCCCCTTTGGCAATATACACTAAATAGTAAGCACTTTTGAGATCTATCTTTGAATATATTTGTACTTTTCTAGGAGCATCTAGAAGATCAGTCGGGAGAGAAACTGGGTAGCAATCCTTGCAAGTAATTCAGTTCAAACTCTAGTAATTTACACATAGGCACAAAGACCTGTCTTTCTTTTTGACAAATAGCACTGGGACACTATACAGAGCCTTGGATAGCTGTATAATCCCTACTTTAGTGTTCTTCTCCAAGAATTCTTGTAAGGTCTGTAATTCTAGGGTCAACAAGGAGTAGATAGACCTTAGGGAAGATGTCTTATTATTCTCAATTTGTATGGCTAGGTTGTGTGGTTAATGTTCAGGAAGAGATTTAGCCCCTTGTGTGCTAAAAATATCTCTATATTCTCTATATTTCTTAGGGAGGCCATATATCTCTGGAGAAGGGTTCACAGTTTTCATGGTACAACCAGTAGTCACAGTAGGGCAGGACTTGACCTGAAAGCTAATTGCTCTATCAGACTTGTAGGCCCTTATAAACATAGCCATGTTCACCAAGGATATTCTGGGCTTGCAGACATTCAGAGAAGTAGCAGATAGTTTAGGTTCTGGGTAGATAAGTGAAGTTTTGGGAGTAGGAGATAGGGCTAATGGGAGGCCACAAAATTCTAGAGCAAGTTGTGGTTCACTGGGTTAGTCCAATGAGTTAGAGTTCATGAATTCTGTAGTCCTTTTAGCCTAGTTAATGGTAGGGTTATGCTGGGTTAGCTAGTTGTGCCCTAATACTATGGGGTAGGTACCTTGTAACTTTGTCACAAGAAACTCAACCCAACAAGTGTATAAACAAGGAAAATTGATTGGTAAGGACACAACATAGCTCACAAGATAGTTAATAGTCCTATCTATCATAGTGAGCAGAAAGGGTTCAATTTTTTGGAGCAATAAACAATGTTTAGATACAAAAATGGAATCTACAAAATAGTTAGATAATCCAGAATCCACCAGGGCATTGACAGATGCTAGAAAAGAGAGAGATGAAAGCATGAATTATAATGCTTTTAAAATAGTGAGTGATGCTAAACTCAGATATAGCACTGATTCTCTGACTGGTCTTAGGTAGTCAACTTCCCAGAGTACAAGGTAACTGCTATATCATTTTTTGGCAATCTTAGTAGGTCAGTAGGATAGTCGATGTAGGATATACAAGCATCTATTACTCCTAAAGGCCAGTTCATCTGTTTGGGGCAGGACCTTGCTAGGTGTCCAAGTTGGCTGCAATGCATATGTAGCAACTTAGCCTGAGATGACTTAATCATCCTTCAAGTCTAAGTTAACAAGGAAAACTCAATAGAGTTTTTGTTATTTTTTTGTACACTACTTATATAACTACTACATGGTTTGTGCACTACTTTCCCACACTCATTATGTGACCCATCATGTGATATCATGTAACATGATGCTGTGACTTCTTGTCATATGACTGTGATGCTATGACACTTGTGATATGATACTTTCTTGTACTCCTTCCTATGTAGTAAGTCCAAAAGAAAAAAAAAGTAAAGTAAATATAAATAATGACTTAGCCATTTTGCCAAGTCATGACACTATTTTCCTCTTAAGTTTCCTCATTCTGAGGATTTTTTTACAACTCGTAATAAGGGTCAACCATGTTGTCTATTTCCTTCTCATCATTTTCTGTCTACTTTCTAATTTCTGATTTCTCCTACTTGATTTCTTCTTCCTTTTTGATTGTCTCTAAAATTTGTTTTCTTTTTTCACTTTTCTATTGCTTCCAATTCCATTCTAACCTTCCCCAGTATTCTTTATTATACCTCTTGTCTGACTATCCAAATAATTTCTTTGCTATAAATCTTCCTTGCAATTCTTCTCTCCTAAATTTTCCTTCTTTTCTTTTTTGTCAATTTACTTCCTCTATGTTCTGCTGATATTCTCTCTCATATTCTTCTATTGTATCTTTTGTATTTTCTAAGTTTTCTCTTTCTTCCCAAGTGTTAGATTCTGCCATGAATTCTTTCCAGCATACTAAATATTTGTTCTTGTTTCTTATTTGTCACTTGTTCAAGATCCTTTCTACTTTCTATTCTTTTTCTTTCTCAATTATCACTGGAGCTGGTTGCTCCTTCCTTTGCCCTTCTACTTGCTCTACGTAGTATCGTATTCTACTAATGTTAATCACTGGATATATTTTTACTATACTTGGCAATTTTAGTTCTACTGTGTTCAATGATACTATCTTCTTTATCTTATAAGAACCAACAAATCTTTCTGTCAACTTCTCTGTTCTTCTTCTGACCATCTAATATTTCAGATTCTTAGTATTTAACATTACTAAGTCTTCTACTTTATAGTCGTCAACCTCCACTCTCTTTCTATCTGCATACTTCTTCATTTCCTCTTGCACTTTACTTAGTGCTGCTTTTGCCTCTTCCTGTATTTCCTTTATTTTTTCCACAAATTTTTCTGCCTCTTTATATTTCCTCTTCTTCCTATCCTCAAATCCCATTCTTGGGTTTTGTCTGTAATTTGCCTTGAAAGGCGATGTCCTAGTACTTGAATGCATTTTATTATTGTATACAAACTCTGCTGTTCCCAACCATTCTGGCCACTGTTCTTGCCTGTGATTGATAAACATTTTTAAGTACTGTTCTAATTCCTGGTTTATCCTCTCTGTTTGTTCATATGTTTGAGGATGGAATGCCATTGACAGTTTGCTCTCAATTCCCAACATCTGATTCAACTCCCACATTATTTCTGCTGTGAACTGAGGTCCCTTATCTGAGATGATACTTTCAGGTAATCCATGCAGTTTCCACATGTTATCTCTAAACAGCCTTGCTAACCCCTTTGCCAATGTTTTCTCTGTAGTTGGTATGAAATGGACTATTTTAGTTAACTGATCTACTACTACTAGAATGTTGTCATATCCCTGTGCTAAAGGCAACTTAGTAATAAAGTCTGCCAATATATGCATCCATAGTTTTTCTGGGATTAGATTTGGCATTAATTTTCCTGCTGGCTGTTTTGTGTGGTTTTTGTTTCATTGACAAGCATCATATTCTTCTACATACTGCTTTACTTTTTTTATAACTCCTGGCCACCAGAAATTTCTAGTAACTAACTCTCCTTTGTTCTCCATGATCTCCTACTAGCATATCATAATACAACCTAATTATTTCTATCCTAAGCTTGTTATCCTTTGGTATATAGACTTTTCTATCTTTGTACATTACAACATTGACTTCTCTTTACTTCTCGTCTCTTAACATCTTTACCCCTGCTCACTTTATTTCTTCCATGGCTTTTACCACTTTATTATCTTTTACTTTTAACTTTTTCACTTCCTCTAGTAGGTCTACCCCATCTACTATAATTTCTGCCACTTTTGTCTTTTTGACTTCTATCCACTCTGCTTTAACCAATGTTTCATTCTTATTATCCTTTTTTACTCCAACCTCCCAGTCTAGTCTTTTACTTAGACTATCCGCTTTTCCCATCTTACTTCCTGGAACATGTTTTAGCATAAAGTTGAATCTTGACAGGTATAACACCCATCTTGCTTGCCTCCAATTTAGCTTCTGTACCTTTATGAAATATTTAAGATTTTTATGATCTGTCTAGATCTTGAATTTGACTACTATTCCCTCCAGGAAGTGTCTTTATGCTTCCAGGCATCTAACAACAGCCAATATCTCCTTATCATGTATTTCATAATTTCTTTCTGTGTTGCTTAAAGATTTTGAGATAAAGGCTACTGATCTCTACAATTTGTCTATCACAAATGGTCACTTACTATTTGTGATGGGTGCTTTGATACTTTAAAGAGTTCAAAAATGCGAAGTTAGACAAGTGACAAAAGATGTTGTTAAGTCTGAGGTCTAATCCTCAGACTAT
>Ga0153988_1000489_pt1 | contig 10411 bp, 10 predicted proteins | sample TSNC072MetaG_FD_104742 | JGI IMG/M metagenome (GOLD analysis project Ga0153988, IMG submission 104742) | Attine ant fungus gardens microbial communities from North Carolina, USA - TSNC072 MetaG | ecosystem: Host-associated > Fungi > Mycelium > Unclassified | place: USA: North Carolina, Jones...
AACTCAACCTCTCACCAAGATCACCCCTTACACACTCAAGAGAATCGCATTTACAACCTCAAGAGCTTCTGAGATGAAGGCAAGGGCCAAGAAGGCTCTCCCCATCAATCTCCACTCTGAGAATTATATTAGAATATTACAGATGTTAGAGACTCAATTAAAAAGAAATAGGAAAGGAAACTCTCCATTCTACCACTCTCCCTTGCGTCTCTCCTCTATGACATTACCATGCAGCTATGACAGCCATCGCCTTCCTGTCCTCCATACCTCCCAGACATGACCATGTGATCCTGCTCCACCTCCATACTTCACTCCTGCCCATCGTTCCCCGAACCCCGAACCGGCTTCCTTCTACTCCGAATACGGTCTAGAAACACATGACAGTGTGTCCTAGCGTCAGTGACACGATCATCACCCGGCGGCACGTCCATTTCTTGACTGAGTCCAGCAGTGATGGGATCACTAGTCACTGATAGACTTTTGATCTGCTGTCTTGGTATTATATTAGTCTAAGTCCACTCTAGATTGAAATTATCTCACATTCCAAAGATATCTCTGAGCCTCTGATCTCTAGAGCTTCAACATTGATAGTCTGTATCTGAGAAACCTAATGCTAGCTCATTAGTCTTGCCTCCCAAGGTATATGCTATTCTAGCATGTGGTAGCTTGGTCACTACTTAAGAGAAGTACCCAATCTTGGGTCTAGATTATGGGGCTTGTAGGAAGTCTCTAGAGTGGATTCCAATAGTGAAATCCAGGGGTATAATATGTATCCCATGCTACATTTCCACAGAAAATTCTCTAGCGGCGTAACACCGCCTCCTCTTCTTCTGCCCTTCTCAACTTCCTCTCTCTTTTCTGTGCTTTTTCCCTAGTGGGACATGCCGGCCTCCTCTCTTGCTGCACCTTTTGTGGCCTTGCCACATGCACTACCTTTTCTACTCTTCTTGATCTCCTCTCTTCCCTTGTCTTCTTCCATAATGGACACTCTCTGCATTTATGCCCTTTCTCTCCACACTTAAAACATTCAACCTCCACTACTCCTATTCTTCTTATCATCTTCTCCTTCACTCCACACTGCATCACTCTACTCTTTAACACTTCAAACTTATTTTGGGGTATTGTTACCCCTTTTTCTGCCTTCTTCTGCTTCCTGCAATTTCAGGCCAGGTGCCTGAACCCCTTGCAGTTGAAACACAACTTTTCTCTCCTCTCTTCAAGCTCTTCCCTCAGTTTTTTGAGGGCATGTTTTTCTTTGAGCAAGTTTCTCATCAATGAATTGTATTGTTCTTGAGACATTATGGTGACATCTTAAGATAGGTATGGAATTAATGGTTTGATCTTACTACTGTTACATCTGTTGGGGTGCAAGATCTTCATCCAACCAGACACCTACTGCCCTACTTACTACTGGCCTAGTAATATAGTTATACGATCACTCTATGGGGAAGATCCTTACTCTAGATGGCCTTTTAGAAGTAACCGTCACTCCTCTGCATGTACCAACTCACAATGGAGTGCAGCACAAGGTTTATACTAAGAAGAATAGTAGCTAACAACACCACTTGATTGTGAGGTCAGGTCTCAGTAGTAATACCTGTAAGGGGGCACTCAGAGGCGTTCCAGAACATGCTCGACTATAGTAGAGGAGGCATCTTAAGTTAGATCAATGAATAGCCCAGGAGATCAAACTAATGTTGAGGTAAGGTATTCTACCATACATCACTAGCTACTTATACTAGACTAGCCTAGTCTGTGTGCCGGTCACTATGGGAACACAGATCAAGACACTAATAACTACACTACCTAATAAGGCTATGTAGTATGCACCATGGTGACAAGAACAAGAAGGAAGGGAACTATTAATAGTGGACTCCGAGGATCCAAGGGCGAGCTAGATAATGCTTACTCATACCAGGTTATCTAAGCTACTATAGGCTGTCCCCTTACAATACCCAAGCTTGGTACTACACTTCCACTGTCAATTCCTAACTGATTGACAAGTCCCCTTAAGCCAAAGGCCTGGCTATGTATGGAGGTAACTGCCGATCATGATGATTAGCAGCTGAGGGTTGGTCTAAATGAGATAAAAGATTGAGCAAGGTCCAAGGCAGATGGTGCTTGGATATGAATCAAGTTCTAGTATAAGGAAGCTAAACTCCATGTCATGACTTGGCAAAATGGCTAAGTCATTATTTATATTTACTTTTCTTTTTCTTTTCTTTTGGACTTACTACACAGGAAGGAGTGTCACATCACAAGTATCACACAATCACAGTCACATGATGAGTCACATGATAAGGGTGGGAAAGTAGTGCACAGACCATATAGTAGTTGTATAAGTAGTGTATAGAAAATAATGGGAACTCCATTGAGTTCTCCTTGTCAACTCAGACTTGGAGGGTGATTAAGTCATCCAGGCTAAGTTGCTACACTCCAAGCCAGAATTAAGCCAACTACTCTTTATTCAGCATTTGACAAAGAGAACTTGATAAAGTTCTTGTTAGATTCTGTACCCTATTTATACACAAATGATAACCCTAACCCTATACTAAAGTCCCATGCTTCCCTATGAGTCATTTTCCTCTCATGCGTCCATCGATAAGAAAATAAATGAAAAGAAAATGAAAAGAAATATAGATATTGACTTAGCCGTTTTGCCAAGTCATAACATCTGAGGTCTAATCCTCAGACTATGAGTTCTTATATACAGAATTGTGATGGTCTGTGCACTAGGACAGATCATCACATGCTACTACCTATTGTTCTACATATAGTAGTGCCTTTGTACTGTATATAGCAATAACTTAATCTTATAGAGACTGTCCTTTGTTCTAAGAAAAGGACAGATGACTATTTATGGGTAATTAATAAAGTCCATGTACAAACATTGAGGTCTTTATATCTCCACTAATATTAATTGCCTTGAGGTTATTCTAGACTTATTCTGAGTGGTATGAAGAGGACTTCTGCTGAGCCTAGAACCAAAGCATCAATCATGACAGTTTCTGAGATATTGGTGATTTAATAAATGGTACCATGGTGGTTACCTGTTGATCTGCCTGATATCTTGGCCAATATTGATTGCCTCAAGATGTGACTGGCATTGATCGAAAAGGTCTTTTCAAGGGCTTGCTGTAGCCATTGAGACTGTGAGGATCATCAAAGAATTGATGGAGATATGGCCAAATGAAGTTTGTGACACTATCAGGTTGTCATGACTGATGCAGCACTCCCTACCAGTAGCAGCAAAGCTCATTGCTTTTGAAGATAACCCAACAGCAGGTGTATGCCCTATCCAGGCTGTAGCTTCGACTGCTGCTTTTATGGGGATTTATTTGAAACAAACAGCAAGATCAAGCAACTTAAGATAGTTGCTAAACAAGTGAGTGCTTCTGTCTTGTTTTTCTTATGGTAATTGATGTATTCTTTAGAGAGGTATCATGGTCATATTGAAAGATTTATTCTAGCCTTCTCTTGAACATGGTCAGAAGCTTGAGCAGAACAAAAAAACAAGAGTTTTCAAAGGCATTCACCCTTGTGAATGCTTATGTCCTCCTGCCTTGCATTGTTAGTCCAGGGGTTCATTTGAGTGCATCCAACCAGTCAGACAAAAGCGCCAAACTTATTTGATTGCCTCTCAAGGGGTACCCTTCACCAGATACTCCATGACTACCCTTTGTGGCCCAAAAGCACTTGATATTGTTCTTGATTTGGACCTTAAATGGAAGTGAAAAGGGAACAAGGAAACAAGCAGTTCTTGTGAATTTCATTTTTATCATCAATCATACATTGGTTTTGAAGTACTCTTCTTTCATTCCCAGGTGCTGTCAAGCTCATGCTTTTGCCTTTCATCTACAGTACTGTTGTAATTGTCATGCCTTGCTTTGTCTCCATTGAATTCTTTTCTAACAGTGAAAAGTACCAGAGGACTGTTGGATTGGTCATACCATGTAAACCCAATCTATAAAGCTATCAAACTGTGTGGGTAAAACTCAATGAAAGCATGGGTCAATGAATTATGAAAGTATCAATAATGAAATTATTAAACTTCGATATCTACATATGACAAGCTATGTGCTTTTGCTGTTGGAAACCAATTTGCTAGCCGATCAATGAGTAGTAATGCCAAATCTAATTTTCCATCAGCAGACAGCTCCCCTAGTTCCTTAGCATTATATTCTACCTGGGTAAAGTATTGACCAGCACCAGATTCGTACAGGACATGAGCAAAAGCAGCATGAATCTTAATAAATTCAGGATCGGGCAGCTTCACTCCTGATTCGTGTTCTGTTCAGAACTCTGCATCATAACTGAACTCTCTAGTACTGAATTGATAGTTTAGGAGACTCCCCCTTATACTTGTTTGTATTATCAGAATACTGCCAATAATTAATCAATCACTCAGGTAGAATAAATTGAAAAGACAACTTACTGCATCCTTGTCAAGATACCACAGGAAACGTCCAAAACCTTTATGTTCTCCACTGGTCATCAAAATAGCATTTTCTGGTGCATTGATCTTTGATCCAGCAGCTTTTGCCACATCAATTCCGGTCCATGACTGTAGCATATCCCATGCTATAGCAGCATTATGCTGTGGGACAGGTCAAATATTTGAAAGGGACAAAATGTCAAGACCTACAAGTTCAGAAGCCGCTTGAAATTTATTCAATGAGACTGGAAGAATATGGGCAGCTTGGAGGGGTAGATTCAAGCCCGAGGGGATAGGTTTTCCTTGGTGATTTAGCATCATAAGAAGGTCGCTATCAAATGCACCAGTGATGGCACAACGATTATCCTCCCGCTTTTGAACCTAGAAGACGGTCAGAAATGAGAAGGAACATACTATCATGTTCCTCACAGAAATTCGGAGTTTTGTCTGCTCTGCGCGAGTATCTCAATTTCTTGTGCCGCATGGTCAAGAGTGGGGGTGAGACTACTTGCGACTTCGGTTGTGGTTTTCTTTGAAATGGCTAGCACTATTGAATATCAGATCAGGTACCTGAAGCAGGTGGATAGTCGATTGCTCACTCTTCATAAACATATTCTCCAACCACGCATCTGCCACTTTCTTCACATTTTCCAGACCCCCACCAGTGTAAGCAATGTGTAGAACAGTTGCAACATATCTCTTCCCAGATTCACTGGGAGCATGTTCCAGCATGGCAGTAAGGAGTTTGTATGTAGAAATTCCTCGATGATCGGGTTCCAAGTCTCTGAGGTGCTTATCAAGGAGATCTTTTTGGACATCGGAAACCAGTTGGGCTGTTGTGTATCCACCTTTGTAGAAATCTTCAAAGTCGTCTGACTTGCATGAGAGGATGCTGCAAAATGACTCGTAAGAATATTGACGCTGGTGGCCCATGATGGATGCAGTAACCGTGTAGTCAAATGTCCAAATTTGAACTTTAATTTAATTCTCACGCTCGGTCACTGGAAGATAACCATACTGTAATAATCATAGCTTTTTCATCTCCCAAGTGAATTTAGGTGCATAAACCTTTCTCATAACCCAGAGCCTAGGCCTTCTCCCAACTACAGAGTTGACTATATATGGTTTCTTCAACAACAATAGTCCTTGTAGGTATATCACTTGACCTGATCCGGTCTGGAAGGAATTTGTTTGCTCAATCTTGTGTGGCATTGCATGCCTATCAGTATTTGCTGCTCTCCTGTCTGAGTTTCTGTCTCAGTATAATCAATGAATATGAATACGGTATCATAAAACTATGACGACATTTTATGGCAAATTTACTGATTCATTAGATCAACTGTCTTCATTGAATTCTGATGCTGTGTCTAGGTCTGAAACAAAATAAAAGATCACGTGCACGTCAGCACGGTTCGAATTTCATCGTATTGAGAAAAACATTTTTCTTGACTATCAGCAGATTAACTACATATGGAGCCTTCAGCACCCCCTCGCAGGAGGACATTTGATCTTCCCAAGCCAGAAGCTGGACTTGCAGAGTGGATGACTAAAATCAAGGCACTTCAAAGCGGAGCAAAGGAGACTAGAGGAGGAGATTGCACCTGCCCGCCGAGCAAGGCTTCAAAGGACTCGAGGTGCTAGCTACGGTGGTGACAGTGTAGATTTCTGTGAGTCATGCACTCCGACCATGAAGGTACATGAAAATTTTATCACGTTTCCTGCGCGCATCAGCGATATCTCCGACTAGTATCAAGACCCCCTTCACACAAGTCGCCCTCGACCGAAATCTTCAGCTCTCCAGTGGACAGGTCGATTGGTGAAGATGCTCCGAGGAAACTGACCGGCACTTCATCTTCCTCAAATATCGATACATCATCTATTACTCACAGAATTTTGCCTAAATCAAGTCATCTTCCTGCGACTCAACCTCCCCCATCCCAGCAACCAGAGCCGATTTCCCTAGCTACATTCATCGGGCAACTGGACCTCGACTCAACCACCATGCGCCGCAACAAAATGTTCATGATCCTACACAGTTTGAGCAACGGATCCTCACCCTGTTTTTGGGAAAGGAATAGTCACCAAGGTTGGCAATTCTGTTCGTGATTCAGTCAGCGCGTCTGGGGTTATGGAGCGGTATCAACCCCGTTTGACAAAGCGAACATCAGTACCTTCGTTTACAAATCAGAAGGGAGAAAGTTTACCTCAACCCATCTCTCCTCGAAAGTCAGGTCAGCGCGACAGAACTATAAGTACATCTTCAGCTGCCAAATATTTGCAGCAGAGTCGGCCACGTCCACCATCCCCTCAAAAGTCAGGAGTCCATGAATGAACTTTAAGTACGCCTGTTCCATCAACACTAAAGCCAAGTGAGAATGCACCAATCTTTTCTAAACTAGAGATTGGAACATCAAAGGTCGGGAAATGACCGGCATCTTCGACCAAAGACCGACTATCGACACCCTCACAACCAATGATTTCGTCTAGAGGCATGTCCGAGAGACCAACCACACCTCGCGAGCCTCCATCCAGTGTTATCACGCTGGTTTCACCAAACAAATCTTCAATCACTATGCCCTCTCTTGCCCGTGCCATTCTACCTGAACCTCGTTCATCGCTTCAAATCCCTTTCATTCCCGATAACACGATCCCTTCGCCTGCCTTCCAGAAATCCTCACCGCCCAAGGACTTCACCCCTTCGATCAGTCGGCTTCAAGGTCGCGGTTTCGTGCAAAACATGGTCAGAGCCAGTATTCAGCTGGAGAATGCATCAAAATCTTTCCCGAGTCCCTCGGCGTCGAGGCCTAGCAGTGCACGCAAGAGTTCCGTCGGCAAACAAATATTAACCCATCTTCTCCAACACCAACGACCATATCTTGCCCTACTACCCCACCTCGTAAGGCTCAATCAGAGGCATCGGTAAGATTCAAAACTCGGCAGTCGCACATCCCCACCCTGGTGTCTACGATGCCCCCGCTCTTGCCAAGCAAAACCTTGAAACCAAAGGCATCTCGTCCACATCTGTACCCTGATCTTTTGTCGCCTCAGGAACCTCTGAGCCCTCGTCGCGCCAAACTAGCTGAGCAGATGCTTCCTCCTGAAGGTGGCCCTAGTCTTGGTTTGGCGACAACTTATAAACCAAAGACTCCAGGATCTTTGGCTGCAAATCCACCTTCTGCCGTTGACGGGCTTGGTGTCAGGCACGATCATGATTCCAGTTCAGATGGGAATGGTAGACCAAGGTCGCTTGTTCCCTCAGAACTTCCCGGTCCTTCGGGAAAGCCGTTAAACCATGTGCGTTCATTCTGGTGATATCTACGTCGGTGCTTACTTACAATGTATTACCCAATTATTGGCATTTGTAATTATAATTGTTATGTTGGGACCCCAGCCAACCAAAGATCGAGCCCGAAAACCTAAGAAGAAATGGTGTTTCGTCATCAAAAGCTAAGTTGACTCAATCTGCGAGAGGCTTTGGGCCAACAAGCGAAACTATCTTCTCGTTCCCACAAGTGTCACAACTCTCCCCTACACAACCCTCCAAATATGAGGATGATCCTTCACCTCGATCATCGTCTTCTACCCCTTATAATGATGACATTTTGTCAATCCCGACGCGATCCACAGAGAAAGAACCTGCCTCCAAAGTTATTCAACCCATCCAAGAATGGGGTGTTAGCATGCCCATCGACATCGATACTTCATTTCAGTCTAGAGTCCAAGGTTTCCATCCCGAGACCAGATTCAAACCTGGCCCGAATCTGATGCGGGCTGCATCACCTGGGATAGCGGATCCAGATAGCCTGCATACTCCATGGTCGGTTTTCCCATTATTTAAATCGACTCTCCAACCGGCCAACGATTCTGCACAGCGTAGTTCCAGCAACCTTAGTCCTTCTGATCCACCCGGAGACACAGGTTCACTCGTAAGTACTAAGAGTCAACCAAGATCATCAAGTGTTTTGATGAATGATCGAATCTCAAAATCTCCTTCACCTGCGCACATATCAATTTCTGGCGCAAGAAATAGAGCTCGTGCAATGGACTTCACCCCAGCATCTAATGGCGATAATGCAGATGTTGCTAGTAGAAATATTCAATTCAAAAGGGAGGCAATGTCTCTTGATGCCAAATTAATGCCTGGGACATCCCTCGAAGCTACTTACGATAGAACATCTGTCGGAACGATTACGCGGACACTTGACACTCATCAATCTAGATTTCCAAAGCCTGGAATTTGCGCTGATAAGATGGGACAAGGAAAAATACATTCAGGTCTGTCTCAGGCCTCAGGTTGCTGTGATACAGCTCTCATCCATGTTCTAGAATTTGATGATGGTCCATTACCTTCGATTGATATTTCTCAGCTTCTACAACCGCAACAAACATCCCCGGTATCATCTTCAGGCTCTAAAACCATTTGTGTAGATGTATTCTCTGTCGATGGAAGCTCTTGCAATGCTGTTACTCATGACACGGACGTATTCTACGATTCAGAGCTTCTGGCTGTTGCTCATCGTTACATATCAACATCGAGTGGATTGAATTGACACGACTCTGGGTTTGGTATGGAAAGAAGTGCATTTCTGGAGAAAGAGAAGAATGCAAGGTACAGGAATTTGCCAAGCGATATGATACAGAGCCGGTAAGCTGTCGCTAAAGATAATGGATCCTTATCCCTTAGTTTCTTCAGGAAATTACTCATCAGAACTCGGGACCACCCACACTTGTACGCTTACTAGGAGGCAGCCTGATTATCAGACAGGTTTGTCAGCCAGAGTAGATATAGCGTCAGTCAAAGCCTGATCTGGGTCACTAGGGTACTCGTTTGTGTTGGTCTGCAGATAACACTGCGATGTACTCGATACGAAGTCTCGGAGGGGTTGGATTCATCAACGAACACAATCTAGTGAGTTTTTTTCAGCCGTTTTACTCGTTCTCATGATCTCATGTGTCGTATCGTCCTACACTTCGAACATCAGTCTTCATCGCACCTATGACTACCGGACAGGCTCAACCTGCTTCTCAGAAACAACAAAAACAAGTCAATAAACCACCTTTCGCTGACTGGCAATCAAGATCCTGACGCCTCCTCAAGGTGAAAATGTTTTCTATTTCTGATTCATATCAGAATATTGACTCGTGCTTGGGTATCTAGGCCGATTCTCATTAGAAAATAATGAATGGTGTATGACGTACTGCTCGCAATCTGTTACTGGACGCATACACGGCAAGGAGCCATACTGCCGTTCGCTATGTGTGCGCAAGGTCTTCCCGCATGAGGTCTGTAATGTCATTGCGTTCAAGCAACACAAACAAGTGGATCAAAGTGGGAAAGCAGCATACCCTCTGCCCACCGAAGGTCAACTAGCCAATTTACCTCATATACTCGGCGGAGAACCTCCAGAGGATGATTCGAATCATAAACCTCAACTACGTCATAATTCAAAGAACTGGGACAAAGGACTCTATCTTTGGACTGGGAAAGGACCAATGGCTGCTCATCAGAAGATAAATTCGATGTCCTTGGACTTTGAACACCAGCGGCAATTCGTAGAAATGAGGCAGCGGCGGAGGGAGATGTGGCAGGATTATCAAGATAGTCTTCGACAAAAAAATGATGCTGGCAAAGAGGATGTCAGAACGTGGGTGCCTAATGTTCCACCTCGACCGCTGCCAGATACAAGGTGCGCTTCGCCTGTGTTTCTAGATGTAGGGCAGGTAATGAACCTTTGGTGCTGCAGTTTCCAGTCGTTGCTTGTGCCCTACCTCCCAGTTCCTTGTCCTTTTGGGAGAGGATCAATAAGTTACTGACCCCTTCTGCTCATGTCCTCGGTATATTGAGAGACAGCGTCAAGTCAGGGGAACAGAGGCAGTTCGCTCAACGTGTCTGGGAGATGGCCCGATCGAATGAGCCGTTTATACTTGCAAGTCGTGCGCTCAATCAAACCTACGAACTTTGGAAGGAGAATGACG
>Ga0153988_1000492_pt1 | contig 10394 bp, 8 predicted proteins | sample TSNC072MetaG_FD_104742 | JGI IMG/M metagenome (GOLD analysis project Ga0153988, IMG submission 104742) | Attine ant fungus gardens microbial communities from North Carolina, USA - TSNC072 MetaG | ecosystem: Host-associated > Fungi > Mycelium > Unclassified | place: USA: North Carolina, Jones Lake...
TTAATTAGGTGCGGGTTAAGAGTATAACGCTTTGCTCTCTCTAGTTACTACTAGCTTTTAATTGGATAGTACTAGGTTTTTTTTAGCTCTTTTTATTTTTTTTATTTTTTATTTTTTTATGATTTTTTTTAGTACAGTTTTTAACATATTTTTTTATATTTACTCATTTTTTATTAGGGCTATAGTCCACTGTAAATTCCATATTAAGGGTTTACTAAAATTTTTAGCTTTTTTAATCTTATTATCTATTGTTATTGATTTTGTATTTTTAGCTTATAATTTCTACTTTAATTGGAGGGAAGTAATAGGTTATAATCAGTTCATACCTAATGGAGAAGGTAATAATTTACCTATGGATCCTGTAAGATGGTATCCATCTGGTGTTCCTCAAGGTATAGGTGTTGTTGGTGGAGGTTTAGCTACCTATGCTACTTTATCACGATTGGGAAATGTATCTCCTAGAATGAGAGTATTAGCCTCTTTAGGAGCTATGGGTGTGTCAAGTGCTCATATTGTTTATAACTCTGCGTTAGAAAATTCAGTAGGATTTAATAGGCTAGCTTGGGGATTTACAAAATGAACTAAAACTGGAACTTGGCCTAGTTTAGATGAGGTAGCTAAAAGCAAATCTCCTAAGGAATTAGAAAAGTTTGCCAGTGATGCAATGAATCAAGCAGACCAACAAGTAGTTTCTAAAGTGGTCGCAGAGGTTAAAAATTCTACTAATAATTTCCTTCCTTCATTAGATTCTTATAAAGATGTAATAGATACAATTATAGATAAAATCTTTACAGAGACAATTAAGATTATACAACCTGTTCCTGTTCAAGGTTTCTTGGATGATTTAATAGGTCAAAGAATGTTTATTGAAGTTATTCTATTTATATCTTGTTTTTTTACAATTTTATTAATAATAGCTTTTTTTATTAATTTAATATTTTTATTAAACAAAGATAAATTTATTAAGTTTTTTGATAATAAGTTTTTTACTTTATATTTCAAGTATCAAGCTTTGATAGCCAAAATATCTTTATTTTACTTGCCTTTGTTCATCGCCTTAGGTTTATACACAATCACTCATGGATTATATTGGTTGATTACACATCAAATACCTTATAATTCACTAGATATAGAATTACACCAGTTTATTTCTACTAAAGAAAGTATTTTAGGTATTATCTTGTCTTCTAAACCGATTTCAAAGGTTTCCACATTAAGTAAAACAAAAAAAAAGGTTTACAAATAAAATTCAAGACCTATTACAAAAATCTACAGTTCATTGTTCTTTATTAAAGAGTTAACAGAGAAAATTTAGTTGTGGCACTAAAGGTAAAGCTACTAATTTAAATAAGTCTAATTTACTCCTAACTTCTATATCTTATGATTTTGATAGTCCAATTTTTAGAAAGATAATATCACTTCTCAATGAAGGAGTTAATAAGGAAACTCAATTACAAATAGAACAATTGTTACAAAACAAGCATTAGATATTGCTAAAAATAAATTAAAAAGTCAAGGTCTCAGACAAAATTCAAATCATAGCTTATTAATTCTTAAATTGAAAGAGATAACTCCTAGATTAGAAAAATTTATAAATAATTATAAAACTAATTTAATATTAATGGATAGTAATTTATCTAGTTTAAGTTAAAAAATCTTATACAATGTGAATACAACATATTTAATCTCTATAATGTATGGTAGATTATTAAATATAGTTTCTAATAATCAGTTATTAAACAATAAAACCTATCAAGTTGAACTTACAATCGATTTGGGAAGGGAGATAGTAAATAAGTATATACGTGAAATGTATAAAACAATCAAACAATCTAATCCAAGTTTAACTTATATTAATTGGAGAGCTTCTGTCGATATTATTAACCAAACAAGTGAATCTCAATTTCAATTTGAACTAGGAAATCTCTTAATTAATTTTATGATAGATTTAAAAGTTATAAAAAATGAAGTTAAAATCTTACCTAGAAATGAAAAGAAACTATTCTGGTAGCAGCTCAAGCTCTAGTTAACTTAGTACCTGAATTAAAAACTTCAATCAGTATTCAGACTATTCCAAATACTATGATTTCTCCTCCCAATTCATATGAAGAAAACAAAATATTAGAACTTGGGGGATATTTATTAAATGGGGTAGACTATGCAGATTAAATATTAATATCTAATAGGGAACTAAGCTACAAAAGTAGTTTATTGAGAGAAAATGATATAGTTGAAATGGTAAATAAGATTAATTCGGTAGCTTTTATAATCAATTAAAATGTTTTGTTTATTTTATTTTAAATAACAACCATAAATATGGATTTTTTCAAGATATTAAATATGTAAATCCTTTAAGTTCAAAGAATAAACTTACTATTAGTGAACAAAAGGAATTATTATGTTTAAATAGCAAAAAAAACACTTAGAATTAAACATTTTAGGTTTGGTTACTATTTTTAGAAATGTTCCTTCTATTTATCTACCTGTACGAATAGATTATAGAGGTAGGTTGTATTGTATTACAGAATATTTAAACTATCAAGGTATATAATTATCTAAAGGCTTACTAGAATTTAGTATCGGATAAAAGTTAAAATAACTAACCAAGAAGCTATTAATTATTTAAAAATATTTGGAGCAAACTGTTTTGGTAATGCTCTAGGAAATAAATCTTTCTTGCATAGAATAGCATGGTTGATAATAATAAATTAGACATTGTAAACTTTGAAAATGGTATTTTATTAAGTCAAGCTGAAAATAAAACTATTTTCCTTAGCTTTTGTTTTGAATATAAAAACTTTGTTTAAGCTTTAAATAATAACACTTTAGAACTATCTTGCCCATCCAGCTGGATGCTAGTTGTAATGGTTTCCAACATTTAACTCTATTAGTAGATGATCTTGCTTTAGCTAAATAGTTAAATTGAAATGATTATACTTGGGAAGATATACCTAAAGATTTGTATACATTTATAGGTTTAAAAGTTAAAAATTATTTTTTTAATAAATTAGAAGAATATCGACAAGGTAAATTAAACTTAACCTTAGAAGATTTCGAGTGTTTTAAAAAATTAGCAGAATTAAATATTTTCCGAAATTTGGTTAAAAGAGCTGTTATGACTATACCTTATAATGCCTCTGCTTCTTCAATAATAGACTATCTTAAGGATAATTTTGATAAAAAGAAAAACCCTGACTTTAACCCAGAGACTTACTTAGATTAACTGGATGTCTCAAAAGAGCACGGGTATAAAGATTATTACATCTATGTAATGAAATCCGATGTATCGAAAAACGAAAAAGTAGTAACATTTAAGGTAATAGATTTTAAAAATCTAAGAAAACCTTTAAACTTTTCAATATTTGTTGAATACCCTAAATTGACTGCCTTAGCGGAATATCTAAAAGGTGTAGCAAATGTAGCTAATAAATTAGAAATTAAGATTCCTAGGTATTTTCCTTCCGGTTTAACAGTAAACCAACAATATTACAAAACAGAAACTATTAAAATCAAACCCTTTGCTTATACTAAAAATATTGTAAATTTATCTGTATTAAATAAAACCAAATTTAATAAAAATAAGCAAAAAATTGCTCTTATGCCAAATCTTATTCACTCTCTAGATGCTGCAAGCTTATGCTTAGTGATAGTTAATTATTTTAAAGAAATAGATAACTTAAATTTCTATTCAATTCACGATTGTTTTGCAGTTCCTTGTAATAAAGTTAATAATTTATATGGATTATTAAATAAGAGCTTATTGCATTATTTATTCAGATAATAAATACTTACTAGATTTTGATACCAACTTTAGATCTCTAATAAATAAAATTTATGGTACACAAGCATTCAAAGATGATGAAGGTAAACTTAAAATAAATTTCAATTATGAAATAATCAGTATTAAATTTCCTTCTATTCGCTCAGTATTACTAAATACAAAATCTGAAATTAAACTAACTAATAGCAATTACTTAATCCATTAGTTTAAATATGGAATCAAATAATAATAAAATTTATCTCAAATCAATTTGTTCTTCATTCCAATATAATTAAAAAAAGAATTGATTTTTCTTAATTTGCCTTTGGTAAAGTTCTTTTTTTTGGCTTCTGACATTTAGTCGGGGGCCTTTTTTTTTCTTTTCCGATTTTATATTGAAACCAACCTAGGTAATTGGTTTAGCTATTTTTTATAACCATATGTTTTGTATTTCAATTCTTAAAGCTTCGGAAGAGGTAAACGGAAAAAGGACTTGTAGAATTTCGTAAGAATCAACTACATCTAGTAACTCCAAGACAAGGCAGATACCATTTTATTTTGTATTAATTTAGGTATATCAAAGACTTATTTAGGATTTTGGTTGTTTGTTTAGATTCAAATTTAATTGAAAAGGAAAATAAGCTACTAACACGGACTATACAACAAATATACATATCATGTGATACGATAATTAACATGTGCTTCTTTACATATTATTGATTTTATATTTAGGTTTTCTGTTATTAATTTGGGTATACACTAAATTTTAATGTCTAAGTATAAACAATCATTAGATAACAATTTAGAAGAAAAAGAGGATATGAGAAAATAAAATTTTATAATAATACCAGCATAATGCTAATAATATATTTACTTTGATAAATGCTATTCTTACTTTAGTTTTCATTGTTCAAAGGGTGCAGATGTGACAGAGTAAGATAAATTAAAACCTTTAGTAAAACTACTGAAATCGGTAAAACTATTTGAACTATGGTTAGCTTATAATAATACTATGATCTTTTAAAAAAAACACAATAAACTATGTAAAATTACATAAAGCTAAGGTAAAATAACTTAACAATACCTTAAAATTGTAAAATGAATTACTAGTAAGGGTAGTCTTTGTAAGAATTACAATCAAGATCCAGTATTAAGAAGAAATATACATAAAACATGTATTAATACAACCAGACTGTTAGGATTATCATCTATTTTACACTATTTTTAGTCTACTAGGTTTATTTCATAAATAGCTTATAGGGTTCAAATTTTAATTAAAGCTGAAAATAAATCACTACCTTGATATGTTATAAAAAGAATTGTTATATTTTCTACCTTTCCAATATGCGCTATTTCCTAGGTTTAGTTTCTAAATTACCACCAAATTCTGTTTATGACCATGTATTAGGTTAACAGAGCTAAATAAATAGTAGATAAAATCGGTATGTATTAAATTGAAAAATTCTTCATTAATTACTAAAATAGCTAAATCAGTAAATTAACAATATCCTCATAATTTAATTGTTATATCTACTATATATGTAGGAGTTATACATAATATTTATATAAATAACCTAATTTTAATAGCTATTAATTAAGAAATAATAATTATAACTTATATATGTATTATTGTTTTTTAAAAACCATTTATGCTATCCATTATTTGGTGTAGATATCATACATTATATCATTTGTTTTTGTCTATTGAAGTAATTCCTAAATTTTATTTATTTATTTTTAATTATACTATAGGTTATCAATAAGTGCCTTTTATTTATATGTTTTTCTTTAATTTGAATCTTTAATTATTTCTTCTAATGTTTTTAGAAATTTCTACTATTTCTTTATTTTGAATAAATTCATACTATTGTTATTAATTCAGCTTTGAATGTTTTTTAGATTCATGAGTAGAATATTTTACTATATAATGAGTAGTTGAAACAATATTTTCATGAGTAGTTTGTATAGAACTTAAATTAGGTAATTTATAAAACTACTATAATTTCTGTATCAATTTTAGGATACTATCATAATATTTTTTATAAAGTGTTTGTCTTTTATTGTTAGTATAGTTTAGTTCTTGTATCTTATTTTGATAGTTTATCATGTAATTGATTTAAATTATTTAAACTCATTGTTTCTAAGTTATTGTTAAATGTTTCGATTTTATTTTTATTTTAATAATTATTTAAATATTCAAGTTTATTTAAACAAAAATTGTTGTAGTATTTTTTTGCTATTTGTATCTTGATTTATTCATTTCAATTGATTTTATTTAAAACCTTTTTTTAATTTACACTGCATCTTTCATTATTTATATACATAGATAATTTTTCTAATTTAGTATCTATAATAGAACATTATTGTGTTTATTTCTTAATAAATTTTTGATTTTGTGATATTTTTATAAATATTTTTTCTTCTAACAGTTGAATATATAAGATTTTGTATATAAATACAGATTCATGATACTTTGTATTTTTGATATCATAATGCATTTTTTATATATCCAAATTACAGTCTTGTTTAATTGAACTTAATTTAGTTAATGTATATTTATAACAGACAAATGTTTTATATATAGTATTAGATAAATCTTTTAATTAGACGGTATATCTTCAATATTTTTAATATTAAGCAAATGATAATAAACGAGAATGAATATATGACTCAATCTAAGTTATTAGGTAGTAAACCATATAATTTATGGAATAATTAAATTAGTAAACTGTATACCAACTTAACAAATGAATGGGCAGTACTCTCGTCATTTTAGTTAAAGAGTTGGATTTAATTGGATTTAACACCCGGGTATATAATGCATTATTCGATATACATAATAAGAGAACTCGGCAGCTAACAACCACCCAAAACCGGTATCCTTTATCATACCTCGCTATAATACTTGTAATATAACAAGTTAATAACTAAACATTAGATCATCTCCTTTTGCACTAATTAGGCATAACTTTAATCTAAAAAGAGCTACCACGAGAGCATCTTTCCATTATATAGGCTCCGTTAAACAGATGGCTCTAGCTTGAAGGAGGGCTGATTACATTACACGACATTGCTTGGTTATCGTTGGACAGGCTTGCAAAACAAATTGTGATGATTCTGTTCTCTTTCAATAAACTCGTCAATTAACAAGAAAAAAGACGGTATAATTTTATTCATAGTTATATAACTTATAAAACTCTTTTAGAGGTGTAGGACCTGGTAAAATTTTGCATAGAAGTCTTGATTCAAGCTACCCTTCGCGGTATAGTTATTTGGATCGCCCAATAAAGAGCTAAACCGTATGCCCCTGGTTTAACAGGCTATAATAAGTTGATTACAATACTACGAATAAGGGCTAACAAAGAAATATTAGAACTACGTAAATGACTAACATACCAACTAGGATTCCCTACCCCTTCAGATATAGACATTTGTTATATTCATTTTGTGCGGAAAATCACCATATTTGTTTATATTTTTATAAAATTCCATCTTTCGAAATAGACACATACAAACCACTCCATGATTAAATTGATAGACTGGCTACTAACTTGACTAAGCGACAGCCTATTGGCTACTATCTTCCAAAGATTATGATTCTGGAAATTTTCTTTTATAAAATCCGAAGCTTCAAGGTATTGTTGTCCCATTATTTTTAACTAAAGGCATAGCTAAATCCCACTCCGACGATTCAAAGCTATATTCTGGAGCAGAGAAAAACTGAACAACCAAATCTACTCAGACCTTCATTTGGGGGGGGAAATCAATAAACCAGATGATCATTTCGACATTTAACTATGTGAGTACCTACAAGAGGCTGGCTATATAATTAAGAGGTTTAAACGGCCTGATACAAATGTACAACCAAGTATATGAACATCCTAGTAAACATGGCTTCGTTAAAGGAACAACCCGACAAATACAGGTTTAAGTATTAGATTCCCCATACATCTATGATTTTGACCTAAAGAAATATTTGTGTTTAAATTTGGACTACCTAAGGTAAAATAGATAATACATAGACTATACCGAAGAGATAATATATATAATAGACGATATAAATCGAACTCAACCAGAATTGGGAATTAAACTTGATATAACAGGAAAAAAGTCCCGTAGATTCTGTAAAAGACGAAATATATCACATAACAGGAATTTACCCTGATAAGCTAACATTAATCTCACACCAACTAAGTGTTAAACCTTACTGTTTCTATCGCATACTAATTATTTTTATCCGCAATCTTGGTTTTTTGCGAACATATTATTAAACAGTATGTAAACTACCATCAGAAGTCTCAATAGCATATTACGCGGAGGATGGAATACTCTATACCAACAAAACCATTCAACCCCGAAGAGTTATTATCAGTAATGCAAAACAGGAATAATAGCTATTTAAATAAAAAGTAATTGGATAAGAGAAAACGAAGAATGAAAAAAACATATAAATTTTTAGCTATAGATTTAAACACAGATTAACTATGGAATTTAAAGCCTTATCTTTCAACTGGTTAACTGCTAGATGCTAATAGAAATCTAATACCCTACCAATTAAAATAACAAGGGATAAATATGTTAGTTGACTATACCTCAAGACAGCTGAAATACATAGTGAACTATATTTACTTTAAATATTTATTTAACCGATTGCTTAACTAATCGATAAAGCGGTTACTAATGTCTCCTCTATGTAATGATAAGACCGACTCCGATGCGATAGAACATTTTTAATTAACATTCGAAAATCTTAAATGAGCCGATATAAAATGGTTAAATCACAAACACCCCTATATTTTATATGATGAAGACTAAAGTAACAAAAAGCCAGGGACTCGGTGTGGAGTGGGTTTAATTAGTTCAATAAAATCTATAACCAATTATAGTCAATGTTATGTTTTCAGGATTATCTTTATTTGTTAATTATTTCAACTAAAGTTACAGCAACAATAGCTATTAAACAAAGTAAACAAAGAATACCTTCAAATATTACAAAGAATAGTGAACTATTTTCAAAATATTTAATAACTTTTTTAAACTTAGAAAATTTAGTTTCTATGTCAAATTTTTTTATTAAAATGATGGCTATTAAGTAGCCTACAACGTTTATAAAATTAAATAAGCAAATTAAGGCTAATATAAAGATGCCTAGTGCAAGATTATATACATCATCACTAGTTTTTATAGGTAAATTTTGTATATCTATATTTAACTTAGATAATATTAATGGAACTCAAAAAGAATACCTTATATTAAATTCATTTTTTATAAAATTGTTAAATTTACTTATAAAGATATTTATTAATTTAATTAACATTAGTTTTTAAAATACTATTTTGTAGTACTATTATTAGAGTTATTATTATTAGATTTATTATTGTTTGAATTATCATTTGAGTTATTTTTATTAACATCTTTTTTATCCTCTGCAGACTTATCTTTGTTATTATCATCACTATCCGAACCAGAATTCGATCTTATAGAATTAAAATAATGACCTACATAACCCAAAGTTGCAGCATTAGCAAGATCTTGTAAAGCTCTAGATAATCTTTGCCGAGAAAAGTTAATTAAACTTAAAGCAACAGTTACAATAATAATAGTCATTGAATAAATAATTAAATCTAAATTTACAGCAAAAATCGATAAGTAAGCCAAATATTGTAAATATAAATTTTTTGTTAACATTTTTGTTATTTTAAAAAAAGAATAGTGTCTAACACATGTCATATACTATAAGTTCCCTTGTGTAACTTTACCAATCGCCCACAAAGTTGTTTATACATGCATGCCTAACGCTTACGATCAATGAAATACGTTCTCTCTCCGATTCCTCCTGATTGGTTAAAGGAATTTCGTTCATATGAAAGGCCTACAGGCGGCTAACACTATAGTTTGAAACATAAATTGTAAAGCAAAGTCCCTTAAAGCAAAATAAAAATAAGTAAAAAGCTTGTAACTCCTTCTATTGTAGAGAAGTCTCAAATGCTCTTAGAATAATAAGACTTAAAGAGACAAAATTTATTCTCTCTATTAAAGTAAAACTTGAAACAAAAATAGGAGGAGCTTTCGATGATTTGACTGAAACAAAATTTATTGAAACTTTAATTTTTAACTTGTCTATTAATTCAGATAATACTATACTATTCCAATATTATCAATATCAATCATTTACAAATCTAATGTTAGGTAGTCAGGTAGGTATAGTTGTTCGAGACTCTCACGACATTAAATACTATAAATCTCTTTTTGAGCACTATCAAGATATGTTAGAAATTACTCTATCTTTATATAAAGTTGAAAGTCCTGATTTTATCCATCTTACAGAAATAACAGTAGATGAACATCTTAAATTAGGTAAATTAGTCAAACCTTCTACTAAATTAGTTAAAGTAACAGAAAATCTAACTCTATTTAAAAAAAATATTCTACCTTTGACTAGGTTAGAAAAACATTACGGAAATCTTTTACAAGGTCAGGTAAAAATTAAATACTTAAGAGACTTAGTTAGTAAAAAATAAAAAAAATAAAAAGAGCTAAAAAAAACCTAGTACTATCCAATTAAAAGCTAGTAGTAACTAGAGAGAGCAAAGCGTTATACTCTTAACCCGCACCTAATTAAAAAATTCATAAA
>Ga0153988_1000493_pt1 | contig 10378 bp, 10 predicted proteins | sample TSNC072MetaG_FD_104742 | JGI IMG/M metagenome (GOLD analysis project Ga0153988, IMG submission 104742) | Attine ant fungus gardens microbial communities from North Carolina, USA - TSNC072 MetaG | ecosystem: Host-associated > Fungi > Mycelium > Unclassified | place: USA: North Carolina, Jones...
AAATAAGGCCCAACACAAAGAAACATGTCCTAAATGACAATCCTTGAGTAAAAATTATTTTATTAACCCATCGTCTCCTCACCTTCGAACCGAAGGGATTGATGACTGCTCTGCAATCTCCAGATGGTCTGATATACCCCTTTCTTAATTGATCTTCTACAAAATTCTGGACTTCTTCCCTTTTGTTTTTAGATAGAGGATAAATCCTTCCTTTTTGTGGCTTGAATGTCTCCTTGAGATCTATGGCATGATCCCAAACTTTCCTGGTCAGCATTCTCTCCAACTCTACCTTCCCAAACACTTTCTTCCACTTTAAAAATTTCTTTGGGACCATCTCTTCGATTTTTCTGTGGTCCTCTTCAATTTCTTCCTCTCTTCCCAATCCTCTTTATTGTCTATTGTCCATCTGATGATCTTTTCTTCCTCTTGGGTTAGTACCCTTTTTACTTTTTCTTTCTTCTGACTCCTTCTACCACACAGGGACAGGCATCTCATCATTTTAACCTCTCCCATTTCCCAGTTTATTTCCAGGTTGTGTGCCACTAACCATGGCATCTCCAGAATTACTTCTGTTTTTCCTAAGTCACACACATCCATCCTTATTCTTTCTATATGGCCTTTGTAATACACATTGCACTCTACTTGGTGTATAATGGCCCCTCTACTATTATTTGTTCCATCCACATTTCTGACCATTATTGGTCTTTTTAATTTCTGCAGCTTGAACCCATGTCTTATTGCCATCCTTTTGTCCATGAATATCCCTGTGGCACCACTGTCCAAGAGTGCCTTTACAGTTATACCTTCATGTATATCTAACTAACTTTTCTACTCCAATACTTATCCACACTTCTCTTAGCATCTTGAAAGTTCTCCTAACTTCTCTTTGACTATCTCTCTCTTTGGCTGCACATTCTGACTCTTCTGGTTATGCGCTACTTTGCTGCACTTTTTCCTTTGTGGAGTACACCGCTTTCTTCTCTTTTTTCTTTTTGTCAGACTAGCTAACTCCTGAGCTAGAATAAAGCCAACTACTTTTTTATCAGCGTTTGACAAGGAGAACTCGATAGAGTTCTCGTTAGATTCTGTATACTATTTATACATGAAGAGTAACCCTAACCCTTCCTTTTTGTAAGAAAGCTAAACTCCAAGCTGGAATAAAGCCAACTGCTCTTTGTTCAGCGATTGACAAAGAGAACTCGATAGAGTCCCCGTTAGATTTTGCTATACTATATACAATTACTATTGTGGCTATGCACCCTGTCTCCCACAGTCCTCATGTCCATCAGCTAACTTCTTTGTCACATTCTGTGACAGTGACTTGTGACTATGTGACATGATGTGACCATTCTGTGACTTTGGTCACACCTTTGTGACTATGTGACTGTCATGTGATATTTTCCACACTCCACCTTAGTAATAATCTAAAGGAAAAGAAAAAGAAAAGAAATATAAATATTGACTTAGCTGTTTTGCCAAGTCATGATACCACCCCCCTCTTAAGTTTCCTTGTCTTGAGGAATTTTCTTACAACTTGTAGTATGGGTTTACCATATTACCCATCTTGTTGTTATCTTCTTTTATCCATTCTCTAACTCCTAGTTTTTCTTTCTCGACTTCTTCTTCTTCTGCAATTATTTCTATTCTTCTTCTTCCTGATTGTTTGTCTTTCCACCGTTTCCAATTTCTTTTCAACCTTCCCCAATACTCTTGATCATACCTTTTATCTGACTACCCAAACAGTTTTCTTGCCATAAATCTCCCTGACAATTCTCCTCTCCTAAATGTTCTTTCCTTATGTTCTTGTTTTGCCACATCTTCCATATCTCACTGGTATTCTTTTTTGAACTCTTCGATTGCCTCTTTTGCATTTTCTAAATTCTCTTTTCCTTCCCAAGTATCGGACTCCTCTATAAATTCTTTCTATTGTACTAAATACTTGTCCTTCTCTCTAATCCGTCATTTATTTAGTATCCTTTCTACCTCCCATTTCTCTTCTCTCTTAATTATTACCGGAGCTGGTTGCTCCTTTTTCTGTCCTTTCACTTGCCCTACATATCTACGTATTCTACTAACATTTACTACCAGATGTATTTTAATCATGCTAGGTAGTTCTAATTCGACTGCATTTGATGATACAATCCTTTTAATCTTATAAGGGCCTACAAATCTCTCCGTCAACTTCTCTGTCCTCCTTCTGACCATTTGGTACTTCAGGTCCTTAGTACTTAACATCACTAAGTCCTCTACTTTATAGTCATCTGCTTCTTCTCTCTTCCTATCTATATGTTTTTTCATCTCTTCCTGCATCTTTCCTAGTGCCACTTTCACTTTCTCTTATATCTCTTTTATCTTCTCAATGAATTTCTTTGCTCCCTTATACTTTCTCTTCTTCCTTCCTTCAAACCCCATCCTAGGATCTTGCCCATAGTTTGCCTTAAAGGGCAATATCCGAGTACTTGAGTACATTTTATTGTTGTACACAAACTCTGTCTTTCCCAACCATTCCAGCCACTACTCTTGCCTATGATCGATAAACATTCTTAAGTACTGTTCTAACTCCTGATTGACCCTCTCTATCTGCCTGTCTGTCTGAGGGTGAAATACCATCAACAATCTACTTTTGATCTCCAATATCCCATTCAACTCTTGCATTAATCCTGCTGCAAATTGTGGTCCCCTATCTGATATGATACTTTCAGGTAGACCATGTAGTTTCTATACATTATCTCTAAACAGCCTTGCTAAATTCTCTGCTGATGTCTTCTCTGTAATTGGTATAAAGTGGACCATTTTAGTCAGTCAGTCTACTACTACTAAGATCAAATCGTATCCTTGAGCCAGAGGTAGCTTAGTAATGAAATCTACCAATATGTACATCTAAGGTTTTTTGGGTATTGAGTTAGGCATTAACTTGCCCATTAGTTGTTCTGTGCGATTTTTATTGTGCTAGCAAGCGTCGTAGCCTTCTATATATTACAACACTTCTTTAGTCACTCCTGGCCACCAGAAGTTCCAGGTAACTAACTCTACCATCTTCTACTGTCCTCCATGACCTCCTACTGGCATATCGTGGTGTAGCCTGATTATTTCCACTCTAAGCTTATCATCTTTTGGTATATAGACCTTCTCTTCTTTGTACATAACATCGTTAACTTCTCTTCACTCCTCATCCCTTAATATTTTCACTCCTGCTCTTTTCATTTCTTCTACTGTTTTTACTACTTTGTCGTCTTTTACTTTTGACTTCCTTACTTTTTCTAGTAGATCTACCCCATTTACTATTATTTCTATTACTTTTGTTCTTCTTATTTCTAGCCACTTTAGTTTTACTAATGTCTTGTTCTTATTGTCTTTTTCCACTCTAATTCTCTAGTCTGGTCTCTTGCTCAGACTGTTAGCCTTTCCCATCTTGCTTCCTGGAACATGTCTCAGGGTGAAGTTGAAACAAGATAGGTATAGAGCCTATTTTCCGCCTCCTATTCAACTTCTATGCTTTCATAAAATAATCGAGGTTTTTGTGATCTGTTCAAATCTCAAATTTTTCTACTGCTCCTTCCAGGAAATGTCTCCATGTCTCTAAGCATTTAACGACTACTAGCATTTCTTTATTGTGTATCTCATAGTTCCTTTTTGTATCACTTAGAGATTTAGAAATAAAAGTGATTGGTCTCTACTTTTCATCTGAGCACTTCATTGAGAGTACTCCTCCAGTAGCATAATTTGAAGTATCAGCTTCTACCCTAAATTTCTTGTCTAAACCTGGGGCTGCTAATATTGGTTTACTAGTGAAGATCCTTTTCAGCTTGTCAAATGCTTTCTGCTATTCTTCTCCCCACCACCACTTCTCATCTTTCCTCATTAGCACATTCATTGGCCTTGCTACTCGAGCAAAGTCTTTGATAAATCTCCTATAATAATTTGTGAGGCCTAAAAACTTTCTAACGTCTTTCACATTTTTTGGTTCTAGCCAACTGAGTATCCTGTCTACCTTTTCTACCTCTATCTCTATTCCATTTGGTCTAATGACAACCCCTAAGAATCCTATTTTCCTTGCCTTCCACACACATTTCTCTGGCTTAACATACAAGTCATTCTCTTCTAACCTCTTCAATATTTCTTTCACAATTTCATCATGGCCGTCCTCCGTTTCTGTCCCCACTAATATATCATCTACAAATGCTGCTACTTTTTCTTCATTTATCAGGTCTCTCAAAATTTTGTTCATCATTGTTTAAAATGTTGCTGGTAAGTTTGTTATTCCGAAAAACATGACCGTTGGTTCGAAGGAACCAATATGCATTGTAAATACTTCCTTCTACTCATCTTCCTCTTTTATCCTGATGTTATTGAATCCCCATCTAAGGTCTATTTTGGTAAAGACTTTCTTGCTACCCATGTTGTTGATTAGCTTTGTGATTAATAGTAACGGGTAGTTATTCTTCACTGTTTGGTTGTTTAGATTACAGTAGTCTATAACCATTCTCTTGCTTCTGTCTTTCTTGCCTACAAAGAAAACTGGTGATGTTTGAGGTGATTTAGAGGGTCTGATGTACCCTTTCCTTAATTGGTCCTCTACAAATTTCTGGACTTCTTCCCTTTCGTCCTTTGACAATAGGTAAATCCTTCCTTTTCATGATTTAAATGTTTCTTTAAAATCTATGACATGATCCCAAGTTTTCCTGGTCGGCATCCTCTTTGACTCTACCTTTCCAAATACCTTCCTCCACTTCAAAAACCTTTTTGGGACCATTTCCTTGATTTTTCTATAGTCCTCCTCCATTTCTTCTTTTTTTTTCCAATCTTTCTTATCGTCTATTGTCTATCTGACGATTTTCTCTTCCTCTAGGGTCACCACTCTTTTGGCTCTTTCCACCACACAGGGATGAACATCTTGTCATTTTGACTTCTTCTGTTTCCTAATTTATTTCTGGGTTATGTGCTGCCAACCGTGGCATTTCCAGAATTATCTCTGTTTTCCCCAAGTTACATATGTTCATCCTCATTCTTTCTACGTGGCCTTTGTAGTACACATTGTACTCTACTTGGTGTGTGATGGCCCCTCCACTATTATTTATCCCATCCATATTTCTGACCATTATCAGTCTTTCTAACTTCTGCAGCTTAAACCCATGCCTAGCTGCTATTCTTTTGTCCATAAACATCCCTGTGGCACCACTATCCAAGAGTGCCTTTACAGTTATGCCCTCGTGCATATCTAGTTTTTCTACTCTAATGGTCATCCACACTTCTCTTAGCATTTTGAAGGTTCTCTTGACCTCTTTTCGACTACTCCCCTCTTTTGCTGCATCTTCTAACTCTTTTGGTCATGCACTGCTTTGCTGTGCTTTTGCCTCTCTGGGCCATACTGCCTTTCCCATGCATCCACACCATCTTTGTTTGTCCTTAATCACCCCCTGCCTCCTATTTTTCTTCATATGACATCCCTTCTCTCCACATCTTTTACATTGCACATATATCACTATTACCTTCTTCATATACTATCCTAACTCTAGTAGGAGTGCTTCCTCTAGCACCCCTTTTCCACAATGCTCCTTTGCTCTCCTCCTCAACTCTGCTACTAAACTCCTCCTCTACTCTTGCTGTGCTTCTTCCCTTGCAGGGTGCACTGCCTTCTTGTCCTCCATCCTCCTCATCTCCCTTTTCTCACTACATTCCTGTGCTTTTCCCCTTTTGAGGTGTGCTGGCTTCCTTCTCTCCTATTGGTGTGCTTTTTCCTATATAGGGTGCACCACCCTTTCTACCTTCTTCTCCTTCTTTCTCTATAGTGGGCATTCCCTACACTTGTGCCCCTTTTCTCTACACTTAAAACATTTCATAACTGCCATTCTCACATTCCTTACTATCCTTTCCTCTATCCTATACTGCATTACTTTACTACTCAAAGCTTCAAATTTATTTTGGGGTATTGCTACTCCTTTTTCTCCTTTTCTCTTATTCTTGTAATTTTGGGCCAGGTGCCTGAACCCCTTGCAGCTCTTACAGAGCTTTCCTCTTCTTCCTTTCAATTATGCCCTTAGTTTAGTGAGGGCATGCTTTTCGTTGAGCAGGTTGCTCATGAGAGTTTTATATTGGGTTTGAGACATTATGTTGACGTCTCAAGAGTACAGAGTTAATAGTGATCTTACTTAGTACTACGTCTATTGGGGCACAAGATCTTCACCCAACCAGACATTTACTTTCTTACTGACTACTGCCTTAATACTATGGTTAGACTATCACCCAAAGGATGGGATCCCTAATTTAGACAGCTCCTTAAGAGATGACCATCACTCCTCTGTATGTACCTAGTCACAATAGACCATAGCACAAGGTTTATACCAAGAACAAGGACAAGTATTCTACTAGACACCACCTGATTATGAGGTCAGGTCTCAGCAACAACACCTAGGCTTGGTACTACACTTCCACCTGTAGTCCCTAACTGACTGCAAAGTCTTCTTAAGCCAAGGGCCTGGTTATGTATAGAAGTGGTTACTAATTGTGATGATCAGCAACCAAGGGTTGATAAGATGAGAGTAAAGATGAGCAAGGTCCAAGGTGGATAGTGCTCAGATGTGATATCGAGTTCTAATGTCAGACTAGCCAACTCCTGAGCCGGAATAAAGCCAATTGCTCCTTTATCAGCATTTGACAAGGAGAACTTGATAAAGTTCTTGTTAGATTCTGTATACTATTTATACATGAAGAGTAACCCTAACCCTTCCTTTTATCCTGCACTTCCCTATAAGTTACTTTCCTCTCACGTGTCCATCAATAAGAAAAGAAAAGAAAAGAAAAGAAAAAGAAAAGAAAAATGATAATTAGAAACTAAAAGAAAAGAAAATAAAAAGAAATATTGAATAATGACTTAGCTATTTTGCCAAGTTATGACACTTTTGACATCCACACTATCTCTGCCTGTCCTTGATCACCCCTTGCCCTCTATTTTTCTCTATATGATATCTCTTTTTTCTATATCTTTTACACTGTATGTATGTTACTATTATCTCTCTCATATACCATTCCAACTCTAATAAACATGCCTCATTAGGTATACCCTTCCTACAGTGCTCCTGCGCCTTCCATTGTAAGATGTGTACCAAACTTCTCCTTCACTCCTTTTGCTGTGCTTCTCATGGCTTGGCCATATGCACTATCTTCTCTTCCTCTATTCTCCTTAACCTTCTTTCCTGTGCTTTTCTCTTTACAGGGCATGCCAGCTTCTTCTGTTGGTGTGCCTTTTGTGGCTTTGCCACATGTGCTACCCTTTTCCACAATGGGCACTCCCTACACTTATACCCTTTTTCCCCATATTTGAAACACTCGACCTTCACCACTCCTACTCTTCTTATCATTCTTTCCTCTACTCCACATTGCATTACTTTACTCTTCAATACTTCAAACTTATTTTGGGATATTGTTATCCCTTTCTCTGCCTCTTTCTACTTCCTGCAATTTCAGACCAGGTGCCCAAACCCTTTGCAACCAAAACACAACTTTCCTCTCCTTCTCTCAAGTTCTTTTCTCAGTTTGGTGAGGGAGCATTTTTCTTTGAGCAAGTTGCTCATGATAGAGTTATATTGTTCCAAAGACATAGTGTTACGTCTCTAGAAAAGAGTATGGATTTAATAGTGATTCTTACTATATAAACTACATCTGCTGGGGCATAAGATCTTTACCCAGCTAGGTGCCTACTGTTCTACTAACTACTACCCTAATAGTATGGTTAGACTATCACCCAACAGATGGGATCTCTAATCTAGATGGCCTTCTAGAAGTAACTATTACTCCTCTGCATATATCACTCACAATGGAGTATAGTACAAGGTTTATACTATGAAAGCTACATTACTCAATACAACTCAATTATGAGGTCAGGTCTCAAATGCAATACCTGAGCTTAGTACTGTGTCTCCACCTACAGTCCCTAACTGACTGCAAAGTCCCCTTAAGCCAAGGGCTTAGCTATATATGAAGATGGCTAGCAATCGTGATAATCACTGGCTAAGGGTTGATAAGATGAGAGTAAAAGATGAACAGGGTCCAAGGTGGACAGTGCTCTAGTAGTAAAATCAAGTTCTAGTGTCAGTGAGCCAACTCCTGAGCTGGAATAAAGCCAACTGTGTCATGACTTGGCAAAATGGCTAAGTCATTTTCTATTTTTCTTCTATTTTGTTTTGTTTTATTTAGTTAGATCACTGTGACTTGTGACTCCATGTGTGACATGAGTACTGTCACACCTTTGTGACTCTGTGATGGTCATGTGATACTTTCCCATGCTCTACTCTAGTAAAAAAGAAAAGAAATATTAAATAATGACTTAGCTGTTTTGCCAAGTCATGACATTGGTAACAATCCTTGCCTTTTACAAATTAAGCTAATAGAATATATTAGAGATATGATATCAGGTATTCTGTAAGATAAGCCTTACCTCAGTAGTTAATAGTATCAATTGATAACTGAGATAGTAAGACAATATAGGGAATATATTTATATCAAAGATAACAAACTCTGTCTTTACCAAAGAGATATTTATGATATCATTACTGGTAGAGTACCTTTGTAGTGGCCCTTTTCAATACAAAAGGATTATGCTGAGTTAACACTGCTGTCTAGATGGGTTTGTAATCCTCTAATCAAAATGCAATGATAGAATCTCAATACTCAAAACATAGGTAGGCTGTCTTTGCTTCACCTTTACCATTACAGGAAGTCACATAGGTTGGGCTTTGACAAAGAATGGTAAACATACTGTTGATAAAATGAACTAACACAGGTCCTTCTCATAGAGCTTTTGCTCACTAAAAAGTCACTAGTACTTACCTGAAAAGGAGTTTGACTAGAGTATTTGTTTTAGTGTTTGTTTACAAGTATTATGTGTGAGAAAGGTTGGTCCAGTTACAAGGTATAGGGGCTAGAGGGAGAATTGAGACATTAGCAAGAACATACTTTGGACACTGGTATCTATCATTTAGTATACAATTTTTTTTCTATATAGACTACTGACTGTTAGAAAATCAAGCCAATACCATGATCTAGTGTTACACTGCTAGTGAATTTGCAACAAAAAGTAGTATTTGATATGCCTTATACCAATGAATTCCTAATTAAAATTTGCTCTAGAACCTATTATTAGTCCTTAGAACATACCAAAGTGTTATGTGAAATAGTGAGCAGGTAGAACTGGACCTAAAGCTCATGCAAATACCTTGGAAGGCAAGTAAGATGAGCTGACATCAGGTTATAGACAGAGTTATTGGATGAGAATGTTCTAGATCCACTTTGTATGGGATATACCTTGATAGAGATAGGACACTTGACCTCTAGGACCAGCAGTATACTAGTAACAAACTTAGACAGATAGGCTATTGATTGACACCTAGAACACAACTTAGAGATTTGGGACTATGTATCACAAATGGTCACTTACTTATTTGTGATTGGTGCTTTAGAATCTTAAAAGGTTCAAAAATGTGAAGTTTAGACAGTGACAAAAGATGTTGTTAAGTCTGAGATCTAATTCTCAGACTATGAGTCCTTAAATACAGGAAAGTGATGGTTTGTGTACTAGGATAGATCATCACATGCTACTACCTATTGTTCTACATATGGTAGTGCCTTTGTATTTAAAATAGTAATAACCTAACCATATGGAGGCTGTCCTTTGTTCTAAGAAAAGGACAGATGACTATCTATAGGTAATTAATGAAGTCCATGTGCAAACATTGAGGCCTTCATATCTCCACTAATATTAATTGTCTTGAGGTTGTTCTAGGCTCATTCTAAGCATTATGAAGAAGGCTTCTGCTGAGCCTAGAACCAAAGCATTGATCATGGCAGTTTCCAAGATATTAGCAATTTAATAAACGGTAACATAGTGGTTACCAGTTGATCTGCTTAATATCTCGGCCATTATTGGTTGCCTTGAGACATGACTGGTATCGATCAAAAGGTCTTCTTAAGGGCTTTAAGCTGGCTTTAAGACCGTGGGAATCGTCGAAGAATTGGTGGAGATATGACCAAATGAAATTTGTGACATTACCCCCTCTCTTGGTTCGAGCTCCATTGAGAAGTTATCTAGATTTTTGGTATACTCTGAAGATATTCCTGCAGCTTTTTGCCTGCATTTTGTAAATTATCTTCAGGTTCCCATGTGTCATCTCCCTGAGTGTATCCTTTCCATCTGATAACCAAGGACAACTTTTCTATTATTTTGAATGGTCCTTTGTACCGGGGTTGTAATGCTCACTCTGTAGTCTGGTAATCCTTCAAATTGAGTAGCACTTTGTCACCAACTTTAAATGGGACACTTTGGACTTTCTTGTCATAGTACCACTTCATTCTTTCTGCTGCAAGAGTAAGAGCTGCTTTTGCC
>Ga0153988_1000496_pt1 | contig 10365 bp, 8 predicted proteins | sample TSNC072MetaG_FD_104742 | JGI IMG/M metagenome (GOLD analysis project Ga0153988, IMG submission 104742) | Attine ant fungus gardens microbial communities from North Carolina, USA - TSNC072 MetaG | ecosystem: Host-associated > Fungi > Mycelium > Unclassified | place: USA: North Carolina, Jones Lake...
GCAGAAAACAAGAATCAGCCACTGGCACGGTGAAAATCGCTCATCGTCGATAAGCGCTCGTACGTCGAGCGTGCCGGCTGTTTGCTTCATGCTCGACATCTCCATGAAATAGTGGTTAAGTTTGATCGCGACCTGGGCAGACGAGCGCCTTGTCGGGATTTGACGACCGTCCTGCAACAAATGCGCTCAGGACGCCGTGACCAGACTGAAATGTTCCATCCTTGGCGGCTGAGCAAAAAAGGGAGTCACAATCGAGCGCCAGACCTCGCGTTCCGGCGTGGCGATATAGGTGATCATATGGTCTTCCTGCGACTCCCACAAAACCTGCATGACGTATCGCTCCGGGGACTCTACGCCCTTATGTAAGTTGTAGCTTTTTACGCCCTTGGCCTTCGCGGTAATCGTTCGCAATGCGCGTCCGATGGCCTCTTCGAATGCCTCGTGTTCACCGGGACGAATGTATATTTCGGCGATTTCCAAAACCATCTCATGCTCCTTGAACCCGGTTGAAAGGAAAGGGTGCGGCGAAGCCGCCGTGCCGGACTTACTCGATCGTCGGCTCAGTGAAACTGTCAGCCGCTATAGGCGGCAAATCGGCGATGCGGCGCCAATGGTCGAAAGTTTCGTCACCCAGAGAGTCGACCAACGCCTTGATACCTCGAACCGCCGGGTATCGGCCTTTTGCATGAGAGGCCATTTCGACCGCGAGTGTAAGATCCTTGCGCATGATGGCGCTGACTCCCGCGTATGCTCTGCGGTCCTGAACCAGCTCCGAATACCCCATCTTCGGACCTGCTGGATCCTTGGAACGCGAATTACGCCCCGAGCAAGCCTCAAACACATGCGACACCCGAGCGGGATCAAGCCCCCGCTCGATAGCGAGCCGGTACGCCTCACCCGCAATGACTGTGACCGAAACGCCAAGAATGTTGTTAACGATCTTCATCGTCTGCGCGGTGCCTAGACGACCACAGTGAATTCGTTGCTTGGCGAGTGTCCCAAGTACAGGCTCGACTGTTTCGATGTCGTGCTCGTCTCCGCCCGTCAGCATCGTCAGCGCGCCTTGCTCCGCGCCACGCACGCCACCGCTTACTGGCGCGTCGATAATGCGAACTCCAGCCGGCCTCAGCTGTTCGGCAATGTCTTCGATGACCTCTGCGGAGACCGTGCTCATCACCGTCAGAATCGGCGTTTTCCGCGGAGTGATCCCGCTCAGGATCCCCTGCTCTCCCAGGATCACTTCCCAGACTTGGTCTGGAGTGGCGACAAGAATGAGAACGACATCCGCATCGGCACAGGATGCAGGGGTTGGCGCTACGCGCGCCCCTCTCGCTTCGAACATAGCCGCGATTTCAGCACTTCTTTCACACACGATGAGTTCAAATCCCGCGTCCTGAATACGACGTGCTATCGGAGCGCCAATAGCTCCAAGGCCGATTACGGCCACCGACCGGATCGTCATGACAAATACTCCCTGTACGAGTCTGTGTAGCTCAAGTCAGCCCCATTCGGCGTTTGCCAGCAGCTTGCACGATATGTGCGACGGCCAACTCCGACAACACCTCGACAAACAAAGGATCTTTGCGTCGGATGGCGAACCATAAGCACGAAGCCTGTAAAACACGGGACGCCGCACGAGTGTTGGCGCGACGCACCCGACCACGATCAAATCAATACGCGCCAGCATCCAAAACGCGGCGCCGCCGACCTGAACGTGTACGCAATTTTGCGTATACGTTCATGGCAGACCAACTTCTATAATCGACTCAGCTTTTCACATTTAATTTGGATAACAAACTATGCCAACGGATACACTTTTTTCCCATACCCGCCCAGGCGATACCAACTATCTGAGCGGTGGCCTGCGTGACTTTTTCGAATACCGCGACCTCGGCATCGTCGAGGCGACCAAAGGCAAAGTGATCGCGCATCTTGTACGGGCCAAGAATGCCCCAGAAGCCGGAACCGGTTGGCATGTCCACGAGGCCGATTTTCAGATCGTCATCATGCTCAAGGGATGGGCAAAGTTCATGTACGAAGACAAGGAAACACTTGTGTCTGCCGGCGACTGCGTGCATCAAGCTCCTGGCATCCGTCACTTCCTCTTCGACTATTCCGAAGACATGGAGTACCTCGAAATTGTAGGTCCCGCTGATTTCAAGAGTGTTCCCGTCAGCGTTCCGTTTGCGGTTCCACAACCGACACCCTGGAAAAAGTAAATTTGCGGAGGCGCGCAGTCAGTCGCGCCTCCACCATCGACCTCTTTGACGAAGCCGTTACGCAGCACCAGGCAAATCCGTCAGTCCAGCACCCATTGAATGTGCTGGGTCTCGAGAAATTCGAGGATACCGTCCTCTCCCCATTCGCGACCAAGGCCGCTGTGTTTCCAACCTGACAACACCCCGTCGATTCGCAAGGCACCAGTACCATTAATCGAAACCGTACCGGCTCGAATCCTGGCGGCGGCCTCCATCGCCTGATCGAGCGGTCCCCAGATTGCACCGCCCAAACCGAGGTCGGAATCGTTAGCGATGGCGATTGCCTCGCTGACCGTGTCGTACGTCATGATGACGCCGACCGGACCGAACAGCTCCTCGCGTGCTATCTCGGCCTGGTTCGTTACGTTCCCAACCAGGGTCGAGTTCATGTACCAGCCGCGGGACATTTCAGGGCGGCCTCCTCCGATCTCGATCTTCGCTCCGGCCGCCACAGCGCGGGCCACATAACCTTCCACCCGCTCGCGATGTTTCTCTGTGATTAGTGGGCCGGCAGTGGTTGCGGGGTCCCATGGATCGCCAACCTGGATCTTCGCGTAGGCTTCCCGACTTGCATCGATGAAGTCGTCGAGCTGCTTTCTCTGCACCAGAACCCGGGTCGGCGAGAGACAGCCTTGACCGGCGTTGCGCAGGTAGCGGCCATGAATCGGCAAAGCGATTTTCTCCAGTTCGGCGCCCGGCAAGACGATAGCGGCAGACTTTCCGCCTAGTTCCAGCACGGTGCCTTTAAAACTGTCTGCGGCCTGAAGCGCAACCTGGCGACCCACTTGCCCTGAACCCGTAAAACTGATCTTGTCGACGTCCTTGTGCATCGTCAGGGCGCGGCTGATCTCCATACCGCCAATGATCACGTTCACGACGCCCGGCGGGAAGCCGGCCTCACGGATCAAGTCCGCGAGCATTAGTGTCGCGAGCGGTGTCTGCGGACTGGGCATCAGTACGACCGTACATCCTGCGCTCAACGCTGCGGCAATCTTGCCGACCGCAATCAGGATTGGGAAGTTGTAGGCGCTGATCGCGGCGACTACCCCAATCGGCTCGTAACGGACAAGACTTTCAGTGGCCGGCGGCCCGGCATCGCGTCCCAGCGAGCGCGTCCGATCTTTCGTGGCAGCGCCTGCATTAAATCGCAGCATCTTGATGGGGGTGCCGAGTTGCATCGCGTTGCAGATCGAAACCGGCGTCCCGACCTCCTCAATCAACGCGGCGCAAAACTGTTCGGCGCGCTCCTCCAGCAGGTCTGCGAGGCGAAACAGCAAGCGCTGTCGCTCTTCCGCGTCGCGCCAGGTCCCGGAATCGAAAGCCCGGCGCGCAGCTCTCACCGCCTTCTCGAGCTGCGCCATCGAGGCCTGCCGGGGACTCGCGAGGATCTCTTCAGTCGCGGGGTTTTCGACCGGGAGCGGTTCGCCCTCTCCCCCCACCATTTCGCCATTGATCAGCAGATCCAACTGCCAATTAACGTTCCGACTATCAGCGGCATTAAGCATCTGCGTATTCATCCCTAGGTTTTTGCCAAATTGCAGCAGTTGCAGTGATCGAAGGGGCCGCGGGCGCGGTCAATCGCTTGAACAGGACGCCCCCAGTGATTTGCGACAGACGCCCATCGTCGCGCGGCGGTGGTTGACCGGAACTGCCGCCCGCCTCGTTCCATCAACCTATGCATCTTGTCTAAGCTTCTGGGCACCATGAATCGCAGTATCAAGCGGCACACGCGAGTCGGACTCATCGGGCAACTGCGCCTGCGGCATACTGAGTTGGCGCCCCAATTTCTCGCCGATCATCATGCATGCGGCGTTGATGTTGCCGCTTGGCAAGTCGGGCATGATCGACGCATCGGCGATCCAGAGATTCTCCAGACCTCTCACTTTGAGATCCGGCGTCACCACCGCATGTTCATCAATTCCCATCCGGCACGTACCCGCGGGGTGATAGGAAAGTCCGGTACGCCGTCTGACGTAGTCGGCTAGCGCTTCTCGGGTTGTACAGTGATTGCCCGGTTCGACTTCCTCGACGATCATCTCGGCCATCGGCGCCGTAGAAGCGATGCGGCGTACGACCTCAATGGCCCGCACCAGTGTCTGCACATCACGTTCGTCGCTCAGCAGCTGGGGCTCAATGATCGGGGCGGCCTTCGGGTCGGCGCTCGCCAATCTGATTTGCCCGCGACTGAGCGGGTAAGACTTGTTGATGAACACGGAAAAGGACGGGAACGGCAGCATGTTCAGTCCCTTGTGGACCTTCGGATCGTCCGAATAGACAATTCCGATCGGCGCGAAGTGCATCTGCACATCGGGCGCAGGTTCCTCGGGAGAGGTTCTGAGGAAGGCCTGGGCCTCGACCGGCGTGGCTATTGGTCCTTGGCCGGTGAACAGGAATTTGGCGACGAATTTCGCTTTTTGCCAAAATCCCTCGGTTGGGCTGTAGCTGGGCTTCTTGACCCGATAGCTTGGCCGAATCAAGGGATGCTCAATCAGGTTCTTCCCCACCGAAGGCCTATCCAACACAACCTCGATACCAAGCGATCGCAAGGTCTGCGCTTCGCCAATACCCGAGAGCATCAGAAGCTGCGGTGTGCTGATTGCGCCGCCGCATAGAATTATCTTGTCGGCGAATGCCTCATGCATTTCGCCGTCCCTCTCATAGCGGACGCCGGTGACGCGATCATCGTTAAACAGCAGCTTGTGCACGAAGGCACCGGTCAGCACATGCAGGTTCTTCCGGTGGGAGATCGGTTTAAGGAACGCATCCGCCGAGCTATAGCGCATACCTCTGCGCTGATTGAACTGACCGTATCCAACCCCTTCCTGGTCGGCACCGTTGTAGTCGCTGTTGTACCGATAGCCAGCCGCCTGCGCCGCCTTGATGAATGCATCAGTAAGGGGATGGCAGTCTCTGACTTCCCGGATCGGCAAAGGCCCTGATTGTCCTCTGATCGTGTAGTCAGGTGGAGTCCGATAGCCCGGCTCGCAGCGTTCCAGCGCTTGAAATAGAGGCATCACGTCCTTGGCCGCCCAACCGGTATTTCCCAATGCCGTCCAGCGGTCGAAATCCTCGCGTGTTCCGCGTACATAGTTCATGCCGTTGATGCTGCTCGATCCACCAAGTACCTTGCCGCGGCGCCAATGGTCCGAGCGCATTTGTCGTGTTGGATCGGGCTGCGACCAGAAGTGCCATTCGAACCTGGACAAATTGACATACCAGCTTGCACCCGCCGGCTTCATGAGCGGTGTATCCGGCGGACCTGCCTCCAGTAACAAGACGTGACGCGAACCGGATTCGCTGAGACGGTTTGCCAGAACGCAGCCGGCGCTACCAGCACCGACGATGATGTAATCCCAATTCGAACGATCAGAATTCATGACGCACTTTTCCCGCCGTTACGATGATCTCCACTTCCGTCTCCGTTCGTTTCCGTCAAGTCATCGACGGTGCCCTGCAAGGTTCCAATTGCGAAGTGCCTGCAGCACATTTTTCTATCTCGGCCTTTGGTGACGAGACTCTCCTGCATGAGAGCCCCGGCAGTTCCGGAGTGCGACTCGCGCCGCTTCATGTTCTGCGCGCTTCTCACGTGACCCTCACCCCGCCCTACTGCGGCGTTCCCGCTGTACCGACCAGCGTATAGGGTGCACTTCGGCGGAACAATACTTCGGCGCAGGGAAGGAGCTTCCCAAGCGCTGCAAAGGTACTGGCCCACTTGATCGGCAGAGCCGGCAATGCTCGATAATGGATATCACTGCCCGAACCGCCAGTGCATGCAACCAGGCGCCCCCCGCGGGTTTCACCGCAGATGATCGATCGACAGCTAGCTGGTCACTCTGACTGGTCGTCAGACCAGGCTTGCACCGTCCAAAGGCAGGACATCCAACGGGCTTTCCGCGGCAGCCATCGCGCGTCCCACCATTTGCTGCAACCCCTCTGCGTCCAGCAACCCCGGTAGGTTCGGCCAATGCATCACGGGCTGAACAGCAGGCCATCCACGAAAGGCACCGAGTAACTTGACGCCGTAGCCGCGAGCCAGCAGTTTGTCGACGACCGCACGCGTCGAAGTCTCGGCTGGCGATCCCGATACAGTCATCAGAAACAGGTAATGGCCAGGCCCGGTACGAAGGGGCCTGGTGTGGATTTCCAGGATGCTGACGCCAGCTTCCGCGAACGAACCCGAAAACTCCGCGATCACGCCAGCCGCTATAGAGGGCGGCACTAGGGCCAGCATCGTTCGATTAACGTCAGCTCCGATCCTCAAGGACTTTGACAGGACCAGGAATCGCGTATGGGCGCCCGCGAAGTCTTCCACTGTGGTCTGCAGCGGCAGAAGTCCGAAGCGTCTGCCTGCCGACGGCGAGGCGATCGCACAAAGCGCCGGATCCCGGCGCTCGGCTACGATCCGGCATGCTTCCGTGGTAGATGAGGTCGGTTGCTCTTGCAGTCCCCGCAATGCCGTGAAACGCTTGCACTGGCCGAGGGCGTGTGGATGACTTAGCACCACCCCCGGTGTGGTTCCACCCCCTGTCCCAAAGCAGGTGAACGAAATAGGCAACGACACCTCGCCAACGGCAAAGATGTCGGAAAACTCAAAGCACAATGCGTCTACCGTAGGGATCACCTCCCCCTGTATGGAACTTTCGATCGGCACGACCCCATATCCACTGGCAGCGGCGCTCAGTCGGTGCATGACAGCGGATGGCGTCGAGCACGCTTCGAAATTGCTTGTTACCGCGCGAGAAAAGTAAAGTTGTGCAGCGTCGTGCGTAAACGTACCAGCGGGACCTAGGTAGAACACTTCATTCACAGCGTGCCCCAACATATGGAAAGTTGCGTAATGCGGGCAAGACGCCCGAGCCGCCGCGATATGAGTCTTTATTTGCGCGTGGCGTTAATGTTCATCTCGAGCGTTCCAGGAAGTAACGCTTCCCGGAAGGCTCGTCCAAAAGAGATGCCGCACGTCAAGCTCATTTGCTGCAATGCAGCGACGCTCTCCGGATCGGTGCCCCGTAACCGCCGCCGGCGGAATTGACCACTTGCCCACGGAAGTTCGTTAATCGCGGGTTTTCATGGGACAAGCGAACGCTGCAGCGACCTAAGTGTCGATGCCACGGTTCTAACCGACGCCAGCCAATGCTAGAAGGAAATGCTGGCCTGATCTACTCGATGCATCGACAAGCACCTTTCCGGCTGCAGCAAGGAAGCGTCCGGGAAACAGTCATCGCGCCGTGCGTGGACGAGTGCGCCTTCGGTCTGCACCGTGTCCTCCGTGCTCGTCGCGGGCGATCCAAAGAACTGGCGCATAGACCGGGGCCGCAGCAGGATCGCCGAGCGAGGCCAGCGAATAAGTACAAACCCTATACCCAATCCGACGACGGGATCGTCGATGGACTATGCCTGCCCGGCCAACGCAAAGCACCTTCCTTCCGATACTGGTTACGCGCGTCCACGACCGCTCCTAACATACGGCATGCCTCGACCCATCCGTGCCGTCACAGCGACGCGGAATGTGTTCGGCGAGGCTTCTTTGAGGTGCGTCGGTCGCCCTGCCGGTCCGCAAAAACGGAGCATCAACAAGGTCGGCTGCGGTAACGGCGACACGCTCTGTCGTGTCGCCGTAGGTTTTAACACTCAGGCCGGAAGCCCGGGGCGTCAATGGATAACCAAATGAGCGCAATATTTGATTTGTTCGTGATCGGTGCGGGCGTTGCCGGACTGACGGCGGCCGAAGAAGCAACAGCCATGGGGCTGAAGGTCTGTCTCGCTGAAGAACTGATGTACGGCGGACTCATCGTGAACGTGAATCACTTGTGGCCGGCTGCCGACGGCCTGTCGTCATCGGGCAGCGAACTTGCCGCAGACGCCATGGCGCGTGTGTCCGATCTCGGCGTCACGACGCTGTTCGACGGCGTGACCGGTTTCGAACCGCAGCCCGATGGCACCCTGCGCGTGACAACCACCACAGACACCTATTCCACGCGCAGCGTTCTCGTCGCGAGTGGCGCCCGCCTGCGCAGGCTGGACATCCCGGGCGAGGCGGAGTTTGAAAATCGGGGCGTGTCGCATTGCGCCGATTGCGATGGACGCATGTTCAGGGATGAAGTGACTGTCGTTGTCGGTGGCGGAGACTCGGCCTTGCAGGAGGCGGTGATCCTCGCCGAATTCTCGCGCTTAGTGCATCTGGTTCACCGAGGCCCCGCGTTCTCTGCCCGTCCGGATTTCGTCTCGGCTGTGAGTGCCGAGCCACGCATCACCGTACATTTCCAGACGACCGTTGAAGCAGTAGAGGGGGAGGACACAGTGACCGGGGTCCGCCTTCGCGATCTGAAGTCCGGGGAAACGCGGTTGCAGCAGTGCAAAGGTTTTTTCCCGTTTGTCGGACTGGAACCCAACACGTCATGGGTACCTGCTGCGCTGGAACTGTCAGGCGGGGCGATTGTAGTGAACGACAGCCGCGAAACCAGCCTGTCAAACGTCTTCGCCGCGGGAGCCGTCCGGCGCGGCTGCGGTGGCCTGCTCCAGGACGTGCTGGAGGATGCACGCGAGGCCGTAAGCTCAATCCGCCTGCGAGTTCGCCACGGCTGATTGCAAACTCTATCCCGTGGTTTTCCTTGAGCTTCCGGAGAAAATATCGTCATCATGCAATACACTGAATCGTTCGAAACGGGAGACTACGAGCAGGCTGTCGAGCTTTTCTATGAGCGAGGCTGGACCGACGGACTACCTATCGTTCTGCCCACGCGCAAGCTGGTCGACGCAATGATCAATGCATGTGCACGCGATCGCTCCGAAAGCCTGGGCCAGATTCCCCCTAAAAATGGCGACGCCACCATAGAAAAAGTGGCGATAAACGCTGTGATGGGTGGTTGCAAGCCGGAACACTTTCCGGTTGTCCTCGCGGCGCTCGAAGCGATGCTGGCGCCAGAGCACAACCTGAATGGCGTAACGCAGACTACGCACATGTGCGTGTCCTTGACGATCGTCAACGGCGCAATTGCGCGCGATCTCAACTTCAACTCTCGCGACGGCGTATTCGGGAACGGATACCGGTCAAACGGCGCGGTCGGGCGCGCGTTGCGGCTCGCCCTTTGGAACCTGGGCGGCGCTGTGCCTTGGGCAACAGACATGTCCACGATGTCGCATCCAGGCGAGTACGCGTTCTGCATTGCCGAAGAGGAAGAAGACAATCCGTGGGACCCGCTGCATGTCGAAAGAGGCTGCGCCCCGGGAACCGACGCAGTGACAGTGTTTGCCTGCGAGGGTCCGCACAGCGTCCTGTGTCAGGGCACGCCAGCCGAGATGCTGTACGTGCTCTCGGATTCGCTGTGCTCGCTCGGCAACAACAATACGCACTCCGCGGGCCAAACGCTGGTCGTGCTTAATCCAAGGCAGGCGCATGAGTTCGCAAACCACGGCTGGAGCAAGAACGATGTGCGTCATCACCTGTGGGAAAACTCGCGGCGCACGGTCAATGAATTGAAGCACTGTGGTGAGTACCACGAGCATGTTCGCATGGCACAGATTGACGCTGGTCGGATGCTCGCGCGTTACAGCCTGAACGGAGATTTCGCGAGGATCCCCGTGACAGACCGCCCGGAAGACATCCACATTGTGGTGGCTGGCGGTAAGACCTACTTCGCTGCCGTGCTGCCGGGCTGGGGCTGTTACGGCGGCTATGCGGTCACACGTCCTGTTCACGCGGTGCGAAAATAGAAAGGAGACGAACATGGAAATCATGGTGCCTGTCTGGCAGGAAACCGAGAAACCGCAGCTCGCCAGAAGCGATCTGACCACAGTTCGAGGTGCAACAATTGCGCTTGTCGACGATAACTACGACCCAGTATTCACCGAGCGGCTCGAGCACCAGTTGCGCGAGGCCTACGGAGTCGAAGTCAAGCGCCTGCTCAAGCCTTGGGCATCGGCTCCATCGCCGAAGGAACTGATCGACGAAGCCGCAAACTGTGAGGTCGCCCTCGTCGGGGTTGCGTTGTGCGGCTCTTGCACATCGGGCCTTGTGGCTGACGCCGTGACGTTAGAGAAACGTGGAGTTCACACCGTGACGGTCGTGTGGGATACGTTCGAAAAGGCAGCCCGGATGGCCGCGCGA